>ERZ891418.292-NODE-292-length-17890-cov-5.240875_pt1 | contig 17890 bp, 18 predicted proteins | sample MGYA00521236_ERZ891418 | MGnify/ENA primary metagenome ERZ891418 (study PRJEB32303, sample SAMEA104408696) | aquatic metagenome | biome: Brackish water; feature: Chemocline; material: water | place: Baltic Sea | collected 2014-10-18T10:34:00 | depth 100 m ... | reverse complement strand
TCAACCCATTCAACTACTTGTTCGATAAAGTCTTGTCGATCTGGATATGCTTTTATAACGTGATCCTTCACAGCGTAAAGTGGTGGCGCCAACTTGACTGATGAGGTAGCCACATGACAAGATGCACACATAGATAAAAATTTAACTGAAGCATCTTCATCTTTAGCATAAAGTGGCAATGAGGTTGCGAAAGCAATCATTGTTATAAATATTGTTTTCATAATGTAGCTTAATCTTATAGTTTATTTAGGGATGTTAATTATAAGCTAATATAACAAATAAAGCTTTATGAGTAAACTCTAGGAAAATAGCTATTAAGTTATTACTGTAAAAATATATTAGACAATAAAAAGCACCAATTAAGGTGCTTAATATCTTTAAATGTGGTGGCCGCACCTAGAATTGAACTAGGGACACAGGGATTTTCAATCCCTTGCTCTACCAACTGAGCTATGCGGCCGTAAAAGACAGAATTATACCAATAAATCCTATACTTTATGAAAAACTATTCGCCTAAAAATTTCTCAGCATCTAAAGCTGCCATACAACCTGAGCCAGCTGAAGTAATCGCTTGGCGATAAATATGGTCTGCAACATCACCTGCTGCAAATACACCTTCTACTGACGTTTGTGTTGCATTGCCCTGGGTGCCGCTTTGTACTTGCAAATAGCCGTGACTCATCTCAAGATGACCTTCGAAGATACTCGTATTTGGTGTATGTCCAATCGCAATAAATACACCGTGAACGTCAATATCTTTAGTGCTGCCGTCGTTATTCTTCAAACGAAGGCCTGTAACACCCATGTCATCACCCAACACTTCATCTAAATTTTGATTGTACTCAATGCTGATATTGCCATTTTTTGATTTTTCAATAAGCTGATTAGAAAGAATTTTTTCGCTAGAGAATTTGTCTCCTCTATGAACGATGGTGACATGATCAGCGATATTAGATAAGAACAACGCCTCTTCAACCGCTGTATTACCACCACCAATAACTGCAACCTTTTGGCCACGATAGAAAAATCCATCACAGGTTGCACAGGCTGAAACACCCTTGCCTTTGAACGTCTCTTCAGATTCCAAACCTAAATAACGAGCTGATGCACCCGTAGCAATAATAACTGAGTCTGCAGTGTATGTTGAAGATCCACCTTTTAAAGTGAATGGACGTTTTGAAAAATCAACTGTCGTAATGTAGTCATTAATAATCTCAGTGTCAAAACGCTCAGCATGTTTTTTCATGCGCTCCATTAACTCAGGTCCTTGAACGCCCCCATCATCGCCAGTCCAGTTATCAACATCAGTTGTTGTCATTAGCTGGCCACCTTGCTCCATACCACTAACCATCACTGGACTTAAATTTGCACGCGCTGCATAAACCGCTGCTGAATAACCTGCGGGACCTGAACCTATAATCAATACCTTACAATGTTTATTTTCACTCATTTGTATTCCAATCCTTTATACTTATAACCAGACCAAAATCAGCCTTTTAGATTCAAACATTATAGAGCAAGAGTAAATCCCCTTGAAAAAAAATACATCAATCAAAGTTAAAAAAAACCGACAAAAGCCACGCACAAAAGCCAGTAGTGAGATACTCTTTATTACGCTTGTCGCTATTGGTCTTGTTTATTTGGCAGCACTGCTTACTCACTCTTCCCACGAGAACCCATGGTCTGGCGATGTAGCCCTTGATACATCAGTTGCTAACCTGGCCGGTATCTTTGGTGCTTATTTAAGTGATATTTCCTTATCTATTCTGGGTTTTAGTGCCTACATTATTCCGATAGCCCTTAGCTGGTTTGGCTGGTGTGTTCATAAAAGTGCGGAGCAGCCCAAATCACCTAAGACAATTATCTTGATTCGTAATTTTGCTCTTATTATTCTCATTGCTTTTAGCAGTGCCTTTCTTGCTCAGAATTTCACCAATATGGGCTCCTCGGGAGGTTATCTCGGTATTAGTATGCATGATTACTTTGGCGTATTGTTTGGTGGCGCTTCGCTTATTGTTTATCTGGGCATTATCATGGTGAGTTTTAGCATTGTTGCTAGCGCCTCTTGGATTAATATTTTTTCTTCTACTGGTAGTACGCTGGGTGCTTTTTTTGCCAAAATCAAAGAGAAGCGTGCCAAGGCTAAACTCAATAAACCAGACAAACTTCAGATCACGCCTAAGCCGATAGAAAGACCAAGTGTTGTTGCCAAGGTTAAAGCCGCTCAAGTTAAAAAAATAAAAAAATCTGCCTCTTCAAATCTATTTAACACAACAACAATTGCAGGCCTGCCTAGCTTAGATTTACTGGACGAGTCCGCTAACAATACCCATGGTTTTTCTGAGCAAGTACTGGAAAATATGTCTCGACAAGTTGAATTAAAGCTTAAAGATTTTGGTTTTGACGTCACCATCACCACGGTTACCCCAGGGCCAGTTGTTACTCAGTTTGAGCTTTCCTTAGCACCGGGCGTTAAAGTGTCTCAAATCATGAATCTGAATAAAGACTTAGCTCGTGCTTTGTTGGTTGAGAGTGTGCGTATTGTTGACGTGATTCCTGGCAAGCCTGTTATCGGCTTAGAAATTCCTAACGAAACACGGGAAATGATCAGCCTTAAAGAGGTACTTGCTTCTGAAGAGTTTGCCAAATCTAGCTCACCGCTTTCTATGGGTTTAGGCAAGGACATTAACGGGCACCCTATTGTTGCTAACTTGTCAAAAATGCCTCATCTATTAGTGGCTGGTGCTACGGGCATGGGTAAGTCAGTTGGTTTGAATGCCATAATCTTAAGTGTGCTTTACAAAGCCAAGCCTGATGAAGTTCGCATCATTATGATCGATCCGAAAATTGTTGAGTTAGCGATATATGCAGATATCCCACACTTATTAACGCCCGTTGTTACCGACATGAACGAGGCAGCATCTGCACTCTGGTGGTGTGTCAACGAGATGGAGCGTCGCTATTCATTACTGGCCAAATTTGGCGTTCGAAATATTGACGGATTTAATGAAAAACTCAAAAAATCTAAAGAAAAGGGCAAGCCATTACTAGACCCAAGTTTTAATAAAAATACAGCGCAAGAAGGTGAAGAAGCACAAGAGCTAAAAGCATTACCACTGATTATGCTGGTGATTGATGAGTACGCCGACATGTTAGGTGCACTGGCTCAAGAAGATCGCACTAAAGCCAAACGCGTTGAAGCTCTAATTGTACGTTTAGCGCAAAAAGCACGTGCCGCAGGCATTCATATTATTATTGCCACACAGCGCCCAAGTGTTGACGTTATCACCGGTCTTATTAAATCCAACATACCAACTAGAATTGCCTTTAAAGTCTCAAGCAAGGTAGATTCTCGAACCATTCTCGACCAGGGCGGCGCCGAACAATTACTAGGTATGGGCGATATGCTTTATATGAGTCCTGGTGCAGCGCACCTGACTCGTGTACATGGCGCTTTTGTTGATGATGATGAAATCTTACGGGTGGTAAATTTCTTAAAAGAAAACTCAGAAACCAACTACCTCGATGGCATCTTAAATGCACACAGTGAGTCACAAGATTCTCATAGTAGCACTGGTGGTGCAACTTCAACACCTGGTGGGGAATTAGACCCTTTATATGATGATGCCGTACAGATTGTTACCTCGTCTCGTAGAGCATCCATCTCAAGCTTGCAGCGTCGTATGCGTATTGGATACAACCGAGCAGCTCGTATTATCGAAGATATGGAATCAGCGGGTGTTGTAAGCACCATGAACAGTGCGGGCAATCGCCAAGTGCTTGCGCCAGAGCCAATTAATTCAGATGACTAATTTTCTAGCTGCGTTAGCCCTATGCTTTTCCAGCGTGGCGATAGCAAATAGTGAGTTTAGTGATTTTTTTAATTCTTTTGAGACGCTCAGCGCAGACTTCACCCAACAAACCTTTAGTGACTCAAACACGCTTTTAACTAAGACTTCTGGCTATCTACATTTTAAGCGCCCCGCTTCTTTTGTTTGGCAAACTAAGACGCCAATTGAGCAAACCTTATTGCTAAACAAGCATGAATTGTGGCTCATTGACACAGAATTAGAACAGGCCAGCCAACAGGCCACAAATGATTTAAAAAATACTCCTTTATACTGGCTGATGAATCGCCCTGAAAACTTACAAGACTTACCAAGGTTCTCTCATAGCGAGCTAGGGGTTAATTGGTACAAAACGAGCCAAAGCAATCAGCTGAGTTTTGGCTTTCGCAATAAGACCTTGGACACCATCCAATTAACAAGCCAACTAGGCCAAAAAATTCAGGTGCTCTTTAGCAAAATAATCCTTAATCCTGAACTAAACGAAAGTGTTTTCGCCTTAAACTTAGCGCCCGGTTTTGACGTGATTAGATAGTTTTTGAAAACTGGGTCTTAGTACTGGCTAAGTAAGCATCAAATACCATACAGATATTACGAATCAATAACTTGCCTTTTTCCATCACCTTGATTGAATTGTTGTCTACTTTAACAATCCGTCTGCATGCATATCGTCAAGCTGGGCTAATGAATCCGAAAAGTAGTCTTGAAAATTAATATCAAAAGCCCGTTCAACTTTGGAAAAATCTAACTCAAAGTGGCAAATTAAATCCATAATTACTGCGCGCCTTATCTTGTCATCTTGATTAATTAACTGTCCTTTAATCACGGGCAACTCTCCTGCCTCGATACGCTGATAATACTGCTCAATATTTTTCTCATTTTGAGAAAAGCTATCGCCAACCTGACCAATAGAGCTCAAACCCAAACCAACAATATCGCAATCTGCATGAGTCGCGTAACCTTGAAAATTTCGATATAAATGCCCTTGCTGCTGAGCAATTGCCAAAGGATCTTCAGGCAATGAAAAATGATCCATGCCAATATAGACATAGCCTTGAGCTAATAAAAAATCCATCGAATATTTAAAGATAGCTAATTTTTCATCCGCATTTGGTAATTCCAAAACGTTAATACGACGCTGAGGCTTAAATAGCTCAGGCAAGTGTGCATAATTAAACAATGAAATGCGGTCTGGCCGAAGCTCATTTACTTGGATCAAGGTTGTTTTGAACGTCTCTACGGATTGCTTCGGCAGTCCATAAATCAAATCAATGCTAATTGACTGAAAGCCATTATCGCGAGCCAAATCAATCACGGAGCGTGTTTGCTCAAAACTCTGAATACGATTAACCGCTTTTTGCACGGCTGCATTAAAATCTTGTACGCCTAGACTAATACGATTAAAGCGCGCTTTTGCCAAGGCTTTAATCGTGTCTTCGTCAACCCCTCTTGGGTCAATTTCAATTGAATATTCGCCGTGTTTTGAAAAATTAAAAACACTTTGAAGCTTTTCACTAAGGCGCACAATTTGTTGGTTTGATAAAAAAGTGGGTGTACCGCCGCCAAAATGCATTTGCTCTACTTGACGCCCAGAATCAAACAATGCGCCTTGTCTATCAATCTCTTTAAATAAAGCGTCTAAATAAGGCTCAGCCTTGCTTTTATCTTTGGTCACAACCTTATTGCAACCACAATAAAAACACACAGTATTGCAAAATGGAATATGGCAATATAACGAAATCGGCCCTTGGCGTTCGTTACTTAGCTTCACTTGATTTTGATAATCGTTTTGAGTAAATGCTGAAAAATTATTCGCCGTTGGGTAAGAGGTATACCTTGGTCCGGAGCGATCATATTTTTTAATCAATGCCAAATCAAATAAACTCATGGTACTCTGCTCATAAAAAATCCCTAGGATATTCAATAGGGACTTGGTTTAATAGGGTGGGGCTAGCAAAGCCAACCCCGGGGGAGAGAGTCTTAATTATATCAATAAGGCCTTATAAATCCTTGATCTAGATCAAGACTTATCCTAATAATTCAGAATAATATTATCCACACTATTAGTATTTAATAAACAATTACTCTGTTAGAATTACCCACATGATTCCAAGTAATAAAAATCTTAGCAGCTACCGCAGCTATTTATTAAAACTTCCAATCTTTCAGGGCTTGAGTGAGCAACAGCTAGCGCCTTTATTGGACACCATGCAGGTTAAGCAATATCACAAAGGGGAGATGGTTTCGTTTAACGCGGATGAACATTCTAAACTTTATATTAACTTTGAAGGCTTATTTAAATTATCTAAAATTAATGAGCGCGGGGATGAAATAGTTCTAAGAATCGTGGACAAAAAATCCATCGTATCGCCCATGCACTTTTCACAATATTACGATGTGGTGGCAGATTTTATTACCAATACCACTTTGTTTTATTTTCCAGAAGAATCCATTGGAAAAATGATGGCGGATAATCATCAGTTCTCACTTAATATCGTTCAATTTTTGGCTGATGGCGTTCAGGCATTAATGCTTAGTGCTGAAGTTTTACAACTTAAAACTGCTAAAGAAAAAGTTGGCTGGTATCTGGTTCACAGTAAAATTAGTAATACGTTCGAATTGCCTTATTCAAAATCCCTTATTGCGGCTTACTTGGGTATGAAGCCAGAATCCTTTTCTAGGGCGCTTGGTGAACTTAAAAAAGATGGCGTCATTCTTGATAACAAAAAAATTAAACTACATAATGGCGATGAATTATGCGGTTACTGCGACCCAGTCACCGGCTCAAATTGCGCCTTTTTTAAGACCAGCGAGTGCACTCATAGCTAAAACAAGGCTAAAAATTTAAGAAATATCTTAAATCACGTAAAAATACAGGCTATTATCTAATAAAAACCCTATAAAACAGGCTATTATTGGTGTTTTTAGATGTTTAACGCCATTTTTATAGAAAAATTTGGCAAAAATTGCAAATAACTCCCATTTCTTATTCATATCGATAGAATATTTCATTTTATTGATATGCATCAATGCATCAGCTTAAACTTTCATTTTAAAATATGCCTCATAACGATATTAAAAGCACAAATAGGAGGGTGCTGTTCTATTGTAATTCTGCAGATCGTTCTAGTTATTTCATGACTTTAACTAATAAAATAAAGAGGTATTTATGCAAACAAAATTAATAAAAGAGCTAGGCAAGGCTTTAACAATTTCAGCACTATTTGCCAGTAGCAGTGTTATGGCTGGACACCCCGCACTTTCAGAAGGTGGCGGACTTAAGGGCTTTAATATTGGTATTCAATCTCATATTGAATCCCTTCCGCGCGTCCAACAAAAACTAGTCGCACCGCCTTTTCTGCCCAAACACAATCAAGTAGCTGTAGGTGGCCCAAAGATTGTTGAAGTGGAGTTGGTTGTTGTTGAAAAAGAAATGGAAATTGCGCCGGGTGTTTTTTACCAGGCGCTAACCTTTAATGGCTCTAACCCTGGACCAATGATTATTGTGCATGAAGGCGACTACATAGAGCTTACGCTTAAAAACCCTAAGACTAATGAAATGGTACATAATATTGATTTCCACGCCTCGACGGGCGCTTTAGGTGCGGGTGCTTTAACCCATGTCGCACCTGGTCAAGAAGTTGTGATACGCTTCAAAGCTGACAGAACAGGTACTTTTGTTTATCATTGTGCTCCAGGTGGTGCTATGATTCCATATCACGTTGTTTCAGGTATGAATGGTGCGATCATGGTTCTACCGCGTGAAGGTTTGACAGATGAAAAAGGCCAGGCCGTTACCTACGACAAAGGCTACTACATTGGTGAGCAAGATTGGTATGTTGCTCAAAATGATGACGGCACTTTCAAGCGCTACGATTCTCCAATTTTTGCCATGGGTGAAACCATGAAAGTTATGCGTGGACTTATCCCAACTCATCTAACCTTTAATGGTAAAGTAGGTGCTTTAACGGGTGATAATGCAATGAAAGCCAATGTTGGTGATACTGTGCTATTCATTCACTCTCAGGCTAATCGTGATTCTCGCGTGCATTTAATTGGTGGACATGCTGATTTATTCTGGCATGGTGGTTCGTTTGATGATACGCCAATGACAAACCGCGAAACTTGGCCGGTATTTGCTGGCGAAGCGGCAGCTATGGTTTACACCTTTAGACAACCAGGTTTGTATGCGTATGTCAATCACAACCTGATTGAAGCCATTTCTCTTGGTGCGGCGGCGCATGTTTCCGTAGAAGGAGAGTGGAACAATGACTTAATGGAGCAGCTAGAAGCGCCACATTAAGTCATAATGCAGCCCAATACGAATAACAATATCAACATGCTCAGATACTTATGCTTGCTCTTGTGTTCGTTTGGGTTGTATTCTACAAGCGTTAATGCTCTTGTAGAATACAATCCGATTCATCAGAAATATCAACAAGTTAAAAATTACGCCAAAACTATAAACCAAGTAGCAACGGTGGTGATGGGATATTATGCAGACTTGCTCAAACATCAGTCTAGTTATGCTGGTAATTATCCAAAAAATATCAAAGCGCTACAAATTATTGGTGCAGAGCTTAGTGAAGTGTCAAATGATTCAGAGCTACAGAGTCAAACTACTTTCACTCTAACGGCTCAACTAAGCTATCTAGAACAGCAAAAGCTAAAAACTCAACAAATTCAAGAGGCTTTTATTTTTAAGCTGAATCAAAATGGTGCGTTGAATCAAGTTGAGCGACTACAACAAGCGCCTAATGCCAAAATCGTTGACTTTGAATTTAATGCCAATCATTACCTTAATCGGCAATTTGCCTATTCTTGGCTATTATTACTAGATGGACATAACGCCGCTCACTTGAATATATTTGATGATAGCAATGCCAACTACCAAATTGTTATTGGTGCTAACCGGTTTTCTGGGCATGCGCGTGAAGCATTAGAAAAACGTAAAAATTGGATGGGCAGTGGTGGACACTTATTGCGTAGTGTTAATGTTATTAAAGCCCTTGATAACAACCTCCAACTAGAATTAATTATTGACTGGAAGGGAATCGCCACTAATAATAAGTGGCGTATTGCAAAAATTAAACAAGTTATCGACATTCAAAAATCTGATCAAGCTATTTATAAAATAACCAATATTAATGAACAACACCTATTGCCAGACATCGCCCCTTGGGAGAAAATACTATGCTAAATAATAAACTACTACTCATTCTAATGCTGGGATTTAGCCTTATTAGTCCAGCAAATGCTAACAGCGATCTGCCTGTATTGAGCGGCGTTGGCGGTAATTTTACGGCTGTAGACATGTACAACAAGCCAATGCAGCTTAATGACTATAAGGGAAAAGTTGTTATACTTGGATTTGGATATACCAACTGCGCTGATGTTTGCCCATTTACCTTAGGGTATTTGAAACAACTGTATGAACAATTACCAAAGTTTGCCCAAGATAAACTACAAATCATGTTTGTGACTGTTGATCCAGAATACGACACACCAGAACATTTAAACCAGTTTATTACTCACTTTAATCCGAATTTTGTTGGCCTTACTGGAAGCCGAGCGCAAATTGATCATATTGTTCAGTTATTCAAGGCTCGTTATACGCAAATTGGTGGTGATGTCGATGTTGAAAATGTTCGCCGAGTCATACACAAAAAAACCACAAGTGCTGCAGAAGACAAGGTGCGTCTATACAATCATAGTGTGACTTTATACTTGATCGATCAAGATGGAGAAACGCGCCATATTGGCTACACTGGTACACCAAAAAAAGAATTTACAGCCAACATATTATCACTACTTGAGGCACCCATTAAAACTGAAAATTTTAGAATAAAGGAAAATTCAAAAAATGCTAGATCTTCTGCTGCATATGGAGAAATTACCAATCTTTCAGATACACAAGATGTGCTGTTGAGTGTTTCTAGCTCTATTGCCAAAAAGACCGAGTTGCATGAAACACAAATTATTGACGGCTTTGCAAAAATGGTTCATCAGCCCAATCACCGCTTTAAACCTGGACAAGTATTAACGCTCAAACCAATGTCTTATCATATTATGTTTATGGGTCTACACAAGCCGATTAGTGATCTTAGTTTTGTTGATGTAATTCTTAAGTTCAAGCATGCTGGAGACATACCCATCCGTATTGATTTAGAGCGTTAAACGCGCATAAAGCATTGGCAGTGTTTTTGGCAAATCAGTTACCTTCCTAACCAGTGCATAACCGTTAGTGCCGAATAAATTAGGTAAATAGTCATTGCCCTTTTCATCAATCGTTACACAAAAAACCTTAAGCCCCATGGCTCGAGCAGACAAAATAGCTTGCTTGGTATCTTCAATACCATAGCGCCCTTCATACATGTCTAAATCATTAGGCTTGCCATCCGTTAAGATAAGTAGCAATTGCTGAGTAGCAACTTGTTCTTTTAAAAGATTGGCAGCATGGCGAATGCCGGCGCCCATACGCGTGTAGTAGCCTGGCTTAATCTGTGCAATACGTGATCGAATTTTGCCGTTGTATTTTTCATCAAAAGTTTTGAGTGTATGAATACGAATAGGATTGGTTTTTCTAGAAGAGAACCCAACCATACCAAATCGATCGCCTGTGGCGTTTAAACTTTCAGCAAATAAATATAAGCTATCTTGAATCACATCGATCACGCGCGAATTATTATTTACCCAAGTGTCTGTAGATAAAGACAAATCTGCCAATAATAAACAAGACAAGTCTCGCGCACCACTGCTGAGTTCTTTGTAAAAATTATCTTTACCGTCGTGCTGTCCAGCGAGCAGGTTCGCTTTAAATTTTAAATAAGCTTCCATGTCCACTTCTTGTCCATCGCTTTGTGCATAGTGCCAAGTTCGCGCAGGTGTAATTGCTTGAAACTGATTGCGTAGTTTTTTGGCGGTGGCTTTTAAATGATCAGGCAAATGTGTGTCTTGCTGCTCAGTTGACACCAGGCTAACCACATGACATTTATCCTGAATTAAAGCTTGCTTTTTCCAATCCCACTCTGGCAACAAAATACCTTCTTCCAAAATCTCATCATCCATTGCCTCTGAAGGTAGGTCAAGATCAAACTTCATTTGCACTTTAGAGGCGCGCTGATTTCTAGCAATGGCCAGCTCGTCTAGATCTTTGGCAACATCTTTGGCATTTTCAGGGTCTTCGTCATCATCGGTGGACCTGTCCATATTGGCAAACTCGCCCCAAGTAAACAGGTTTTCCATGCGCACGGTAATTAAGCCTCGAACCTCGTCTGGACTATCAACACGCTTAGCTTGTTTCTTGCCAATATCGGTAGCGTCTTTTTGCTTGTCTGTTCTTTGGTTGTCGCTGTCTTTTAAGTTTTCTTGATCACCCTTTTGAAGTGCCTTAGGTGGATTTGGATGCAGCCAAAGTGTGACCGGCCTAGGCATGTATTTGCTTTTTGGCAACGCGGTAACGCTACCAGGTCGTTTTAATGCCTTAAGAATAATATTTTCTGTTTTTTGTTCATTTTTGGATATTTTGTCTAATTCTGGGCGCTGCTTTAAATGTGCAGTTAATAGTCTTTGGTATAGGTTTTTTAGGCCTGGAAACATCGTTAATGCACACTGAGTACGCAATTGATTGTCAACAATCCAGCTATCGGATTGTTTAGAAATTGAGGCGAGTGCCGCCAGCCAAAGATATAAATCTTTATTAAGCGCTTTGGTTGGGAAATAATCAATCACCTTAGGGAGGCGTAATGAATTTTCATCTATCCAGGCAAACTCGTATTTCTCACTACTACGAGCAATGCGTTTTAAAAAACTACGCTCTGAGGTGTATTCACTCTCATCTGTTTGTGCCACGCTGAGTGAGCCGTCTCCACCCAGTGCGCGAAAAAAAATACCAATGGTTTTTTTAATATTGATAAGTTCGACTTCAGCGTCTGGATAATTTTTATCCGCCATACGCGTAATAAAATTATGCCAAATTTCACCAACACGTTCTTCCATTTAATTATCCTTAGGCAAAGGCAGGTCGATAACCGGGTAGCGCCACGATTGCGACGACATAGCTTTTGCTAATCCCAGTGCGCCAAATACCACTAGCGTTGAGTGCGCCAAAGTGAAATACAAAATAATCCACATCCATATGTAAGAGTTAGAAAATCCGCCAAATATAAACAGTAAGGCAATAACTAGAACAATAAGCGTGCCGCCAATTAGACTGGTAAAAAAAGTTTGCTGCAAGTGTGACCTAACCAAACTAGACGAATGATCTTTATATTTAAGATAAAACCAGGCGAGTATCAAAAAAGCAATGCCGGGTAATAGCAATAAGTTAAGCAAATACAGCGCCTCAAAGAGAATTGCTAAAGAGGTGTTTTTGTTATCCGAGTGTGGCATTAACAACTTCCATTAAAGCATCAATAGTTTCTTGATCATCAGTTAATGGCTCAACCAATGCTGCTCTGCAGGCTTCTAATATTGGCATGCCGCTGGCAATTAAGGTGGCTGTGTAGATCAACAGTCGAGTAGAGGCAGCCTCTTCAAGATCATGATCCTTAAGTGCTCGCATAGAAGTGGCCAGGCCAACCAGTTTTTCTGCCGTGGCTTTATCAATATCAGTTTCTGCCAAGAGTACAAAAACCTCTGTTTGCACATCTGGAAAATCAAAGCTCATGGCAACAAAACGCTGTCTTGTGCTGGGTTTCATACCTTTAAGTAAGTTTTGATAGCCCGGATTATAAGAGGTAACCAACATAAACTCTTCGGGCGCACTTAGCGTCTCACCGGTGCGTTCAATAGGCAAGATGCGTCTGTCATCTGTTAAGGGGTGTAATACAACTGTTGTGTCCTTACGTGCTTCAACCACCTCATCCAAATAACAAATTGCACCTTCTCTAACTGCTTTTGTTAATGGGCCATCACACCAGTAAGTGCCTTTGTCATTAATTAAGTGTCTGCCCACCAAATCTGCTGCGGTTAAGTCATCATGACAAGCGACTGTGTAAAGTGGTCGATCTAGCTTGGCGGCCATGTGACGAATAAATCGAGTCTTTCCGCAACCTGTTGGCCCCTTGATAAGCAGGGGTAGCTGATTTTTATAAGCGTGCTCAAACAGCTCTACTTCATTGCCTTGTGGCTTGTAAAAAGGAATTTTGTCTTGTTTTTGTTTGTTCATAATATTTTCTCTATGCTGTGAATGCTAGGTAAATAACAATACCCAACAGTATAAGCCAAATTAAAATCATCCAGCGCCAAAGACCGCTAGCGTGCTTTAGTTGCATAAAATGTTCACTAATTAGCGCACCCTTAAAAAGAGCAATAGCAAATACACCTAAGGATATGTTAACGCCAGATAGTCCCATTTTACCAACCTGATAAGTCACTAAGGTTAGTGCTATCAATAGCAAAAAAACCACTGTTTCTACGATTGTTGATTGTTTTTTTATCTTCATCACATTACATAAACTAAAGGAAATAAGATTAGCCAAACTAAATCGACCATATGCCAATAACTAGCGCCCGTTTCCACACTAGCATTCTCTTTAGAAGAGTACATGCCTTTGTTCATATTGTGCGCCAATACACCCAAAATAACCAGCCCTAGAATCACATGCAAATAATGAAAAAATGCCAATGATAAATAAAACATGTAAAACGTATTGGTGCTTAAGGTAATACCATTATCAATATGATGAGAAAACTCATCAGTCTTGATAACAATAAAAACCAAGCCCATAGCAACCGCTAACAACATCCATCGATAGGCGTTTTTTTGCTCATCTGCCTTGATGGCTATAACTGACCTAATAACAAAATAACTGCTGCTCAATAGTGCTATCGTATTGTACAGCGCTGCTGTTGTATCTAGATTTTTCTGATACAGCTCAAACAGTTCAACATTATCAATACGGGTTATTGCATAGGCTGCAAAAAATAAACCAAACACTAGTAGCTCGGCCATAATAAACAGCCAAATGATAATCTCGCCAGGCGGATATCTTGTTACCTTAGTCATTGTCGTTTACTTATATTCATTCAAAAAAAAGGCCGTCTGAGGTTAAACAGACGGCCTCTTATCCTAATTAAAAAGTTTATTTAGGCATTTCTGCTTCAGGCTGGTCTCTACCAACAAAGAAGCTTGCTACATAAACAATCAACCCAATTAAGAAGATGATTCCTGCACCTTCACGCATCCAGTAGAAGATCTCAATCTTATCCTGAATCACCATAAATGGTAGTGATGCATCTCCGTTCATTCTTTGTAAATAAACCTGCAAAATACCAGCAGCAGTCAAGAACAAAGTAATAAACACCATAGAGACAGTCATTAACCAGAAAGACCACATCTCTACTACTTGAGACTTCATGCTATTAGCAGCCTTACGACCATTAAGCATTGGCATGGCGTATGAGATAATTGCTAATACAATCATCACGTATGCACCGTAAAAAGCCATGTGCCCGTGTGCTGCGGTAATTTGAGAGCCGTGTGTATAGTAATTCACAAATGATAGTGTGTGCATAAAGCCCCAAACACCCGCACCTAAGAATGCCATTACTGAACAACCCAATGCCCATAATACAGCGGCTTTGTTGGGGTGCTGACGACGACGTTTGTTCACCATGTTGAAGGCAAAAATAGTCATCATAAAGAATGGAATCGGTTCCAATGCAGAGAAAATAGAGCCCCACCACTGCCAGTAGCCTGGTGTGCCAATCCAGAAAAAATGGTGCCCTGTGCCAATTAAGCCCGTAATGAGTGCCATGGCAATAATGACATACAACCACTTCTCGATTACCTCACGGTCGACACCAGTTGTTTTAATCAATACGTAAGCCAATAAGGATCCTAGAATAAGCTCCCAAACACCTTCAACCCATAGATGCACCACAAACCACCAGAACAGTTTATCAAGTACGATGTTGCTAGGATTGTAAAAAGCAAATAAGAAAAATACAGCTAAACCAACCAAGCCAATTAATAACACCAGGTTAATAACCGTTTTTCTACCTTTAAGGATAGTCATACTAATGTTATACAAGAACGCCAAAGCAACAATAACAATACCAATTTTAATAATGGTAGGTTGCTCTAAGAACTCACGTCCCATTGTTGGCAATAGATCGTTCATGGTAATCTCAGCAAGGGTTGCGTAAGGTACCAACAGGTATCCTAATATAGTTACAACGCCCGCTGCCAAGAAAATCCAAAACATTACTTTAGCTAATAATGGACTGTGTAGCTCCGTTTCAGCTTCATCAGGCACCATATAGTATGCGGCACCCATAAAACCAAACAACAGCCAAACAATCAGAAGATTGGTATGCACCATACGTGCTACATTAAAAGGGATTTCCGGGAACAGGAAGTCACCGACAACATATTGCATGCCCATAATAACGCCAAATAAAATCTGTCCTACGAACAGTGCAATTGCGGCAATAAAGTATGGCTTTGCAACCATTTGAGAAGTATATTTCATATCAATTCCTCTTATCCTTGAATGTTAGGTGGCCAATTTTGATTGTTAATCTCTGAAACGTATTTCAAAAACTCTGCAACTGCATCAAGCTCGTCATCTGTTAAGTTAAATTGTGGCATGCTACGTCTTCCTGGTATGCCGTTTTTTGGTCTGAATTTAATAAAGGCAATAATGGCTTCTTTACTATTTCCCATGCGTTTATAAACATTACCAAGCTCTGGCGCAAAGTACGCACCTTCACCCATGAGCGTGTGACAACCAATACAGTTATTATTCTCCCAAACATGCTTTCCTTTAACGACCTGCTCGGTTAAATTTTCTCTATTGTCTGTTTTCGGCAAAGACTTCACCGTGTCAAACGTCAACACCAAAAGTAACAAGAAAAAGAACATTGACCCGCCATAAAAAATATTTCGAGCCATGGACTTTGTAAATCCCTGTGACATACAATCCTCCTTTTATTAATCAACAATAAACAATGGACAATAACCATAAATTATTTATGGTTATTACCCGAGTTCTATTGTCAAGTTTATAGAGATTCTCACATAAAAAAATTGATGCAGATCAAGTAACTAGAATTATTATTGTCAAATAATTAAGATTTAAAACAAAAAAAACCCATAGCATTTGCTATGGGTTTAAATGTGGTGCCGAAGGCCGGACTCGAACTGGCGACCTACTGATTACAAATCAGTTGCACTACCAACTGTGCTACTTCGGCAATAAACGCAAATTATACCAAGAAGTTACATCTACTATTAAAAAAATAGCTTGGTATTTTATATATTTTTATTGACTAAAGAAACGCCCTAATTAAAGGGTGTTTCTTTGATGTTATTGCCTATATTTCCTAGTAAAAATATAAGTAGGCTTTGTTCTATTTAGCTTCTGACTTAACAGCTGGAACTGGCGTTCCGCCACCTAACTGATGAACATAAACTACAAGCTTCTTAAGTTGTACTGCATCGATCACACTAGACTTGCCAAATGCTGGCATCACTGCATCTTGAGTTTGCACATCATGACCTTGATTAACACCATGAAGAATCGTTCGCACAACCGAGGCGTGCTGGTCTTCTGCCTTAAAACGATAAATACTATCGCTTAAATTAGCCGAACCTAGCATTTGATTACCTGCCAATGTCGGCCCATGACAGCCGATACAGCCCTTACTAAGGTAGAGTGCTTTTGAAGCAGGATTAGGCTTGCCTTGAGCGCCTTTTCCTGTTTCAATTAAGAAAGTTGCCAGTTCACTAGCCTGCGCATCAGTAATACCAAGCATACGAGCTGGCATATTACCCTTACGACCATTGATAAGTGTTTGCTCAATCTTAGCCAATGATCCGCCATATAGCCAATCATCATCAGCTAAGATTGGAAAACCTGCATTACCTTGGCCACCTGCACCATGACAAGCGGCGCAATTATCACCAAATAATGTCTTAGCTGTTTTAACTGCATAGGTTTTTAGCTCTTCATCACGAATAATCTCCTCTAATGAAGAGTCTGTAATGGCTTGTTCGGTTGCTGCAAATTTCTTTTGACGATAAGCTTCGAGCTCCGCAACACTCTCATCCATTTCTGTAATTTGAGTCCATCCTGCTGTACCTTTAGAGTGCTCACCAAACCAAGGAATACTTGGGTAGTAGAATGAATAAATAACAACCGCTACAAGCCCAATAAACATGGATTGCATGTACCATCTTGGTGGGCGATTATCTAGCTCTCTTAAATCTTGTTCGTCATCCCAAAAGTGTCCTGTATTGTTTTCACCTGGATATGGGTTTTCATGTTTACTCATTATCTTCTCCTCTTAACGTTCGTCATCATCATTGACGAAATTTCGTAAGTCTTCAAATTTTTGCTTATTTTTTGGCCTAAAAGAGTAAAAATAAGCAGTTGCCAATAAAACAAATATTACCACTGCAGTAACAGTGCCGATTTTATCAATTAAAGTCATTATTCGCGGTAAGTCACGCCATCTTCAAACTTAATCATTGTGCCTAATGACTGCAAGTATGCAACCATAGCATCCATTTCAGTCTTACCTTTAACTGCCTGTGTAGCACTGGCAATATCAGCTTCTGTATATGGAACCCCTACCTTAGATAAACCCTTCATGTGTTTTGCAATTTCATCACCATCAACCATTGCATCATCTAAGAACCTATACTTAGGCATTACTGATTCTGGCACCAAAGCTTGAGGATGGCGCAAATGAAGAATGTGCCATTCGTCTGAGTACTTACCGCCTAAACGAGCTAGGTCAGGGCCTGTTCTTTTAGAGCCCCATTGGAATGGATGGTCGTATTTAGACTCTACTGCCAATGAAAAGTGCCCATAACGTTCTTTCTCATCTCTGAATGGACGAATCATTTGCGAGTGACATAAGAAACACCCTTCACGTTGATAGATGTCGCGACCCGCTACTTCTAATGGCGTATTCGGACGCACACCATCGCCTGGCTTCCAATCATCTAAAGTTTGGCCTTCGGCTCTTTGCCATAAAATACTTTGAGTGGTGCCATCAGCCAATATAACCTCATCCTTAACCGCTTCCGGGTT
>ERZ891418.291-NODE-291-length-17982-cov-5.166453_pt1 | contig 17982 bp, 7 predicted proteins | sample MGYA00521236_ERZ891418 | MGnify/ENA primary metagenome ERZ891418 (study PRJEB32303, sample SAMEA104408696) | aquatic metagenome | biome: Brackish water; feature: Chemocline; material: water | place: Baltic Sea | collected 2014-10-18T10:34:00 | depth 100 m ... | reverse complement strand
GAACATGAATGCGAACGAGGTGATCGCGAACCGCGCGAACGAGCTGCTCGGCGAGCCGCTCGGCAAAATGTCGCCGATCCACCCCAACGATCACGTCAATCACGCCCAATCGACCAACGACTCCTTCCCGACCGCGATCCATGTCGCAGTGGCGCGCGAGATGCACGAGCGCCTGGTCCCCGCGGTCAGCAAACTGCGATCGACCCTTTCGAAAAAGGCCTCCGCCTTCGACTCGATCGTCAAGATCGGCCGCACCCATCTGCAAGATGCGACACCGCTGACCCTCGGGCAGGAGTTTTCCGGCTACGCAGACCAGCTGCGCATCTGCGAAGAGGCGATCGCCCATGCTCTCGAAGGCTTGTTACCGCTCGTCATCGGGGGCACCGCGGTCGGCACTGGCTTGAACACGCGCCCGGGCTACGCCGAGCAGGTTCCCGCGGCGATCGCGCGGCGTACCGGGCTGAAGTTTTCATCGGCCCCGAACAAGTTCGCGGCGATGGCGGGCAAGGAAGCGCTCGTCCACGCCTCGGGGGTCATGCGCACCCTCGCCGGCGCGCTGACCAAGATCGCGAACGATGTGCGATGGCTCGCGAGCGGCCCCCGCTGCGGGATCGGCGAGATCAAGATCCCTGAGAACGAGCCGGGGAGTTCGATCATGCCGGGCAAGGTAAACCCGACGCAGTGCGAGGCGCTCACCATGCTCTGCACCCGCGTGTTCGGGAACGACGTCACCGTCGGCATGGCGGGCAGCGCGGGCAACTTCGAGCTCAACGTCTACATGCCTGTGATCGCCTACTCGACCCTCCAATCGGTCGACCTACTGGCGAGCGGCATCGTCAGTTTTCACGACCATTGTGTCGCCGGGATCGAGCCGAACCGCGAGCGCATCGATGAGAACCTGCACCGCTCGCTGATGTTGGTCACGGCGCTCAATCCTCACATCGGCTACGACAAAGCCGCCGACATTGCGAAGACCGCCTACAAGGAGGGGAAGAGCCTGCGCGAGGTGGGCATCGAGAAGGGGTACCTGAGCGGGGAGCAATTTGACGCGTGGGTGATTCCCGGCGACATGGTGAAGCCGGGATAGGCGGGTGAACGACGCTCCCCCCCACCCCGAGTCGAGCCGAGTGGGCGGCGAACCGGGCGATGGGTCGATTTCGATCGAAGATCACCCCGCGCGACGGTTCGTTGCGCTCGCGATGGTGATCGTCATCGGCGTGGGCACAGTCTTGATCTTCCGCCCGCCGGACCGTGGAGCGGAGGCGAGCCTCGCCCCGTACCTCGGCGAAACGGTGGACCTCGTCATTCACACCGAACCGGGCGCCGCCCCCGACAACCTCGAGCGGTTCAAAGATGTCACACTTCTGGAGATCGCAGACGAAGCCGGGGAGCGCTCGCTGAAGATCCGGCTCGAGGGAATGACCCCGATCCACGATCCCGAGGGGAAGGCAGAGTTGTGGATCCCTGTCGATCGGGTCGCGGCTGTGTGGGTCGGCCCCTTGCGGGTCTACTGGTCTCCGAAAGAGTGACCGGATTTCGGTGGCCGCTTCGAGAAACGGGAGAACGATGAGCGACGACAAACGCGCGATCAAAGGACCCCTGCGCACGGTCGTCTCCGTGCTCTTGCTCGTGGTCCTCGCCTCCACCATCACGGTCGTCACGATGCGGATCAGCGAGCAAGGGAAGCGGATCGCGGTCCAGGTCACCGCAGAGAGCGGAGTCATTCGAGTCGCGGGAGCCCAGGGACTTCCCGACGCCGTGAACTGGGTCTGCGATGGCCTCGATCCGAGCATCCTGGTCGTCGAGAGTCGCGATCTTAGGAACGAGCATTGGGACGAAGCGGTCACGAAGCTCATGCCCGGCGCCAAACTGATCCGAACTTGGACCACGACTCATACGATGCAGGCGAGCACCGTGAAGTCATCGGGTGAAGTCCTCCGCAAAGTGCAGGCGGTGCGGGCGCGACTCGAGATCGAGACCGCATCGGGAGTGGTTCAGCCCGCGCTCGGCATCAGCGCATCGGTTGCACCGGATGGAGCGGACCTCACCACTTCCTACCTGACGATCATCCAGCTGATCGGCGATGACGGGGAGGCGAAAATCATCGACGGCAATCCCCTCTTCAACCAGAAGCCGGTCTCGTGGGCCGAGCGGGCGCGCGGACTCCCGGCACATTTAGTGCGTTTCGAACTCGAAATCGTCGACCCCGTCGAAGCTGAAGAGCTCGACGATGAGGCGAAGGCGGAAGCGGAGAAGATCGCGCGCGAGGCGATCGAACGGCTCAAGCAAAATCGGCCCGAGCGCGGAGTGATCCCCGGTGCGCCAAAAGCCCCGACCCCTCCGCCGACCGGCGAGGGGGGATAACGTGCCGGAGCTCCCCGAGTGCGAGCGCGGGCGAAAGGTTCTCGAGCAAGCGGCCAAAGGGCGCACGATCTCCCGAGTCACGGCGGCAGAGGATGAGATCGTTTTCGATGGCATCCAACCGAAGGCTTTCGCCCGAGCGCTCGTGGGGCGAACGGCCACGGGGACCGGGCGACGCGGGAAGTACATCTGGCTCGTCCTCGACCAGGGGCCAGCTGCGCTCTTCCACTTCGGGATGACCGGCGCGTTCGAAGTCCCGGGGGGCGATCATCTCGTCCTCGAGAGCGATCCCAAGGCCACCCCAGCGAACACGCCTCTCCCCGAGTGGCCGCCACGGTTCACGAAGGTGCACTTTTTCTTCGATGACGGCGGCGAGCTGGTGATGACCAATAAGCGTCGTCTCGGGAGGATCCGCCTGATCGATGATCCCTTAGGGGAAGAGCCGATTGCAAGCCTCGGCTTCGACCCCCTCCTCGACCCACCGTCACCAACCGACTTCTCCGCCATGCTCGAAAAGCGGAAGGGGACGATCAAAGGCGTGCTGCTCGACCAAGGTTTCGCGGCAGGAGTGGGCAACTGGATCGCAGACGAAGTCCTCTACCAAGCGAAGATCGACCCGAGGCGAAGAGCGTGTGATCTCGACACCGGGGAAGTGAGGCGCTTGAGGTCGAAGTTGCTCGCGATCATCGAGCGCGCGTGCGCAGTCGATGCGGACAAGGCGCGCCTCCCCAAGACGTGGCTCTTCCACCATCGCTGGGGAAAAGTGGCGGGTGCGAAGACCTCGAAGGGTGAGGCGATCGAATCGATGACGGTGGCGGGAAGAACGACGGCGTGGGTGCCGGAGGTGCAGGGATAGCGGGGCTCGCAATAGGACGCCGACCCACCTCACACCGCCCCAGACCCTCACCCGAGACCAGGCTTGGCAGCCGGGCCGCAATCCTATCTGATCGGGCACTCGTGGCCAACCGACTGCGCAACACCCCCCCAAAGCAGGAAGGACATCGATGTACACGAGCGCAGCACTCCTCGACATCGTCGAGCGCACCCATCGAAGCCTCGCCAAGTTGATCGCGCACTGCGGTGAGCTGGACGCTGACGAATGGAGCCGTGAGAGGGAGGGGTTCGGGGGTGGGACCATCCCCCTTCAGCTCGAGCACCAGATCGGCGCGCAAGAGTATTGGGTCGGAGTGGTCGTGGGGCGGATGGACGTCTACGAAGACGGCTCTTACAAAACCGCCCACTCGCTCGAGGACTATCGCCAGAAGGTCCAGGCACTCACCGAGCAGTATCTGAGCGCGGCGTCGGTCGAAGAACTGAACACGCCGCGAACGATGATGACGTGGGGAGGCAAAGAGCAGGTTCTCACTCCCGCCCACGTGATCTTGAGAACGGTGACCCACGCCTACCAACACCAAGGACAAATCTCCGCGATGTGTCGACTCGCAGGGAAGCCGATCCCCCCGGGGTTGGATTTCCCACTCCTGGGGTAGCTGCTCTCGAGCCGCGCTACTGAACGATCCACCTACAAAAACAGGGCGCGCCGGTTTCCCGGCTCCGCCCTGTTTCATTCCCACGATCGCAGGCCCGCGCGATCGTGAGCTGACTTCCTCGACTACATCTCGCGTTCGTACTCCATGAGGAAGCCTTCGAAATCGCGCTTGTGCTCTTCTTCATCGGCGAGCAGCGTCACGCACATATCTTCGGTCACAGGATCGTTTGCCTCGGAGCAGAGTCCGATGATCTTCTTGTACTGCTCGACCGCACCACCCTCGGCATCGATCACGCCGCGGATCACCGACACCACATCGCAGGCGTCACTCGGCGGCTGAAGAGTCTTTTGTCCCGGCTTGAACTCACCACTCCCAGGGACCGCGCCCCCGAGCACGTGGATGCGCTTCGCGATCGTCTGCGCATGCCCGATCTCCTCTGCGACGTCCGCGAAGAGCGACTGCTTGATCGGCTCCGCCTTGGCGCCAACCAGGTTGGTAGAATTGGCGATGTAGTTCATCACCGTTTCGAGCTCCATGAAGTAGGAGCGGGTCAACTCCTCGAGGATCTTTTCCTGAACGTTAGCCACTTTACTTCCTTCCCGACGGGGCGCGCCCACCGCGCGTTCCCCAATCGATGGCCATATTTGAATCGCGTGAGCTGCGTATTGTGACCGCGAGACAGGTTCCATCAACCGCGCTTCTCGATTGCTCTCGGATCGATCGTTCGCGACCGAAGCGGGGGATCAGCAGCACGATTCGCTGGCGCCACCGTCTGTCCCCAGGCCCATGGGGGCACAGTCGAACAGCCCGTGGTGCGTGGAGTGATCCCCCTCGATCCGGAAGTGCTCCTTGAAGCGCGTTTCGCCGACCATCGCCGCCGTGTTTCCGCAGACGAGCATCGGCCGATCCGTAAAGAACTCGTGGTGATCGTCGAGGACGAAGGAGTGCGGGTGGTGAGGGATCGTGCCCAAGTACCACGCCACTTGCCCGTAGTCCTCGCAGCGGTCCTCGAGTGACGCGAGTTTGAACGCGCGAACGGTCTTCGACAGGAAGTTCGCCATCCCCACTTTCGCGATGACGTCCGGATGCTCGAGGTCGACCTTGCTCGAGGAGACCGCCCGGAAGTCGGGCACCCCAATCTCTTCCATCAACCGCCGGAAGTCCTCGAGGTAAAGCGCACCTCCGATGCACTCACCGACGAGAACCGGATCGCGCTGCACCTCCTCGGAGAGGCGCCGATCGCTGTAGATGTCGCTGAAATAGAGCTCTCCCCCCGGCTTGAGCACGCGGAAGATCTCGGAGAGAACCGGGCGTTTGTCAGGGGCCAGGTTGAGAACGCAATTCGAGATCACGACGTCGATCGAGCTCTCTTCGATTCCCGCCGCGCCGAGATCCTCGAGGAGCCCCTTCACGAATCGCACGTTCGATTTCGCGTGGCCGAAGCGCTTCGCATGGGCGTCCTGGGTACGGATCGCGACCTCGAGCTGCTCGTCGGTCATATCGAGACCGATCACAGTGCCCGCCTCCCCCACCAGCTGGCTCGCAATGTAGACGTCGCGCCCGGTGCCGCACCCGAGATCGAGGACGGTCATCCCCTCGAGAGCCGCCGGGATCGGCGAGCCACAGCCGTAGGAGCGAGCGACCACCTCGTCCTCGAGATTCGCGAGAAGCGGGCGGATGTGCAGTGGAATGGCGTCCACCGGGCAACAGGCGCCGGTCTTGAGGTCTTTCGCGCTCTTGAGGGTCTCGCCGTAGTACTCGCGGACCTGCTCATGCATCGCGTCGCGATCAGTCTGTGCCATGGGGTCTCCGTCTTCGATGGATCTCAATGCGGCGGCAAAAAAAATATCTCACCCTCCCCAGAAGATACCCGCGTTCGGTAGAAACCGGTCGAGTTCGCGAGAACCCAAGGGGGTACAGGTAAGGGAGGTGGGGTCGAAACGCGACGTCGACGCACTCCGTTCCGTGAGGGGACAATTCCGAGATTGCACTCGCCTCTACTTCGCCTGCTACGGCCCCGAGGGAGTCTTTCGTTGAAGCCGAGCCTCGCCCTCGACCTCCCCCAGCACCCCCCCCATCGCATGAGTCAGGTCAGTCGACACTCACTCGTCGGTTCGTTAATCCACACGCCTCCCGCACAACTCATTTACAACCAGGTAGACGAAAATTGTCTCACCGGTAACCTCGAAGGTGGAAGAACGGGTTCTGCTGCGCCTCTGTGGCCTGAGCCCACGTATGTCTCCGGACTTCCGGAGGCAATGGACCTCGTAATTGTTAGCTCAGAAGCCGTGCGCTGCCCGGCTTGTAATCTCTGGTCGTACAGGACTGTCTCACCTGTCACGCCCAAGGTCTCTGGAGGTTGAGTGATGTGTCGCGACGCCATTTCATCGGGGGGGCGGATTCTCCGCACCCTGTGTTTGATTCTGTGTTGTACGGCTCTGTGTTCGCAAACGCTGCGTGCACAGGACCCCGAAGCGTGTTCCGCGGGGCTCTGGAGCTCCCAACTCGATACCTGGTGCGCCACCCCGTTCCAGCCCGCCGATGACCTCTGTGCGCCGGGTCCGGCGACCACGTTCCTCGGTGCAGCTGGCATCACCAACACCTCGGCAGCGCCGATCACGTTCGATCCGACGCTGACGCTCTTCGGAGCCACCCTCCAAAGCGGGGGTGCCTTCGAAGACATTCTCGCGAGCGGTGCCGCCGCACTCCTCAACGCCTCCCACCCTGACATCCTGTACCCGGTCGACGCGACGCTGGTTGCGCAACTGCTCCAGGATACCTTCAGCGGGGCGATCAGCTATGCCCTCGCCACGCAGGCGCTCACCGCATGGAACTCGGTAGAGCTCATCGGTGGTTGCCCGCTCGCGTGCGGCGATCATTCGCCGCCGCGTATCTCGTGCGACGCTCTGCTCTCGCTCGAGTGCGGCGAGATCGCCGACCCACCGACCGTCACGGACACCCAGGATCCGAACCCCACACTCACCTTCGTTGATGTCGTGAGCTACGGAGATTGCCTCCTCGAGACGACGATCACGCGGACCTACACCGCGACCGACTCCTGTGGAAACACCGCGACGACGGTCCAGACGATCGTGACCACCGATACGATCCCTCCCGCGCTGACGATCCCCGCCGACGTTCAGCTCGGCTGCTTCGATCCGACCGGAACGAATGACACCGGGACCGCAACCGCGATCGATATCTGTGACACCTACCCGCTGGTCACATTCAACGATGAAGTCGCCCTCGGCGACTGCCCGTCTTCCCTCACCATCGAAAGAACCTGGACCGCGACCGACTCCTGTGGAAACAGCACGTCGGCGACCCAGACGATTTCCCACACCGACAACACTCCGCCGGCCCTCACCGTGCCCGCGGACGTCACCGTCGGATGCACCACCGACTGCGACGACCTGTCCACCGAGGTCGGAAACGCCTCCGCCCAGGACGACTGCGATCCGACACCGGCGATCGCTTACACCGATACGACGCAGACGGGCCTCTGCGCTCAGGAGCGTCTCATCACCCGCACCTGGACCGCCACCGACGCTTGTGGCAACTCGAGCAGTGCCACGCAGCTGATCTCGGTCGCTGACGAGACCGCCCCCGAGCTCAACTCGCCCGGCGACGTCACCCTCAGCTGCGCCGACCCGCTCGAGCTGGCTGGATCCCCGTTCCTCCTCGACGGATGCGATCCGTCCCCGATCCTGACTCACACCGACACGGTCGTCCCGGGCAACTGCCCGAACGAAAGCGTGATCATCCGAAACTACACCGCGACCGACGCTTGCGGAAACAGCTCCGGTTGCACCCAGACGATCACGATCGTCGACGATGAAGCTCCGGCACTCTACTGCCCGGTGAGCCTCATGCTCGACTGCGGAGACGACCCGTCGACCATCCCGCTCCCCCTCGCAATCGACAATTGCGACGACGCACCGACCGTCACCGCGAGCGACAGCACGTTCTTCACCGAGTGCGCGAACAGCTCGGTGATCGAGCGTACCTACACGGCGACCGACGCTTGCGGCAACGTGAGCACTATGGTCCAGACGATCACCTTCCTCGACCAAACCGCGCCGGTGATCACTTGCCCCGGCGTCGAGATGGTCTCCTGCGGCGACCCGCTCGACTTCCTCGAGCCCGCCACCGCCACCGACAACTGCGACCCCGCGCCGGCCATGTCCGTCACGGACCTAGAGCTCCCGGGCACGTGTCCCGGCCAGAGCCTGCTGGTGCGCACTTGGACCGCCACCGACGTGTGTGGCAACTCATCCACCTGCACTCAGTCGATCTTCTTCCTCGACGATACGGCGCCGGCCCTCAGCATTCCGGCGGACGTGACGCTCTCCTGCGACTCGACGGAAGACACCGGAACCGCCACCGCCACCGACGCCTGCGACGAGCAGCCGAGCGTGACGTTCTCCGACACGAACGCATCTGACGGCTGCGCGCAGTCGTTCACGATCACTCGCACTTGGACCGCGACCGACGGTTGCGGGAACGAGTCGAGCGCCGTGCAGCTGATTCACTACGTCGACGACCTCGCTCCCGTGATCGACTGCCTCTCGCAGGTCGATCTCGACTGCACCGAGCTGGTCTCGAACGTCGAGCAAGCGACTGCCACCGACAACTGCGACCCGGCTCCGACGCTCACCTTCGCCGACGTGACCCTGCCGGGCCTGTGCCCGCAGACCTTCACCGTCGAGCGGACCTACACCGCCGTGGATGACTGCGGCAACGTGTCGACACGCTTGCAGGTGATCACCGTCACCGACAGCACGCCGCCGATCCTCACCATCCCGGCCGACACGGTTCTTTCCTGCGAGGAGCCGCTCACGAACGCCGGCTTCGCCACCGCGACCGACGACTGTGGTACGGCAACCGTGACGTCCACCGACCTGACCACCCCCGGTGACTGCGCCTTCGAGATGACGATCGAGCGCACCTGGACCGCGACCGACGAGTGTGGCAACAGCAGCGTGCTGACGCAGTTCATTAGCGTCGTGGACAACACGCCTCCGACCGTCACGCCGCCCGCCGACTTCACGATCAACTGTGACGAAGAGATTCCGGCGGGACTGCCGGCGACCGCCACCGACAACTGCGGGCCGAACCCGTCCGTTCGCTTCCTCGACAACCCACTCGCGGGTGATGCCTGCGGATACGTCGTCGAGCGTAGCTGGATCGCGGTCGACTCCTGTGGCAACACCGGGACCGCCATTCAGCTGATCTCGATCGTCGACGTGGACGCTCCGGTGATCAGCTGCCCGGGGCTGGTCGAGCTGACGTGCGCCGACGACATCAATCTCGTCCCGGCCGCTGTGGCCCTCGACAATTGCGACGAAGATCCGAGCCTCACGTTCGAGGACAACACCTTCCCCGGCTCTTGTGAGCACGAGTGGACTGTGACCCGGACCTGGACCGCGACCGATGCCTGCGGCAACTCGAGCATCCGGTTCCAGTCGATCTCCTTCAGTGACGACGAGGCGCCGGTCATCGACTGCGCATTCGACGTCGAGATCAACTGCGACGACGACATTGCGAACGTCGCCCCTGCGACCGCGTCCGACAACTGCGACGACGCGCCGACCCTGACCTCGACCGACGTCACGAACGCCGGACCGTGTGCTCACACCTACTCGGTGACGCGCACCTACACCTCGAGCGACGCTTGCGGCAACGTGAGCACTCACGTCCAGACGATCAACATTGTCGACAACCAGCCGCCGACGATCGATTGCCCGGCGGACCAGGTTCTCACCTGCACCGACGACCTCGACTTGCTCGAGCTCGCCACCGCGACCGACACCTGTGACCCCGCTCCGGAAGTCACCCACACCGACGCGACCGAGCCGGGCGCTTGCCCGCAGGCGTTCACGATCACTCGTACCTTCACCGCGACCGACGCGTGTGGCAACGAGAGCTCGACGACCCAAACGATCACCGTCACCGACGAGATCGCGCCGATCCTCACCGTGACGCCGTTGGTCGAGCTCGACTGCACCGACAGTGTCCAGGACGTCGCCCTCGCGACCGCCACCGACAACTGTGATCCCGCGCCGCTCGTCACCCACGAAGACGTGACTGTTGAGAACGGCTGCCCACAGTCGTACACGATCACGCGCACCTTCACTGCGACCGACGCCTGCCTGAACGCGAGCACCGCGGTTCAGACGATCATCGTGACCGACAGCGAAGCGCCGACGATCAGCTGCCTCGCGACCGTCTTCCTCGATTGCCCCCAAGGCCTCGAGAGCGTCGCCGACGCGACTGCCACCGACAACTGCGACTCGGCTCCGGCCCTCGTCAAGGTCGACGTCATGACTCCGGGGGCATGTCCCCAGGAGTACACCGTCGTTCGGACCTGGACCGCGACCGACGCCTGTGGCAATGCCACGGAGCTCGTCCAGACGATCACCGTCAGTGACGACGAGGCCCCGATCCTCAGCATCCCGGAAGATGTGACAATCGCCTGTGGTGACGACGAGTCCACGCAGTCGAACGGCACCGCGACAGCCACCGACGCCTGTGACGGCCAACCTCTGGTCGAGTTCGAGGACTCGATCTTCGCGACTTCCTGTCCCCAGGAGCGCACGATCGAGCGGACTTGGACCGCAACGGACGCCTGTGGCAATGCCACGAGCGCCATCCAGACGATCACGATTCTCGATACGCTGCCGCCGGTCATCGACTGCGCATTCGACGTCGAGATCAGCTGCGACGACGACATTGCGAACGTCGCCCCTGCGACCGCGTCCGACAACTGCGACGACGCGCCGACCCTGACCTCGACCGACGTCACGAACGCCGGACCGTGTGCTCACACCTACTCGGTGACGCGCACCTACACCTCGAGCGACGCTTGCGGCAACGTGAGCACTCACGTCCAGACGATCAACATTGTCGACAACCAGCCGCCGACGATCGATTGCCCGGCGGACCAGGTTCTCACCTGCACCGACGACCTCGACTTGCTCGAGCTCGCCACCGCGACCGACACCTGTGACCCCGCTCCGGAAGTCACCCACACCGACGCGACCGAGCCGGGCGCTTGCCCGCAGGCGTTCACGATCACTCGTACCTTCACCGCGACCGACGCGTGTGGCAACGAGAGCTCGACGACCCAAACGATCACCGTCACCGACGAGATCGCGCCGATCCTCACCGTGACGCCGTTGGTCGAGCTCGACTGCACCGACAGTGTCCAGGACGTCGCCCTCGCGACCGCCACCGACAACTGTGATCCCGCGCCGCTCGTCACCCACGAAGACGTGACTGTTGAGAACGGCTGCCCACAGTCGTACACGATCACGCGCACCTTCACTGCGACCGACGCCTGCCTGAACGCGAGCACCGCGGTTCAGACGATCATCGTGACCGACAGCGAAGCGCCGACGATCAGCTGCCTCGCGACCGTCTTCCTCGATTGCCCCCAAGGCCTCGAGAGCGTCGCCGACGCGACTGCCACCGACAACTGCGACTCGGCTCCGGCCCTCGTCAAGGTCGACGTCATGACTCCGGGGGCATGTCCCCAGGAGTACACCGTCGTTCGGACCTGGACCGCGACCGACGCCTGTGGCAATGCCACGGAGCTCGTCCAGACGATCACCGTCAGTGACGACGAGGCCCCGATCCTCAGCATCCCGGAAGATGTGACAATCGCCTGTGGTGACGACGAGTCCACGCAGTCGAACGGCACCGCGACAGCCACCGACGCCTGTGACGGCCAGCCGCTGGTCGAGTTCGAAGACTCGATCTTCGCGACCGCCTGTCCCCAGGATCGCACGATCGAGCGCACCTGGACCGCAACGGACGCCTGTGGCAATGCCACGAGCGCCATCCAGACGATCACCGTTCTCGATACTCTGCCGCCTATCATCGAGTGTGGCTTCGACGTGGTCCTCAACTGCCACGAGAGCCGCGACGCCGCCACCCTCGCCACCGCGACCGACAACTGTGACGAAGCGCCGGTGATCACGAGCGTGGATGTCATCACGCCGGGAGCCTGCGACAACAGCTTCACCATCGCCCGCACCTACACCGCAGTCGACGCGTGCGGCAACTCGAGCACTCACCTGCAGACGATCACCGTGATCGACGTGGATCCGCCGATCATCGATTGCCCGGACACGGTGACGCTCGCCTGCACGGACGATCACAACCTGGTCCCGAACGCGACCGCAACGGACAACTGCGAGGGCCCGATCACGGTGACCTTCACCTTCACGACCGAGCCGGGCGCTTGCGCACAAGAGTCCACCGTTACGCGGACTTACACCGCGACCGACGCGTGTGGCAACTCGAGCGAGCGCACCCAGACGATCTTCTTGATCGACGACGTGGACCCGATCCTCGACGCCCCCGCGCTGATCGAGCTCGACTGTGCTGACGATTTCAGCGCGATTCCTCTCGCGACCGCCAGCGACAACTGTGACCCCAACCCGCTCGTGACCTTCGTCGATTCCGATCCAGAGGGAAGCTGCCCACAGACCTATAGCGTCGAGCGGACCTTCACCGCGACCGACGGCTGTGGCAACTCGAGCACGTTCGTTCAGACGATCACCGTCACCGACGATCTTGCGCCGGTGATCTCCTGCGTCGCGATCGTCGATCTCGACTGCTCCGAACTGCTCGGGGACGTTGAAGAGGCGACCGCGACCGACAACTGCGACGACGCGCCGCTCCTCACCTTCGAGGACGTGACCACGCCGGGCAGCTGCGATCAGAACTACACGATCACCCGCACCTACACCGCGACCGACGCGTGCCTCAATTCGAGCACCAAGGTCCAAACCATCAACTTCTCCGATACCACGGCGCCGGTTCTCACGACGCCGGCCGATCTGATCCTCCCGTGCGGCAGCGACACTTCGCAGCTGCCGCCGGCGACCGCGACCGACGACTGCTGTGCGCCCACCGTGACCATGGAAGTCACCATGGGCCCGGGATCGTGCCCCCAGGAGACGATCGAGACCCGCACCTTCACGGCAGAGGATGCCTGCGGCAACTCGAGCACCTCGACGCAGACGGTCACCTTGATCGACGACCAGCCGCCAGTTCTCACCTGCCCGGCAGATCTACTGCTCAGCTGCGAGGACGAGCTGATCGACCTCGGAGAAGCGACCGCCACCGACGGCTGCGACCTCGCCCCGACGGTGACCTTCGCCGACGTGACGACCGCGGGCCTCTGCCCGGGTGACTCCACGCTCACGCGGACCTGGACGGCGACCGACGCCTGTGGCAACTCGAGTGAGTGCGTCCAAACGATCACGATCGCCGACACCACGCCGCCGGTGATCGAGTGCCAGGACGAGGTCTTCCTCCCCTGCCCCGCCGACCTCAACAGCGTGCCGTCCGCCACGGCGACCGACCTCTGCGACGCCGCTCCGGTGGTGACGCAGTCCGACGAGACGATTCCGGGCCCTTGCGCTCAGACGTACACCGTCGCGCGTACTTACACTGCGACCGACCATTGCGGCAACGAGTCCTCGCGGACTCAGTTCATTCACGTCTCCGACGAAGAGCCGCCGGTCATCGACTGTGCGAGCGACCTAACGATCGCTTGCGACGACGACCTCAACACTCTCGCCGTGGCCACGGCCACCGACACTTGCGACCCGGCCCCGGCCCTGACTTTCACCGACACGACCGCTCCAGGAACCTGCCCCCAGGAGACGATCGTCACCCGTCTCTACACTGCGACCGACGCCTGTGGCAACTCGAGCACTCACACTCAGACGATCACCAAGATCGACATTGAGGCGCCCGAGATTACTTGCCCTGCCGACCTGACCCTCGATTGTGGTGCGAGCTCCGACCCGTCGAACACCGGTACCGCCACCGCGGTCGACGGCTGTGACGCGAGCCCGCTCGTGACCTTCGTCGACTCGATCCTCGCGACCGCCTGCGTGCTCGACCAAACGATCCAGCGCACCTGGACGGCGACCGACGCGTGTGGCAACTCTTCGAGCTGCATCCAGATGATCCAGCTCGTCGACGAGACGGCTCCGGAGATCTTCTGCGGCGAAAACGTGTTCCTCAGCTGCGACGCCGATCTCGCGGGTGTCCCCCCCGCCGTCGCGACCGACAACTGTGATTCCGCGCCGATTCTCGTGAGCTCGGACCTCACGACGCCGGGAGCTTGTGCCAACAGCTTCGTGATCACGCGCACCTACACCGCGACCGACGCCTGCGGCAACTCGAGCACTCACGTGCAGACGCTGACGTTCTTCGACACCGAGGAGCCCCAGATCGACTGCCTCGACGTGGTCACCATGAGCTGCGACGAGACGGTTGCTGATCTCGAGCCTGCGACCGCCACCGACAACTGCGACGATCTGCCGTCGATCTCGTTCACTGATATCAGTGAGCCGACCAGCTGTGGCAGCACCGTCACGCGGACCTACACCGCCACCGACGCCTGCGGCAACTCGAGCGAGCGCCTCCAGACGATTCACTTCGTCGACGGGACCGCTCCGGAGCTCGCTGGCATGGATCCGATCGTCCTCGACTGCGGCGATCAGATTCCGGGCCCCACTGCGACCGCCACCGACAACTGTGACGGCGACCCGACGGTGAACTTCGTCGACTCCGACCCGGTCGGAACGTGTGAGCACAGCTACACGATCACGCGGACCTACACCGCAGCCGACTCGTGCGGAAACTTGACGACCGGAACCCAGACGATCTCGGTGAGCGACCTCTTGCCGCCGGTGATCGACTGCCTGACCATCGTTGCTCTCGACTGCTCCGAGTCGCTCGCCAGCGTCGCCGAGGCGACCGCGATCGACAACTGCGACGGCGCGCCGCTCCTCACCTTCGAGGATGTGACCACGCCGGGAAGCTGTGATCAGAACTACACGATCACCCGCACCTACACGGCAACCGACGCGTGCTTGAACTCGAGCACCAAGGTTCAGACGATTACCTTCAGCGACGTGACACCCCCGGTCCTCGAGACCCCGGCGGCCCTGACCCTCCCGTGTGGCAGCGACACCTCGCAGCTGCCGCCGGCAACCGCGACCGACGACTGCTGCACGCCGGACGTGACCTCCGTCGACACGGAGGCACCCGGATCCTGTGCCCAGGAGACGATCGTGACGCGCACCTACACCGCGACCGACGCCTGTGGCAACACGAGCACTTCGACGCAGACGATCACCTTGATCGACGACACCGCGCCGACGCTCACCTGCCCGGCCAACCTGACCATCGGCTGCGAGGACGACCCGAACAACCTCACGACCTGTGGTACCGCGACCGCCGACGACTCGTGCGACCCGTCCCCGTCCTTGGTTCACTCTGACGTGACCGAGCCGGGCAGCTGCGCGGGATCGAGCTTGATCACGCGCACCTGGACCGCGACCGACGCCTGTGGCAACGCGGCCAGCTGCACCCAGACGATCACAGTGGAGGACAACACTCCGCCGACGATCGACTGCCCGGCTGGCTTCACGATCACCTGTGGTGAGAACGCTCCGCCGAGCGCACCGGCAGGAGTGACCGACACGTGCGATCCGAACCCGAGCGTCACGTACTTCGATTCGCCGTTCCCGAGCCAAACCAGCCCGGGGCCCGGATGTGAGTTCGAGTCGATCCTCCGGACTTGGGTCGCGACCGACGCCTGTGGCAACACCAGCAGCTGCGAACAGCTGATCACGGTGATCGACGACGAAGCGCCGACGATCACCTGTGGCAACGTGACCATTGAGTGCGGGGAAGACCCGAACGCGCTACCCCTGCCGGACGTGTACGACAACTGCGATCTCGATCCGGAACTCACGTACCTCGATGTCGACACGCTTTCCGGCGACTGCCCGCAGTCGTTCACGATCGTGCGCATGTGGATGGCGACCGACGCCTGCGGAAACGTGGGAATGCGTCAGCAGCTGATCCACGTGGCCGATACGACCGCACCCGAGCTGTTCGGGCCAAGCGATACGGTGATCGCGTGCAACGAGCCGACCCTCTTCGATGTCTTCGTCAGCGACAACTGCGGGATCGCGCTCTTCTTCTGCGAGCACGAGACCACGACGCCGAACACGGTGATCCTCGAGCCGGTGGGCCTGAGTGGGATCCAAATCACGCTCTTGACCACAGCCTCGGTCACGATCAACTGCACCGCACTCGACGAGTGCGGGAACGCGAGCCTGACCAGCAGCTTCGTCATCTCTGCGAGCTGCGACCAGGCCTGCGACAAGACCTTCTGGTACGACAACCCGCTCGAGTGGTGCGCGGGTCCGTTCTCCGCAACTGACGACAGTTGCGCGATCGGTACTCCGGCGACCACGTTCCTCGACGCGTTCGAGATCGTCGACACGTCGGCGTACCCGCTGTTCGACCCGACCACGACGTTGCACGAGGGCCTCTACCCGTACGCCGGGATGTTCGCTCACATGTCGCGTCAGGGAACTGCAGCGCTCTTGAACGCGACCCACCCGGGAGTCAACTACCCGGTGACCACCGCCGAAGTCCGACAGGTCATGCAAGACGCCTTCGCCGGAGTGATCTCCGAGCGGGCTGCGAAGCAGATCTTCCTCATGTGGAACGACTGCCTCGGTGGTTGTCCGCTCCTCGTCCCCTAGCCAACCTCAGAGCCTCTAGACACAAGAGACTCGAGACACTGCTGGCGCACCCGACCCGAAGGTCGGGTGCGCCTATTTTTGTGTGCGCCGGGCACGGCGCGCAGCGCCGTGTCCCGGCGCTGTCAACTGGTGAGCGAAAGCGAACCAGGAAGTGACTCGGAGGTGAAAGTCCTCTAGGGGCCCTGGTGGTGGGAACCCTTAGCTGAACAGCAACTGCGTCACCGCGAGGTGGAGTGGGAAGGAAGCTGCAAGCAAAGCTCCGGCCCGAGGAACACGAAGCGCATACGAGGCGGGTCACCGGGGGCGAGGGGGCACAAAGACCCGAAGCCCGATACCACCCGGATCGGTGGCACGTATATGCGTCGGGTGTATGGAGCGAAAGTCACGCGTCTTACCCCGGGAGATCCTGAGGCCTGCCCGAGCGGGCTAGCTTTGTCGAGAGGCGAGGCGATGGGCTTCAGGAAGTCAGCCGAGGCCATAGTACTCCGGCGTAGCGGAGGAAGGGCCGAACAGGAAGTGCGAGCTGGTGCCCATGAGTGCGCGAGCAGATGGCGACGCAGGAACGAGGGCCGAGAAGCCCGGGCGACCCCGGCGGGTAGGCGACGGAATCGCCGAGAGTAAGGGTGTCGAGCGTCAAGCTGCTCCGTTGCGAATGATTGAGACCAGACCCGACACGCAGAACGTGCTGGAGGAGGCTCTACGACGAGAGAACATGCTTGCCGCGCTCGAGCGGGTCGTGGGGAACGGTGGCGCTCCCGGCGTCGACGGAATGACCGCCGAGGAGCTGAGAGATCACTGCCGTGACCAATGGCCCTGGATCCGATCGGCACTCCTGGCGGAGGAGTACCGCCCTCAACCGGTGCGACGGGTCGAAATCCCGAAGCCTGGGGGCGGCACGAGAATGCTGGGGATTCCGACGGTCCTTGATCGATTGATCCAACAGTCCTTGCTCCAAGTCCTGACTCCGATCTTCGACCCCGGCTTCTCCGAATCGAGTTTCGGTTTTCGACCGGGCCGCAGTACCCACCAAGCAGTTTTGCAGGCGCGGACTCACGTCCGCGCAGGACATCGCTGGGTGGTGGACATGGACCTGGAAAAGTTCTTCGACCAAGTGAACCACGACGTGCTGATGTCACGAGTGGCGCGCACGGTGAAGGACAAGAGGGCGCTCCGGTTGATCCGTCGGTATCTGCAAGCCGGGATCATGGAGGGGGGAGTTGTTTCCCCCCGCGCCGAGGGCACCCCGCAGGGAGGGCCGCTGTCTCCGCTGTTGAGCAACATTTTGCTCAACGAACTCGATCGCGAGCTGGAGCAGCGAGAGCATCGTTTTGTCCGGTACGCCGACGACTGCAACGTATACGTGAAGTCGAAAGCGGCGGGCGAACGTGTGCTCGACTCCTTGGAACGCTTCCTCGCGAAGCGACTCCGCGAGATCTCCGGTAAAACAAACCTTCACTTCGCGACCTCAGCTCGTGGGCTTCACTTGGATCGGCGAAGACCAGGCCCGTTCCCCGATCTCTGCGAGGCAGTCGTCGTCGTGCGCC
>ERZ891418.289-NODE-289-length-18066-cov-20.220421_pt1 | contig 18066 bp, 17 predicted proteins | sample MGYA00521236_ERZ891418 | MGnify/ENA primary metagenome ERZ891418 (study PRJEB32303, sample SAMEA104408696) | aquatic metagenome | biome: Brackish water; feature: Chemocline; material: water | place: Baltic Sea | collected 2014-10-18T10:34:00 | depth 100 m ... | reverse complement strand
AAGTTTCGTAATTGGCTAACTTCTGTTTCCATAGATTCTCTTTCCTTCTGTGAAAGTGAAGATTGCTGACTTGCTAATTCCGCCTGGGTATCGGCGAGTACTCGGGATAGGTGAACATTCTTTGCTTCGAATTCCTGAAGAGAGGACTCCACCTCATTTAGTCGCGCAACTTCCGGTGCAACCAAATCTTCTCTTTCCGCCAAATCAAGTTCTAAAACTCGAATTCTTTGCTTTACAGAAACCAACTCATCATTGCGCCCAGCCAGTTCTTGCCAAGCGATGAGAACCTCTTCGACTAATTGGTCTTGAGGATAGCCGCGCAGCATCCCTTCGAGCACCGCTCGTTCATCTCTCGAGGCATCACTAATTCGTCCGATGCCACCTGCAGCTGAAGTTCCTAGCGTCATACAATGGGCAATCGCCGCTCAACCACTCTTGAACTTTGCCAATAGAAGCAGGCATTAGGAGGGGAGTTTGATACCCCTTAGGAACTATTCAACCAATTAAATTTAGTTGATTGATGTGAACATTTCATCAGGCATTTGCTGAGCCAGTGCTAAAGCACCAGTAGCAACCTTGTCGATAGGATCTTCAACACACCAGACATTCACATCACCGATATCGGAAATTTCGTCAGCAATACGAGCCGCTAATCCTTCGATTAGAGAGCCGCCACCAGAGATGATGATATTGTTACGAAGAACTGGTTGATATTCAGGGTCAGCACCAGCAACGATTTGCTTGATACCGTTTCCAATCTTTGGAATAATTGATTCACATGCTTCTTGAACTAGGTCTCCGATGTCTACAACTTGCTTCTTACCTTCAACTGAAAGTTCAACAATTGCTTCACGAGCATCCCCGCCTACGTAGGACACTTCTTCCTTCCAACGGCGAACCATATCCTTGGTTACTTGAGCGCCGGTGTACTTCTTTCGAATTAGTTCCATTAGTGCCTCATCCAACCAATCCCCAGCTTCTTGAAGAGTAATTTGGTCTTCTTCAGTTGGGAATGTTCCATAAATACGAGCAATATCAGTTGTTCCAGCGCCAATATCTACTACGATAGAACTAGCAATTTCTTCAATTCCGAATGCTGTAGCGAATGGTTCAGTCACTACCATGATGGCATTAACTTGTCCGCGAAGTGTTGCAACTAGGTTAGACTTGTCAGTGAATGAAACGTGAGATGGTGAGCAAATTACTCCGAAAACCTCATCGTATTCTTCAGGGTCTACAGTTTCCAATAGGTGAGAAACAAACGCCTTTGCAGCAGCAAGGTTTGCATCATCATCCAGAGCAACTCCAGCAGCCATTGGGCGGTATATATTACATGCCAACTTGTTCTTCAAAGCATCATTACCAAAAAGAACATCTCGCCCGAGGAAGTTACGAGCAATAGGGTCTTTCGGTCGTCCAACAACAGTTTCAATTGTGTGGCTTGCACCAGCACTTGACGCGATTGTTGATTGGTATGTTCCCAAATCGATTCCTACGTAGAGTCTTTCTCCCATTTTATTCACCTTCCGCGTTGCGGACAAACCGCCGAGGATGCCACTACCCTTCAAGGTTCACCTTCACTAAAAAGAGAAGATATCTGTATGAGTAAGCAAAAAAAGCCTCACAGTACGACGAAAAGAAAAACTAAAACCCATCACTTTCAATAGGAGGTTGTTCTTTCTCAATTATATCGGAAATATCCTCATCAAAATTGTGGCGAAGATAATTCTTAGCGACTAGTAACGCGCCAACCAAACCACCAATCAATCCTATAATTGCTAACGCTAGAAATCTCTTTTGTTTGGCAATTTCTTCTTTATTTAAAATCAAAGAATTATCATCGTCTATTGAGGAGTTATCCCACGATGAAGTGAATATATTTTGACTACTTTTTGTTATTAATTCATTATTCGCTTCTGGAGATTGATTTAAACTTTGGACAAAGAACTCCAGATGCAATTGTTGCCCATTAATATCGTATGAAGGGAGATCGGTTGGAATTACCCAGATACAAAAGAACTCGTTTGAATCATTCCCCATCATCCTCGGAACACACCGAACCAATTCTGAAGAACTTTCATTTGAATCATTATGTGTAATCATTATTTTGACGCCAGTTGTCAATTGGTCGCCATCGTTGTCTTCTGCTAGCCATCGAACCAGCATCACATCTTCCCAAACACTGCCATTCTCTAATTCTGAAATGATAGTAATTTGTGGAGTATTATCTATTGGTCTACAGCCATTTTCCATTATAGGCCAACTACTGTTGATTATTTCTGTATAGCATAGATCTACATCATCCTTGACGGAATCCGCATCCGAATCATCAATGCAGCCATCTGAATCCAAATCAAAACCACTCGCATCCTCATCAACACACAAGTCAATATCGTCGGTTATTGTGTCTCCATCCGAATCATCAAGACAGCCATCTGAATCTAAATCAAAACCACTTGCATTTTCAATTGGACAGATATCTAATACATTTTCAATACCATCACCATCGCCATCCATCCACCCGTCGTAATCTCTCTGCACCCCTTTAGCAGCGATAGAAAACCCATTCCTATCACCGTCAATGCCGACGCTTCCAGGCGAGTTACCAGGCGAGATATAGCGGGCACGAACTTCAATTTCGACCCATTCTATTTCACTTAAGCCAATAGCATCCAAATGAATCTTGACAGTGGTTTCATTGCTTGCCGGAAATGAATTGTTATTTGAGTAATTAACAGCGCTTTCGTAAAACAAGGTATTGGCACCAGAAGAATTTGTTTTGCCCGAGATAGCGACTTGACCATTTGAGAGACGTACGACCAGCAACATGTCATCGACCAGATAAGGTTCGGGTGATGAAGGAAATGCCATTGTAACATCCAATGGTTGACCCGGCTCAATTGAAAGCCGCGTTGTCCAAATTTCTCCGCTCGAGAGGAACGGGCCTACGGCATCATCTCCATCCCATGGGCTATTAGCTAAATTTTCTAATGGGGTAAGGTTTCCATTTCTTTGCGCTAATAACTGCATAGGTTGCAACTGTTTTAAACGATAGGAGTCGTGAATCCAAACATCACTAGTTGGAGAAACATCACCTATGGAAATCATATTTTCCAATTGTTCAAAGTCAACTAACTGAGATAAATTTAGACGGCCAAACCCATCATATGGATTTCTCAAATCCTCTCCTCCATTCCCAGCGTTTCTTTCATCCAATGGCAAAGGTGTACTTGCAATCGCCATCAAAGCCCGCAACATTGGTCCTGATGGAGTGAAACCATCACCCAATGTCAAATTAGATTGGGAGTCGAGAGAACTATCGGCCCATTGAGGGCGTAATTGCTCAATAGAAACATCATGAGTATTTTCCTGTGAACCGCGTATCCACCCCTGTTCAACCATTTGCTGTATTATGGCAGCAGTGCTTGCTGCCATTGGAGTAGCCATACTAGTACCACTTGATGAGCGCAATCCATCATTGTAAGAATTATCAATGCCGTCAGCCTTCGCCGATATGATTGATGTTCCGGTAGCGAGTGCGAAAATACCAGTTGTCTCTACCTGTAATGGGCCATGAGCATTTGATGCCCATCGTTGTGATTGATCATTTTTTATTGAAGCCCCAATGGCAGCAACATTTCTAGCATTAGCAGGTTCTAAAATTTCACCACCATTATTGCCCGGGGCGACAAATGCAAGCGACCAAGGAAATTCCCTGCCCCACGCATCAAAATCAGCTGAGCGAGCAGTATATTCGGCAGAATTATCCCCCCACGAATCCGAATGAATTACCGCGCCATTAATCGACGCTTCATACAATAATAACTCCACATCTGGAACTACCCACCCCTCACTTGATACAATATCTTGGAAGATTAGAGAACTACCATGTGAAAGTGAAGAGCCCGCGGTTGGAAGAGTTCCGTTTCTATAATCGTAGATATCAAAACAAGACAAAGTGCCAGCAACATGAGTTCCATGTCGATAATCACTATGCCCTTGAGTATCTCCCGAATCTATTGTTTCATTTAGTAATAGCAATTTGCGATGGTAGAGGCCAGCAGGGGCCTCAGCATCACTTCCATTTTCACCCTCGGAACCGAACTGTGAAACCGCAGTCGCATTTCTAAAACAAGAATGATCAGCATCAAGACCAGAATCAGCCATCGCAACAACGACGCCACTTGCATTCAAACCTAAATCCCAAGCAGGGTTTTCAGAGAGACCTCCATTTTGATGAATAGATGCAGATTGGGTGTTACGGGCAAATGTTTCCAATACCGGCTCAACCCAAAGCAAACCATCAACCGCTAACAATTGAGAAAATAATTGTGGGTCGTCGTACGTCCATTTTACAATCATGACTTGAGGGATTGGACTTGATAAGAATAATTCTTCACCACCCATTTCGATTGAAAACATTGCCAATTGTTGAGATAACTGCCGTGCAGCCGAGCCAGGCAATCTCGGTTCAAAGACCAAGCGAAGCATGGTATCGGTTGAAGGCTGCAAACCATCTAAGCCAGTTTTGTATTGTGCTTGCTTTGCTTCATTTATTTCAATGTTCAAATCCAAATTAATATCTTCGGCGCTACTCCAGACCAATAGCGTTGATGGGGAAATAATTCTCAAAGGAGTGAGTCCGTTATTTTTAATCATATTCCAATTGTCCTGAGTCCAATACCCATCTCGGAGAACAATCTCAATTTCTTGACCTTCGCCAATAACTACAGGAAAGTCCGTGTTGTCGCTTAGAAAGGCAGTGGAAAGCGGCATCAGCAATACTAGTATTAGTGCAATCACTGGCCGCATAAACCTTGTCAAAACCTCAAACCATGTCAATCTCACCCTCATTTCCAATCATTTAGTCGCGCCATAGCGCTTAAGACGGGATTGCGAGTCGCCCCATTTGATGAAGGCCTACCGAGTTTCAGGAATCGCCCCTTTCGGACGCATGCGCCAAGGATTCTCAATTGATATAGCAGCAAACGATGAAGCTGATGCTGAACATCGCGCATATTCAATTATGGGTTCACGCCACAAAGCAAATCGCCGTTCAATCACGATTGAATTAGTCGCAGAAATTGATCCAAGAACATCCAAGGAAGCACGTGTTCTAGACTGCTTCCGCGAGCAAATTGCAGCGGCAGGCGGACCAATCGCATCCGAAGAAGAGTGAGGTTGTCCGGCCGCGCCGGTTTTTCAACCCCGAGGGTCTACGAGGGGATGAGCGAAGATGGCAACGAGGGAAGAACTGCAAAATTTAGCTCGCATCGTCGAGGTAACTAAAGCTAGTTTTGATGAAGTAGAAAAGCAGATCGACAAAGTCGAAGAAGTCATCAAAGAACATACTATTACTCTAGCAACACTCAATGAATTAGTTCAAGTTGGAACTAAGGGAAGTGCTAGCGCTCATCTTTCAATTGGCTCAGGAGTAACTCTTCCATACAAACACGAAGGCCAGCAAGAAGGCTTGGCGATGATTGATTTGGGCAGTGGCATTTTCGGAGAAAAACCGTGGAGCCAAGCAATTTTAATTACTCAACAACGCAAAGACGACATCATTCAATTACGCAACGATTTACAAGTTCAAGCCCAAGCCCTAGAAGTGAAAATCGGAGAGGCTGCAGAGCAATTTAATCAAGTGGCGATGGCTATTAAATCACAACCGATTGAAAATAAATTACCAGTCAAGGCTCCTAAGGCCCTAGTGCCAACAACAGAACGGGATGTGGAGGAACAACAATCCGAACAAGCAACCCGCCGTAGTGGAAAACGCCGTAGTGGAATGTTTGGCAACGAATTGACACTAGATGACTGAGGTATTTGCATGGGATTATTTGACAGATTCAGAAAAGTAGCCGAGGTTACAGATACAGAGGCATTGTCCGCTGCAGCAGAATCAGATGAAGCCAAGCAAGCACTACAAAATGCACAACAGCAAACACCACAACCGGAGCCGGTTGAGGAAATATCAAATCAACAAGACGATGACTGGGACGACCTCGATGAAGAAGTTGTTAGTGAAACAACTGGTGAGGAAGATGACTGGGATGATTTTGATGAAGAAGAAGAGATTGCTCTACCAGTTGAATTGACCAAGGTTCAAAGGAAATTACTTGAGCGAGAAAAAAAGGTTGCAGAAAAAACCGAAAAAGCTCGACAAAAGGAAATCAAGAAGCGCGGTGGAGTTGAACAAGCCCGACCACAGGGCTCACGTGTCGATTTGTCTATGATGAGAACTACGACTGGAAGAAAACTGGTCAGTGTTGAGTCGGCGCCAAAAGGCTCTTCCAAATCAGCAATTATCAAAACAGAATTCGGCGGTAAGGTCGAAGTTGAACTCGGTGGTGGTGTAGTTGAGCAAGGTGGAAGGGTGATCAAATCAGGAGATGGCCTCGATACCTTACTAGAGGAATTAGAATGGGTATTACTAGAATCTGATATTTCATCGGATGCGGTTACAGCGATAATAGATGCCTTACGCAACACATTGGTCGGGGCAAGATTGCGCAAAGGAGCAGACCTTTCCAAGGTTCTCGAAGCATCTCTTAAACGAGCACTAAACAACTTACTTTCAGCTGGCTATTGGGATTTCGATGCCACGGTACAATCTTATGTTGATAAGGGCGATTTACCAGTCGTCATAATGATGGTTGGGGTAAATGGAACCGGAAAAACAACTACTGCAGCAAAGATTGCTTACAGATTACAGTCACGCGGGCTATCTGTTATTGCTGCAGCAGGGGATACCTTTAGAGCAGGTGCAATTCAACAATTAGAATCACATTGCAAAACCCTGGGAATTCGTTGTATCTCAAGCCAACGCGGTGGCGATGCAGCAGCGGTGATCAGAGACGCCATAGATTCTGCAAAGGCAAAAAACATTGACGTCGTATTGGTTGATACTGCGGGAAGAATGCACAATAAAACAAATTTAATGAAAGAATTGAACAAGGTTAGAAGAATTGCAAATCCTCATCTAACCCTGTTCGTTGGCGATGCATTGGCAGGTAATGATGCGGTCGACCAAGCCAAGATGTTCCAAGAAATAATGAAGTTCGATGGCGCAGTATTAACAAAAATGGATACTGATGCCAAAGGTGGAGCAGGACTTTCTATCGCTTTCGCAACAGGGCGACCAATCGTTTTTGCGGGCACTGGACAAGGTTATGATGACCTCTTACAATTTGAACCAAACTGGCTACTCGAGCAATTATTTGAATGAATAATTGAATCAGTAAAAGCGATGAGGACAAAAACCTCCTATGCAAAGGAGTAATCATGGCGGAGATATTTCACGACGATGAAACGGCTCGATTTTTTCAATTAGTACATCTATTCCAACGTTCAGCAATGTTGCAAATGGGTCAATTACCAGATAATGAAGGTAATGTACATTACAATATGTCCGAAGCCAAAGAAGCCATTGACTTACTAACAATGTTACAGAAGAAGACCAAAGGAAATCTACAACCCGTTGAAACCTCATTGTTGAATGGGATAGTTTCGGAACTACAATTACAATTTATGAAAGCACCGGCACTGCACAGGAAAATGCAAGAAGAAAAAAATCAATCAGAAGCGATGAGAGATACATTTGCAAATCCCCAAAAAGGTCCAGTGGAAGATTTGAGTGGGTCGCAAGAAGAAGAGGAATGAACAATTTTCATCGCATGTTTGATGTGCAAGAATGGTAACGTGAGTAATATGGCGTATGTGACTGAGGCAGATGGAGAATCTACTCCGACCGTCCTTATCGTCGATAATAATCCAATGTCAATTACCAGATTGAGCAATATTTTCAAGGTCAAAGAATTTAAAATTGAAATTTGTGAAGATGGCGATAAAGCGGTTGACGAATACATCAGGTTAGATCCAGAATTAGTGGTTTTATCTTTGGATATACCATCATTGGATGGCCACTTAGCCGCATTGGAAATTAGAGAGCACGGTGGCGAAGGGAGGATCATATTTGTTGCACCAAAGCGCCAAGCGCAATTAGCAGCAGACGCAGCATATTCAGCAGGAGCGGTAGCATGGCTTCAAAAACCAGTCATCGCAGCAGATTTGGATAAGATTTGGGAAACCGTTCTTGGACCAATTCCTGAAGCACCAGGATTAGCAGATTTGGATAGTTTATACCCCGAAGATCGCATCAAGCCAGAAGAAGACTCTGGGCCAATGCCTTTGCCAGGATTACCACCTCTGCCAATGCCCAACGCGGATGGAACATTACCCGCTTTGACCCTATCTCGATTGGAAATGCCATTCTTGGTGGTTAAAGAGGCTGGCAACAATCCAAAACGTAAGATAAAGGGTCTGAAGAAAATACTATTGTTGATAGCGCTATTAGCAGGTGTAGTAGGGTATTGGTATTATCAAACAATTATGATGAACAATCCGCTCTTTTGACCTCAGTCAAGGAACTCTTTTGTTCATTACAGTTTTCCATAACGGTGGAATAACGGCTAACCAAAAACACACATAGTAACCAAAGGGCAGTTGTGGAGCCCCTTCCTGAGCGCGCAGATTCCACATTGGGTCGCTGGCTTTTAGATGATGAGCGGGATGAAGAGGTAACTCCAACAGAGTCCAACGAGACCACAAATTTCTGCTTTCCCAAGAATGCGCAATCGTTTGTTTTTCTCCAACCTCTGCGCGAAGCCCATAGTGCTGTAAATAATTGACAAACTCTAGTAAAATTATTGCAACTGTAGCAGAAAGTAACAATACAAATACAACATCAAGTCCAAGTCCATAGTAAAGTCCTGCGACAAAGGTAATTTGAATTATTAAACCATGCAATATTGGATTTTTTATTCCTTTACGACCCTTATCCGAATGAGTTTTCCACGCCGCAATAAACTGAAGTGGAATCGTTTTGATAATTTGAGTCCACAAACCTCTGCCTTTAGGTGAAGAAGCAGGATCTAATTCTGTCGCATAATTACGGTGATGTCCATGGTTATGTTCGGTTGTAAAATGCATATACATTACCCACAACAAATTGAGTCGCCCCATCCACCAAATTAGTGACCCCTTTCTTCGATGTCCCTGCTCATGTGCATTGATAATAGCCGAAATACCACTGACAAGTCCAACTGATATTGCACCAATAATTGTTGTAATGATCAATCCGTCTAATTGCGCCCGGTAGATCAGAGCAGATAACGCTAAAATCGCAGCAATACTATGGCCGAAAAGTAAGAAATTCCACGGTACAGAAGAGGATTCACTCTTTCGAATCGGCATACCTTCAGGAGATAACAAGTCCAAGATAGGACCAATTCCCAAGCCCCAAATAATCCCACTCGCAGACCACCACCCACCTTGTAATAATCCAGCGATTGTTATAATTGGTAATATGAATCCGAGCAGATGGGGTTTCCAACTCTCAATCCGTTCCTCCATGAACCAAGCAAGCAAGCATTTGTATTCAACATGGAGGTTGAAACGACATCAAAACTTTCCTTGTTGAGAATAAACCAAAGTTACATCATCGTAAATTTGTGTACCGGGAGGTCCCTGAGTAATCCGTTTAATTCTAACTCCTGAATCGCTGAGAATTGAAATATCTCCTTGTTGAATTTTTTTATTTATTGAGCGGTGCGACCTAACCGCCCACCAAATAACCGCCAATGGCGCCGCAAATGAGAGGGTAATCAGCAGCAAATCAATAAGATTCATATGGGCTCAAGTAATTGCAGCATATGCTAACAATTCAACGTTTGCAATTTAACGGTTTAGTAATGCGTGCCAAGAAGCCTCAGCATATTTTTCCGCTTGTTGCGACGGGTTATCCGCCATGTGAATACCTGAACCGACGATAATACAGTCTGAGCCAGCATTGACCGCTTGTGCAGGGTCGCCATAGCGTTGACCCATTTCACCATCTCCAACAGCAAGGTTAACTCCAGGAGTCCAGATCATTTTTGCTTCACCAACAGCCTTGCGTAACTCTCGCAATTCTTCTGGTCTAGAGCCATTGCCGATGAAACCGAAAACTCCATCATGAGCCTTTCCTTTCTCAACCACTTGAGCTGTATATTGAGGATTTAGTAAATTGCCACGAGAAGACATTTGTGCTAATAACAAGACTCCGCCTTGCCTATTGACATCAGCCCATCCGGCTTGAAGTCCATCAACGATATCAGGCCCAGAGATTAGATGAGCGGTGACCAAATCTGACCAAGAACGAATATCATAAACTCCAGCCATTTGATTTCGAGATATTTTTCCAATATCAGCGAACTTTCTATCTTCAAAAATTATCAAGTCGGCCGCTTCTGCCTTTGCACAGAATGCTGCCCAAGAATCAGCAGTCCAATCATCCACCAAATCGACGTGGGTTTTCAATGCTGCAATATGCTGACCGACTTCATCAATCAATTGATTGAGGCCAGCCATGGTCGACCTATCGGCTGCTAAACAGACTAAACTTTGCTTGCGGCAAACCACTTCCATGTAGCGTCTAGCCATTGGCAAAGTGTTCTCCTGCCACCGCTTTCCCCACACCTGTGGCGCTTCCATGATACAGGCCAGCGGCTCTTTGTCCTCAATCCTTGCGGCCAAATAAACTATATTATTGACTAATAGAATCTATTGAATCTACAAGTGTTTGTTGGTAATCGGTAAAAACAAAATCAAGATCCTGCTCAACATTGCCAACATCATATCCTATTTGTATACCCAGATTTCCTCGTAATTGTCTAATGGAAAGTTTGGGGTGGAAAACGGCCATCAAGTAAGCAAAAACAGAAGGCAATTTTCTTGTAGCCCATTTTCTCTCTGGTTTTAATTTGCACAACTCCGCACCGATTTCATGCATCCACATACCGCGCTTATGGAGAAGATAGCGCTCCCCATCCTGGCCATTAGTCAGTGCGCTGACATGGGCCTTTGCAACATCTCTAACATCAACAAAATTGATATTAATTTTCAAAACAAACGGCGGCCCAGAATTAAAATGTTCAATATAAGACATCGAACCATTCTTATGTCTTGCAGACAATATTGGGCCAAAAACAATAGAGGGATGAATGGTTATTAGACGTGGTTTTGAATCTTCATCTTGACCTTCCACCCATTGACGCATTACCTTCTCAGCACCCGCCTTAGCAAGCCCATAAGGATTAGATTTGACAGTCGCATCATCACACCAATCTGTAACAGAAAAGATTGTTCCGTTCTCATGTGATGTATTTCTAATGGCGGCAACTGAAGAAGTGTGAACAATTCTCTCAACAACACCCGCTTGTTGTAATGCTTTGACCAAATTGCTAGTTCCTTCTATACTGGGGTCTACAATATCTTTCTGAGCATCATTTGCTCCAACTGGGAGTGAAGCAGCGCAATGAATTATATCTTTACAATCAGAAACTGCACTGCGAACACTAGCGAAATCTAGTAGATCCATTGTAACGATTTGAAGAGATGCACCGTTTACAAGCGGAAGTGAATTGAGAAATGTAGCATTTTTTGGGTTGCGGACAGTAGCGCGAACTTGCGCTCCGGACTGCAATAATTGCGCTACTACATGGCTGCCGATGAAACCAGCAGCCCCTGTTACCAATACGGCCATGCAACGCCTTTACAGCAATAGTTCAATAGTTTACAGGTTGAAATTGTTAGCACCACATTGATGAAAGCCGCATTGCAGGGCAAAGTGATGCGCATAGCCTACCTGCTAGTCTCGCTAGTCCTATTGGGGCCGATGGCAGGGTGTTTTGGTGGGGACTTGTCCAATGCCATTGACGAGGATAAAGAAGGAATGTATCCGTCGATTTGGCAACGCCACGATCTTGATTGGAATTGGACTGACAGTTATTCTTACGTTCTTGAACCAGGTCCTCATTATGCCTTAGAAGTTCAAGAGGCAACCTTTGAAGTGGACACTTCTCAGGTTTGGGAAACAGGACCTTCAACCGCAAATATACATCTTTCATATTGGTTACCATCCAACACAGAAATCGGCGAACAAGTACCTGTAATAGCAGTAATAAGTCCTTACTTTTCATTCGGCCAACAAGGTTCAGAATCCGGAGCAACCAATGTCGTAGGTTCGGGGCGGGGCGAATTTATTTACGATAATTTCATTCCACATGGATATGCATTTGCTCAAGTTTCTGTTTTTGGAACCGAGGAATCAAGTGGTTGTTTTGACTATCGTGGAGAAGGTGAAGGATGGGGAATTCATCAAGCGGTGGAATGGTTGGGAACTCAAAATTGGTCTAATGGGAAAGTTGGACTATATGGGAAATCATATGAGGGTGCAACCCAATGGGAAGCTGCAGTACATGGTAGCGATTACCTTGCGACAATAGTGCCAATTTCAGGAACAACAGGATTACACCCATTGCTTTACAAAAATGGTAGCGCAGAAGCGCGAAGTCAAGTAATGCACATGAACTATTTTTCAAGTACCGTCGACTATAATGCCGAGGATTTGGATAATATCTGCCCCGATATTGTCGAGGGATTCTTTGCAGGTCCTGTAACATACGGAATGGGGGAACTGGACCCGTATATGTCAAATTATTATGAAGAAAGAGAACATATTTCAAAAGCGCTAAACAACTATCAAGGTAGCGTTTATTGGGTGCAGGGGATGCAAGATTGGAATGTAGACCCCCATCAAGTATTTCCTTGGTACCAGCAATTTAGAGACCAAGGGTTTGAAGTTAGAGGAATGCTGGGGCAATGGGAGCATAATTATCCAGACCAATGGAGCAAACATAACGCTCAAGATTCAGGTTATGGTGGAGAAGCAATTGAAAATATGACTCGCTGGGATTGGGCTCAAGATTTGTTTGAATGGTTTGAACACTATCTCAAAGGAATAGGGCCTAAACCCGACTTAGTAGCCCAAATACAGCGAAACGATGGCCAATGGCGGATTGAACAAACATGGCCGCCATTAGATGCACAATGGTCAACATTAGATCTATCTGAATGTAGCCAAACTGGAACAAGAGTAGGCGGAAACTCAGTTATTGGAGGGGGGCTATCTACTGTGACCATTGAATGCGGAGCATTAGATGAGCAATTAGATACACTAATTTCAGGATTACTAACCTTGCACTTAGATGTAACAGCAGCAATGGATGGAGGGCAAATTTTTGTAGAAATGCAGGATGCTGAAAGCGGATTACGAATTGGCCATGCTACTATGGATATTCGCTATTACCAAGGTGGAAGTGAGCCAACAACAGTCTTGCCAATGCAGTCTTTAACGATGCTAATGGAATTCCAAGCGATAGACGCAATTCTACCAGCAGGACATGGACTAAGATTGGTAATGACTGAAACAGGAGAAGATTATCTCGCTCCCGCCTGTGGAGTTTCTTGCCCTATTACCGTTAATGGAGGGGCTCTTTCAATCCCTCATTTATCACGTGATGGCAGCAATACTCTCATTACACCACAAAGCGTAGAAGCAGCGAATAATCAATAATTCAATCTAATTGAGCCCAAAAAGAGTCGATTTCTTGCTGTTCTTCCAAAGGTCCAAAATGCTTGCTAACAACCATTCCATTTTTATCTATCAAAATCAATGTCGGCGTGTTATTGATTTCAAAAGATTGTGAAAGTTCGACGCCAACTGAAAACGGGGCAGAAACAAGGCTGTCCTCTTTACTATCATTGACTTGTAAGTGCCAATCGGATAGTTTTGCAGAATCAGAATTATCAGTTGAAACAATAATGTACGTTGAATCATTAAGTTGGTTGCTCACTGCGTGCATTGTCGGTCTACAATTGTTACACCATGACGCTGAAAAGTGGAGAATATATGCTGTTCCAAGCAAATTGTCAGAGGAATATTTCTCCCCATCATCAGCGGTTAAAGAAAAAACTGGTACAGGCTCGCCTTCAACCCCCACTTCCTCGTCCCCACCAAGACAACCTGGAGAGAATATCAACAAAGTAACGAGTAGAGCGAGTAGTAATGCCTTTACCTTCATAACTGTCCTACTAAACCCACCTATACAATTGTTTCTAATTTAAATTAACAATTGTGAACATTGATATTATAGGGTTTTAGAGGTGCAATCATGCGCAGGGGTGTATCTCTTCTTGTTACGATATTCCTCGTCGCCTTCTTTATCGAATCCTTTGAAAATTTACATCGAAGTGACATCCTTGGCCAAAAAGTAATCCATTTTGCTGACGACGATTCCGATGGCTATGATTCTGATGATCAATGTCCAAGTGTAACGGGCAATTCAACAGAAGACCGTATTGGGTGTATAGATTCTGACGGCGATGGTTATTCAGATGCAGATGAAAATTGGAATTTGAGCGATGGTGCAGATGCATTCCCACAAAATAGTCAAGCATGGAGTGACTTAGATGGGGATGGATATAGCGACCAACCCAATCTCAAAATTACTGACGATTGCCCCTCGAGATACGGCAAGAGCCGCCTAATTCTGTGTGGTTGTGCAGACATGGATCTTGATTGGATTCCAGATGTAATAGACACTGATATTGATGGAGATGGTATTTCCAATGAACTAGAAATTGCCTCTTCAAATGCAACCCACCAATGGAATCCATATGACCCTAATTCAGTTCCACCGGATTCAGATTATGACATGATACCAGACGCAGTTGACAACGACGATGATAATGATGGGTGGCCGGATTTAATTGAGCAAGATAGGGGGACCGACCCACTCGATACAAAAAGCACACCATTCAACAAATTTTTTGGAATAGAAACCGGATTTTTCTACCTCGGAGGCTTTGATACGACTAACGATTATGAGGCAGAGGCAATAGAAATTTCAGTTTCTGGTATTCTTGAGGTGGTGACAGAAGAATTAATTATTCCATTGCTCCTAGTGCCAATATATTTCTACATCTTTTATTCACGCCGTCAGTACTTCAAACGATTAAGTTTAGAGATTAGCCAGTGCAAATACCAAAAAGAATTAAACAAAGTAGAAAAGAAAATAAATCAAACGATAGAAAATCGTAAAATAAAAACCCTTCACGGACTAATTTTAAGAAATAAGATAGAAGCGCGAGAAAATGATTTGAGGCTTGAAGAAGAATAATTGCGATTATTGTGAAATATCACGTAAAGCCCTAACCATATCAATTCTTGAAACTAAACCGACTAACCGACCATTTCTGGTTACCAATAATGCTTCTTCAACAGTCAATAAATCGCGTGCTTCAGAAATAGAAACATCATAATTGACTACAACTGCATTTGCCTGCATCACACTCCGAACCGATCCCATAGTTTGCGCTCCATGAGTCAACAAACTGGCTTCTGAAACCAATCCGATAGGAGAGCCACTACCCGAAATTACTGGTAACTGTGAAACATTACTACCAATCATTTTGTCAATAGCACTTTCAATGGTATCATCTGCAAATAAGGTAATCAAATCTTCAACCATGATGTCGTTAACAATATGTGGTTGGCCAGGAAATTGCAACCGATTCAAAGCATCCACTATTTTTTTCAGAGTCGAAGAGCGGGGATCTACACTTTCATTTTCTACCTTGGCAATAACAGATTGAGCAATACCTGATAATTGTGATAATTCATTTTGGGTCAAACCCAATGATTTCCGACAACGCTTCAGATGCTTGCCAGTAGGAATCTCCATGTGTGATGGCAAATAGCCGAAGCAAATTAGTTCACCGCAATTTCGGCGAAGGAATTGTATGAAAAATCATCGCATCCTTAAAAATTAATCAATTGAAAATTCAACAACATTTTTTCTTTTCATTCGCACAAATAAGCAAACATAAAATAGGCATTATTGTGGGCAAGTGATTAATATTTATTAAAAATAATACGCATGCGCTTCAACAAATCCGAGTAAAAATGTGCGTATGTTTGATATACCGTCTAGCCAACCAACCGTTTGATAGCTATGATAGATAAAGCAAAACTGGAATATATTTGGCTCGATGGATACAACCCGACACAAAACATGCGTAGCAAAACATTGGTACGCCATGATTTCGAAGGAACTCTTGAAGAGTGCCCGATGTGGAATTTTGATGGCTCTTCAACAAGACAAGCAGAAGGCGGCGCATCCGATTGCCTTCTAAAGCCAATAGCAATTTATCCAGACCCACAACGATACAATGGATTTCTTGTAATGTGTGAAGTAATGAATGCTGACGGAACTCCACACGCAAGTAATGGTAGAGCAACAATTGAAGATGACGACGAAGATTTTTGGTTCGGTTTTGAGCAAGAATATTTCATCATGGACACTGAAACGACCCTTCCACTCGGCTTCCCAGTTGGCGGCTTCCCAGGCCCTCAAGGAATGTACTACTGTTCTGTTGGTGGAAGAAATACCCATGGACGTTCATTGGTTGAAGAGCACGCAGACCTATGTCTTGATGCAGGAATCAATTTTGAAGGAATCAACCAAGAAGTTGCTTGTGGACAATGGGAATTCCAAGTATTTGCAAAGGGTGCAAAGAAAGCCGGAGATGAATTATGGGCAGCACGCTACTTACTTGACCGATTAACAGAAAGTTATGGCTGTTATATTGAATACCATCCAAAACCGGTCAAGGGTGATTGGAACGGCTCTGGAATGCACGCTAACTTTTCAGATGGAAAAATGCGTGATGAGGGCGGAGAGGCTTTGTTCACGAAAATCTGTGAAGAATTTGGTAAGAATATCAAGAAGCATATGGATGTCTATGGCGAATATAACGATCAACGTTTAACCGGTCTACACGAAACTCAATCTATTGACCAATTCTCATATGGTATTTCAGACAGAGGAGCATCTATCCGTATCCCAATTCAAACGATTGATGAGGGTTGGAAAGGGCGACTCGAAGACCGCCGCCCTGCTTCAAATGGAGACCCGTACAAGATAGGGGCAGTCATTATCGAAACAACCAAAGCCGCTTACAAGTGATTATTTCTTTCAGATTTAGACTCGCTTCTACGTATTCGTAGCACACCGAAGAAGACCACACCAATCACCGTCAAGGTCATGATGTTGGCAGCGACCATTGCCAAAGAGTTGACAAGAATCCCATATACGAGCCAAAGAGCAAGTGCTATTGCCACTACCCCAAATGTTGTTAGTGACAAACCGTCATGTCGCTTGTGAACCCAGACTTGGATAATTTGTGGAATCCAGGCAATGATGCCGATTACGCCAGCTAATAAGCCAAGTAACTCAATCATCATAGTAGCCATGGCTTATGCTGATAGGCCGACCCAATTCAAACCTTGTCTAACTTAGATATTGGTTTCTCACCCCATTCAGCGGGTGGTCTGGAGGCGAATACTTTGTTTACATTGGCCCAATTTACCAACCTTCTTTCCTTTTCCCCCACAACATGCATTTCCAAGTGCAAATCCTTTGCTAAAGTCGCTTCAATATTCTTTGTTCCGTGAGATAATTTGACTTTACTTGGTCTTTTATTGAAGATAGAAAAGAGACTACGTCGATGAGTTGTTTGCACATTCAAATCTCCTTCTCGTAGTTTGAACCAATCATCGATTTCCGAACCTAATCCCAGTTGAATCAAATCTCCTTTCAAAGTTAATCCACCATGTAATTCGATTTCATCCCAAGTAGAAAACCCTTCAACTGTTTGTAGGAGGTCTTCATTTAATTCACCGGGAACTGTTGACTCTAATATTTTTATAAAATCTGCTTCATTGACCATTTCCTGCTTAAAAGTCTTAGGGATTTTTGGCCATTCTAACTTTTGATGAGTCATCGAAACGATGACTCTAACCTCTACGCTATCCGCTTGTTTTTGCTTTATCCTTCGATGATGAATTTCGTTTAACATTCTCGCCTTTCTAGCGATTCTCTCGGCAACCGTACTATGGTTGTGTACGCTGCCATTATTGCGAAATTGAACGAACTCTTCATCGCTATTAATTTCAAATCTTCCAGCCCAATGTTTCTGTTCTACTACCAGAAGGGTATTGCCTCCAACGATAACCAAGTCAATTTCTCTTCTCCCTCCATCATCAGGGTCTGGAATACGCACAGATGCAAAAACATGCCACCCGTTTGCTTTTCCAGCAGCACGAGATAGTTTTTCTAAACG
>ERZ891418.287-NODE-287-length-18080-cov-6.730042_pt1 | contig 18080 bp, 14 predicted proteins | sample MGYA00521236_ERZ891418 | MGnify/ENA primary metagenome ERZ891418 (study PRJEB32303, sample SAMEA104408696) | aquatic metagenome | biome: Brackish water; feature: Chemocline; material: water | place: Baltic Sea | collected 2014-10-18T10:34:00 | depth 100 m ... | reverse complement strand
GGTTCGGCACCGAGCATCGCAAACAACCCGGTCGGCTTCCCATCGATGTGCAGCCACGTTCGACTTGCGATGCCGGATTCCGTCATCCCGGTCACGTTGACGACGGATTCCAGATTGGACAGGCCGAGCGACTTGACCATGTTGCCGGTTTCGGGGCCAGCCATCATGAAGAAAGGGGCCGCCGCCGCGAGGATCTCTTTTGTGTTGATAAAGGTCACCGACGCCACCCGGTCCATCGGCAACCGGTCGCGAATTCTTGCGAGCCAGTTGGGAACGACCTTGCCCGACATTCGCTCCTGAATTTCCGCGATCGTGCCTTCGCTGACTCCAAGAATGAAGTAGCCGTTATCGATCGTCCATTGAATCGTCGGAACGCCCGGCGGCGTCTCCAGAGTCCGCACGCCATTCACCGACCGCGGCACAGGCTGCTCGGTTAAGATCTCCAGAACCGCCATCAGGTCCTTTTCAAACGCTCCGGCTTCGTCGCCCAGATTGACCACAATGCCGACGGGAACCGTCGTCGCGGTTGGACCAGCATTGAACTTGCCGGCGAAGACCGCTGTCGGATTCACCGCGATCTGCATTAGCATTCGCGGCGTGATCTCCGCAACCTTGCGAGCCTTCTCGCCCTCGCCGGCTCCCTGCTGCAGAGCCGCGTTCAGGCGATCGGTCACTTCTTTGATGAAACGCCGAACTTCCGGTTCAGCCAGCAGCCGCTCGGTGTGATTCGGGCTGTCTGGCGACGCATCGGCCATCCCGCTCCAGGACAGGTAGAAGAGGCATTCTTCCGGAGCCACTCGGGCCATCGCCGGATCAGGCTCAGCCGGCGGAATTCCCAGTGGAAGGCCGGACAGACCGCCGGCAATCAGCATCGTGCCGAACATCGAGAGGAAGGAAAGCGAAAATCCAGTTGCCATGAGTCAATCCTCGGTGCGAATCCAGTTGAGGGAACCTGGAAGGCCATTCTCCCGCAGCGATCAACGCTCGCGAGGGGGAGCCAGGCAGCAGATAAAAGAAACGGCGAACGCGAGGTTCACTCCCATTCGCCGCGGCAATTCTAAATCAAACTCTAATCAGCGAGCGGAAGCCACCTTCCGGGTTTTCTCCGCTTCCTGAGTCGGAGCGATCAGCGATTTCATGAACGAGATCACCTGGAACCGCTCGGCGTCAGACAGAGCAAAGAACTTCTGAGTTGATGTCTGAGCTTCTCCGCCGTGCATCGCGATCGCCTGAGCCAGCGTCGCTGCCCGACCGTCATGCAGGTACGGGGCCGAGTCACGAACACCCCACAGCGGTGTCGTTCTCCATTCCTGTCGAGTCGCGCCCGTGAGCTTCTTCTGTTGATCGGGGTCGCCGGTCAGCAGCAGTTCGCCTTCCGGAGTCGAATCCGGAATGAACACGTCGTAGCTGCCGGTGTCGCCAAGTTCAGGCCCCATGTCATGCAGAAGCAGGTCGCTGAAAATTCCGGCGACTTCGCCAACTTTTTCAACATGGCAGTCCGCACAGCCAGCCTTCGCGAACAGAGCCTGCCCGCCGTGGATGTAGTTCCTGTCCGTGTCGTCACCGAACTTCCGCTGCGCCGGAGCAGGCAGACCTGCAATGTAGCCAATCAGTGCATTGCACTGATCCTGGTTCAGGTCCAGGCCGGCTGGTTTGTAATTCAGGTCCTGGGGAAGCCCGGCCTGCGGATGCTCCGGCACGTTGAGTCCGACTTCGACAGCACACGCCGTCAGAACGAAATCACCGAGGCTCGACTTCTGAGCTTTCCAGCCGAAGCGGCCTGGCGAGCCGTCTTTCAGACGTGCGACGCGACCACTGATGAGCGGATTCTTCGACTGAGCTTCCTCCAGCGCGACCAGCGTCTCTTCCGAAATGGAGTCGATCAGGCCCGCTCCAAACAGTGCGGTCGTGTTTCGCTGCGACTTTGTGACAACAAAACTGCCCTGCCGCATTGACGTATTGTTACCTCTATTGGAACCGAACTGAACTTCCTGCTTCAGCTGATTCATCAGCAGGGCGCCGTTCGACGGATTTGATGCAACCGCCTCTGTCCCCACCACGTCTGCACCATCCGACACAAACATCTGAACCTGAGTTGCCTGCTGAAATCCACCGAACTGCATTCCGCCAACCTGGCTTCGCCACGTCTGATAGCCACCATAGGTCGCGTCTTTGTGCAAAACGACGCTGTTAGCAAATGCGAATCCCGGATGCAGTTTCGCGAGCCGCTTGCGGTCCGCTTCCATCAGTTTCTTCTGAAGCTCAGCCTGTTTTTTACGCTGTTCAGCGGCTCGTTCTGCGCCAGCGAGCTGCTCTTTCGGATCGCCAGCAGGATCGGCCTGATCCTCAGCAGCGGCATCGGCAGCCTGCTGCACCGGAACGTTGTCCAGTTGCCCAAAGACCGACTGAAACACGAGCCCCGGGAGAGTCGTCGGAACCCGCACGGAATTTCCACCGCGTTGCTGCTGATTCACCGGTGCGTGAAACGCCGTCACGATGTCAACGTTTTTGCTCGCTGGGCCACCGCCACCGACTCCGCCCTGGTTGTGGCAGGCCACGCAGGAGCTGTCATTGAAGACCGGACCGAGCCCGTCACCGCCGTGCGATCTCGCGTCGCCGGGGATCCACTCGCGAGCAAAAATCTCCGCCCCATCGATCGAGACGACTTTGGCCGCAGCAGCCTTCTGAGCCCGTTGTTCGACCGGCTCATCCGCCGCATTCGTCGCCAGCGCGAACACTCCTGCGCCGCCAAATGCCAGTGCCCCCCAGGCGGCAAGAGCTTTCACCTGTGATCTTTGCTGCGTGACTCGCGAACCACTCATTTTCCGTCTCCCCGTCAGGTCGTTTTGAGGCCCATAGAAGCCATCGTGAGCCTATGCTCGGCCGAGTGGCCACGCAACAGCATTCATTCCAGCAGTCGTCGCCGTTACGAAATATTTACAACGAAGAAACTCGGCGAATCCTGGAGATTTCCGCAAATCGCGGAGCCGACCGCGCGATCGACACATCGCCGTCTGACGAAGAGGAGCGGTGCGGCCACGAGAGTTGTCTCTGAAAAATGACGGTTCCGAAACAATTGACCGTGCCAGGAAATCTGTTCGTTCCGGGAGTGCTGTTGACCTCGGAAGATCGGCCATGAACAAGAGCCTGAGTCCACCCGACCGCTGGCGGCACTCGTAGCGGAGTGGTAGCCTCAGACAGACCCGATGCGAATTGCTTTCTGAATTCGCCTTTCCCTGCCGCCGCTTTCCCCTGCCGCTTGCCCGCTCGACATGAGGAGTCACCGATGAAGACGCTCTCGCCCGCCATAACAGGACTGATTCTCGTTCTGGCTGCCTCGCCGCCAAACGCCCGGGCCTGGGAATCGAAGGATGAGAAGCCGACTCTTTGCGTCGGCAACTACCAGACCGAAGCAGAGGCCGTTCTTCAGCTCAAGCGCATGGCGGCAACCTATTCAAATCTGGAAGAGTGGAAAGCCCGAGCCGCGAAGATTCGCAGGCAAATCCTCGTCGGAGCAAAGCTCGACCCGTTGCCGGAGCGGACGCCTCTCAACTCCATCGTTCGCAACAAACGCAGCTACAAGGGCTACACCGTTGAGGCGGCCGCGTTCGAAGCCCGACCGGGCTACCTCGTTTACGGCAACCTGTACCGCCCGCTCGATCGAAAGGGACCTCACGCAGGAATCCTCTGCCCGCACGGCCACGCCCGCGGTCGGGACGGCGGTCGGCTTCGGTCGGAGCAGCAGCATCGCTGCGCCACGCTGGCCCGAATGGGAGCGGTTGTTTTTTCTTACGACATGGTCGGCTTCGGAGACTCCGAGCACTTTGGCTGGAACCACACGCACCCGCAGGCTCTCACGCTGCAAACCTGGAGCAGTATTCGAGCCATCGATTTTCTGCAGTCGTTACCGGACGTCGATGACGATCGAATCGGAGTCACCGGCTGTTCTGGTGGAGGAACGCAGACGTTCCTGCTGACTGCGGTCGATGATCGAGTCAAAGTGGCCGTGCCGGTTGTGATGGTCTCTGCCCATTTCTTCGGCGGCTGCCACTGCGAAAGCGGCATGCCGATCCACAAGACGGCCCTGCTGGAAACCAACAATGTCGAGATTGCCGCACTTTGCGCCCCGCGACCGCTGAAACTGATCTCTGTCGGCGGCGACTGGACGAAGAACACACCGAAGGTCGAGTACCCCTACATCCGGAACATTTTTTCGTACTACGACAAAGCCTCCCAGGTCGAGTACTCACACTTTCCCGACGAGGGCCACGGTTACCAGCTCTCAAAACGGCAGGCGATGTACCCGTTTATGGTCAAGCACCTGAAGCTGGACTCGGAGGGCGTGCTCGATACGAAGACCGGTGTCTACGACGAAACGGGCAACGTCATTGAAGAAGTCGACCTCATGCGGACTTTCGACAACGACAATCCGCTGCCGAAGCACGCCCTCAAACCCGGCTCACTGATTCAATTCTGAGCTGATTCAATTCTGAGCTGATTCAATTCTGAGCTGATTCAATTCCGAACAGAGCGTTCGGCCGACAGTGGTTCCTCAGCGGGAATTTCACGACTCGTCTTCGCCACTGATGAATGACTCTTCGACGGACAGGCTGTGGTCGACGGCTGCCTCCGGGACCGGAATGTCTGCGTGCCCGGCAACAGACTCGTCCCCAAGCAGCACTGAGAATGCCGTTCCATCGGAACCGGTCGACGTCAGCTCAATCGTGCCGGACGATCGTTCCAGTACCTGTCGGCAGACGAACAGGCCGAGGCCGGTTCCTGTGGTTTTCGTCGTGAAGTACGGTTGAAAAATCTGGTCGACGTTTTCGCTGGCAATGCCGAGGCCGGTGTCGCGAAAAGTGATCCGAATCCGGCCGGATTCCAGGCAGGTCAAGATCTCGATCGTACCTCCTTCCGGCGTCGCATCCATCGCGTTGAGAATCAGGTTGAGGAAGACCTGCACAAGCTCGTCACGAACCACGCGAGTTGCCGGCAGCCCCGGTGCGTAACGCGTCCGGATCCGTTTTCCTTTTCGCCGTTTGTAGTACTTCGCAATGCTGAGTGCTTCTTCGACGATCTCATGCACATTGCACTGAGATTCCTGCGTCGTCGCCGGTCGGCTGAAATCAACGAGCTCCCGCAGTGTGCCTTGAATCCGCCGCAACTGGTCACCGATCAGGCTGTACCGCTCCTGAGTGTCCTCATCGGTCGACCGCCGACGGAGCAGCTGCACCAGTGAGCTGATCGCGGCGAGCGGGTTGCCCACCTCGTGAGCGATCCCGGCAGCCAGCAGGCCGAACGCCGCCTGTTTTTCGTGCTGAACGAGCATCGCCTGAGATTCGTGCAGCTCGCGGGTTCGTTCAGCAATGCGTTGTTCAAGCTGCTCGTTGACTTCGGCCAGACGGTTCCGGGCCACTTGAATCAAACCGGCCATCCGAGTGCTCGCCCACGTCACCCACCCCATCGAGACGACCATGATAATCCACGGCAGCGACGTTGAAGTCGGCAGCACCAGCAGCAGCATCGAGTAGCTAACGGCGTGAAACAGCACCGTCGCGTAGGTGATCGCCGCGGCGTACCGCATCGCGCAGACGACCAGCGACAGGAAGTAGTAAAAGCGGAAGGCACTCTCCTGGCCCTCGTCGAAGTAACAGAGCAGTCCGATGAACACCGCTTCGAGCAGCGAGACGGCGAGCGGCCAGTCACTGAGAAACACCTTGCCGCGAAAGCTGAACACCGTGTCGACGGCCACGTAAACGACGCCGAGCACAAGGATCATGTTCAGCAGTGTGACGTCGCGAACCGTTTCGGTTTCGCGAAGATTGACAAGCAGGAATCCGGCGGCGACACCAAACCAGCGGATCCGCAACGCGATCGCCTCAGCGGCGAGCTCGAAGCGCGTAGCGTCAACATTGCGGGATTCGCTTGTCACGGATCGTCCAGACTCAGATCAGGCCCTGTCAGAAACCGCCCGGAATTGGTCTATCGAAAATTGAATCAAACCCGGCGAGACTGTGAGTTTTTCAACGTGGCAGGCACACTCCGTGTGCCGTCCGCCCGAACCTGCCCTCAACCCCGTATTTTCGGGGCATACGGCACACGGAGTGTGCCTGCTACTTTCAATTTTTCGAAAAACTCACCACCTCGGAGCATCGTCGCCCGATGCGACTTTGACCAGACGCGATTGACATGACAGGTGGAGTGAGCGTCCCAATGAATCTTCCCGTTCGCTCGTTACGCTGCGGTCTTCCGGGCTGACTCGAACTTGTATCGACTCGGCGAGGGAATTTCACGGCTTGAGGAATCTCACACGGCGAATCAGACCATCCTTCGCCACACATCGGCTTTGCCGCACATCGGATCGCCCGATAGAGTGGCTCATCGGTGAACCGTCGCCGCCTCTCGTCCCGCCAGATCATGACTCAGAATGAGGTCTCCGATGCGACTTCCTGCTTCTGTGCTGCTGCTCTCCGCCGTTCTTCTGCCCTCAACAACTTCCGCAGAGGAACCGTTCTGGAATCAATTTCGAGGCCCCTATGCCAACGGCACGTCGAAGGCCGTCGGCGTGCCCGTCAAATTTCACGAGGGCTCAAAGGAGATTGCCTGGAAGGTGCCGGTTGAGGGTCGTGCCTGGGCGTCGCCCGTCGTGTGGGGCAACCAGATCTGGCTGGCCAACGCTCCCGAGATTCAGAACCCGCCCGGAGCCACCAACGTGAACGCCAATCCGGGCCCGACGCCTGCGCTGGAGAAACCGCTGGTCCTGTCGGCCATCTGCCTCGATGTGGAGACCGGCAAGGTCCTGCACGACCTCGACCTGTTTGAGGTCTACCGACCGCAGTACACGCACCCGACCAACAGCCTTGCCTCGTGCACACCGTGGGTCGAGGAAGGCCGGCTCTACATTCACTTCGGCTCGTACGGCACCGCCTGTGTCGACACGAAAACCGGAAAAAAACTCTGGGAGCGGACCGACATCGAGTGCCACCACTGGCGAGGCCCCGGCTCGTCGGTCGTCGTTCACGGCGACAAGCTGTATCTCAACTTCGACGGCTACGACAAACAGTTCATCATCGCCCTCGACAAAAACACGGGAAAAACAGTCTGGAAGAGAGACCGCGACGTCGACTACGGCACGGACAATGGAGACCGCAAGAAAGCCTACGGAACGCCGAGCATTGTCACGGTCGGCGGGAGAGATCTCGTCGTCAGTCCGTTCGCCATGGCAACGATTGCCTACGCGGCAATCGACGGCAAGCCCGTCTGGACCGTCTACCACGGTGGCATGAACGCGGCCGCGCGGCCGATCGTCAGCGATCGACTCGTCTATATCAGTGCGGGATCCGGGCCGGATTCGCTGATCGCTGTCGACCCGAACGGCGAAGGAGACATCACGAAGACTCACATCAAATTTCGACAGGCGAAAATGACTCCGAATCGAGGCTCGCAGATTCTAATCGGAGACCTCTACTTCATGGTCAATGACGAGGGCATCGCCACGTGCCTCGACGCGAAAAACATTCAGACTGTCATCTGGAAAGAACGGATCGAAGGAGCTCGCTGGTCCTCGCCGATTGCCGTTGGAGACAACGTTTACACGGTCGCCCAGGACGGAAAGATCACCGTCTTCAAAGCCGGTCGCGAATATGAAAATGTCGCGGAAAACCAGCTCGATGGGTTCTTCAATGCGTCGCCGGCCGTGGCTGGAAACTCGCTGATCATCCGCAGCCAGACACACGTTTATCGAATCGAGAAGAGCAAATAACGATGGCGTCGAAACTGCAATCGTGGTTCGCGGCGAGAGTCCAGGAAGCCATCCGCTGGGACACTGTCTGCGCGGTGCTCCTTGTTCCGGGCGGAGCGATCGCGACGTTTCTCACCTACTGGATCGTGTGGGTGATGGTTTATCTGGGGCTCGGTCGACTGTTCGAATTGTCGGATTCGGCCGTCGACTGGATCACCGCCTCCTTCATGGTGGCAATTTTCGTCTGGCAGTTTACGGCAGGTCGTTATTTCGAAGAATCGTACGCGCTGACTCGTGATGAGCACGCCGAACAGAAAGTCGCATTGTCGCGAGCAGCGGGCGGTGGGCTGGCCATGCTGCTCGACCTGCAGGTCGCTTCGATGTTCGTTCGATTTGTGACGCTGATGTTCCTGATGGGGCCGCGGATGTTTGGCGCTGCCGTCAAACTCAGCCAGCGAGTCCGACGTCTGAAGCGGATGGACGTTGCCGCCAGCGGACGAGTGGTCGCATATCTGCTGAAAGCCCAGGGGCGAGTCTGCATCGAAGACGTGGCACATCGATTTCCTGAATCCGACGTGTTGCAGATTCTTCAGCCACTGGAAGATGTCGACGGCGTCGTCTTCCTGAAGAATGACGATTCGGTCGCACTCACGCTGGCGCCGCGACTGGTCGAGGACTTTGAAGAGTGGGGCCGCGAAAATTAAACGCTCAACGTGACTGTTGATTGATTATTTTTTGTTAACTGTGGAATCGGTCCACGGGTTTCCCCACGTAAAGGAAACCACCATCAGCACTCTCAACACACGTCCGGAAATCACCACGGCCCGGCTCTCAGGCAGACCGCCAATGGGTTACCACACCTGGTCCGATCTTCTGTTTGTCCACTGGCGCGTCCCGCCGGAAGTGCTCTCACCGCTCATCCCGGCCCACCTTGAGATCGCAACATTTGATGGAGACGCCTGGCTCGGCCTGGTCGCGTTTCACATGAGCAACGTCCGGCCCAGTTGGTTTCCGGCCGTGCCGTTTTTCTCGGCCTTTCACGAAACAAACATCCGAACGTACGTACGGGCTCCGAATGGTGAGATCGGTGTGCGATTCCTCTCGCTCGACGCCGCCTGCTGGCCGGCGGTGAAAGTGGCTCGATGGCGCTGGCACCTGCCGTACTTTCACGCTGCAATGGAGCTGGAAAGAAAAGGCACCGGAGTTCGCTACAAAAGCCACCGGAAGCACAGGTCCGATCCGCAAGGCAACGTGAAACTGGAAGCGACGATCGAAGACGTGCTGCGTCCTCCAACATCCAGCGAGGACGAAGCCAGGCGGTTTGATGCGAAGTTCGACGAGCTGGGTCGGTTCCTCGTCGACCGTTATCTCCTGTTCGCCGATGACGGTCGCGGCGGGTTGCTGCGAGGCGAAGTCCGCCACAATCCGTACCCGATCCGCACGGCGACGGTCACCTCACTCAATGAGACTCTCACGGACGCGCTGGGAATTCCGATCAACGGCCGCGCTCCCGATCACGTCGTTTTCAGCGAGGGCGTCCAGGTGGAAGTCTTCCCGCTGGAGTCGGTCACTGTTTGAATCCACCCCGCCCCGCGTAGGACGGACGCCCACGTCCGTCCGGGCCTGGCCGTCCGTCCCAGGGAAAACGATTGATCATTGCGGGGTATGACGGACGTGGGCGTCCGTCCTACGGAACGGTGAGGTCGTCGCGACTACAGCGAACTCAGCACAGCATTGAACGTCTCGCTCGGCCGCATGGCCTGTGACGTTTTCTCCACATCCGGGTCGTAATAGCCGCCGATGTCGACCGGTTGTCCCTGAGCGGCGTTGAGCTCATCGACAATCTTCGCTTCATTCTCGGCAAGCTGTGCGGCAACGCTGGCGAACTGCTTCTGCAGGTCCGCATTCTTCGTCTGAGCCGCCAGAGCCTGGGCCCAGTACAGCGCGAGATAAAAGTGGCTGCCACGATTGTCGAGCTCGTTGACTTTTCGTGAGGGCGACCGGTCATCGTCGAGCACTTTTCCCGTGGCCTCATTCAGCGCCGCAGCAATCACAACGACTTTCTCGTTGCTGGTTTTCTGGCCGAGATCCTCAAGCGACACCGCAAGGGCCAGGAACTCGCCGAGCGAATCCCAGCGCAGGTGGCCTTCCTCAATGAACTGCTCAACGTGCTTCGGAGCCGAACCGCCGGCACCGGTTTCGTAAAGCCCGCCACCTTTCAGCAGCGGCACGATCGACAGCATCTTCGCACTGGTTCCCAGTTCAAGAATCGGAAACAGATCCGTCAGGTAATCCCGCAGCACGTTGCCCGTCACCGAGATCGTGTCGAGCCCGTCTTTGACACGCTGGCACGTGAGGCGCGTCGCCGCTTCCGGGGCGAGAATCTGAATGTCGAGCCCGTCTGTGTCGTGGTCCTGCAGGTAAGCGTTGACCTTGCCGATCAAACTCGCATCGTGAGCCCGTTCAGAATCGAGCCAGAAGATCGCTGCGGACCCGGTCGCGCGGGCGCGGCTGACAGCAAGCCGGACCCAGTCGCGGATTGGCTCGTCCTTCGTCTGACACATCCGCCAGATGTCTCCGATTTCGACAGCGTGTTCCAGCAGCGTCTGTCCTGAACCGTCAATCACGCGAACTGTTCCGGCGGCGGGAATCTCAAACGTCTTGTCGTGCGAGCCGTACTCTTCCGCCTTTTGAGCCATCAAACCCACGTTGGCCACGTTGCCCATCGTCGTGACGTCGAACGCTCCGTTTTCTTTGCAGAAGTCAATCGTCGCCTGGTACAGGCCGGCGTAGCAGCGGTCCGGAATGATCGCCTTCATGTCGTACGGCCTGCCGTCCGGACCCCACATCTGACCGGACGTCCGGATTGCGGCCGGCATCGAGGCATCGATGATGACATCGCTTGGCACGTGCAGATTCGTAATGCCCTTGTCTGAGTTGACCATTGCCAGGCGAGGCCCGGCCGCCAGAGCGGCGTCGATATCCGCCTGAACCGCCGATCGTTGATCATTCGGAAGCGACGCGAGTTTTCCAAACAGATCGCCGAGGCCGTTGTTCGGGTTCACTCCCAGCTCATCAAACGTCGCGGCGTGCTTCTCAAACACGTCTTTGAAGAAAACGCTGACGGCGTGTCCGAAGATGATCGGGTCCGAAACCTTCATCATCGTGGCTTTGAGGTGAACAGACAGCAGGACGTCCTGTGCCTTCGCGTCGGCGATCTCTCGCGTGAGAAAGGCTCGCAAGCCGGCACAGCTCATCACGGACGCGTCGATGACTTCTCCGGCCTGAAGTTTGAGCCCGTCTTTCAGGACGGTCGAGCTGCCGTCGGCCGCGGTCAGTTCGATCCGCACCTGCCCGGCTGCGGACATCACGTGTGACTGCTCGCTGCCGAAGAAGTCGCCTTCGGTCATGTGAGCAACGTGAGTTTTCGAATCCGACTTCCAGGCTCCCATCGAGTGGGGATTCTTCTTCGCGTACTCCTTGACCGGAGCGGCGACGCGGCGATCGGAATTGCCTTCACGAAGAACCGGGTTGACTGCACTGCCGAGCACTTTGGCATAGCGGGCGCGGATGTCTTTTTCTTCGTCGGTCTGCGGATCGCCGGGATAGTCCGGCACGTTGCAGCCGTGTTCCTGCAGTTCGCTGATCGCCTCGACCAATTGAGGAATCGACGCGCTGATGTTCGGCAGCTTGATGACATTGGCCTCGGGCGTTTTCACGAGCTCGCCGAGTTCTGCCAGCGCATCGCCAACTCGCTGGTCTTCCGCAAGCCGCTCCGGGAAGCCGGCCAGGATGCGACCGGCGAGCGAAATGTCCCGCTCTTCGACGGCGATCCCGGCCCCGGACGTGAAAGCTCGAATAATCGGCAGCAGCGAATACGTGGCGAGAGCGGGAGCTTCGTCGGTTTTCGTGTAAATAATCCTGGCTTCCGCTGACATGTGTTCCTCGGCAGTTCTGATCGAGAGATCGGGGTGAGCGCAAAAAGCGGCGCGATGGAGCTGAAATAACGGTTGCGGCTGCCTTGTCAACCAATGGACTCGGTTAAGTCGTCCCCTGGCATTGCGGGGCCAATTGTTCGAGTCGTTCGGTGAGCAGTTCCCCGCCGCGCGAAACACGAGCTCGAATGTTAAGTGCGTGCAGCGAAACGCCGAGCGGAGCCTGCTCGATTTTCACCAGATCCTTCAGCGTCGTGATCAGCCCGCAGCCGGCTGCCCGCGCGAGCTCGGCCACCACGTTTACGTCGGCTTCTGAAAAATGGTAGTGGTCTGGAAATTCCACGAGGTCAACGACGTCGAAACCGGCCGCTTCGAGTGTCCGGCGAAATCCCTCGGGGTTGCCAATCCCGCAGAACGCAAAGACTCTCCGAGGCGACCGATCTTCCGCTGAACCCTCGCCAGTCAGCAGCGGAGTTCGTGCTCCGTCGAGGTCAATGAGCTCGTCCGGTTCGAAGCAGATCTCCACTTCGCCCGGCAGCACGCACCAGCGGTGAGCCTCCTTCCAGATCTCCTCACGTCGGTCAGCCGAAACCTGATCGGCCCGGGTCAGAACGACCAGGTCCGCCCGTTCGAGGCCGGAAAGCGGTTCTCTCAGCAGACCTCGGGGAAGGACGAATCCGTGCCCCCACGGGTTCAGCGCGTCGACCAGAACGATGTCGAGATCTCTGCCAAGACGGCGATGCTGGAAGCCGTCGTCAGCGACCAGAATGCCGGCATCGAATTTTGAGATGCACTCGCGAGCGGCTTTGATGCGGTCTCGATTCTGAACGTGAGGCACGTCGGGGCACAGCGCGGCGAGGACCCGCTTCTCATCGTTGCCTTCGGCGGAGAGTGACCGGTAGCCGCGGCTGACGATTCCGGGTCGAAGCGATCTCTCCGCGAGCCAGTTCACAAGAAAAGCGACGACCGGCGTCTTGCCGGTTCCGCCGGTTGTCACGTTGCCAACACTGATGACCGGCACGCCGACCCGTGTCACGCTGCCGGGCCGTCGATCGATCCACCCGTTTCGAAATCGAACGGCAATCGAATAGGGGACTGACGCAGCGCGCAGAAAAAAACGGAGCAGCCGCCCTCCTGGCATGGGCTGCCCCGCAATCAGTTCAAAATACTTTTTCTGTTTCTGCAGCATGCTGGCTGCCGGGGCTCGTTTAAGAAGATTGGACGATAATTCAGCACCGACGGGCTTTCAACGACCTGCGAGCGACGGGAAAAACGTCCAGCTCGGACGGAGCTTCATTCAGGCACGATGATCGACAAAGCTGCCGGCAGGAGTGTCATTTCGCAAGGCGTTTCTCCGATCGCCTCGCCGTCGATCTGCATCGGCACGGGAGAGTCACTTTCGATGCGGACTCGAGAAGCCGTGGCGTGTTGAACTCCAGGGCGGTCGAAATGTTTTCGCCGGATCACCTGCCAGAAGTAGCGGGCGAGCTGGAAGCTGCCGGGCCGCTCAAACACACAAACGGAAAATCGACCGTCGTCTCCGACCGCGTCCGGGGTGATTGGCAGACGGAACGCGTAGGCCGCCAGGTTGGACACCACGACCAGACTGCCTTCGATCGGCGTTTCGGAATCGTCCAGGAAGACTCGCATCATTGGGTACGGGTAGTTCGTCAGTGTGCCCAGAATCGGCTTTGCGTAGGTCAGTTTGCCAATGTTGCCTCGCCGCGACCGGTGGAGACGGTGGATGACCTCCGCATCAAAACCGGCGCTGCCCATCAGAACGAACCGGGTTTCCTTTTCCGAACCGGCTGCGGAGAACACTCCCAGATCCAGCGTCCTGGTATTTCCGGCGAGGATCATGTCCGCAACTTTTTCTCCGTCGTGACCGATGCCGAAGTAGCGACACAAAACGTTTTCAGTGCCGAGTGGAAACGGGCAGATCGTCAGTCCGGGAAAACGATTCATCACGTCGCTGACCGTTCCGTCTCCGCCGGCCGGGACCAGGCAGAGCAGCGACTCGCGCCGCGCCGGATCGGCAAGCACTTCGTCAAGCCGCTCGCGGCGCGAGAACAGACGCGGATTGAGGCCACGTTCTTTCAGTGCCCGTACGAACGCCAGGAGATGCCGTTTCCGACGTCCGCTGCCCGAGTTCGGGTTTCGTTGAATGGCGACCCAGGGCGAGCTCATCAGAGGACAGTTTCCAGTTCCAGCAGAGATTTCACGAGGGCCACACCGGCGGGTGGCGAACCCTCGCCGCGGTGAATCAGCACGGCGCAAATTCCAGCGGACTCGGCACCGCGAACGTCGTTTTCCAGATCGTCGCCGACCATCAGCACTTCATCCGGCGCCGCGCCGATCTCGTCCAGCAGGGCATCGTAGAACGAACGGGACGGTTTCCGGAATCCCACCTCGGACGACACGACACGCGGGCGGATTTTCGCGAGCGGGGCGAGGCCATCGCAGACAGGGTGCAGACGCGCGTCGAAGTTGGAAGCGATGGCCGGTTCGAGCCCGCGGATTCTGAGCTGATCGAGAGCCGGCCGGACGTCTTCGAAACAGGACCACGACTCGGGCAGACCGAAATGCTCGAAGAGCTCGGCGAAACATTCCTCGTGCGAGCTCACATCCGGCAGAACGTCCGCAACGACGCGTCGCCAGCGTTGCTCTTCGGCAGCCTCACTGGTCCGGCTGGAGCCCTCGCCGGTGCGGTCACGGTTCTCCGCCTCGCGAAACGCCTTGCGAAAATGCGCGGCGACCTGTTCACGGCTGAGCCTTGATCCATGTCGCCGGCCGATCGAGTGGTAAGCCGTCGCGACGTCAGGCCTCGCGAAAATCAACGTGCCCACGGCATCAAAGACAACCCGGCGGACAGACACGTGGCGACTCCCGGCGTTCAGGCAGCTCGGCGATTCTCTGCGGACGACGCCGCGCTGTCGGTCGAATCGCTGTCATTCGGCTCGGCGGGCTCAGTCGACGGAGCCGTTGCGTTGCCGGGCCTGCGGAGGAATCGCTCCTCGCCCAGAAAAACGACTGCGACCGTCTTCACGGCAATGGCCGCGTCAAGGTTGACGGAAAGCGACGTGACATAATCGGCATCGTAAATCCAGCGTTCCGGCCAGCTCAGAAAAATATTGCCGTTCACCTGAGCCAGGCCCGTCAGGCCAGGTCGTAGCAGCAGCCGTCGCAGTCCGTTTTCGTCGTAGTCACGAATGTGCCCGGGCAGTGCAGGTCGAGGGCCGATCAGCGACATCTCGCCGCGAAGAATGTTGAGCAGTTGCGGGAGCTCGTCGATTTTTGTTCGACGCAGCCAGCCGCCGATCCGTGTGACCTCGCTGTGCCCCGCCAGAACCTCCACGTGTTCCGTCCGCACTCGATGAGTCATCGATCGAAACTTCCAGGTCCGAAACGTTGATCCGTACCGCCCCAGCCGTTCCTGCACGAACAACACAGGCCCGCGAGAATCGAGGCGGACAAGAATTGCCGTCAGAACAAAGAAAGGCAGAGCCGCGACGAAGATCGGAAGACAGAGGACAAGGTCAAAAAGACGTTTTCCGAACAGCCGGTAGAACGACCGTGGCGGCAGGTCGGTGAGGCCGTATGTGTGGCAGTATTCTTCCCGAGGAGACATCAAGACGCCTTGGCGTGAGGGCTGACGGAAGTCGCTGCCGTGACTGAAGGGCGGCTGATCACGCTTCCGGTGGGCGGCGTTCTAGCAGAACAATTCCTGCGGCCACAACGGCGATTTGAGCTTCACGACGGATCGCACGTTGCCGTGCTCAGCTCGCAGAGAGGCAGATTTCTCGGAGAACGCTGCGTTCCGCCATAACATTTTTCGCTGAGCCACGGCGAATCGGCGGAACTCTACAAAAAAGGCCCGCATTGCTGCGGGCCTCAGAAGTTTTCGAAATCCGATCCGGTGTCACACCCACCACGATCAATAGACGATCAGGTCGACGATCCGTCCGGGAATCAATCGAATGCGGCGCGAGGCCAGTTTGCCGAGCGATTTTTCAATGACCCGATAAAAAGTGCGGCCGTATCGCACTTCAGAGACGGTCACTTCGCGAATCACTTCGACGCGAACGTTGTAGATGTGCGGAACCGTCGGCAGGAGAGGGTGGTCTGATTCAAAGTGCCAGACACCGTTTTCCCCACGGAATCCTTCAAGCGGCTCGTAGTTTCCATACATGTCTTCGGTGGTGACCTTGATCTTCACATCGTGAGCCAGCCCCTGTGTCAACGTGTCGAGAACCTCGACATCGACCATGCCGGTTCGTGGATGCTTGTCCCAGGGGACCATTCGAACCGGTCGCATGTACGTTCGGCCGAGTGTTCCTGGTGGCGGCCTCGAAGTGTCATCGTCAAAAGCCTGGACATTGCGAGTTCGTGGAGCGGTCATCACGGGTGCTGGACCGGACAGGTACGGTCCGGCGGGAGCACCGTAGTTCGGTCCGCCCTGGGCTGCGGCATGAGGAGCCGCCGCCGGGTAGGGACCAGCCGGATAAGGAGCATTTGCTGCCGGACCGGCCACTGAGGGACCCGCCTGCGGTTCGGCCACCAACTGAGGTCCCTGCGGAGTCATCACGTAATGACCCGGCGGAAGCTGAGCGTCAGACGACGAAACCGTCGGAACCGGTGCAGCCGCATTCGCACCCGGCTGGGCAAACGCTGCACCCGGCTGAGGGTACGGTCCACCTGGTTGAGGGTACGCTCCACCTGGCTGGGCAAACGCTGCACCCGGCTGAGGCTGAGGGTACGCCGCACCCGGAATTGGCTGCATAGCGACTTGCTGCCCCTGCTGAGGCTGAACGTAGTTCGGAGCGACGGGCGTCTGGACGAGCTGCTGGCCGGAAGCGATTGGCTGGACCACGGTCGGGTAAGGCTGAGCCACCGGCGTTGGATAAGGTTGAGCCACCTGCGTCGGGTAAGGCTGAGCCACCGGCGTTGGATATTGATAGGAACTGGCGGCCAGCGCCGCTGGATCAATGTCCGCCCACTTCGGAGCAGGCTCCTGCAGAGCGAGCACAGGCACGGTGCCTCGCGGGCGTGCCCAGTGCGGTGCGGGATCAGGAGCCTGTCCCTGCACTGATCGCATCATGGCCGTCGGCGGAGCGTAGTAGTAAGCCTGAGCAACCGGCATCGGCACGTAGGCAGGCACCGTTGCGTAACTCCTCTGGCAGGTACTGCAGTGCCCCAGCCCGAGCGTTCCCAGCAGGTCGCCCGCGTCGACGCGTGCCTCGCCGGCGACGCCAGCCGCAAGCAGTGCCGCCGCGAGTGTCAATCGTTTCCTGGCCATGTCCGATTCCCTTGACGAATACTCAAACTGACAAACAGTCAACACCGATAAATCTCAAACAGCGAAGTGGCGTCTGGCAGTCGAGACTGAATCCAGACACCTCAGTCAGCGTATCACCGCGCGGATTGCTCGAAAGCCTTCAGTCTGCTACCCCACACGTTTTCATCATTGTGGTGGCGTGGACCCTGCACTGGCCGGCAAAGCACGACTCTCCTGCCAGACCGGTAAACTTCCCGCGGCCCGTCACGACCGGTGTTGCGAGTTCCATTTCGCCTCAACGCCGACCGATTTTGCGGAGTGAGCATGTTTTTTCTGATTGCCGCGTGTTTCGGTTCGGGGTTCGTTGTGTCGATTGTGACGACGCGGCTGATGCGGACGCTCTCCCCGCGCTGGGGACTGATCGATCAACCGGCGGCAAGAAAGGTGCATGTCACGCCGACTCCGCTGGGAGGCGGCATCGGAATCTGGGCCGGAGTCGTCATCCCGATCGCACTGGCTCAGGCAAGCGTCTTCTGGCTGAGCGGACTCGAACAACTGCCCGAGTGGCTGCCGGTGGAAATTCGGCCGCACCTCGATGGAGTCACGTTTCGATCAGGCCAACTGTGGGGCATCCTTGCCGCCGGCACGATCCTGTCCGTCATGGGACTGATCGATGACATCCGCAATCTGCCCTGGCAGCCCCGCCTGGCGATCCAGGTTCTCGTCGCCGTCGGACTGACGTTCGCCGGAGTTCGCGCGACGGTCTTCGTCGAATGGACGTGGGTCGGCTACCTTGTCAGCGTGCTGTGGATTCTGTGCCTGGTGAACTCGTTCAACTTTCTCGACAACATGGACGGCCTCTCGGCGGGCATCGGTCTGATTGCCTCGCTGATGTTCGCCGCGATTCTGCTCACCGCGCTCAGCGAACCGCGCTGGCTGGTCGCCTCGGTGCTGCTGATCCTCGCCGGATCGCTCGCCGGATTCCTGTGGTGGAACTGGTCCCCGGCGAGCATATTCATGGGAGACACCGGCAGCTATTTCATCGGCCTGATCCTGGCGACGATGACGATTCTCGGCACATTTTATGAGGGCTCTTCAACAAGCGTCGGCGGTGCGTCCTCAGTCGGAC
>ERZ891418.283-NODE-283-length-18254-cov-6.854552_pt1 | contig 18254 bp, 9 predicted proteins | sample MGYA00521236_ERZ891418 | MGnify/ENA primary metagenome ERZ891418 (study PRJEB32303, sample SAMEA104408696) | aquatic metagenome | biome: Brackish water; feature: Chemocline; material: water | place: Baltic Sea | collected 2014-10-18T10:34:00 | depth 100 m ... | reverse complement strand
GATCGCGCGAGCATCCAGTCGCCGTTAATCATGAGCAAAGCCTGCGTCGGCGTCGTAGTGACGCTGCGGTTTACGGTGCTGTTAAACCCGTCCGCTGCGTCGAAGGAGCTCAACAGAGGATCCGGATCGTTGCGGATAATCTTCGAAAAGATCGATCGGCGAGGTGCCTTCGCGTCGACAGACGGGCCACCCGACTTGAGGTCAAGCTCCCCCGACGCGGCCAGCATGGCATCGCGAATCTGCTCGGCCTGAAGTCGGTGAATATCGCACCGCCACCGCAGCCGGTTCTGCGGGTCGAGCTTCGTCGCCGTTTTTTCGTCCGGATGCGAAGCGGATTGCCGGTACGTTGCCGATCGGCAGATCAATCGGTGCATCGTCTTGAGGCTCCACCCCTGTTCGACAAAGTACGACGTCAGCCAGTCGAGCAGTTCCGGGTGCGACGGTTTTTCTCCGAGCCGACCGAAGTCGCTCGCCGTCGCGACGAGCCCCGTCCCGAAATGACCGAGCCAAATCCGATTCACAGCGACGCGGGAAGTGAGCGGGTTCTCGGCAGTTGTCAGCCAGCGGGCGAGCGTGCTCCGGCGACCGGTCGAATCCGGCGCCGCTTCAATCGGACTGACGACGGCCGGATTCGGATCCAGCAGCGACAGATAGCCGGGCGCGACATCGATTTTCCGGCCGGGGATAAAAGTCTTCGCCGGAGTGGCAGCCGCATCCGTCACTGCGAATGCAACAGGCAACGGAGTCGGCTTCAGCGAATCAAATTCCGCCAACTGACTCTTAAGGCTGTCGATTTTCTTTTGGTGTTCCTCGCTCGACTTGACTTGCGAGAACTCAAAATAGATCTGCCGATTGACCAGGTCCATGAGCTGCCGGTCGAGAGCGGACCACTCAGAAGACGGCTTGCCTGCGATAACGCGAATGTCCGGTGGGAATTTTTCGACGGCCAGCTGTCGAGCCTTCGCGTTGTAAGGAGCTTCCAGCGTTGTCATCTGCTCACGAATCTCCTTTGTCTTTTCCTGCCAGATAGCGAGCTGTTTTTCGTAGGCCTCTTTCTGCTCGCGTGTTCCTATCGGCATTTCGTCGCGTGGAAGGATCGACGAGAAGAACGCCTGAAAACGAAAATAGTCGCGACGCAGAATCGGGTCGAACTTGTGGTCATGACACTTCGCACAACCCATTCCCAGGCCAAGAAAAACCTCGCCGCTGACATCGGTGAGCTCGTCCATAATCGCCGTCCAGTGAGTCCGGACGTCACGCTGGTTGTACTCGTAAAGGTAAAGTCGCCAGTACGCGGTGGCGGTGACCGAATCCGGATCGTCAGGGGCGAGTTCATCGCCGGCGACCTGTTCCTGCACGAACTGGTCGTACGGCTTGTCTTCATTAAAAGAGCGAATGACATAATCGCGGTAACGCCACAGCGTCGGGCGAAAATCGTCTTTGCGATAACCGTCCGATTCGGAAAACCGGACGAGGTCGAGCCACTGCCGTGCCCAGCGCTCGCCGTAGCGCGGGCTGCCCAGCAGTCGTTCGACGAGTTTTTCGTAGGCGTCCTGCGAGTCGTCTTTGAGAAACGTATCGACCTCTTCGGCCGTCGGCGGCAGTCCGATCAGGTCGGCGTAGAGCCTGCGGATGAGAGTCCGCCGATCTGCTTCGGGAGCCGGCTTCAGCCTGCTCTCGTTGAGTTTCCTCAGAATGAAATGGTCGATCTCGTTCCGAGCCCAGTCGCTTCCACTCTCCGGGACTGGCGGTTTCACAACGGGCTGAAACGACCACCAGGCACGGTCTTCATCGGAAAACTGCTCCTGAGCAACACGTACGGCTTCGCCAGCCTCCGGCCAGAAGGCTCCTGCCGCGACCCATGACTCGAGAAGTTTGATGTCCGCCTCCGGCAGCTTTCCGGCTGGGGGCATTTCGAGAGACTCGTAGCGAACGGCTTCGATCAACAGACTCTCGTCCGGTTTGCCAGGAACGATCGCCGCACCCGACTCGCCGCCTTTCAGCAGACTGCCGTGCGAGACCAGCCGCAATCCGCCTTTTTCTTTTTTCTCACCGTGACATTTGAAACAGTGCTCGGCCAGAAGCGGGCGGATCTTCGACTCGAAGAATTTCCCCTGCGCCTTCTCATCCGGCGCGTCGGCCGCGCTGGCCGGCTGCCAGGAAAACGCCGTGACAACAAGAAGGGCAAACAGCAGGCGGAATTTCGTGAGCATGCCACGGACCGGTCTGAAAGGAATGGCGGCGGAATGAGTGAGGAAAAATGAGTATACCCGCCCCGCCGACGATCCTGAATCGCGGCTACTCGATGAGGCCGCGTTCTTTCAAGAAGCCGCTGACTCGAAGAACTGTCAGCAGACACACGACCGCCTGGACCGTCAGCACGATTAGCCAGTCTCGCACCATGCCTCGCCTGGCGTTTCCATCAAGCGACTGCTGAGTGGTCGCCGATTTCGGCTGGTTCCACGCCGCAGCGCCGACCCAAAGTGCCATCGGCATCAGAGGAATCCACAGCCGTGCCGCCTCGCCCGAGTTCTTGCCGGTCAGCCAGAGCAGGCCCCAGACCGTCCCCACAGCGAGAGTCACTGCGCTGTGCGGACAACCAGACGCCCGGCTCTGCCCTGATGCGGACTCGGCATCAACCGCTGACCCTCGTCGAGAAAACAGCATCAACGACACCGGGACGCCAATCGCCAGCACAAGCTCAACGGGGTTGACCAGCAGCCACCCGAGCCAGGACCTGGGCGAGACCTCGTAAAAGCGTGCGTGGTTGGCGTAGTTCAGTTGCCAGACTCGTGGCAGGTTCAAGTCCCAGACGATCGCGACAAGTGTGGTCAGAACGGCGAAGCTGACGAAGCCACCCAATGCCGGTTTCCAGTGCAGTTTCGCCGACCACCGCAGCTGAGTAGCCATGGCGGATCGTTCCGTTGCCGCTTCGCTGCTGACTTCGACTGACGGCGTGCGGAAGAGCAGCACCGACGCCAGAACTGCAATCGCTCCGGACGGCAGGAAGGCGAGGCTGCAGAACAGGCCGAGCCACCCGATCAAACCGGCAAGAGCTCCCAGCACAAGCGGCGTCAGTGAGGAGTTCCGGATCGAAGCGGCGCGGACGGCGTACAGCCAGGTGCAGACGAGCAGGCTGGACCCGAATGAAAACAGCACGTCCGACTTCGGGATGAAAATTGCCAGAGCCGGAAGGAGCGGCCAGAAGCTGACCATTCTCCACGCCGTTTCCCGGTCAAGGGTCAGTCGGATCAGAAGAAAAAGCGGCACGACGACGGCGACGCCAGCAAGCTGAGTCAGCATCGCGGCGAGCCAGATGACCGACTCGCCGCGGCGCGAAAGTGCGCGCGGCGTCCCGGCCGTTTTTTCACGAATAAAGTCGAAGCCTTCTGCCGCTGACTCTGGCATCACAGCTTCCGGCAGCGAGGCCAGGCTCGGTGCCATCTCGGCGAGGCGGATCAGCCCACGGAACAGAACGACCAGTCCAGGCGGATGAGTTCCCTCGTGAAGAACGTCGCCTTCCCGCACGATTGATTCATAGTCGCGTAGAAATTTCGTCGTGTCGTCAACTTCGAATTCGGCTTTGTAGAAGTACCCCGACGAACTGGAGTAGTACATGACGAAGGGAATTTTTGCAGAGTCCCACCCCGACGGCGGAGTTTCCTGAACGGCGTGCAGCCAGCCGAAGCCCGCTGCGATCAGAGCGAGGAGCCAGCCAGCGAGCTCTGTGCGAGTCGCGGCTGCAATCTGCTTCGATCCTGCCCAAGCGACCAGCGCGAACACGGCGAAGAAGATCGCTGCCTGGATCGCACCGAGCAGTGCGAGCGTGCCGCTTTCCTGTTCGATGCGGTCCCAGGTCCACTCGCCGGAAATCCCCAGCGGGATGTCCGTGAGCCAGAACATTCCAATCGAAAACGCGGCCGCCGCGAAAATGATCAGGCGAGCTCGCAAAGACATCACTGGCTACTCGCAGCGAAATGTTGCGGCTTACTGAAAGTCGGTCGGGTTGCCGAACATTCCGCCACCGCCTGACGGAGAGCCAATGCCGCCCCGCAGATCTTCGCGCGGTTTCCGATTCGCCTGAGCTGCCTGGAAGTCGGCTTCCGAGGCCGCTTCCGCAGCAATGCGCGGGTCCTCAGAGAGTGCCTTCAGTGAGAGACTGACTCGTTTCTTGTTGCCGTCAAACTCGAGGACTTTCGCGGTGACTTCCTGGCCAACGCGGACAACGTCGGTCACTTTGTTGACTCGCTTGTGATCGATCTCGCTGATATGGACCAGGCCTTCGATGCCCGGTTCCAGTTCCACGAATGCACCGAAATCAGTCGCCCGAGTGACCTTGCCCTGAACCGTTGATTCGGCAGCGTACTTGTCTGCGGCAAGGACCCACGGATTCTGCGTGAGCTCCTTCATGCTGAGGCTGATTTTCTTCTTGTCCTTTTCGACCTTCGCGACTTTGACGGTGACTTCCTGGCCCTCGCTCAATACCTCGTTCGGGTGCTTGATGTGCGTCCAGGCGATTTGCCCGATGTGGAGAAATCCGTCCGCTCCACCGAGGTCGATGAACGCGCCGTAGTCCTTGATCGTCTTTACTCGGCCGGTGAACTCTTCACCTTCCTCGATGGTCTCCCAGAATTCCTTTTCGAGACCTTTGCGTTCTTCGACGAGGAGCGCCCGCCGGCTGACCACCAGGTTTCGTTTCTTCTGGTTCGCCTCGATGATTTTGACTTGGAGCTTCTGGCCGACGAAAGGCTCAAGACTTTCAACATAGGCGAGGTCGACCTGGCCCGCCGGCAGAAACGCACGCATACTGCCGATGCTGACCTCCAGCCCGCCTTTGTTCGTTTTGTTGACCAGGCAGTCGACAATCTGGCCGACTTCGACCGCTTCCCAGTTGCCGCCGAGTCGCTGTTTCCCCCCCGGCAGATTGACTTCGATGAGACCTTCCGCCTCATTGACTTTCCGCACGACGACTCGGATTTTCTTGCCGGCTTCCGGCGCGTCTGTTCCCTCAAACTGGCGAAGAGCAGCGATGCCGGGAATTCGGAAACCCAGATCGAAAAAGACGTCGTCACCGTGGACCGACTGAATGATACCGTCGATGCGGGTTCCTTCTTCCGGGAGATCGACCTGCGGAGTTCCCGCGGCTTCGGCGGCCGCAGCCGCAACGGCGGCCTGCTGAGAATCGCCGACCATTGCGGCTTCAATTTCCGCATCCAGGTCGCCGAGTTCCACTTCCTTCGCGTCGGGAATTTCAACCGGCTCCGCGTTCCGGTCCGCCTGCTGCCGGGCCGCGAGGTTGGCGGTCGCCAGAGCCATTTCTTCGTCGGTGACCGCTTCGCCATCGGTGGCGATGTTCGCAATCGTGCCCGCCGCCTTGAGTTCCTGCCCACCGGTCGGGTTGAGCTGCACCTTTCGCGGCGCGGCGGAAGTCTCTTCCGTTGGAGCCGGAGTTTCGACTGCAGCAGGTTCCACAGGCGCTGATTCCGCAGACGCTGGTACAGCCACCGAGGTATCCACCGATGCTGTCGTTTCCGGTTTCGCCTGCGCGACCGGCTCGGCAGCAACTACGGTCACAGCGGGAGCAGGATCCAGCGCTGCTTCGGCGGTGGGCTCGGGAGCACTCGGGGTTGTTGACTCAGTGCTCTCTGAGGCGGGAGCTTCGTTCTGCAGCGTTTCGTCGGAACTCATCAAATCACGTCCTGAAAGATCGTCGTCAAACCTGCTCTGTCAGTGTCTGAAATCGACGTCTGGTTTGCCGCAGCTCAACCGCGACGGTTCAAAAACTCCACCGCGGGCACACCGCGACGGCTATGTCACTTAGTCGCAAACTTCTAGTCGTAAACTTCAATCGTTGACCTTGGCGAGGACACACCGGAGTCCGAGGTCGTCGCGATGGAAGTCTCTGTCGACGGCCCGGCGAGCCGTTGAAGTCAGTTGCGGAAACGTCTCCCGCCAGGAACCGCTGCGAATTGTGCGACGAACATTCTTGTCGCCGCGAATCCGCACTCTGCCGTCTGTGGGAGCCCCTTTGTAATCGTCATGCCAGTCGTCGGCGACGAACTCCCACAAATAACCATGCATGTCATACAGTCCCCAGGCGTTCGGCTTCAAGGCGCCGACCGGAGGATCATTCCCCGCAGCGTTTCCCGTGTGCCATCCGTAGGGGTCAAGCAGGGCCGCCTTCTTCGGTTCACTGGCCGCAATCTGCTCTTTGTCCTGAGCGTCATCTCCGAAGCTGAACCTGGTTTCTGTCCCCGCTCGGCAGCAGTATTCCCACTCGGCCTCGGTCGGCAGCCGCACTTCCTGATCGGACGAAATCAGCTTCGCCTGACGCAGCATGCTGGTCGCTTTCGAGCAGAACTTGACGGCCTGGTCAAAGTCGAATTCCTCAACAGAATTGCGAGGCCCCTTCCACTTGCTCGGGTTGCTGCCCATGACGGCTTCGTAGAGGTTCTGCGGCACCTCGTACTTCGCAAAATGGAACTCATCGCTGAGTGTCACTTCTCGGACAGGCTGCTCATTCTTCGGACCGTCTGCCGAACCCATCTGAAACGATTTCGGGAACTTGCCTTTGCCCGGAGTGATCGCGACAAACTCCTCGTGAAACGTCTTCAACAGACCGAGCTGAACGTCACTCAGTTTGCCATCCTGATCTGCGGCCAACACAGAAGCAGCTCCGGAAAGAGCAGCGAAAGAAGCCAGAAGCACGATGCGAAACAGCATTGAGCCAGCGCCTTCCAGAAAGAAACGAAACGAAACGGGAAAACGGTTGTCTAACGCGCGGGGTTCGGCAAAGCAATCTCGCAGGGATTCTGGTTGAGCACGCTCCACGCTCTCCTCAGCGCAATGGCGCGAAGACGCAGAGATTCGCAAATTCGTTCAGCGAGACTTTTCTCCCGTGACTCGGTCCCAGACTCCTGTCTGGGAACCACATTCACGAAGCTCCGCTTCGCCGAATGGCAATTTTCTACCCGTTGGAAAAGTCGCGACTCGGCGTAAGCCGTCCGGTCCGAGCGAGTTTTTCCATGCAAAACCGGGCGGCTCGCGCCGCTCCGCTAATAAATTGATTCGGCTACGCTGATTTTCGTCCGCTCGCCGAGACGGCCAGTGGCAGCTTCAGCGTGAAGGTCGTTCCCTGGCCGATGGTGCTTTCGACGCGGAGGCGGCCTTTGTGAGACTCGATGACCTCACGGCAGAAGGCCAGACCCAGACCGGTCCCCCCCTGCCCGTTCTCATCGGATTTCTTCGTGGAGAAAAACGGCTCGAAAATTTTCCGCATGTCGTCCGCCGCGATGCCGGCTCCGGTGTCGCGAATGACGATCTCACCCATCGTGCCGTCCTCGCTGACTCGCACCGTCAGGAACAGCCTGCCGCCATCGGCCATCGCCTGGCGGGCGTTGACGATCATGTTCATGAGGACCTGCTGGACGTGCGAAATGTTGACCTCGCAAACCGGGTTGCCAAGGATGTCCGTCTGCAGGCGGACGCGGTTCATCTGCAAATCTTTCTCAACCAGAATCAGCACATCGGCGACGACTTCGGCGAGGTCGATCTCATCGCGACGGTCTCCCTTCGCTCGAGCGTAAGAGAGCACGCCTGTCGTCAGCTTTGCCGCTCGCTGACCGGCCGAGAGAATCCGGTCGAACGATTTTTCACGAGTGGCATCGTTCTTGTGACGGAGGCCCATCTTCGCGTAATTGATCACCGTCGTGAGGATATTGTTGAACTCGTGAGTGATCGACGACGACAGCTGACCGACCGAGGCCAGTCGCTGTGACTGCAGCAGTTGGTTTTTGAGTTCCTCGACCTGGTGTTCCAGCTCGGCGATTCGCTGCTGCGTTTCTTCGTGAGACGGCATAGTAATTTCCAGAATCGTTACGTACGGGGAGAGAACTGCGAGGCAACAGCCTCGGCGCGATCCTGTGAGAGAATCATCGCGCGGCCCTTGTTCTTCCTATCGACGCGGAATCGTGCGGTCTGAAGCAGCACGCAGCCCGCCGGGTCTCAATCCCGAAATCCGGAACTCTGAGTACCTCCTGACGAACCCGCAGAACCTGCACTCGATTCGAGGCCCCTTGACAGACATGCCGGTCCGCCAGGCTGGGTAAAGTTTGCGGCCGCAGCAGAGGGGTGATGACAACTCATGCTGGCGGAGGAACGACCTGCGGGTTGCGACCGTCTCACGTGCCGAATCCACCCAGAGCGACGCCGCTTTGAATAGGTGCGATCAGAATTCGACGAATGAGGGCCTCGCTGGATCACCACTGTGAAGCGTGACCTAACTTTTTCGGAAGCGTCAATGGTCGTTATCGTGACCGCAGGAACAGACGTGCCACATGAACACAACAATTCAATCTGTCGGCCGATTTTTCAAAAGCGAAGACGGCCCGACTTCCGTCGAGTACTGCTTCATGATCGGCTTCATTCTGCTCGTCTGCATCGCCGCGATCGGGGCGGTCGGTGACGCCACACTGATCCGATATCAGGAAGCGGAAGCAGAAATCACGAAGTAAGTGAGGCCGCTTCGAAAGCGCACCCACGCGACTACTGCTCAACCCGCACGATCTCGATCTTCACGTTCGAGAGCAAATTCATCAGAGGCAGAAACGACGTGACTGGAGCTGGCCCTTCGTCGCCCAGATCCGAATCGGCGAGCTTGATGTGACCGCCGCCGATTCCGCCGGCTCCCAGCGTTCCGTCGAGCGGAACCCACTTGCCGTCGAGCCAGGCCTCGGTCCACATGTGACCGCCAAACGCCCCGAACCGCTCGGCGTAAACCAGGCCGACAACAACTCGCGACGGAATCCGGTGCGTTCTCAGCATTGCCGCCAGAAGGCACGCGTGTTCGGTGCAGTCGCCTTCAAGGTGCTTCGCGACCTCGGCCGCCGACGCCAGCGCGGTTGAGAAATTTTTCTTCTTGAGTTCTTTGTGGACGTACTTCTCCATCCGCAAAGCAATCGTGCCCGGGTCCGCAGAACCGGCCGCAGCTTTACGGGCATGTTCCTTCACGTGAAAGTCACTCGTCTGCAGAAAGCTCGTTTCCTTAATGAACTCTTTCTGATCGGTGGCCGGCTGAATATTTTTCGGCGGAGCAATCGCAGTGACCGTCAACTCAACCGACTCGTCGCTCAGCGAGCGGACGGTCTGCGTGTCTCCCACCGGAAGCAGTTCGGCCGGGTTCCTGCTTTTCGTCGTAATTCTGTAAATCGCCTTTTTCGACGAGTGCAGGTTGACCGGCGGGTTGGCCACTTTGACCAGCGTGTTGACAGCGATATCCAGTTCCGCCCCGGCGAGCTTCTTCAACGCCTCTTCTTCCGACACTTTGAACGTGGTCATTTGAAGGCCGAAGAGGTCGGCCTCGGTGCGGAGCGTTTCGCCTTCGCTGTCGATGTACGATCGAATTTCGACACCCGGAACAATGGTCATCGCCGTGCGGACTTTCAGCAGTTTCGCCGTCGAGCCATCGTGAACTTTGACTTCGCGCATGTCGTCGGCGCTGACTTTGACGTTCGTCGGCTTGCCGTATTCAGGCAGGAATATCTGGAACGAGCGAGTCTCACCCGTCTTGAGCGGATTCTCTTTAATCATCCGGTCCTGGTAACCCGGTGATTTCATGGCGGGGTCAAAGTCGATCGTCCTTGTCCGTTCGATCCCGGCGATCGTGGACACGATTGTCAGCTTGCGGCCATCAATTGTGCCGATCGTTTTTGTGCTCGAAGCCGGCGGGTTGTTCATGACAAATTCGTAATTGAGCAGCACTCCATCGGGAGTTTCTTCGGTCCGGGTTTTCGTTTCGATGCTCAACGTCTGGCCAAACCGCTTGATCGTGAGCCGCTCAGAATGTTCGGTGACAAAGATGGTGCTGCCATCGCGAGTGATCTCGCGAGTCGAAACGCGACCGTACCCAACCCGCTGCCCGGAAAGGTTGATGACCTGCCAGGATTCGTCAGGCTTCTTGTCACCCTCAGCGGCACTCGCCAGTGGGAGTTGTAAAGAAAACACGGCAACGAGCAGGGCAGAAAAAAACGAGCGACGTTTCATCGAGAATCTCCGAAGTCGAAGTCGGTCGAACCGACGTGAAATCTGTCTGAAATCTGGCAATTCGAAGCAGCCATCGTAGAGGCGTGATCGCGACGAGGCCAGCAGGCTGCCCGAGGATTCGCACCTCGACGCGCAACTTCAAAAAACGCGAGCGGCCCGCCGAAGATTCATTCGTCGACGGAAACTTCGATTCCGGAAAGGACGGTCTCACGACCGCCGTCCTGCGGCGTCAAGGTAATCTCGATCTGGCTTTCGCCATTTTTCAAAGTATGCGATGTCGAAACCTGAGCCGCCTTCGTGCCCCACCCGACTGGAGGCTTGAAGCCAGTCGGGCCGAGTGTCTCTTTGTTGAGATTGAATTCGCCCTTCACGATTTCCCCGTTCACGGAAATCGAGAAGATTCGCGGTTCCGATTCATAGGTTTCTCCCGGAGGAAGACCAAACACAAGCTTGACGGTCACGCGATTGCCGACGCTCTTTGTCTCTGGCAGTTCTACCTGAAGACGCACTTTGCGAACGCCGATCAGGCCGGACGCTCCGACCCAGTTCGGCACTCCAAGCCAGTCGAGGTCATCTTTCTGCACGAGCGACGTGTGCTGAATAAACCGTTCTGGTTTCGCCGGTTCCGTTTCGATGTTGAGCGTCGGACCGGGCCCGCCGACGCTCGGGAAGTCGAACCACAGGTTGCCCTCTTTGTCACGACGGTCACCAGGGCCTCCCATGTTGATGGCCATGACTTTTTGAGGCTCGTCGAAAAAGTCCTCGTTGCCGAACGTCCAGGACTCGGCCTCTGGCATGTGGATCAACGCGAGTGACGTTTGCAGCTGGTACGCGCAACTGCAGGTTCGAGTGTAGTCAGGCGCGTTGAGAACGCCGTCGGCCGCGATGAGGTTTGCCGTGCAACTGGACCGGAACCCGCCGAGATTCCCCGTTCCGGAATCACCCATGAGGTCACAGAAACCGGCGGCTCCCGAACGGAACGTCAACAGGTGCTCGCTGCCGACGGCCGTGTTGCAGCCGTACATCCGCGAGTACTTCCAGCCGGTCGTCTTGCCGGTTTTCAGGTCGATCTCAAACCCGCCGCCGCCATTCGTGATCAGTCGGTCATGATGAATGAGCAGCGGCCCGCCGTACTTCAGCTTCAGATCTTTCCAGACGACCTTGCCGGTTTTCCCCTCGTACGCAACGAGCCCGGTGTCGACCTCATCCTTCGCCCGGTCGCGGTACGCGCTGCCCGCCTGAATGAGCATGTCGTGCTCGCGCGAGTAGCTGAGGAACGTGCCGAAGACATCTTCGTCGGTCGACCAGAGTTCCTCGCCCGTTTTCGCGTTCAGGCACAGCAGCTTCGCCTTGCCTTCCGGTTCAATGCCGCGTCGTTTGAGGGCGTCCAGCTTCGCGGGACTGAAGGCGTCGATGCAGAAAAGCCGCTCGCCCACGACACAGATCGCGTTGTGGCGAAAACTGAACTCGGCAGGACGGCCCCAATGAAATTCGCCGGTGTGCCGGTCGAAGACGGCCAGGAACTGACTGGCTGATGAATACTCACTCGCCAGGAGCACATCGCGCAGCAGCGGGATCTGCTGAATCGTTTTCTTTGCAGCTTCGAGCTCAGCCGCTTTCTTCTTTTCGTCTTTCTCTTCCTTTTCGTCAGGCAAAAATGTGACCGGCGAAGCAGCAGTAACCAGCAGATCGCCCTCGGCAAGAACGATGCCCCAGCGGCCGTCTTTGACGCGAACGCCCGGCACGGTTGCGTGCTGGAACTCGTGTTTCGTCTCGCCGGTCTCGGCGTCCAGGGCGAGCAGTTTTTCTTTGTGGATGACGTAAACGCGATCGTCCAGCGACACGTAGTTGCTGCCGATCTCGCCGGCTCCGGGGTGGTGAGCCGTGTTGTTGTAGTAAGTGCCCAGGCCAGGCAGGTCGCGTTCCCACCAGACGCGTCCGGTGTAGACATCGACGCAGCGAAGCATGTCGGCGCCCTCGATAAACAATCGGCCGCCGGAGATCTGGGGCGAGGGCCCGTGTCCGTGGCGAGGCAGCACGCGATCGTTCGACGGTCCACCAAACCACAATAGACCCAGCGGCGCTTTCACGCGCGCGTCCGCTGAGACGACGCTGTTGGCCGAGTCGCCGTACTGGTGCGTCCAGGCTCCCGAGTCGGGCAACGGTCCGGGGCGGCGAATTACCGTCCACTCGCCGTTCCGAGCGATCGTGACCTGTTTGCCAATTTCGCCAACGACAGACGCGAAAATTCCGGAACGCTCCGCCAGAGCGGCGGCGATGGCATCGTGGTCGGATTTTTCCATCGCCAGCCAGCACTCGCCACCGTACGGCCGCAGAGTCGACAGCGCCTGCAGAACCTCGCCCAGCGAGTAACGCTGCTTCACGTCGCAGAAGATCAGCGACGCGAAATACGAAGGCTGTTCGGCGAAGTGAAACTTGCCTCCGCGAAACGTGAACCGGTCTCCGTAGCTGTCGTGAGTCCACAACGCCGGATCGAATCCCGGACGCCGGATATCCGGCCTCTGGTACGCGACGAGTCGCAGCTCCGTTTCGTTGAGCAGCTTTTTCAGCGTCTCTGCGGACGGCGGAGCCAGTGCGACCGCGAAGCCCGACGGAAACTGCTCGACGGGAAACGGCAGATGCTCCGCGCCCGATTCGAATCCGCCGTCGCTCGGGCCGGTCTGCCAGTGAACCTCGCCAGGCGAGCCGACTTTTTCCGGCCCGAAACACAGCAGCCGCGAGTCGCTCATCACGACGAACAGGCGATCGTCCGCAGCGATCATCGCAACCGCTTCACTGTCGGATTCACTGTAACCGGGCGCGTCCGTTGAGCGAACCCACTGCGGCTTCAGCGTGCCGGGAAACTCGCTGTATCGATAAGCCGCAATCCGGCCAGGTTCCGCCGCGAAGACTTCCCCGCCAGCTTCCAGGAACACCCGTTTGGAGGGTCCGTCAAGTTTGAAGCTCTCTTTTCGACGAGGCTTATACGTGACCTTTTTGACCTCTTTGCCTTTGCGGTCTTTGACGATTTCTTCTGTGACGGATCCTTTCGGGTCGGTGACGTACAGCGTGGAGTCGACCACTCCGACAACGCCTCGCCCGACGAAACTGGCCGGAACATTGCCGACGCTCTGACCGTCGCTGATGCGGAACGCCTCACCGCGAACGTGCATCAGGTCGCCGGACGAAAACGCTTCGTGACCGCCTTCGCCCTTGCCGCCGAATTCGAAGTGGCGAAGCTTGCCGGACTTGAGGTCGAAGACACCCGGCAAAGTGCGTCCGCCTGACACGATCAGACTGTCGCCCGAGATCGCCAGGTAACCCTGCGGCGAGATCGATCCAAACGCGTCAGCTCCGTGAGGATGCCTCACCCACCGTGAGCCCGTCGAGCTGTTTGTCCACAGCGGCTTCCCGGTTCCCGCGTCGACCGCTCGAATGAAAATCCCCATTGAGGGCCAGATGCCGGCGGCGAAATAAGCGACTTTGTCTTTCACAACGACGCCACCTCGACACGGCCACATCGAGATCAGCCGGTCGTTGCCGATGACCTGCCTTTCCGACGGCGCGCCGTGCACTTTCCAGATTTGCGTCCCCGTCGCCAGGTCGAGGCAGTAAAGAAAGCCGTCATCGCTGGTCACGTAAACCCGCTCACCCGCAACCGCCGGAGCAAACCGGACTGGCCCGTTCGTAAAGAACACCCACTCGCGTTCCCCGGTGCGGGTATTAAACGAGGCGACTGTCTCACTGACCGACGAGCCGATCAGCAGCCGCTGTCCGGCGACGACCGGTTCGTACTGCCGATCAAAGTTGAGCTTCGGTTGAGACGCGGGCCACGCTGGCATCGGTTTCGGCAGATGCAGCGCCCACTGCAGATGCAGTTCCTTCGGCAGGCCTGCACTCGTCGCTCCGCTCCGAGCCGCATCGTGCCGCCACATCGGCCAGTCGGCTGCGAAGACGTTTTCCCCGAACCGGCATGAAAAGTCGCTCGAGACGACGGCCGTCAGCACGCACAACGCGACACAAATTCTCAAAGATTGAGTTCCGGCAGACGACATGGCAGGCTCCGTGGATGGGAGTCCTGATCGTAGCAGGGCTCGCGCGGCCCGTGAATTAACCGTGCCTGAATCAGCCGGTGTCCGACGATTGCCGTGCTCGCCGGTTAACGGTCTCGGCCGTACTCCACCTTGCGATAAAGAAAGGCATCGGAAGTCAGCAGCGATGTGAGCAGTGCTTTCATACTGCCGCCGCTGTCCCGGTAGGCGTGCCAGGCGTCCTGGAGGACGGGGGCATCGCTGATCGTCTCGTTGCGGCCCATCCAGAAACGAAAGGCGTGGCGAACGAAGACCTGCTCGACACGTTCGCTGTGTGCCAGCTTGTCGATCATTTCCAGAGCATTGCCGACTTTGCCGTCGAGTGCGGGGTCGCCGGAATAAATGATCTCGCCCGTGGTATCGACGGGGTTGTCGAGTTCCGTTGTTCGATACAGGCCCGCGTGGTTGTACATCTCGAACGGCAGACCAAGCGGGTCCATTTTCTGGTGACACGTCCAGCAATAGGTTTCCCTTGTGACCCGCATGCGCTCACGCAGAGTGTTGTGTGGTTCATCCGGCAGCATCGCATCCACGGTGATCGGCACGTCGGGAATGCCGCCGCCCAGCAATCGCTCACGAATCCATCGGCCACGCAGGATCGCGTGATTGTCCATGGCATCGGAGTGTGAAACGAGCCAACTGGGATGAGTCAGGATGCCCAGACGCTGGCCCTTGGGGGCCGTCGCCAGGACACGTTCTGGTTTCATGGAGCCATTACCGAAACTGCGGTGACTCACGCGGGCATAGTCCTTCGGCCCCGTCAGTCTTGCCTCGGCCACGTTGTGATTGACGTTCGCTGGCTTCTGATTCTCAGACTTCGGTGGCTTCTTGCCCGGATTGGCCTTTTTCCAGGCCTCAAGCTCGGCCGCTTCTTTCTTCTTTTGCTCATCCGCGGCCTTCTTCGCCGCAGCGACTGACAGTGCTATTTCTTCTTTGGTGCGTTTCCTGCCGAAATAGACATTGTCTGTCCTGGTGGCCACGACTTTGTCAGTGGTCAGCAACTGCTTGAGCACATCCTTATCTTCCTGCAGGATGAGTTCGATCAGGCGATCGGTGCTCGCCGTCGCATCGAACATGGCGCGATAATGCGACGTTCCCCTGGTGCTCGCGCCCGTATCCGCCAGCGCTTTCGAATCCTTGCAGATATAACCACCGGAGTCGTAGTCGAAGTAGTCGCGGAAGAAACGCAGAATGCGCGGCTTTCGGATGCTGTCGTCCGCCAGCATCCGTTCGACTTCGCGTTTAACATCCGGCCTGGTCCGCATTCGCCCTTCGACGATTGCCTTCCGCAGTTCTTCGTCCGGCTTGATGAATCGCAATGCGTGATTGACAGCCAGGCCGAGTTCCCAGTCCTGCAGCATGACGCGACCGTGCTGATCCGGTTCGCCATTTTCGGCCAGTTCCGGCCTGAAAAGCGCGTCGCGATCGAGAAAGAGGGATGACAGTCCGAGGACAACGCCATCTTTCTTGCCGAGCTTCTCGATAGATTGTTTGACGATTTCCAGGTAGGCGTCTGATTCTTCGTCGCTCGGCGGCCGGAAGGTCAGCGTTTCGAAGAGGTCGTCTACTGCGGCGCGTAAACGCTCGTCAGTGACGCCCTCTTCTTTCATGAGCTCATAGACCGGCGTCAGCGGTCGGACGACTTTCGTGCTGTAGACGAGGGCAGTCGGCAGGCCGCGGATATCACCTTCCATCTTGTAGGAGTTGGGGTCGTCAGTGATCTGTTCCGGGTTGGCGATACTCAACGGGCCGTAGGCCATGTAGCGAATGATGTCGTTCGCAACGCCCATGATCTGCGTCGCTTCCGCGCTGTTGACGGAGTAGAAGTCGGGATAGTTTTTCAACCCGTGCGCGCGTGCCGAAGACAGAACGACGGGGACGCTCTTGACTGATGTGGCATAGGCCACGGTCCCGCCTTGCCATTTGATGATGCGATCGGTACCGAAGTAGAGCTTGAGTTCACCGCCGTGGTTGGTGGGCACGACATCGCCATGCGTTCGAAGGCCGGGCTTCTCCGGATCGAACTTTGGTTCCGTGTTGATTAGTTCATTCAGACGCGTGATGTGTTCTTGAGGAGTCACGCGCCAGATACGTGCCGGCGATGATGTCAGTTCGAGCTTGATGCCGTCTGGCAGCGAACCGAAGAGCAGATCGTGATCGACGAAGTTGCCCTTATTCGGATCGAGATGGGCACGGAATCCACCTTTGTCCCGCATGACGCGTGTCAGTTCACCGACGATCCAGTCTGAAAACTGCAGCCGTTCCACGACCTTTGGCTGGTCCGCATCCTTCGGCGGCATCTCCTTCAAGGTCACCTGCGCCCACACGCTCGTCCAGGTGCTGGCATTGACTTCATCCACTGGTCCCAGGTCATGGAGCGAGAGGCCGCCCTCCGGGTCAGTCTCGCCGTGACAGTCCACACAGTGGCTGGCAAGAAACGATTTAGCGAAGGAGTCGTAGTCCTTTGTGACTTTCTGGCCGGGCGTGTAATTCTCGGCACTTGCTGCGGACAGCAGGCCCCACGAAAGCAAAACAACCCAGGCAAATCTGACCGTGTTCATCCCAGCACTTCCTTCAGCGGGCCGGTAGCGGCGTCGAACTTTTTGGCCAGCTTGTCGTCCATATTGAATCGATCAACATTCTGCCCGGCGACTTGCAGAAGTGTCGTGTACAACGCGTTAATGGGACGCTTGCCGTCCAGTTGCGTGAAGCAGCCGGTCTTGAAGATGCCATCGCAGTTGCCCAGCAGCATGACCGGCCAGTTGGCACCGTTGGTGTGCTGTTTGTCCGCGTTGTTGCTGGTGTAGACGATGAGCGTGTGGTCCATCATCGTGCCACTGCCTTCGGGCACGCTCTCCAGCGATTCCATGAGTCTCACCAGCATGCGGCTGTTGTACTGACGAATCTTGATCCAGATCGGATTCTCGTGCTGCGTCATGTGCCCGAGGTTGTGCCCTTGTTGCTCAATGCCCAGCCCCTTCCAGGCACCGAAGATTTCACCACGCCCGGAACCGATGGTCAGCGTGTTGGTGATGCCCGACGTGAGCGCCGAGATACCGAGGTCCAGCAGGACATCGTGCCAGTCGGTTTCGAATTCTGGTTTGGTGTATCGCTCATCGACCGCGGGCGCGAATTTGCGCAGGTGATCGGAGGCCGTGTCGAGGCGATCGCGAAGACCGTTGACATCCCGGAATCCCTGAACGTACTGACCGTAACGCTGCTGGTCCGCGATCGGCAGCGATCGGCCCTTTGCAGCGGCCATCTGTTCGATCTGACTTAACACACCCGATCGCGCTTCGTGCTGGCGTCGAATGTCGCCCGTGGAAATGCCACCGTACAGCATCTGGTAAAGCTGATTCGGATTCGAATACATGAAGATCGGCTGCCCGGCACCGCTGGCGGACAGGTTCGCGATCGTTGGCTTGGTCCTCATGTTCTCAATTGAGTCCATGCCGATGCACAGATGAGGCAGCAACGTCTGCGGCAGAGCCTTGCTCAGTTCATAATCGATCGTCGACGCACTGGGCGGCACACCATCACTGCCGCGATACCCGCCCAGCGCGCCGAAGAACGCGCTGTGCGAGGGACTGGTGTGGATGCCGTGCAGCCCGTTGATGATGTGCAGTCGTTCCTTGAACGGCTCGAGTGCCTCGATGGGTTCAGGAAGTTTGGCTTTCGCCAGCGAGCCGCTGCTGGTCATCCCCGTTGGAATGCAGGTCGCCGGGTCGAAGCCCTGGTTCTGCATGAAGAAGACGATCCGCTTCGGGCTGCCACTCTGTGACGATGCGGCAGACGCCTGGCGGGGAAGGAGCGACGCACCAAATGCAGCACCGACACCGACCGCCATTCCCTGAAGCATATTTCTGCGGTTGATCATTATTTTTTCTCCAAGGCAGTTTTTAAGGGGCGGGTTCGAGGCGGGGACCGCATTGAGGTTTCTGAAAGCGGAAGTTCAGGATACCGAAAATCTGCGGAAAACGGGACTGTTTTGATAGATGTCTGAGCTGGCGGATTTATTGTCACTGATCGGTGAAAACGTCAAAAACGGCGTGTTTCGGTCTGTTTTTGCGTCGACTTTGGATGGGCGTGCCCTACAGAGGGCTCTTTGTGTAATTTCGTTTA
>ERZ891418.282-NODE-282-length-18276-cov-7.122276_pt1 | contig 18276 bp, 13 predicted proteins | sample MGYA00521236_ERZ891418 | MGnify/ENA primary metagenome ERZ891418 (study PRJEB32303, sample SAMEA104408696) | aquatic metagenome | biome: Brackish water; feature: Chemocline; material: water | place: Baltic Sea | collected 2014-10-18T10:34:00 | depth 100 m ... | reverse complement strand
GCGATGCAGAAGGCCAGCGAGACCTACCTCGACGGCATCCTCGAAGTGACGAGCGACGAAGTCGTTTCGAGCGACTTCATCCATTGTGCCGCCTCGTCCATCTTCGACGTGGGAGCGGGCATGGAACTGAACTCGCGATTCTTCAAACTGATCAGCTGGTACGACAACGAGTGGGGCTACTCGAACCGGGTCGGCAACCTGCTGAAACTGATGATCGACAAAGGCCTGTGATCCCCGTCCCTGCCTGAGTCTCATTGAACAGCCCCGCTTCGATTTCGGAGTGGGGCTTTTTTCGTAAACACCGAGTCGTGGCGATCCCCAGTCGGCCCCCTTGTCATCCAGACCTGTTTCCGGTTGAGAGATTACCCGCCGACCTGGTTACACTGAGCAGCCCCATCGGGATTCCCGATTTGTCCTGCCCGCACGGTTCATCCGGTGAAAACGACGATGCTTCGTAATCTAATCTTTGCTGCTTTTTTCCTCGGCCTCACATCGTCTTCCAAAGGGGAGACCCTGTCTGTCGCACCGGCCACAGTCACGCTGACCGGCCGCGACGCCGAGCAGCAGATCATCGTCGGTTCGAAAAAGGAGGGCCGGGACCTCGACCTGACGCGCGATGCGAAGTTCACGTCGATGAACCCGCAAATCGCCGCCGTCAATTCGGCAGGGATCGTGACGCCTGTCGCTGATGGCACCGCTTCGATTCGCGTTGAACACGGCAGTCTGTCAGCCGACGTATCGATTGAGGTCAAAGGCTCCGCGCAGTTCGTTCCGGTCGATTTTCAGAACGACGTGATGCCGGTTCTGACCGCCGGAAGCTGCAATGCCGGTGCGTGCCACGGCAAGGCGAGGGGTCAGAACGGGTTTCAGCTTTCGCTGCTGGGCTTTGACGCGAACTTCGATTTCAACGCGCTCGCCAAAGAAGGTCGCGGCCGACGGGTGTTTCTGCCCTCACCCGAACAAAGCCTGCTGCTGCTCAAACCGATCGGCGCGGTCCCTCACGGAGGCGGGATGCGACTGGAACCGGGCGGAGCGGGGTACCGCATCCTGCGTCGCTGGATTGAAGCCGGCCTGCCACGCGCTGTTGAAGGAGCACCGACACTTCAGAAAGTGGAGATCACGCCTGGCGAACGCATCATCGATCTGAATTCGAAGCAGCAGCTCATCGTGACGGCGTCTTATTCGGATGGCTCAACGCGAGACGTCACTCGGATGGCCGGCTATCAGTCGAACGAGTCGGCCATCGCCGCCGTCGACAAGAACGGCCTGGTCACGACCTCAACGATCACCGGCGAGGCTGCGATCATGACGCGCTACATGGACGAGATCGCGGTCACGACGATCTCCGTGCCGCTGCCGGGGTCAGTCGATCCGGAATTCTACAAAACGCTTCCGCAGAACAATTACATCGACGGGCTGGTCTGGAAGAAGCTGGAACGGCTCGGCCTCACTCCCTCCGAGCCGGCTCCCGAACACAAATTCCTGCGGCGAACCTTCATCGACATCATCGGCCGCACGCCGACCGGCGAAGAATCGCGAAGCTACCTCGCGGACACGTCTGACGACCGTCGCGCAAAGTTGATCGACCGACTGCTGGACTCGCCCGAGTTCGCGGACCACTGGGCCAACAAGTGGGCTGACCTGCTTCGCCCGAACCCCTACCACGCCGGCATCAAGGCCGTGCTGAATTACGACAACTGGATCCGCACTTCGTTCCGTCAGAACAAACCGTACGACCAGTTTGTGCGGGAACTGCTGACGGCGAAGGGCGGCACGTTCCGCAACGGAGCGGTCACGATGTTCCGCGACCGTCGTTCGCCGGACGAGTTGACGATGATGGTCAGCCAGCTGTTCCTGGGCATCCGGCTGGAGTGTGCCAAGTGCCACCACCATCCGAACGAAGTGTGGGGACAGGACGATTTTTACGGGCTTGCTGCGTACTTCTCGAAAGTGGCCCGCAAGGGGACGGGGATCTCGGCTCCAATTTCCGGGTCCGAAGAATTTATTTATGCGGGTCGGCACGTGGCGGTGACGCACCCGCTCACCGGTGAAGAAGTCAAACCGAAACCGCTGTTCGGTGAGGCCGCCGTCGCGGAGGACGAGAAGGACCCGAGAGAAGTTCTCGCCACCTGGATCACGTCGGATGAGAATCCGTTTTTCCGACAGGTCATCGCCAACCGCATCTGGATGGACATGATGAGCCGCGGTCTGGTCGAGCCCGTTGACGATCTGCGACTGTCCAACCCGGCCTCGAACCGGGAACTGCTTGAGACGCTGGCACTCGACCTGCGCGACCACAAGTACGACATGAAGCACCTCATCCGGCGGATCGCCAGCTCGTACGTTTACGGCCTGAGCTCGATGCCGAGCGACCGGAATGTCGCGGACACGCGAAATTATTCGCGCTACTACCGGGAGCGGCTTCGGGCGGAAGTGATGCTCGATTCTGTCTCGCAGATCACGGGAGTTCCGGAGAACTTCGCGGCGATGCCACCCGATTCTCAGGCACGCCAGCTGTGGTCGCACCGCATCGACTCGCTCTTCCTGGACGCTTTCGGCCGTCCGGATCCGAACCAGAATCCGCCGTGCGAGCGAACGCCCGACACCACGATCGTGCAGGCGCTGCACCTGATGAACTCGCAAAGCCTCTACACAAAAGTCACCAGCGACGCCGGGCTGGCCGCAAAACTGGTGGCTGACAAGAAATCTCCTGAGGAGATCGTCGAGGAGCTTTACCTGGAAACCTACTCACGGTTTCCGACGGAGCAGGAAAAATCCGCGGCGGTCAGCTACCTCAACAAGAGCCCGGACAAACTGCGGCAGGCATCGCAGGACCTGCTGTGGGCGATGCTCAACACGCCGGAATTCATTTTCAAACATTGATGCGGACCTGCTTGGCTCGACCTCTGCGGACAGTCCGTTACGATCCGGCCTGGATTCACGGATTCAAGGTTCAGAAGGCAGACTGTTCAGAAGGCAGACTCATGAGCAACCCCACCGTCACCGGCGTCGTCCATCTTGTTGAAGAAACAAAATCCTTCGGACAAAAGGGATTCCGGAAACGCCTTGTCGTGCTGGAGCAGGACAACGGCCGCTTCACCAGCTACATCCCGGTCGATTTTATTCAGGACGCCTGCGACACGGTCGACGGGCTGAAGGCTGGCGACGAAGTCGAAATCGCCTATCGCCTCACCGGTCGTAAATGGCAGCGCGACCCGAGCAGCGAAGTCAAATTTTTCCTCAGCGCCGAAGGCACCAGCTTTCGTGTTCTTGGCGAGGGCGGTGGTGCCAGCGGAGGCGTTGACGTCTCAGCAGCCAACGACGCGTTTGCCCAGGCAGCCAGCGACGATGAAGACGTCCCTTTCTGATTGAGCCGCCCCATGAATCACGTCGTGGGCCTAGACATTGGCGGTGCGAATCTGAAGGCCGCTCACAGCGACGGTTCGTGCCGGTCCAGGCCGTTTGCCATCTGGCAGTCGCCGGACAAGCTTGGCAACGAACTGCAGGAACTCATCGGAGACTGGCTGCCGTGCCGAGCTCTGGCAGTCACGATGACTGCGGAACTCGCCGACTGTTTCGCGACAAAGGCCGAGGGCGTCGACCGAATTCTGGCGAGCGTTGAATCGCTTGCCGGCGACATCCCCGTTTCCGTCTGGCAGACCGGTGGTGAGTTCGTTTCGCCGGATTTCGCTCGCGAATTTCCACTGCTCACGGCCGCTGCCAACTGGCACGCGCTGGCGACTTTCGTCGGGCGAATGGCTCCCAGGGGACGCTCCCTCCTGATCGACATCGGCACGACAACGTGCGACATCATCCCGATCGAAAATGGTCTGCCGATGCCGACGGGACGGACCGATCTGGAGCGGCTGCAGTCCGGCGAACTGGTTTATTCGGGAGTCCGGCGAACGCCCGTGTGCGCGGTCGCGCACTCTGTTCCGCTTGGCGAGGGTTATGTGCAGCTTGCCGCCGAATTGTTTGCGACGATGCTCGATGTTTACCTCCTGACCGGCGACATCGCAGAAAACGCATCCGACTGCGAAACGGCAAACGGTCGCGCGGCAACCGTTGAGTTTGCTCATGACCGCCTGGCGCGAGCGATCTGCGGCGATCGTGCGGAAGTGTCGCTTGACGAAGCCCGCGGCATCGCCAGTTTCCTCGCGGACGTCCAGCAGCAGCGTCTTGCGGGAGGGCTCAATCGAGTTCTCGCCGGAAACGATAGGCCCGTTGAGTCCGTTCTGGTTTCCGGATCCGGAAGTTTCCTTGCGAGGCGTCTCGTCGAGAGTCATCCGAAACTCAGCGGCGCGACAGTTCATCAACTGACCGAAATATTTTCTCCCGAAGTTGGCGAAGCCGCCTGCGCGTTTGCGTTGGCGAAGCTGGGTGACGAGCAGATTTACGAAGCGTTCACAGGGCGGGTGAGCATCGACTGAGACTCGCCGCAGGGCGGACGCCTACGTCCGCCAGGAACAGGTTGAGTGACGTGACGGACGTGGGCGTCCGTCCTACGGGTGGGGACGAACCTGCGGACAGGGTGGAATTCTTTGTGCCGTCAGGCAGCTTCACGTGCCGGGATCTGCTGCGGCGAATCGACCTGCGGCACGGAATGAGACTTCGAAATTTCGCACACCGGCCCGTCCGCCCGGAAGACGAACCAGGCGAGGATGAATGGCCTGGGCAGGCGGCTGACGATCATCGCGGATGCGGCCCCGGCAAATCCGAACTCGGGGACCCATTGCCAGCACGCCAGTGTGAGGATTCCCAGCGAACCGGCGCTCAGCCAGGCCGGCAGCATTGTTCGTCGCAGCGCGATCATGGCCAGGTCCAGAATTCCCGTCATGAACTGCACGGCCATCGCCACCATGACCAGCGTCAGGATCAGCGAGTGTTGCGCGTACCCCTCGTCGAAAGCGATCGTCAGCAGGCTCGGCCCGGCGAGTGCGGCGATGCCAACGCAGCCAGCTCCAAGCACTGCGTAGACGCCGAGCAGTCTCAGCAGCAGCCTGCGAAATTCGACCATCCGCCGGGACTGAGCCAGCTCGCCGACACGCCCGGCAACCGCCTGATTGAGAGCTCGCGAAAAAATCAAACCGGCGAAGCCAAGCTGAGCAATCGGAAAGAAAACGCCCAGTCCGGCCAGTCCAAATTTCGCCGCAACAAAGTAACGGGCCACGTGCGTGTTCAACGACACAAGAAGCGTCTTAACCGACAGCGGGGCTCCGGCCTTTGCCAGCGAATACAGCCGGGCGAATGACGCGGAATCGTCGTCGGCATCGTTTGTTGCTGCGGCGCTACGAAGCCTCGCCGTGAGCGGCAGGTCGTAAAGCAGCAGCGCCGCCACTCGCCCCAGCGAGTACGCGACGCTCGCGGCAAACACGCTCCCCGTGAAATACAGGCAGCCGATGAAGCCAGCGCTCGATATGACGCCGTGTAAAACCATCGACACTGAAACCGCATCAAGGCGGCGGTGCGTCTGAATGAAGCCGTAATACGTGTCGGAAATGAGCTCGACAAGTTTGCCGAACGCGACGGCCATGATCACGGCCAGAGTCGCACCGTCGTAGCCCCACGCCAGTCCGGTTGCGAGGACGGCGACCAGAGCGAGCCCTCCGCACAGCAGCCTCAGCGTGAGGCAATCCGAGAAGCGGTATCGCTGCTCGCTGTCAGTCACGAGAAGCAGCCGCAGGTCAAGACCGGCGAACATGAAGACCGGAGTACTCAGCGAAAGACCCATGCCGTACTGACCGGACACGGCGTCGGAGGTCAGCTTCGTCAGGACCGCGAGCATGCCCCACTGAGTCGCTGTGAAAATGAGGTTTCCCGCGAACATCCACACGAAGCTGCGCTTCAGCGAGGCGGAGTTGGCGGCGGGCGGGTGGGAAACGGGCATAAATGAGAACGCGAAGGAATTCTGAAAAGAGAAGGGAATGCAATTCTCACTTTGCCGCGGCAGGCGACATCCAGTCCGCTCCGCCGAAATCACGCGGCGACTCTTGCAACATTCGCCTCTTCTTCCGGATGAATCGAAAACACCGTCGTCATGCCAAAATCCTGCAGCGGAATGTCCCACTCGGCGCGTTGCTCTTTCAGATTGAACAGACAGATTCTCGCGGGCATGCGGTGCAGCCATTTGAGATTGTTCCACTGGCTTTGAACCCAGTTGACGTTGCCTTTCCACTTTGTCGGCCGCATTCGGCTGAAGCCCACCAGGATGCGGTCTTCGTCGATGACCGTGAGGCCACGGCACCAGCCCGGCTTGCGGACTCCCGGCATCATCGACGCCAGGTTGTAAGTCTCTCGAACCTTCAACGTCTTTCGGTCGACGAAGACGGCGTGCGCGTCGACCCGCGTGAAGACGATCGATTCGTCCGTCACAATTCCGTCGTGAACCGGGCACTCGTCCGTGAGGTGAATTTTCTTCAGCGGGTCTGTGACGCAGATCGCGTCGTGCTGCTCGGCGCGAGTCGACCAGACTTCTTCACCAAGCAGAAACGTGAAGTTGGGGTGAGCGGCGTGCGGTTTCGTCGTGAGGACTTTCCGGTAGTCAACGTCCGGCGAAAATCGGTGCCAGACGTTCTGGCCCTCAAGAACGCTCCACTGTCGGAGAATTCCGCCCTCTGAAGACAGCTCGACGGTCATGTCGAGCCCCGTGTTGGCAACATACATTCGCCCGTCGGGTCCGACGTTGACATGGTGGATGTCGTTAAAACACGGGTGAGAGATTCGGCGGTCAAGCCGCATCGACGGGAAATCGTAAACAAGGATTTCCGTCGAGGTGCATGTGTAAAACTGCTCGTCGTGAAACGCCGAAGCTTTCAGCAGAAAGCTGGGATCGTCGTCGGGACAGAACTCGGGCGGCGACTGATACTCAAGAATCGTTTCCGCCGTTCGAGATTCAACATCGAGGCGAAGCACGATGCCCGCCCGGTGGATGTGCCACTCGTCGGGGCTTTGCAGGTTGTCTTTTTGAACTCCGCCTACGATCAGAAGCTGCCGCATCCGTGCCTGGCTCCTCTCCGGCATCCGCTGCCGGAAACACTTGAATTAATGCCGGTTACCCGGCGGTCGAATTGAGCGGCGAATCTTCGAGTGGTTGCAGAATCGGGGCAAGATCAGATCGCGACGTGCAGAATTCGCTCATCTTGCCGGGAGTTTGGGTGGCGGTAGAATCTCCCCCGCGTGGCTTGAACTTGTTTCGGAAAAAGCGTGTCCGGAAGCAAACCGCCCACTGTGGCTCGCCTTAAACGGTCAGAAAGCAACCGATGAAATTCACAAAGATGCACGGAGCCGGCAACGACTACCTCTATGTCAACTGTTTTGAGGCGGTCGATCTTGGCGACATTCCTTCGCTGGCTCAGGCGATGAGCGATCGTCATTTCGGAGCGGGCGGCGACGGCCTGGTGCTCATTCAGCCTTCCGAACGAGCCGACGCCCGCATGCGGATGTTCAACGCGGACGGGTCCGAAGCCGAGATGTGTGGCAACGCTGTCCGCTGCGTTGCGAAGTACGTCTATGATCACGGCATCGCGAAAAAGGAAGAACTGGCGATCGAGACCGGGCGAGGCGTGCTGACTCTGCAGTGCTCGGTGTTGGACAGAAAAGTCGATCGCGTCCGGGTCAACATGGCGGAGCCGATTCTCAAGAGTTCCGACATCCCAACAACGCTGCCCGGCGATCCGCCCGTGAACGCAAAGCTGAGCGTCGGTGGTCGAGACCTCGAAGTCACCTGCGTCTCGATGGGCAATCCGCACTGCGTGACCTTCGTCGACGAAGTCAACGATGACTGGGTGCTGAACATCGGCCCTCGGATCGAAGTCCACGAGGCGTTTCCACGAAAGATCAACGCCGAGTTCATTCAGGTTCTCTCGCCGAGCGAAGTCATCATGCGCGTCTGGGAACGCGGTTCGGGCGAGACGCTCGCGTGCGGCACCGGAGCGTGCGGTGCCGTCGTCGCAGGAGTTCTGGCCGGAAAGAACGATCGCAATGTCACCGTCCATCTGACCGGCGGCGACCTGGAAATCGAATGGGCCGAGACCGGCGAGGTCTACATGACCGGGCCGGCCGCAGAGATCTTCACCGGTGAGTGGCACGCGTAACGGGAACTGTTTGATTCTCCACCAGGATTCGCCCTCGCTCGCGCTTCGAGTTACGATGGCTCTGCGTCGCTTCCGTGCTTCCGTTCGGAACCGCAACTTCAGCTTACGACTTGAAGATTTCCGAGAATCCTGGTGTCGGAGGAGTCATGGCTCGCATTCGTTACGGACAGATCGGCGTCGGTCACGCTCACGCCAACAAGTTTGGCGTTTACCGCTCCTCGGATGACTTCGAAGTGGTCGGAGTTGTCGAGCCGGATCCGGAGCTTCGCAAACGGGCGGCCGCGTCCGATCTCTACAAAGACGTCACGTGGATGACGCAGGAAGAGCTGCTCAACGCGAAAGGCCTGCAGGTGGTCGGCGTTGAGACGCACGTCAAGGATCTGCTCGACACGGCCGAAGCGTGTGTGGCAGCGGGCAAGCACATCCACCTCGACAAACCGGCTGGCGAATCGCTGCCTCAGTTCCGGCGGATTCTGGATGAGGCCGCAAAGAAACACCTGGCCGTTCAAATGGGCTACATGTACCGCTTCAGTCCGGCCGTCGCGCTGATGCGCGACTTCCTGAAAAAGGGCTGGCTGGGTGAGGTATTCGAGATTCACACGGTCATGAGCAAAGTGGTCGGCGCGGGAACCCGGCAGGAGCTGGCAAAGTTCCAAGGCGGCATGTTCTTCGAGCTGGCGTGCCACATTCTCGATCTGACCATCGGTGTCCTCGGCAAACCGACGGAGATTCACGGCTTCAATCAGCACGCCTCAAAGCTCGACGACAAACTGCAGGACAACCAACTGGCAACGCTCGTCTATCCGCGCGCCCTAGCCACTGTCAAAACCAGCGCGATGGAAGTCGAGGGTTTCGCCCGTCGACATTTCGCGCTGTGCGGCACGGAAGGCACGATCCACATCCAGCCGCTCGACCGACCGAGCGTCCGCGTCGCATTCTCAATGGATCGCGGCAAGTACAAAAAGGGCTATCAGGACATCGAGTTTGAACCGTACTCGCGCTACGTCGGAGACGCCGCCGACCTGGCCGCCATCATCCGCAGCGAGAAAGATCCCGAGTTCAGCTACGAGCACGACTTCACCGTGCAGGAAACACTTTTGAAGGTGTGTGGCCTGCCAACGGATTGACGGCTGTCATCAGGGTTTGAGGGAGGGTGAAGCTCCCGCTGAGCCGTTTGCATGTGCGGCTCGGCAGGAGCCTCGCCCCGCGCAACTCATGTGAATTCGAGCGTCCCTATGAATACTGAGACGACGACTCCCAGGCGATCTTCATTCACGCTGCTCGAAGGCCTTGTCCTGCTGCTCGTGTTCGCGGGTCTGGTGTGGCTGATTGTCTGGGGAGTCGAGCGGACGAAGAGGCAGGCCGAGCGGTCTCATGCGAAGAAAGTTCTTCGCGAAACAGGCTTCGTTCTTGTCCTGGATCAGAAGGACCATGTGGCCCGATCCGATGACCAGGCGGGAGCTGTGTTTACTCGACCGTCGCTGCAGACCACGAGCGAGCCGTTTGACCGGGAACCGCTTTCACAAATTGCCCTGCTCGATGAACTGCAGGATTTGAGACTGCGAAATTCGTTTCTGAACGACGGAGAGCCTGGCCAGCTGGCCTCGCTGAAGCAGTTGCGGGGCCTTGACCTTTCCGGGACTTTGATCACCGACGACGGCCTGGAAATTCTGTCCGGGTTTTCGGAGCTCGAAGAGCTCGATATCAGTCTGACGAAAGTCCGAGGTCCCGGGCTGAGGTATCTCAAGCCGCTGAAAAAGTCGAGGCATTCCGAAGGAAGTATCCTCAGCACGACGTCGCGTGGAACAGCAGCTACATCAGAATGTATTTGAACTATCACGCGGACAAGCAGGGAACGTGAACGCGACACAAAAAAGACCCGGCCTGCCGAAGCAGACCGGGCCGCACCTCGTCGCAGCGCGTGTGTGAAACGCTGGTCCGAGAAAAGTCCTGGAATCACCTGGCGGCGATTCAGGAGAACTCATCTCCCGAACGAAGCAGATGGCGTACCACTTTTCGCAGACGATTCCTGCTGCCGCGAAAACTGCAAATGTCCGATGCCGAGAGCGAAATTCGGCAGCGAAAACCCAGCGGACGCGAAATCGCAGGATGCCAAATCGCAACACAATCGTTGCTGCAGGTCCACCTGCCCGCGTGATCGTCAACAGAAACAGCCCGGTCGCTCATGGCAACCGGGCTGTTTACTGAGAGTGAATAACTCGGTCGCTATTTCACGATCTTGTAGATGCCTCGCCCTGTCGCTGTGGGTGTCATCACGTAGATTTCTCCGTCGGCGTCCTGACCGAAGGCGACGATCGGAAGATTGTTCCACGGGATGGACATGTTCCGCTCGACAGCTCCGGCTTTTTCATCGAACTTCAATGCCCACAGTTTGCCGGAGACGTAGTCGCCGTAGAGGTAGTGGCCGTCGAGTTCCGGGATCGCTTTGCCTCGGTACACGTAGCCGCCGGTGATCGACTTGCCGATCTGGTGGTCGTACTCCCACACGGGCTGAACCGTTTTCACTTCGCTGGCTCCCGGAGGGTTATTGAAGTTGTGAGTTCCCTCGCGAACGCTCCAGCCGTAGTTGCCGCCTTTCTTGACGATGTCGATCTCTTCCCAGATGTCCTGCCCGACGTCGGCCAGCCAGCAGGCACCGGTCTTGCGGTCGAAGGTCAGCCGCCACGGATTGCGGAAACCGTACGCGTAGATTTCCTGGAGAGCTCCAGGAATGTTGTTCTTGCCGGCGAAGGGATTGTCTGCCGGGATCGCGTAGTTCTTGCCTGGGTCTTTGTGGTCGACGTCAATCCGGAAGACGGTGCCCAGCAGGTTGCTGAGATTCTGCGCCGACCGTTCCGGATCGTTCCGTCCGCCGCCGTCTCCCATGCCGACGTAGAGGTAGCCATCGTGGCCGAAGCCCATCGGGCCGCCATTGTGGTTTGAGAATGGCTGCTTGAGTTCGAGGATCACTTCCTCGCTGTCCGGATCGGCTTTGTTCGGGTCGTCCTTCGATCGGGTAAAACGCGAAAGGTGGATGCCGCGCGGCTTACCTTCCGGGTTGTAGTAGACGAAGACCTGGCCATTCTCTTTGAACTTCGGATGGAAGGCGACGCCGAGCAAACCTTCCTCATCATCTTTCCGCCACTGGTGCACGCGGTCGCGGATGTCGAGGAACATCTTCGCCTTCTTCGCACCCGGACCGTCGAGCACGTGGATCATCCCGGCCTGACTCGTCAGAAACAGCCGCTGCGTGCCGTCGTTGACACTTTCCAACTGCATCGGGCGGATCATCTGAGTTTTGCCACTGTCGTCGATCGGCTCGTAACCCTCGTAGGTGAGTTCCGGAAACGCCTCGACGGTTTTCAGTTCGAGCACGCCGTCGATCGGCTCAGGAGCTTTTCCGTCTGGCAGATCGCGGTACTTGATGTTGCGGAAGCTGACCAGATTGCCGTGATCCTGCAGGCAGATGTGTCCCTTCGTCGGCTTGCCAAACTGCTCGTACTGCTTGAACTTCGACTTCTCGACCTGCTTGTTCCAGTCGTCGCTGCCCTTCTGAAATTTGTAGTAGCTGACTCCGTTGAGGCAGAGTTCCCCGTCGCGAGCGGTGACTCGCAGGTACATGTGATTCCACTGACCAGCCGGCCGGGTCGCGTCGTCGACTTCCGGGCTGGAGTAACCGACCTGAGCCTCAAACCGCTTGGCCCATGCCGGCTTCGACGGCTTGTACAACTGGTAGAGCCAGCCGGATTTCTGCGGGTCGTGGCCGTCGACGTTGTCCTGAATCTGAATTTCCGGACCGGTCTGCCACGGTGCTCCGAGTTCCTCAGTCACGTGAAACATCAGCCCGCTGTTGCCACCTTTTGAGATGTTGTACTCAAGCTGAATTTCGAAACTGTCGAACTGCTCCTTCGTGATAATGTCGCCAGCTCCGCCCTTTTTACGAACGATGGCTCCGTCCTCGATCACCCAGCCGTCGCCGATTTTGTCCTTCTTATACCCGCGCCAGTGATCGGCGGTTTGACCGTCGAACAGCAGCTTCCAGCCGGAGCGGCGTTCTGATTCGGTCAACTGGTTGAGCGGCGTCTGGGCGAGCGAAATCCGGGCCGCCAGGGCAAAGCCCAACAGCACGGCACTGAATGTGATGAGTCGTCTCATGCGAGTCTCTCTGTCTGCAAAACGGAGTTTGATGTCGAGTCAGTTGAACGAGTTTCCTCTGGCGGAGAGGATGACATCGTCCTCTCGCCAACGCAACGAATCGTCAGCGGGCGGACACCTGTGCCTTTGCGTCAGAGTCAGCGCCCCCCGAACTCAACCACCCACGGAGAACATCATGACCCCTCGCTCACTCACGCGTCGAAACTTCCTCAAAGCGTCCGCCGCGTTCGCCGCTCCGACGATCATCGCCGCCTCGGCCATCGGCAAAGACGGTAAGACCGCCGCCAGCGAGCGGATTACGATCGGCCTGATCGGCACCGGCAAGATGTGCAGCGGCTACCACATGGGCACGCTGCTCGGATTTGACGATGTTCAGATTGTCGCCATTGCCGAGTGCGACGGGACCCGACGTGAGATTGCTAAGAAACGAATCGAAGACAAATACGGATCGAAGACTGACTACAAAGGATGCGACGCGTACAACGAGTTCGGCAAGATCATCACACGAGACGACATCGACGCGGTCCTGATCGCGGCCCCGGATCACTGGCACGCGATCCCCGTCATCGAAGCCTGCAAAGCCGGCAAAGATGTCTACTGCGAAAAGCCGCTGACGCTGACGATCGGTGAGGCAAAACGCTGCATCGACGCTGTGCGGAAACACAAGCGGGTTCTGCAGACCGGCAGCCAGCAGCGAAGCAGCGTCTTCGGCCCGTTCCGGCAAGCCGCCGAGTTCATTCGCAGCGGCCGCATCGGCAGGATCAAAACTGTCACAGTCGGCGTCGGCGGGCCAAGCAAATTCTGCGATCTGCCTGGCGAGGAACTTGAACCCGGCCTCGACTGGGACTTGTGGCTTGGGCCGGCTCCCGAGCGACCGTACAACTCGGCTCTCTCGGCGCGAGGTGGCATCTCTCAACCGTGGGGTCAGTGGCGGCAGTACCGCGAGTACTCGGGCGGCGGCCACACCGACATCGGGGCTCACCACTACGACATCGCTCAGTGGGCGCTCGGCATGGACGAGTCCGGTCCGGTGGAGATTATTCCGCCGGAAGATCCCTCAACCGGCACCGGTGTGATGTACATCTACGCGAACGGGATCGAGATGACGCATGGTGGCCCCAGCGGAGTCGTCTTCACCGGAACCGAAGGCACGCTGCGGGTCGATCGAGGCCACCTCAGTTCGACGCCGGAAGACGCCATCAAAGAACCGCTCGGCAAGGACGAGGTGCACCTTTACAACTCGCCCGGCCACCATCGCGACTGGCTGAACTGCATCCGCACGAGAACTCGACCGGTCGCCGACGTGGAAATCGGTGCCCGCAGTGCGACGGTCTGTCACCTGGGCAACCTCGCCTACTGGCACGGACGCAAGCTGAAGTGGGATCCGAAAAACTGGATGTTCGAAGGCGACGACGAAGCCAACACCTGGCTCGACTACGAACGCCGCGACCCGTGGCAACTGCCAGCGGTTTAAGTTGAGTCGCGGAGACGCTGGCCGGAGCTTTCGTCTCGATTTACCCGCCGCTTACGGGCGGGAAGCAGCTGACGTCGGCTGAGGCATCCAGCTTTGTGGAGTCGTCCGCGTAGTCCGTGCCGACGGCGACAAGCAGGTGAGGCACGATCGGTGCGAGGCCGACATGCTGACTCTGTAATGCGGATTTCAGATCTGCAATGCTGGCTTCTTCCGGAAGCTCAACGGTCACAGACTCTGACCCGGCCAGATCCCTGGCTCGGGCAAAAAGGCGGACGCTCAGCTGCATGGTTCTTCCCGTCGGAAATCACTCGGTGTCGAAGGGCTTGTCGGCTTCGTCGAGCGGAATGCCTTTCGCCTTGTATCGCTTGATCTTGTCACCCTTGTCCTCAAGCAGAACCAGGCTGCCGTTGGACTGGTCGTAGCCGATCATCTGCCAGGGGAAGATCGGTGCAAAATCGATTCTCGACTGTTGGGCTAATTGAGAGAACTCTTCGAATGACGGCCACTTGTCATCGTTGAGTTGTTTTTGAATGTTGAGGTTGTGCTTGAACGCGGTGATCGTAGCGCGGGAGCCAATCGAAAAATACGACTGGTAGGAGGCCGTCAGCGGGTCGCTCGCGTCGATCTTTGTATTTGCCGGGACGACCTTTGGATTCTTCCTTGCCTCGGCGTAGTCAACAAGCTTCGCCTGCGACATGCCGAACGGAGCCTGCTGAGCGGGCTGACTGGGAGGAGCTCCGACGAGCGGCCCCGGATCCGCTGGCGGCTGCGAAGCGGCCTCAACCGGAGCCACAGGCGTATCGACGGCAGAATTGTCTTTGGCCTTGCCAATCGGTTGGGAGGCGCCGTTGCCGCATCCCGCCGCAAAGGGAACAAGCGACAACAGCAGGAGAGTCCGTCTCATCGATCGACTCCGATTCTGGCAGGTACATTCCGGGTGCCGGTCAACGGGCACCGCACGCCAGCATTCTGCGGGCAACACGGGAAAATGCAACGGCCACAGTGGCATCGTTCTTCGTCAGTCACGCGGACTGACCACCAGCCTGGGAGAAAGCTGGCGATGCCCGCAAACCGCGTTTCACGCAGAGAAAGTGTGCCGCGGTCTGCCTCAGGCGAGGATTTCCTCGACGACACGCGCCTGCCGACCGGCTGTAATAATTTGCGGCTGGCTGTTGTGATGGTAGATCACGTCCTGCCAGTTCAGGCCGAACAGATGAAACAGCGTTGCCTGATAGTCGTTGGGCGTGACGACGTTCTCAACGGCTCGATGGCCGACTTCATCAGTGGCTCCATAGGCCATGCCGGGCTTGAAGCCGCCGCCGGCGAACCAGATCGAAAAACCCTGGCCGTTGTGGTCTCGACCGTGTTTCTTCGGATCGCCCTGATCCTGAGTGACGGGGAGACGACCGATCTCGCCACCCCAGTGGACGATGACCTCATCGAGCATGCCGCGCTGCTTGAGATCTGTCACGAGAGCAGCCGACGGCTTGTCCGTCCGGCGGCAGATGCCCGGCAGAGCGGTGCCGATGTTGCTGTGGTTGTCCCACGGCTGGCCGGCCAGAAACATCTGCACGAACCGGACGCCCCGCTCGACAAGCCGCCGCGCGATCAGGCACCGCGTGCCGTACTCCTGCGTTTCCTTCTGGTCGATGCCGTAAAGTTTCTGTGTGGCCTGAGTTTCCTGGCTGATGTCAAGTGCCTCTCGCGCGGCGGTCTGCATCCGCGCGGCGAGTTCGTAGCTGGCGATGCGGGCTTCCAGATCTGCCTCACCAGGAAAGTTCTTCGCGTGACGTTTGTTGAGAGTCTGGAGGAAGGCGAGGTTCTGTTCCTGAGGCTTGCCCTGCAGATGTGGCGGCGCGTCAAGATTCAGAATCCGAGGCTCCTTCGGCCTGAGCACCGTCCCCTGAAACAGAGGCGGCATAAAGCCGCTCGACCAGTTGTTGACCCCGTCGACCGGATGTCCGCCGGGATCGGTGAGCACCATGTAAGACGGCAGATCCTGCGTCTCCGACCCGAGCCCGTACAGCAGCCACGAGGCGTAGTGCGGCCGCCCGAGAACTCCCGGAATCCCGCCATGAAAATACCGGATGGAAACTTCGTGCCCGTTGGCTCCGGTGTGCATGCTGCGGACCAGGCAGATGTCGTCGGCGATCCCGCCAATGTTCGGCAGCAGCTCGGACAACTCGGTGCCACACTCACCATGTTTGCGGAACTTCCATTTCGTGCCGAGCAGCTTCTTACTGGCGGCATTGGCGAAGCTGTAAGCGACGTCGCCCTTGTAGTCCGTCCCGTCAAACTTCGTGAGCTCCGGCTTTGGATCCGTGAGGTCCATGTGAGCCGGTCCGCCGTGCTGAAAGAGCGAGATCATCGCCTTCGCCGTCGGCTCAAAATGAGACCGCTTTGGTTTCAGATCAAACGTCGGCTTGTCTTTCGGCAGGTTCTTCGGAGTCGCCTGAGTCTGCTCCTGATTGAGCAGCCACGCGCAGGCAAGCGTCCCGATTCCCAGCGAGCCCTCACGCAGAAACGCCCGTCGGTTCTGCTGATCGATTTTCGATTGGTCGTTCATTGTCTTACCGCCTGTTTGCAGTTTTTACCGTGCCATCCGCCTGAAGGCGCTCTACGAACGTCGCTAAGATTCTTCAGTCGTCAGGCCTCCACGCCGTACGCGCTTTGAGTCTCACACAAAGCCACGAAGACACAAAGAACGGATTTGAAAGATTGGTGCCTTTGTGTGAGTCTTCGTTTGGTCGCGGCTGTGCCGCTTCGGGAACGTGTTCGGCACGGCATCAGCGTCGGTCGTTTAACGACTCTGTGTCATAAAAACTGCGTGTCGCATCGTCAGGCAAGAACCATGCCGACACCCCTGGCAGGATCCCGATGCCGCTTCGTCAGCCGTCATAGACAACAGGTAAAGGCCCTCGCGCTCCGGCGCTACGATCGGAAACAAGTTCGAACATTGCTCAATCCACATACAAAAACTCGTTGGAACTCATCAGCGACTGACACAGGCTCGTCATCGCCTGCCGCGTTGCCGATCGCCCGGGCGGAAGCGTCGTTTTTTCTTTTTGAAACGTTTCGACCTGATTTGCGACGAAGCCAGCGGCCAGGGCGAGTTCCTCATCCGAAGGTGGCCGGCACAGCGCCAGTTCCCAGGCACGGACAATCTGGCCGGGGACCGTTTCGGACGACTCGACCGGACCACGGAAATCGTCTTTGGACGAGGTGACCAGATCCGACTGGCCCGCCGACTTCAGCGTGATCGCCACGGTCCAGGAAAACGAATCGGACGTGTGGTTGCCGCGGCTGTTCGTGATGAAGTCGAGGGTGTCTCCCGCTTTGACTTCGATGTCGCCGGCGTTGGTGTCGACCCCTTTGTGTTCGGCAACCCACGCGGCGGCTTTGCCCGAGCGGCTGGAAACGAGCAGCCCTTCGACTCCGTTGCCGTTGGGCGAGGGATGGCTGAGGTTGCCGGCGATCGAGACGACTCCGTCGCGAGGCGCGGTCCAGCGCCGGATGGTGTCGCGGCCGGTGATGTCCGGGTGGCCGCCGGTCGCGTTGAGAAACACGAAGCCAAGACTCGGGTCGGGAATCTTGTCGCCGACCTGCCAGGTATTTCCGGTCCAGTGGGCGAACTTTGTGAAGGCGACCGTTCGATTTTTCTCGGCGTCGAACGTACCCCAGCCGCAGATCCACTCTGGTTGAGCGGAAGGCGGAACCGCGGCGAGTCCGGCCAGTTGCTCCTCACTGAGCGTCACCGGTTCTTTCGCAACTCGCTCGGCCAGCTTGCCGGCCAGGTCGAGCAGGAATTCTCCGTTGAGCAACATGAGTGACTGCGTTGCGACGGTCGAATTCGGACGGGACTCACAGTTGGTCTCCATGACCGGTGCGTCGAAGGCCTGCATCATGGCGACCGGCCGACTGCGCCGAACCTGCACATAGAGGCTGCGGCGGGCCTGGCTGCCGTCAACGATGACCTGCCCGGTGTCGTCTTCTTTGATGTTGATCGGACGGCCGAAGAGTGTTCGGTCCAGTTGCCCGGACGCGGCGAGCATGCGGTCGCGAATCAATTCCGCTTCGAGCCGCACGAGCGGCTTTCGAAGCAGCAGCGTGTCCGGTACCGGATTCGAGTTTGCAGGCCGTCCCGCACTTTGCCGCCACACCGTGCTGCTCAGGATGAGGCGGTGCAGTTGCTTCAGGCTCCAGCCCTGGTGGACGAATTCGTCGGCGAGCCAGTCGAGCAGTTCCGGATTGGTCGGCCTGGTTCCCAGCTTCCCGAAATCGGACGGTGTCTCGACGAGGCCCTTTCCGAAGTGGTGCATCCACACTCGGTTCACGATGACCCGCGCGAACAGCGGATGCTCGCCAGTGGTGAGCCAGCGTGCGAAGGCGAGGCGACGACCGGTTGTCGGGAAGTCCGTCGCGTTCGGTGCAAACTCGCGACGTTCTCCTTCCGGAGACGCAACGGTCAGCGATGCGGGCAGGACTGTCTGTTTCGGCTGCTCCGGATCGCCACGGTGAAACAGTTTTGTTTCCGGCGCGTGGTTCGGCGGCTCG
>ERZ891418.281-NODE-281-length-18323-cov-7.419148_pt1 | contig 18323 bp, 16 predicted proteins | sample MGYA00521236_ERZ891418 | MGnify/ENA primary metagenome ERZ891418 (study PRJEB32303, sample SAMEA104408696) | aquatic metagenome | biome: Brackish water; feature: Chemocline; material: water | place: Baltic Sea | collected 2014-10-18T10:34:00 | depth 100 m ... | reverse complement strand
CATTACCGTCGAGCCGGCGGCGAGTTCGACTGGTCTGGCGCTGGTGTTCTCTCAGCAGAATTGATGGAGCAGCTTCTCGCCCGGCAGCTCGACGAAGGCGAGTACTGGAATGTGAATCTGCCAAATCCGGCGGAGTCGCAACGTCGTCCAGAGTTCATCGACTGCGACGCGGCGGCCGGGCACCTCCACATGGAGTTTGAAGAGCACGAAGCCGGAGTGAAGTACTGCGGTGATTATCACGCTCGCCCAGGATCACCAGGCAACGATGTCCACGTCTGTTATTCGGGAAACGTGGCAGTCACGCGAATGGGAATCTGGCAGATTCCGGCGTCACACTGATCACTGAGTTCGTGTTCGACGGGACAACTTTCGACGATCGAATTCCTGGGATGAATGACGTTCCGGAATGTGCAGGACTTTGTCGCTCAACACGCTGATCAAGGTGTCCTGGATTTCCGGGGAACACCGAGTCACTCATCTCTGTCGGCGGATCCACGCCAGCATCTGCTTGTCGAGTCCGGGAAGATCGTCACCGAACTCACTTAGAAAAAGTGACAACCGTTCCTCGGGCGAGTCGAACTGCAACGGGGGTTTCTCAGCAATCAGCTTGAGCCACGCCGAGTACTGACGCGGTTTTGTGCGGATCAGAAAGTAGCTGAGCGCCCACGCCTCGCCGTACGCGTCGAGTTGGGTGTCCGGCTCGCGGAACCTCGCGTCGCTGCCGATGAGGCTTTCCAGAGAATCTGCCTTGCGGCGTTTCGCAACGAAGTCCAGAAATTGCGATTTACGATGGCGGTTCAGGCGGCCGATTGTCTGCCAGCCGCGTTGGCTCTTCAGGTCTGGCGTCTCGAAGTACATGGCCATTCCCTCGGTCATCCAGATGGGGTTGTCCGCATAGCGAGTGTGGAGGCCCGAATTAAACGCAATCTGATGAGTCGCTTCGTGAACGACGGTCGCCACACTTCCCGGGACCGATTGAACTCGGCGGAAAACGTCAGAGACCGTTTTCGCAGGTGTCTGTTGCTCGGTCGCGGTGAGGTCGTAGAGCACGATTCGGTTGCCGGTGATCAGAAAGTAGCCGGCCCCTTTCGCCGATCCGGGAGTTCGATCGAATGCTGCCAGCTCGGCGAATTCCGTTTGCGTTTTGAGGATCACGACAGGCAGCGGAAATTCCGGCTCTCGGACTTCCAAATCTCTGGCCGTCCAGAATACGCCAAAGGCCTTGTGCAACCGCTCCAGCAGACCACCGCACCACTCAGCGTACGCCTGGCTCGTGTCCGTGCAGACGACGTAGTGGTCGGTGGTGTGAATCAGAAAATCGCTTTTGTTTCCGGCCTCGCGTAGTTCCTCGATCAAGTGCTCGCCGAGTTCTTCCTTCGTGAGAGGAGAGAACAACTTTCCTTCGACGGCCGTCTCCTCAACGAGACGATCGGGCGTCACCGTCCAAAGCCGGCCAGATCGGGCCTCGACGAGAAGTCCGCCGTCTTTGGCCCGAACCAGAAGTCGGCCATCGACTGTCGTCTCCTGGTCGGCTGCGTCACGCAGTCGAACGCGGACGAGAGGATCACTGGTCGGTAATGGCGTCGCAGGTGTGTCCTGAGCAGTCGCGTTCGGGGCGAGTGCCAAAACTGCTGAGACAAGCAGAACCACCGCCGCGAACATCACCGCAGAATGGGTCGAGCGAAGCGAGCCCCACTGATCGCGTAATTTCGGACAGCAACGGTGAGGCTCGCTCCGTTCGGCCCACCCGGCGGTTTGTCGTGTCGTCATCTTGCCAGCCCCTGGCGAATGCGGATTCCGGTCAGTGGATCGACCATCGCGGCCGTGGCGATGTGTACGCACTCGGCCCCGGCTTCGAGGTAGGCTCGGACGTCGTCGGTGGTGGCGGCGCCGCCGACTCCAATGAGCCGCGTGGACTCGCCACGTTCGCGAATCAGCTCAGCGAAGAGTCGCGTCTGAGCTGTCGAGGCCTCGCGCGTGGCGGCGCCGCAGATGCCTCGTTTCTGGCCGCCAAACAGAAGTCGCCCGGACGATTCGACGGTCGCTGCGACGCTGTTTGTCATGGCGAGGGCATCGACCGATCCCGCCAGTGCGTCCAGCAAAGCCGTCGCAGATTTGCGTTCAGTCACGTGGCCGATCTTGACGATGACCGGCTTGGATCCGGCGGCTTCACGCACGGCGCGAGCGACCGTTGCCGCATCATCTGGCTGCTGGAAAAGCTGTCCGTCACACGTCGCGACGTTGGGGCACGAGAAATTCATCTCAACCGTTTCGGCACCGGATTCAACCGCCCAGCGGACGCACTGAGCGTAGTCCTCGGCAAGGTCGGCGATCGACCAGTCAGGCTGAACAGTGCCGACAACGGAAACGGACAGCAGCTTGTCTTCGGAAAGATTCTCGCGAGTCCACTCGACATCGCGCCGCCACTCGTCGGGCCGCATCGAGGGCATGCCGAAACTGACCGCCCAGCTTCCGTTCATCGAGGCTGTTTCTGAGAGCCGCTCCTCGCTCCCGTTCAGCGAGCCGGTCTCGACAGGGACAAGATTCGGCAGGTCGTAGCACTCACGAAAGCCGCTTCGCACGGTTTTATACGTGAGCACGTCGAAGCCAAGCGACGCGTAGTACAGGATCCACTTGCCATTGAGCAGCGGCCCGGCCGGCATTCCCAGCGGCGAGGCGGCCTTGAGCCCGCAAAATGTCCAGTCGCCGTCGACGGGCGGGACGTCGATCGAAACCGGCTCGGGCCCGTGGTCGTAATTCCAACGGTAGCTCTCGTCCGGGTCGTACCGCGGCAGGATCTGCACGGGCAGCGTTCGAGGTGCGGTGGTCATGGCGATTCTTCGCGAGTGGAAAGTCTCATGATAACACAACGACCAGGGCCAGGTTTAAGCCAGTTCTGCCGACTGAGAATCTCGTCCATCGCCGCAAAGCAGCAGCATCGCAAGAAGCCCCGATGCCGCTGCGAGACCGGCCAGAACTCCATACGCCACTCGGTCGTCGGCGATCAGGCCCAGCGTCATCGGACCAAAGGCTCCGATGCCGAAGCACAGGAAATTGCTGAAGCCGTAGCCCGTGCTGCGACGCGAGGCGGGAATCATCTGAGCGATCAGGCTGTTGTAGACGGGCTGGTTCATAAAGTGGATGAAGGCGAGAAGGCACGCCGCTATGAACCGCTGCGTTCCGTCCGCGAAGGCCATCCACAATAACGGAGGCACGTTGCCAAGCAGGACCAGGACCAGCAGCTTTTCAAGCCGACCCGGTCTGGCGAGTCGTCCTGCGACTCCCTGGCCGACCGCCGCGCACAGCAGGGCGATCGTCGTGAGCGCGTTGCGAAAACTCTCTGGAGACCAGTCGTCCGGGCGAAGTCCCGCCTCGTCGAGGTATCTCGGGAGAAAGTGAAGAAACGCCGCGTAGACGAATCCGGAGAGAGCTCCCGCCGCGACGAGAATCAGGAACGCTCGCCACGGAATCGGCTTCTCTACCTCCGCGGCGGGCTTCGAAAGGTCGAGCGCGTCAGCGTCAGCCGCTGCCTTTCGCGATGCGGCGGTCGTGTCGCCGTCTCGCAGCAGTGACGCCGTCATCAACCCCGCAATCAGCAGCGCGGGCAGGGTGAGCAGCAGGTAGTAGCTTCGCCAGTCGACGCTCCCGGTCGAAAAGATCAGCGCGGCAAGAAACGGCGCACCGGCGATACCCAGCGAGCCGAAGATGCCGTGCCAGCCGAGCGCCGCTCCACGCGTCTCGGCCGTTGTCTCGCGAGAGATCAGCGAGAGACCCGCCGGGTGATAAATGCTCGCAAAACAGCCCATCGCGAACATGACTCCGAACAGAGCCGACAGCGACGGAGCCCACCAGGCAGCGACGGCCGTTGCCGAACAACCCAGCAAATAAACGACCAGCAGCCGCTTCGACCCGAATCGATCCGCAAAGTATCCGGCGAAAAGTGCCCCGAGCCCAAACGGTAATCGCCAGATCGTGCCCAGCCCGCCGGTGCGTTCTTTGCCGACTTCGAAGTCGTCGCCAATCATCTGCTCGACAGCGGGCAGCGAATGCTCAAACGTGTGGACCATCGCGTGCGCCAGCGACACGAGCAGCACAAGACGAAACGTGGCCGGCGACATTTGATCTCCAGGTGGAGGGATGGTGAGGGCTGCGAAGGATGGGATGAGGCATGGGGCCTCGCCGCGCCGAATGGTATTCTGTACGGCTTCGCGGGAGCCATCTTCACCGACCCCGAATCGCGGCGGCGGGTTCCCCTCAGCGAACTGCAACTCAACGGAAACGACTCATGGCAAACAGTCAGCACGGCACCGAACACTCGCACGCCAGCTCGCTTTTTTCCCCGCGGATCGCGAAGGATCTGCTGCGAGTCCGCTCGCGACGCTGGTTTCTGCAGGCGGGAATTGGAGGCCTTGCCGGGCTGTCGATGCCTCAGATTCTCAAAGCGAGAGACCAGTCAGGGCACGAAGCTACAAGTGAGAATAAAAAATCGGTGATCCTGTTCTGGCTGTCTGGCGGACCTTCGCAGATTGACATGTGGGATCCAAAACCGGACGCGCCGAGCGAAATTCGCGGCCCGTTCAACTCGATCGAAACCGCTCTGCCGGGAGTTCGGTTTTCCGAGCACCTGCCGCTGCAGGCTTCGATCGCGGACAAGCTGTCGATCATCCGCTCGGTCGACTGCAGCGCCAGCAACCACACGCCCATCACGATGCAGTGTGGCAACCCGCTGGCAAAGCGGAGCAACGACGGCAAAGACGGTGGCGGCTTCCCCTCGATGGGATCCGTCGCGGCAAAGTTTCGCGGCTCCAACGATCCAGACCTGCCGGGCTTCGTCGGCCTCGCCAACTCCTGGACGGCGGATGTCTACGGATCCGGAAACATGGGTCCAGAATTTGAACCGGTCAAAGGCCTGGAACTGGCCGGCAAATTCAATCTGCCGAGCGGCGTTGAACTAAGCCGCCTGGGCGATCGCAACTCGCTGCGAAGCCAGTTCGATCAGTTCCGCCGAGACCTCGACCAGGGCACAACGCTCGCCCGAGCCGATCAATACTCGCGGAAGGCCTTCGAGATGGTCGCCTCCGGCCGGGTTCAAAAAGCGTTCAACATGGACGACGAATCGCAGTCAACGCGCGATCTGTACGGAACTCACAGCGTCGGCCAGAAAGCGCTGCTGGCGCGACGACTGGTCGAGTCCGGTGTGACGTTCGTTCTGGTCAGCGGAGCCTGGGGCTACTTCGATCACCACGGCGACGAAGTCCGCTGGGGCGGAATCGAAAAAGGCCTCAAGCCGCTCTCGCCACGAGTCGACCAGGCCATGTTTGCTCTGATAAAAGACCTGGAAACGCGAGGCCTCCTCGACAGCACCTTCGTCATGATGATGGGTGAGTTCGGGCGAGGCCCCGTCATCAACAAAAACGCCGGTCGCGATCACTGGCTGCGAGTCATGTCGATGATCACAGCAGGCGGCGGCATGCCCACCGGCCAGGTCATCGGCAGCAGCGACCGCCGAGGCGGCGACATCAAAAGCGGTCTCGTCCGTCCGCAGGACCTGGCAGCGACAACCTTCCAGCACCTGGGAATCGACCTGAACGCCGAATGGGTCAACCAGCGAGGCCGCCCGATCCCGATCGTCCAGGAAGGCGGTCGCCCGATCCCGGAGCTGCTGTAAGCGCAAGAAGAATAAGACGCGGCTAAGGGTTCACTGAACGATCAATATCAGGCGAAATAGTGAATCCAGCCGCGAAGCGGCGACAGCAGTCGAGTCAACCCGTGGGCAGTTGCACACAACTCAACTATCACATTGTCTTTGCCACGAAATACCGGCGGCCAACCATCACGAAAACGATTCAGGAGCGACTCTACGAATACATCGGTGGCACGCTTCGGGCGAAGAGAAGCGAGCTGATCGAAATCGGTGGCGTGTCGGACCATATTCATATCCTCGCCCGACTGTCACCTCTGCTTGCGGTCTCCGATGTCGTCCGTGACGTCAAAGTAAACTCTTCGAAATGGATGAACGAACTTGAAGAGGTTCGGGACACGTTTGAGTGGCAGAAGGGCTACGGCGCTTTCACCGTGAGTTACTCTCAGATCGAGACCGTTTCGGATTACATCCGAAATCAGGAAGAGCACCACAAGACTCTGACCTTTCGTGACGAGTACATCGCATTTCTGAAACGGCACGGGATTGAATTTCGGATGGAATACCTATTCGAGGACGAGCACCATGGATGACTGCTGTCGCCGCTTCGCGGCTTTTGCTGAGTCCCACTTACGCTCAATCGAAAGTAACCACAAACCCCTCGCGACTTTGAAACAACACCATGACTGACGTGATCTCTCGACGAGGCTTCATGCAGATCGGAGCACTGGCTCTGGGGGGAGTCACGTTGCCGGAGATCCTCGCCGCGCGGGAAGCTTCCGGAACGGGAAGCTCCGACACGTCCGTGATCATGCTCTACCAGCACGGTGGCGCTTCTCAGCTTGAGACGTACGATTTAAAACCGGACGCGCCGCTGGATTATCGCAGCGTGTTCAATCCGATTCCGACCAACGTGCCCGGGATGGATATCTGCGAGCTGTTTCCCAGGCAGGCGGTGATCGCCGACAAGTTCTCGCTCATCCGGTCGCTCCACCACGACGTCAGCAGCCACAGCGACGGCGGCATCATCACGCTGACCGGCAAGCCGCCGCTGATCCAGGACCCGACGTCGCAGTCGAAGAGCGATCATCCGGACTTCGGTTCGGTCACCAGTTTCCTGAAGGGGATCGGCGAGAAGGCAATGCCGCCTTACGTGACGATCCCCCGCAACCCGTACATGACTCGCCCGACGTACCTCGGTCTGCACCACAGCGGGTTTGAGGCCGGCGATGCGAACTCGAAGAGCTACCAGCCTCCGCAGGTGAAGCTGGCCGCCGGACGCGACGGAGAATTCCTGAGCAACCGTCGATCGCTCATCAAGGATTTTGACCGGCTTCGCAGCGATCTGGACACGCGAGGTCAGCTCGAAGGAGTCGACCGGTTCCGGGACCTCGCCTTCGACCTGATGACCAGCCCGCACGTCGGCAAGGCGTTCGCCATCGAACAGGAACCGGACGAGCTTCGCGACCGCTACGGCCGCAACGAGTGGGGTCAGGCGTGTCTGCTCGCGCGGCGACTGGCCGAGCACGGAACGGCGGCAATCAACATTTACTTCAACACACCAAAGAGCGGCCAGGAGTTCACGAACTGGGACGACCACATCGGCAACGCCGGCCGGCCCGGCCACTTCGGCAAGTACATGCGAGTCCGCCTGCCGTTCATGGATCAGGCCCTGGCGACACTGATCGAAGACATTTTTGAGCGAGGCCTCGACAAAAAGATTCTGATCGTCGTCGTCGGCGAGTTCGGCCGCACCCCGCGTTTGAGTGCAAACTCCGGCGGCACCGGCCGCAACCACTGGCCTCAGGCCTGCTCGGCCCTGGTCTCCGGCGGAGGCCTCCGCATGGGCCAGGTCGTCGGAGCCACCAACAGCAAAGCCGAATACCCGGCCGAGTCACCTCACACCCCGCAGGACCTGCTCGCGACAGTCTACCGCCATCTCGGCATTGACCCGGCGGCAACGCTCACCGACCACTCCGGCCGGCCGGTGTACGTCCTCGATTCCGGCAAACCGATCACCGGGTTGATTTGAGCAGAGTGGTCGTGGCCGATCAACTCGTCTCCTCAGGTTGGCACATCATCCAGCAAGGTATTCCGACGGACTCCGCGTCTACTTAATCAGCGAGAGCAGACCCGCATGAGAAACACCTTCTTCAGTCTTGTCCTTCTGTTGCTCGTTCTGCAGAACGGCGTTTCTGCGCAGGACGTCGTCGATATTGATTCTCGACGTGAACTGTTTGTGGACAACCTTCTCATTGGTCAGCTCGACGGGACCAGACTCAAGATGCACTCGCCGCAGTTGCTCCGGCGGGTTCCGCCTCGGCCGTTCGGCCACTATGCGACCGTGCTGAAAGATTCGATCGACGGCGAGGACCTGCTACGGCTTTATTACCGAGGCGACAAAGTTCCGGGTGCTCACTGGCGTGACGGATGGGGGAAGTACCACGAGGGCGAAGTCACTCTGTATGCCGAGAGTCGGGACGGAGGCATCCACTGGACGGAGCCGAATCTGGGGCTGTTCGATGTGCCGCAGATGCCGAAAGGCAACGTCATTATGGAGGTCGGCGAGGACACGTTTCTCGTCACGCACAATTTCACACCGTTCATCGACACTCGCCCGGGAGTTCCCAGGGAGCAGCGGTACAAGGCGCTCGGTGGCAGTCGCTACCCTGATGAAAACTGGGGCGGCTGGAAGACTCCCGACGCTCGCAAAGTGCTTCGGGAAAAGTACGGGCCGGGAGGCCTCAAGGCGTTTGTCTCGGCGGACGGAGTCAAATGGAAGCTGCTTCAGAAGACTCCGGTTATTGACGAGGAGCTTGGCAGTTTCGACTCGCAGAACGTCGCCTTCTGGTCGGAGGCGGAAGGTCAGTACGTCGCCTTGTTTCGATATTTCAAAGACGGCCTGCGCTCAATCCGTCGCAGCACCAGCAAGAACTTCCTGAACTGGACTGAGCCCGTCGGAATGGAAGCCGACCAGAAGGGCGAGCACCTTTACACAAGTGTCACGCAGCCGTATTTCCGAGCTCCGCATATCTACATCGCGTTGCCCACCCGCTTCCAGGCCCGAGCCGGTGCAATTACCGACATCGTCCTGATGGCGGCCAGGCCTGGCAGTCAGTTGTACCATCGTCACTTCAAAGAAGCCTTCATCCGTCCCGGCCTGGGTCAACGCGGCTGGGGCAACCGGGCCAACTACATCACCCTGAATGCCGTCCAGACAAGCCCGACCGAAATGAGCATGTTCATGTACGGCGGCGGGCACTACGTCATGAGGCTCGACGGATTCATTTCCGTGAATGCGGGGTTCGAGGCTGGCGAATTCCTGACGAAGCCATTGAAGTTTTCGGGGAGCGAGCTGGAGCTGAATTACTCGACCGCTGGAGCCGGAAGAATGCGCGTCGAAATTCAAACCGCAGACGGAAAACCTGTCACAGGTTTCAGTCTCGAAGACTGCAACCCGATTTACGGGGACGAAATCAGCGGAACAGTGAAGTGGAAGGACAGCGCCGACGTGAGTTCGATTGCTGGCCAGGTCGTGCAGCTTCGTTTCGTGATGAATGAGGCGGATCTCTACTCACTGCGATTTCGCAACGCACCAGAATAGCGTTCGTCGGGAAGTATCCGGGTTCAACTCCAGGACCAGATTTGAAACTCGCCCCGTATTGTTTCCTCGGCTCATTGACAGTGGCCTTGAGTAGCGACGCCTCGTGCGGCGAGCCTTCTGCCGCCCCGGGATCGCATTCCGGCCAGCCAGGTTTCAGCGGGGCGTGTTCGTCCTGCGGGCAGTTGAGGCCGTGCTGCAGATGTGCATCTGGCACGACCAGCATGTTGCACACGTTTGGTTCGGTGGGAGCCGGCTTTCAGTGAATGAAGCGGCCGTGAGGTAGATTCGATTTCCTCGTTGACATGCGATTTCCGTGTCGCGAATGAGCGGGGCGGACTGGTTCCTTTGTGTTGCGGCTTTACACTCGGCACACGTTGCGTTTGTGAATCTGCCCTCGCCCCCACTGACCTGTCGTCTTATGTCTGATGTTCGCATGCGTGGTTTCCGGTCCCGGAAGCCGGTGGATGAAGTGCTCGCCTGGATCGATGCGGAGGTGTCGTCGCTCGACCCGGAAGCGGTTGCGTTGAGCGCTGCTCATGGGCGGGTACTTGCTTTGCCGGTCGTTTCTCGGATCAACGTGCCGGCGTTTGATCGGTCGGCGATGGACGGCTTCGCTCTGCGGGCCGAGGAGACGATCGGGGCGGGCGATTACAACCCGCTGCCGTTTTCGGTCGTGGGTGCGTCGATGCCCGGCAGCCCGTTTGCCGGCGAGGTGGGCAAGGGCCAGGCCGTCCGGATCATGACCGGTGCACCGATTCCGGCAGGAGCTGATGCCGTCGTGCCGGCGGAATTCGCGACCGAGAAGAACGGCATCGTCGAGATCACCGAAGCCGTGCCCTCACTGAAGCACATCGGTCGAACGGGCGAGGATGTTCGAAGCGGCGCGACGCTGCTCGAAGCCGGCCATCGGCTGAGGCCGCAGGACTGCGGACTGCTGGCGTCGATCGGGCTGGCAGAAGTGCCTGTGATCCGGCTGCCTCGCGTGCGCATCATCGTGACTGGAAACGAGCTTGCCGAGCCGGGGACGGAGCGAGGTCCGTTTCAGATTTACGAAGCGAACTCGCACATTGTGTCGGGCCTGATTCCTCGTGACGGAGGCGTCATCGAATCGCGCGTCCGCTGCGACGATTCACTAAATTCGATCCGCGATGCGATCACGGCTCCCGGCGCGGATGTCATCCTCATTTCAGGAGGTTCGAGCGTCGGCAGCGAGGATCACGCGCCCGGCCTCGTCGCGGAACTCGGCGAGCTTCCGATTCACGGCGTCGCCATGCGACCGTCCAGCCCCGCCGGCATCGGGCGGATTGGCGATCGGCTCGTGTTTCTGCTGCCGGGTAACCCGGTCTCGTGTCTCTGTGCGTACGACTTCTTTGCCGGGCGGGCGATTCGAATTCTCGCCGGACTGCCGACGGAGTGGCCGTACCGGAAAGTCGAAGGGGAGCTTGTCTCGAAAATCGTCTCGCAGGTTGGCCGAGTCGATTACTGCCGTGTCCGCATTACGGACGGCAAGGTCGAACCGCTCGCGCTGAGCGGTGCGTCGATCCTCAGTTCGACGACGCGAGCCAACGCGTTTGTGGTCGTCCCGCCGCAGTCAGAAGGCTACGCGGCTGGAACTCGCGTTGAGGGGTTTCTGTATTCGTAGCCTCGGTCCGGACTCTTCGGGTCGGGTTGAATTGCCGAGTGCTCGCCTGATCCGTCTTGCTGGGCTCGCTACTCGAGCTTCCCGTCGCGCATGCGCAGGACGCGGTCGTCTGGCGTCAGGAAACTCTCGTCGTGAGTGACGACGATGACGGTTGTGTTCTGCTCCGCACACAGTCCGCGCAGCAACTGAAACACCTCCGCGCCGGTGGCTGTGTCGAGCTCGCCTGTCGGTTCATCCGCAAGAACGACGCGCGGTTTCTTCAGCAGCGCCCGGGCGATCGCAATCCGTTGCTGCTCGCCGCCGGACAACTGGTTCGGACGGTGGTCAAGGCGGTCGCCGAGGCCGACCTGCTTCAGCAGCGACTCGGCCTGCTGCCTGAGTGCCGCCGAGACTCCACTCGGCAGCCACGGAACAAGGACATTGTCGACCGCATCGAGATTGCTGAGCAGATTGAAACTTTGAAAAACGAAGCCGACTTCGTTTCGTCGGTACGCGTCCCGCTCGGGAGTGGTCATTGCGGTGAGGCTTCGTTCGTCGATTGAGACGTCGCCTGATGTCGGATTATCGAGCGCACCGATGAGGTACAGCAGCGAGCTCTTCCCGCTGCCGGACGGGCCGAGAATGAAGTTGAACGTCGCGGCGGCGATTTCGCACGACACGCCGCGTAACGCATGCACCTGAGTTTCGCCGCGCAGGTACGTCTTCGTGACGTCGCGAATCTCAATCACGCTGAGAGTTCTCCCGCCAGTTTCTGGCAGAAGGAAAACAGCAGATCGAGCGAGTCGTGTGCCTCGCGCTGAGTCATGGTCATCGGTGGGCTGACTCGAAGTACCTTGCCGGCCAATGGGCCCAGCAGATGGATGCCGCCTCGATCGGGATCGCCCAGATAAGCCGTCTCGACGATGGCGTTGGCAATTTCACCCCCGGTTCTGCCGGCGAATTCGGCACACTCAATTCCGAAGACCAGGCCCTCGCCACGGACTTTGTCGATCAGTCGTGTTTCCTTGAGGCGGTTGAGCCCTTCGAAAAAGACACCTGTCAGACCCGCGGCATTGTCCAGCACGTTTGTCGATTCGAAAATGTCGAGCGTTGCCAGGACCGCGGCGGAAGCCAGGGGGTTCGCACTCCAGGTGTCAGAGGCCTCGCCGTATTTGAGCCCGGCCATGATGTCGCTGCGGCCGACCACTCCGCTGACGGCGACGCCGTTTCCAAGACCTTTGCCGAGCGTCACGAAGTCTGGTTCGATTTCGTTCTTCTCGAACGCGTACATCCTGCCCGTACGGCCGAAGTTTGATTGCACCTCATCGAGAATGAACAGGATGTCGTGCTCACGGCAGAACCGCTCGAGCATCTGCAGATACTCTTTCGGCGGGTGATAACTGCCGCCTCCCCCAAGGTACGGTTCCGTGATGAGGCAGTTGAGTCGGCTGCCAAATTCGTCATGCAGTGCCTGCAGTTCTGCTTCGTACTTTGTCAGGTCGATCGGCTGGGCGTACTGGCTGCAGTCGGCGATTTCTTCCATCGGGAAACTGATGAAACGAACTCGCGGGTCGCGGTGAGGATCTTTTTCCGATCCGGTGACGGCTCCGGCGAGTCCCTTCTTCCCGTGAAACCCGAATCGCGTTGCGATGATCATGTCGCGCGAGGGATCGCGATTGAGGCACGACCAGAGTGACTTGATGACCGCCTCTGATCCCGAAGCCGCCCACATGACCGAGCCCAGTCGCTTGCCGAATTCCGTGCTGCCAACACTGGCGAGAAGCCGGTCCACCGCGCGGGTTTCGACTTCCGTCACCGCGTTGTAGGCGGTCAGCGGAACGAGCTGGTGGTAACCCTCGCCGCCGCCGAAGATGTCTCCGGTCCAGCCCAGGTGGCCGGCGAAACTCTTCAGCCAGTTTTTCGGATTGTGGCCGAGATTCGCGACGAGAACTCCGGAACTGTAGTCGTAAAGCCGTCGACCTTCGGCCGTCCAGTGAAAGACGCCGGCTGATTTTCGCAGCACGGCCAGGCTGGGTGTGTACGTTCGCAGCGCCACGGGCTCGCGAGTCGCGATGACCGCGCGGGCCGTGTTGGAGTCAATTTCGCCGGGGAAAGCAATCGGGTCGGCCATGGGTGGGGCATGCCTGTGGGAAGGAGGGTTCGACCGCCGTGTCGATCAATGCGGTGCGGGGGGAAGCGTTTTGAGTAGCGCGCTGTTTTTCGGAAGTACACCGTTTATCAGCTAAGCCGGGACTTTTAGTCAGGCTGGGCTGTCTCGGCATGTCAGTGGGCGCCGGCGGCACTCAATCAACTCGTACTTCGATCCGGTTGTCCAGACTGAGGTCCGACACGACGCCAAACACGGCCCGCGTCGTGAGCTGTTTGTAGTAGTACCGCGAGGTCCTGCCGCAAACAACGACGTTGCCCTCGTGGACGCTGACGTCGAGACTTTGAATTGACCGATTCGTGTACACGTTGATGTCGTCGCGAATCCGCTCAGCGAGATCCTGCGGAGATTCAACGGTCCCCGGCGTGGCGGTGTTCTGGCCACTCATGATTTTCCTCCATGACTCGCGACAGGTGGCTCACCTGTCAGAGCCGCCATCCCGTCGGCGGCATTCGACTTCAGAGGATTCCGACCCCCTGAAGAGATTTCCTTTCGAACCGGCCCGAATCAGAAAGCCGCCCGGTTTCGACCCGACACTGTATTCGCGGGCTGTTGGGGCGTCAAAACAATTCAAACAATTCAGAAGAGAATGGCTACGCAGCGTCGCGAACAGCCTCGGTCTGCCCCGTCGAAACTGACTCCCGAGAGACAGCGCGAATCCAGATTCGCTCAATACTCCTCGCCATTTGGTCTGGAGCGAGGTGCTCTTCGTAGCGGCGTCGGGCGGCCTCGGCAAACTGTTCGGCTTCGCCTGGGTCACGAAGCAGCCTGAGCAGCGACTCGGCAAATTGCGCCGGGTTTCGCGAGGAAACGACCAGGCCGGTTGCCTCGTGTTCAACGACTTCCGGGATGCCGCCGATGTCGGTCACGACGGACGGTTTGCAGAGAGCCATCGCCTCCATGACGACGCAGGGAAGTGAGTCAAAACGCGTGGGGTGAGCGAAAATGTCGATCAACTGCCAGACATCCCCGATCTCCCCCGACGCCGTTCGCAGAAAAAATCGGTCCTGCAGTCCGGACTCGGCGATGCGGCGACGAAGCCGGTTTTCGTATTCGGTCTGGCCGCGGCTGGCTCCCTGGCAGAGGAACACAACGTTGGGCTCGTCGCGGCAGACCTGAATCGCGGCGTCGAGCAGATCCTCGTGCCCTTTGAACTCCATGAAGGCCGCAATCATGCCGACGACTTTTGTGTCTGCGTTGTCGGGGAGGCCGATCTGCTTCCGCATTTCGGCCGCCGGAGTCACGGGCGCCGGCGGAAAGATTCCGGTCGGAACGATCTCGATCGGAAGCGACTTCCTGCAGCACCACATGCGCATTTCGTCGCGGCGGACCCTGGAGTCTGTGATCACTGCTGCGGCAAGGCCGAAGGTCAACTGCCCAGGCAGGCTCATGGCCGGTCGTTGCCAGGCGGCCAGATGGTAGGCAGTCAGAACGACAGGCACGCCAGTCAGCCAGCCGGCGATCGAGGCAGCAAACATCGCCGAGGTGTGGTGAGCATCGATGACCTCGATGCGGTTCTCGCGAATGTATTTCACAAGACGGCGAATCGAACGGAGCATGCCGAAGGCCGAACCGAGGACACGCAGTCGGCCTCGCGTCCCGTCGCTGCGGGAATCCTGCAGCCCGAGCGATTCGACGGGAAAGCCCGCTTCTTCGAAAAGCGGCTTCAGATACGCCGCGGCGATGAGCTCTTCGTCCGGCAGGTCCGGTGTCTGTGTGATCGTCAGGAACCGGTAATCGAAGCGGCTTTGATCGATCATCTTCGCGAGCGTCAGCCGACCGCACTCGTGACCACCGACGGTCAGCTTGTTCATCAGGCTGAGAACTCTGAGGCGACGGTCCATGGCGGATTGATGACAGAGCGGGGTTAAATGAAAAGTGGCTCGGCCTTCCAGGCCGCGATTCATCAGAATTCCGCATGGGCAGGATGCCCATGCCACTTTGTCGACAGACTTCAGTCGAAAAGCCACAGCGGGAATTGCGGGCAGTCTCCGTGACGGATTGACTTGCGGTCAATATGGTTTACGTTCGACGTCCCGCAGCCACTCGAACGAGAGTCATCCGCGACGATGTTTTTCACAAAGCGAATCCCGCCGAAAACACTGGCCATCCTCTGCCGACAGCTCGGCACGATGCTGGATTCGGGAATCTCGCTGCGCAAGGCGATCCTCATCGCCACGAAGAAGGCGATGCACAGTGGAACGCGTTCGGCAATGCGCGACGTGGCGGACGGCGTTCAAGAGGGACGTCAGATTGCCGAGTGCCTGCGGGACCACGGCGAGTTTTTTCCGGCACTGTTTGTCGACATGGTTGAGATGTCCGAGCAGGCGGGAGCGTTGCCCGAAGTGCTGCTGCACCTGGCCGATCATTACGAAAACAACGAGCGACTGAAGCGGGAGCTGATTCAGCAGATCACTTGGCCGGTGATTCAGCTCGTCGCGGCAATTCTGGTGATCGCTCTGTTGATCTTTGTGCTTGGGATTGTCAGCGGTGGCGGGCAGGATCTCTCGCACCTGACATTCGGCCTGTCCGGCGCGAGCGGAGCCGCGACCTGGATGACAATGACTTTCGGATCGCTCGCCATTCTGGTGTTCGGAATCAAATTCGTGCAGAAGCAGGAGCGATTGAAGCAGACGCTCGACCCATTCCTGATGAAGCTTCCCGTGCTGGGCAAGTGCCTGCAGTCGTTTGGAGTCGCCCGGTTTTCGTGGGCTTACTATCTGACTCAGCAGACGGGAATGCCCGTGAAGGACAGCATCTATGCCAGCACGATGGCGACCGCCAATGGAGCGTTCACCGGACGCCGCGACGATATTCTTATCAGACTGATGGATGGTGACACGCTGACAGAGGCACTCAACTCGGTCGCACTCTTCCCGGAAGAGTTCATCGAAATGGTTTCCGTCGCCGAGGAATCGGGAACCGTCCCGGAAGCACTGCACCGGATGAGTCCGCAGTTTGAAGAAGAAGCTCACCGCAGCCTGCAGATGCTCAGCCGAGTGGTCAGCGGGCTGGTGTGGCTTTGCGTCGCCGGTTTCATCATCACGTTCATATTCAAAGTGGCGATGTGGTACGTCGACATGCTCAACGATGCGGTGAACGAGGCGATGTGATCGGGCAGGCTTCACGGGCCTGACCGGTCGTGCGTGCCCGTCGCGACGTTCACCCTGTGAGGTCCGTGCGGGTGCGGTAAAGACTGCGTCGCGGCCAGGTCCGTCTGTAGCGGTCTGTCCGGTGCCGCTCCGGCATCCTGGCTTCAGTTTGGCACTGTGATGTTGTATAAGGATCCTTAGACTGTCAGGATGGAATGGAGTTCGTCCGGCGGGAGTGAGCCGCCAGAATCTGGATTGACCGGATTGTTTGTGGCTCATCCGAGGGGGCCCGATGATGTGGAGTCAGACTCCGAGGTAACCTGATGAGCACTCTCAGCAAAACCGAATCCACTGGGTTGAAATACCACACAGACGCCTATCGATTCGTCGATTCGGCGCTGCGGTTCACGCAGCAGCGTCTGGAACGTCTTCCGGCCGGTGAAGAAGATCTCGACGAAGAACGCGCGCACATTTCCGGCCCGGAACTGCTCGACGGAATTCGCGAGCTGGCGCTGCAGGAATTCGGTCTGTTGACGATCCCCGTTTTCCGTCACTGGGGAGTCCGCTCGACCGACGATTTCGGACGAATCGTGTTCGACTTCATCGAGAAGGGCGCAATGAGGAAAACCGAACGGGATCAGCTCACGGATTTCTTCGCCGTTTACAATTTCGAAGAAGTCTTCGACACGAACTACAGCATCGACCTGTCAGAATCGTTTCGCGAGTAGGGTCGCTGTCCTTCGGATTCTGCCATCACGGACGATGATGTGAGTCGACCCAGCAATCGCCAGCCTGATCCCGCCGCCGACGGGCAGACAACCGCAACGCCTGTTGACGCTGAGCCTGGGCCTCAGTCTGCCGCTTCGTCGGGAAGCCGGAAGCCAGTCTGCCTCACGGTCTTTGTCCTGGCCGTCGCCTGGTACGTCGTCCTGATTTCTCTCGCTGCGATCACCGGGAACCCGGTGACTCTGAATCGAATTCAGCTGCGCGAGTCGTCGCTCGTCGTTGTCGGTTCAGTGGATGAAAATGGGACGGTTTCGCACATCCTCGTGTTCAAAGGGGTTGCCCCTGAAGGCGAGATCGTCGTTGCACCGTTTTCCTGGCCAGCCGGAGACTACATCCTGCCGCTGCGAAAAGCCGGCACGGGTCGGCTTGAGGTCACTCCGTCGGAACTGCCGGACAACCCGCCACTCATCTTCCCGGCCAACGACCAATCCGTTGAGCAGCTTCAGCAGATCCTGAAGCAGAACGAAGCGAATCAGAATTGACCGGGGCGCCACGAGGGCTCGCGGATTGATCTCACCGGGCTTCACGTACGGCATCCGCGACGGCGATCGTTCCCTCATAAAGAGCCCGGCCGATGATGATGCCCGAAAGGTTCGGCGCGGCTTCATTCGCCTCGCGGAGTTTCTTCACGTCGTCGAGCGTCGTGACTCCGCCCGACGCGATCACCTGAAATCCCAGGCCGGCCAGTTGCTGCATGTCCTCGATCGTGGCCTGATCGACGCCCTGCATCATTCCGTCGTTGGCGATGTTGGTGTAAATGAGCGCGGCCAGATTGAGGTCTGCGTATTTCTCCGCGAGGCCGATCGCCGACGTTTCCGAAACGTCGAGCCAGCCTTCGGTGGCGACCATTGAGTCTCGCGCGTCAATTCCCAGAACCAGCTTGCCAGGGAACGCCGTCGCCATCTCACGAAACCAGCCGGGATCTTTCAGTGCCTTTGTGCCAATGATGACTCGCCCGACGCCCGAGTCATCCAGCATGAGTCGGATCGAGTCCTCGTCGCGGATGCCGCCGCCGAGTTCGCAGTTCACGCCGACCGCTTCGGCAATGTCCTTCACAACGCCATGATTGACCGGCCGGCCTTCCTTCGCGCCGTCCAGGTCGACCAGATGCAGCCACTCGATGCCGTCCTCAGCCCACTTGCGAGCCATCTCGACCGGGTCGTTGCCGAAGACCGTTTCCTGGTCGTAGTCACCCTGACGAAGCCGCACACAATTGCCGCCTCGAAGATCAATCGCCGGAAGAATCTGCATGTCGTGTTTCTCGTTTCGATCTGAAAAAGTCACCCGAAGCGTGAGCGAGGGCGTACGTCTTTCGGGGTCGCGACACCGCTCGACTTTCGCCCTCGCTCACGCTTCGGGTTAGGGACGGCGGCGAAATTAAATCGGCATTCTCAGAGACGCTGTGATTGAAA
>ERZ891418.279-NODE-279-length-18451-cov-7.012775_pt1 | contig 18451 bp, 14 predicted proteins | sample MGYA00521236_ERZ891418 | MGnify/ENA primary metagenome ERZ891418 (study PRJEB32303, sample SAMEA104408696) | aquatic metagenome | biome: Brackish water; feature: Chemocline; material: water | place: Baltic Sea | collected 2014-10-18T10:34:00 | depth 100 m ... | reverse complement strand
GAGCCTCGCCGATCGGCACGGAGAATCCTTACGCAACTTCTCTGCCGGCCGGCTCGGGACCGCAGATCAATCCCGGAAGCCGAGGACAGGGCAGGCTGACAATCCCGCAACGACAAAGCACAAACTCCAATCCTACCCTTCCAGGGCTGATCGGGCCGCAGTAGCCATCATTCAGGCTGGCCGCCACTTCGACTCCGTTTACAAAATTCGAGTGCAATCCAATGAAGAGTGTCATCCGTCTTGCCATTGTCGACCCCAACGATGCAACCCGGGCAGCATTGAAACAGCTGCTGCTGAGCATTGATGCTGTCTGGCTTGAAGCGGAGTGTTCTCAATACGAGGTATTCGCGGACATCGCGCTGCAGACTCAGCCAGACATCGCTCTGATCGTTCTTGATTCCAACCCGGATGTCGCCCTGGAAGCGGTGACGCAGATTGCTCACCAGCTTCCTTCCTGCAACGCGCTGGTCGTCAGCAGTTCTCAGGAAGGCAGTCTGATCCTGAAGGCCATGCGGAATGGAGCGAAAGAATTCCTTTCGTACCCGCTGCTCCTGGAAGACTTTCTGGCGGCTCTGGACCGAATTCAGCAGAACTTCAGTCAGCGGGACGGCGATGGCCCGACACGTTCCAGTCAGGTGATCACGGTTTGCGGAGTCAACGGCGGAGTTGGTTGCACGTCGCTGGCAATTAACGTGGCCTGTGTGCTCGCCCAGAACGAGCGGAACAACGTCGCCATCATTGACCTCGATCTGGCACTCGGCGACGCGGACGTGTGGCTCGACATCATTCCGGACTACACGATTCAGGACGTGGCGGAGAACATCAATCGGCTCGACTACGCTCTGCTGAAACGGTCGCTGACCAAGCACGACTGTGGGGCCTTTCTGCTGCCTCGCCCGGTGAACATGGACGCCCGACCGTCGTTCAGCTCTGAGGAATTGCGGCGAGTCATCGCGCTCCTCAAGGCAACGTTCACTCACCTCGTGATTGACTGCAGCAAGTCCTTCTCACCGCTGGATATTGCAGCGATGGAAGCGTCGGACTCGATCCTGCTGACGACGCAGCTGGATCTGCCGTGTTTGCGAAATGTCGTGCGACTGCTTCAGTTTTTCGACGGAGAAGACTCACTGGCCGACAAAGTTAAAGTCATCGTCAACCGGCTTGGGCTACAGGACACGCAAATCAGCCTGAGCAAGGCCCTCGAGACGATTGGCCGGGACGTGTTCCACCAGATTCCCAACGATTACGGAACGATGGTTGAGTCGCGAAACAACGGCGTGCCGCTGCTGACCTACGCCCCGAAGGCGAAACTGACCCGGGAAATTGAGAAGCTGAGCCTGGCCCTGGATTCAAACAGCTCTGTCGTCGCAGGCGGATCAGGCGGCGTAGAAGTCAAGCAGAAGAAGCGGCTCTTCAGCTTTCTCGGGAAATGAGATCCCGGCAATTCGCATCGCCTGCTATGCCCCGTTCGCGATCTCGCGATAGCCGCCGGAGTAGTACAGCAACGGGTTGCCGCCTTCCTGCAGCAACTCCCCGGCAACGATTTCGCCGATGAAGATGTCGTGATCTCCGCCTTCGACGATCTCTGTCACCCGGCAATCCACCCAGGCAAGCGACTCTTCAAAAATCGGTGCACCGGTCTCGGCCGTTCGGGTTTTCAGATCCGCAAACTCTTTGGGACCGGGTGTCGCAAAGCGATTTGAGATGTCCTGTTGAGCAGAGGACAGAATGCTCATCGCGAAGCAGCGCGACTGGCGAAACGCGTCCTGTGAGCCGGCTTTCTTCGCAAGAGCGAACAGGACGAGCGGCGGATCAAGCGAGAGCGAGGTGACGGAATTCGCTGTGAGCCCCGTCGGCTCGTCTCCGCCTGAAGTCACGACGGTCACTCCCGTTGCAAAGTGCCCCATGATTTTCCGTTGCAGGCCAGCATCAAACGCCATGATCATTCCCTGTTGAGTTGAGCCTGCAGCGTGTCGACGATTGCTCTGCGAAGTTCCCGCAGTGTCACCGGGTTAACCAGTACGCGGGACGAGCGATTCAGCCGCAGCGATTCTTTGGCCTCAGAGTTCTGTTTCGGCAGCACGATCACACATGACACATCTTTCGCCTGGCTCCACCGCAGTGCCTCGTCGTACACAGCCGCTCCGCCTCCGCCCAGCGTTTCACCCATCAGCAACAAACAATCCGGTGGATTGGATTTCAGTCGCGTCATCGCGCGATCCCAGCTACTCAGCATAAGGACCCGGAAGCCGTGCTTGGACAGATAATCGCGAAGCATGTCCTGTTGCTTGACTCGACTTTCGACACACATCACGGTCGAGATACGCGGTTGTTTGTGGTCCGCAGTCTTGTCGTCGCCATGCAGCGCGAGGGCAGCTTTGAGGTCAACAATGGCCGCGGTTGCCGACTGATAACGCTCATTGGGGTTCACCCGGAGCAGTCGGTCAATGATGTCTCCGACGTCGCTCGGTACGTTGGGATCGACCTGCCGAATCGGGCGGACGCCTGTGTAACGGGAAAACTGCTTTCGCGCCTCTCGCCCGCCGCCGCCGGTCCAGGGTGAGTTTCCCGTTGCGAGTTCGAAGAGGATTGCTCCCAGGAAAAAGAGGTCGCTGCGAGGATCGTTTCGCGGCGCGCCGGTGTTTTTTTCGAGCGTGGCATATTCGACGGCCTGAACGGACTCGTCGCTGCTGGAGGCTTCGTCTCCAGCGAGACCAAAGTCGACGAGCTTCGCGACACCGCGGGAGCTCATCAAAACGTTGGAGGGTTTAAAGTCGCGGTGAGTCATCCCCTGAGTGAGGGCATATTCCAGCCCCTCGGCCATATCCGCTCCACATCGCAAAAGTTCATGCGGGGCGACTTTGCCGCGGATTCGGATGAAGTCGCGGAGATTACCACCCTCGACGAATTTCATCGTGAAGTAGTGATGGTCACCCTCAGTCGCAACACCGTAGATCGGCACGATGTTTTTATGCTTGAGCTTCATGCACATTTGTGCTTCGCGGTGAAAATGCTCGACCGATTTCGGATCGTCAACGTACCGCTGGCGCAGCACTTTCAGGCCGAGCATCGCTCCTGAGCTGATGTCGCTGGCGCGGTAAACGCGGGCGAAACTGCCGGACGCGTTCTGGTACAGCAGCCTGTAGTTTCCCAGGACCAGCGGAGAATCATCGCCAGATCGGATTCGCTGAATCTGGTAGCTGGTCAGTGCGTGCGTTTTCTCAAGAGCTTTCAGCAGCGAATCCGGATCAGATGAGACCGGTTGCTGGCTCTGACACTCCGCCAACTGCTCATCCGAGATCAGCCGCAGCTGAACGAGGTGACGGGCGAGCTCTTCTGTCGAGTCAAACTGCATTATTTGAGGGGAAGCAGTAATGGATGTGATGAGGATGTGATGAAATTGAGTGAGCAGCCGTGGTCCGCCTGCCGCTCAAAAAACTGGAATTGAATTGAACTGGCAAGAGTACGACAGGCCCTACGCGTTGCCAATGCCATGCCAGATAGTCCTTCCGGCGCAAACTCACGTTCACATCGAACCGGTTGGATTCATTCGTCACCAGAACGTTCGCATCAGGGGCGGCAGTATAAAAGGACCACCATGCTGGTTCGAGCGATTCTGCCTCGTTTCAGTACAGGAATGTTGAAATCTGTGGACGATCGCAGCCCTGGCAGGAATTTCAATCATTGGCACCGGAAAAACACAGCTCTGTCAATTCAGATCCGCAATTCGGCCGAATCGAACCTCCCCTCCCATGACAGTGCTCTGCCAGCGAATTGAGTCGCCTGGTCCGTCAAAATCAAACTGGACAATGTCGGCGCGCGACCCGCGGCGCAACCTCGTCGGCTCAAGTCCGAGCAGACGGCACGGGTTCTTTCCAGCCATATCGAATGCCTGGGCGAGCGAAACTCCGCCAACCGCAACTGCATGAGCAACGCAGACGTCGGTGAGGAGGCTTGACCCCGCCAGCAGCTGGTTCTGGCCGGCAATCACGATCCGTCCGTCTTCAAGAATCTCGACGTTTCCAGACGCCGCCCTGTACTTACCGGGCGGGCATCCCGCGAGGCCAGCCGCGTCGCAGGTGATCACGACGCTGGCCGTCGTTTTTGTGCGGATAATTGACCGGATGACCGACGGCGGCAGGTGGATTCCGTCGGTAATAATGCTCGCCATCAGTCGCGAGTCGCCTAACTGATCCCAGATGTAATTCGGATGCCGGCGGATTTGACCGTGAGCACCGTTGCCGAGGTGAGTGCTCAGACGGGCTCCCGCATCGACCGCCGCCTGAACCTCATCAGAGTTCGCGGCGGTGTGCCCGATCGCGATCGCGACGCCGGAATCGACAGCGTTTCGAATGAATTCCGGTGCCCCCCTGGATTCTGCGGCGAGCGTGACCAGGCGGATTCGGCCACCAGATGCGTCCTGCAGCTTTCGAAACTCGTCCCAGTCAGCCGGGCGAACGTGTTGCAAAGGGTGAGCTCCGCGCGGGCCGTCCTCACCGGAAATAAAGGGGCCTTCCAGGTGGCAGCCGGCAATCATCCGATCGACCCAGGCGTCCTGCTCACAGGCCCGACGAATCGCGGTGAATCCGTTGAAGAGCTCTTCATGAGACGCCGTAACCAGCGTTGGCAGCATCCGCGTGATGCCGGATTTGAAGTGCGGCTCGACCGTTGTGACCACTTCTTCCGGCGTCAGTCGAGCATTGCTGAACCAGATTCCGCCGTGCCCGTTGATCTGCAGATCGACCAGGCCCGGCCCGATCCACGGCCAGTCCTTCGCAGAGCCCGTCGGGGTGACGGGATCAACCGAGGCGATCCGGTCGCCGTCAGTCGTAATCCGGACGGGTTCGCCCGTGTCGTAACGCCGCCCGCGAAGTGTCAGTGTCACAGGAAACTCCTCACCACGATGATCACAACCGAGAACCGGGATCGTATCGAAAGTGCCGCCGTCTTTGCCATTTGCCCGGCGGAAGCATTTTTGTGAGGGATGAGTGATCCGCTCGCGCTTTCACAACGTCTGAGTGAACCCTAGAATCTTTCGACGCAACGAGCCGTTCGATCGCCTTCGCGTTCGAGAACGGACTGGCTCGACCTGAGACAACTGCAGGAGATTGCAATGCCCTGGGAAGCTGCCGGCTGGATGCTGTTGATCGTCGGGGGTGTGTTTTTTCTCGCCGCCGCGTTCCTCATTATTCGCTACTTCCAACTGTGGCTCCGCGCTTACGTGACGAAGGCCAAGATCGGCATGATCAGCCTGGTCTTCATGTCGCTTCGAAAAGTCAATCCGCACGTCATCGTTGACGCACGGGTGATGGCAGTTCAGGCGGGTCTGACCGACGTCACAACGCAGGCGCTGGAAGCTCACTTTCTGGCCGGCGGAAATATTCGGCGAGTCGTCCAGGCACTCATTGCCGCCCACCGGGCGAAGATCGCTCTGAACTGGGATACGGCAGCGGCAATCGACCTCGCTGGACGAAACATTCTTGAGGCGCTTCAGACAAGCGTGAACCCAAAGGTCATCGACTGCCCCGACCCTCGACGCGGCGGCCGGAAAACTCTGGATGGCGTTTCCAAAGACGGCATTCAGCTGAAAGCCCGAGCCCGCGTCACCGTGCGGACCAATCTCAGCCAGTTGGTCGGGGGAGCGACAGAAGAAACCATCATCGCCCGAGTCGGCGAGGGAATTGTTTCCGCAATCGGTTCCAGCCAGTCTCACAAGGAAGTGCTTGCGAATCCGATGCTGATTGCCCGAGCGGTGCTCGAAAAGGGCCTCGATTCTCAGACGGCCTACGAAATTATTTCGATCGACATTGCCGACATCGACGTCGGAGAAAACATCGGAGCCCGTCTTCAAGCCGATCAGGCGGAAGCGGATATGCGGGTCGCGCGGGCGAAAGCGGAAGAGCGTCGCGCGATGGCCGTCGCTGCTGAGCAGGCTGGGAAGGCGAAAACCGTCGAGAACCGCGCTGCCGTTGTGCTTGCCGAAGCCGAAGTTCCGCAAGCTCAGGCCGACGCGTTTCGTAGAGGCAGCTTGCGGGCTAAAAGCTGAAAGTTCGACCGGGTTGAAATTTCGGCGACAAACCTCGACCGCTTGCGTTGTGATTTCCTGCCGGCTTGCGAGCAATTCAAAACGCATGTTTTTCCGGCGAACAGAATCACGAATCCGAGTCTGGCAAGTAGATTCCCGAAAACTTCCGCCAGCTCGCGTTGCTTGGAGTGCGTAATCACGGTCCCACGATTCGTTGCGCCTGCAACGGAATCCCGCCTGTGTGGGCGATACCGGGATTCGTAAGCCAGAGCGGAAAATCTCTTCCAAATCCCGGTTAGACAGTTGTCCCAGGCAAGTGGCGAAACCGAGAATACAGGCGTCTGCATTGCGTGTTGAGGCGTCGCCGATTCTTCACTACGATTTCAGATTCTCCGCTGAGCCATTTCGATCCCTCGCTGGCAACGCGGTCCACTCAATCCACATAAGAGTTTCGCATGAGCGATTTAATGTCTTTAGAACTGACATCTCAGCAGCGTGAAATCCTCGTTCGAGGACTTCGGTACGTTCGAAGTTCCGTCATGCTGACAACGCAGGACCCGACTCCCGAGCTGGATCAGGCCCGTTCCGACGAACTGCGACAACTTGCCGAATTGACCGCGATCCTGAAAGGCGAGGCAGTGACACAGGAATCGTCCGTCTAAACTTCGCAGCGACAATGACAAAAAAGCCCTCCAGGATTTGGAGGGCTTTTTTTGCAGGTATTCCCGTTGGACGAACGGATCATTCGCTGGTTTCGTCGTTCCCCTTGAAAAGTTTGCGATTGAGACGAGGCAGGAATGGCGTCCAGCTTGATCCTCCGCTGGGGTCCTCGCCGATCGTTCGGGCAAACTCATGGACTTTGGCGTCCAGATTGTCGAGGAAGTGCAGAACGATCGCCTCGGGAGTCATGGGCAGACGCGGGCTGCCGTGTTCGTAGCTTCCATGATGGCTCAGGATCATGTGTTTCAGGCGGAGTTCGATCTCTTTTGGAAACGTCTCACCGGAAAGCTGTTCCATCTCGGCGATTTTCTCCGTGACCATTTCAACGGCGATTGACATGTGGCCGAGAAGCTGTCCCTCGTCGGTGTACACGAATGCGTTTTCGAAGTTCATTTCCCGGACCTTGCCAAGGTCGTGCAGGAACACCCCGGCCAGCAGCAAACTGAGGTCGACAGCCGGATACAGATCGGCGATCCGCACCGCCACTTCCAGCATGTTCGTAATGTGCTCAACCAGTCCGCCGGGATAAGCGTGGTGAGCTTTCACGCCGGCTCCCGACTGAGCCAGCTTCGTGATGAGCGGATCGTCGATGAGAAAGCATTCCATGAGCCCGCGGACGGCCGGGTCTTCAATACTCAGGAGGATTTCCTTCATGCGGATCAGAAGTTCTTCGACGTTCTTTTCCGGCCGCAGTTCGAAGTCCTCAAGGTTCAGCGTCGCTGCATCGACTTTGCGAATGTGTGTGAGAATGATCTGCAGGCCGTTCTGGTAGAGCTGACATTTCCCGCGGACGGCGACGAAATCTCCGGCATCAAACTCAGCACAATGAGCCTCGGCCACGTTCCACATCAGACCACTGATGGTCCCGGTCTTGTCGCGGAGCTGTGAAAGAAGATAAAGGTCAGCGTTGCGGTTGGCCCGGAGCTGTTTCTCAGAAAGAAGGTACGTTTCGTCGATCTGGTCTCCATCCTTGAGCTCGCCAACAAACTGCCTGGGCATGAAACACTCACAATCTAACGGGCCGTGAGCCCGAACGGGACGTCAAAGAAACAGACACGCAGAGTATCGTAGCAGCTGCTCAGAGGGTGGCCACGCCAACGATTCAAGCCCCTGGACCAGCCAGCTTCTTCCGGTGCTGCAGAGAAAAAACGACCATCGGACAGGAGTGAAGTCGTTGTTGCCTCAACTTCCTCTCAACCTTCGTTGAGAGCCTTCAGTATATCCTGCACAGCTTTCCGCCCGTCGCCGTACAGCATCATGGAGTTGTCCATTGCGAACAGCGGATTGGGGATACCGGCAAAGCCTGGACTTAAGCTCCGCTTGATCACGACAACCATGCGGGACTTATCGGCATCGATGATCGGCATGCCGGCGATCGGGCTGTCCGGGTCGGTGCGGGCGAGCGGATTCACAACATCGTTAGCACCAAGAACGATCGTCACATCGACGGTGTCCATCGTCGGATTAATGTGGTCCATCTCGACCAGCGACTCGTACGGCACGTCGGCTTCGGCGAGCAGCACATTCATGTGACCTGGCATGCGGCCAGCAACGGGATGGATGGCGAATTCCACCTGGATCTGCCGTTCGACAAGAGCCTTTCGTAAATCGCTCACAACATGCTGAGCCTGCGCAACGGCCATCCCGTAGCCGGGTACGATGACGACCCGGCTGGCCACTTCCAGCAGCATGGCCACTTCTTCGGGCGATGTCGATTTGACGTTCACGTAAACTTCGTCGGCGTCCGGAGCCGCCTTGCCGCCGCCCATCTTTCCGAACAGGACGTTCGCCAGAGAACGGTTCATCGCAACGCACATCAGCCGCGTCAGAATCAGTCCCGAGGCTCCGACAAGTGAGCCTGCGATAATCAGAACGGTGTTTGACAGTACGAATCCCGTCGCCGCTGCCGCGATTCCCGAGTACGAATTCAAGAGAGCGATGACGACCGGCATGTCTGCTCCGCCGATCTGCACGACCAGAGAAATGCCAAGCAGCAGCGCTCCTGCAACGACCACCCAGTAGGCCAGGTTGCGGTATTCTGGATCACTGACCACAACCCAGGACATTCCCAGGCAAGCCAGCACGAGGAGGGCATTGACAAGGTGGTGCGCGGGAATTTCGATCTTATCGAGAGCCCGGATCTCCTTCAGCTTGCCCCACGCGATGAGGCTTCCGGAAAACGTAATCGCTCCGATGAGACCCGTCGCCGCGGTAGCAATCAGCTCGTTGTCAGATGTTGTCTGGCCGATCGCGAGCGTGGCTCCCGCAACAAGAACCGAGGCCGCTCCACCAAACCCGTTAAAGAGGGCCACCATCTCAGGCATGCCCGTCATTTGAACCCGGATGGCAAAGGCGGCTCCAATCACGCCTCCGATGGCGATGCCGATTGCGATCGGCATCAGCCCCAGATCCGTCCGGGCAAGCACGGTGACGACAACCGCAACGAACATTCCCAGAGCGCCGAGCAGGTTGCCCTGCACCGCTGTCCGCGGCCGGGTCAGACCTTTCAGCCCAAGAATGAACAGCACGGCTGAGATCAGATATCCCAGTTCAACCAGATTCGGACTCACGTCATTTTCCTTCGTCTATCGTCCGCCGGAGCGGAAACAACCACTGCGAAACCAGCTCAACCGAACTCACATTCCGCGTGGCGACTTCTTTTTCTGAAACATGCCGAGCATTCGATGCGTCACCATAAAACCTCCAACCACGTTGATCGTGGCGAGGGCAACAGCAAGTGTGCCGAGGATCATTGCAGCCTGTCCGCTGGCTCCGGCGGCAAGCACCCCTCCAACGAGTGCGATCCCCGAAATCGCATTTGAACCCGACATCAGCGGCGTATGCAGAGTCGGCGGAATCTTGGCGATGATCTCAACGCCGATAAAAATTGCCAGAATGAAGATGCCCAGCAGGAGCATCAGAGTACTCGGCCCTGCCGACGTCGACGCGGGAACAATTCCCTCGACCGAGTCCGTGACGGCCAGAACAAAAGCGACAGTTGTCATCTTATTTCTCCCCGTCGAATTTCGACGGCAAACTGATTTCGATGCGACACGAGTTACGTTTCTACTTAGCCGTTTGTCCGGAATCCTGTTCAGGCGACGTTTCTTCTGACGCGGTATCCGCGTTCTCGTCAGCTGGAGCGGCGGCGACCGGTTCGTTCTCTGAAGCCGAGCTTTTCGTTGATGCTTCTGCTGAAGGCGGAGTCAGCCCGAGGGCCTCTCTGACTCGCGGGTTGACGACGGCGCCGCCGCGAGTGACCAGTGTGTCCCGCACGATTTCGTCTTCCGACTCGCCGTCGAGAGCGTTCTCTTTCTGCAGGTGCAACAGAAACGTCACAACGTTTTTCGCGTACATCTGGCTGGTGTGATACGGCACCGTGGCCGGCAGATTGATCGTTCCGTCGATCGTGACGCCATGCTCGACAATCACCTCGTTCGCCTTCGTGAGCTCGCAATTGCCACCCTGTTCGGCGGCAATGTCGACGATGACCGATCCGGGCGGCATTCCTTTGACCATTTCTTCGGTGACCAGGATCGGAGCCTTCCGGCCGGGGACCGCGGCCGTCGTGATGATTACATCGCTATCGGCGATCTGTTTCGTCATCGCTTCTCGCTGCTTGCGGTAAAACTCCTCGTCCATCTGTTGAGCGTAACCGCCGGACTGTTTGTCCTCGCCACTCTTGACGAGATTCAGCTCCAGGAATTTCGCTCCCAGGCTGAGAACCTCTTCCTTCACGGCGGGGCGGATGTCGTAAGACCAGACGACGGCTCCGAGTCGTTTCGCCGTGGCAATTGCCTGAAGCCCCGCAACGCCGGCACCGAGCACAAAAACGCGACCGGGTGTAATCGTTCCGGCCGCGGTCATCATCATGGGGAACATTCGAGGCAACAGCGTCGCAGCAGTCAGCACGGCCTTATAGCCAGCGACGGAGGCCATCGACGAGAGCACGTCCATGCTCTGTGCGCGCGTAATTCTCGGCAGAAGCTCAAGGGCGAAAATGCTGACACCACGTCCCGCCAGGTTCTGCATAATCTCCGGCTGGCCGAGCGGATCGCACATCCCGATCAGAGTCTGCCCGTCCCGCAGGAGCTTGAAGTCCTCGGCACCGGCGTGACGATTCGCACCGGCGGCTCGCACCTGGCAGACAATGTCGGCTCTCTGAAACACCGCCTCGCGCGTGTCGATCAGTTCGGCCCCGAGCCGGGCGTATTCGTCGTCGAGGTAGCCGGCCCGAGTCCCTGCCGCGCGCTCGACGAGAACGTCAAATCCAGCCTTCGCGAGCACAGCAACCTGAGCGGGAACGAGCGCGACTCGACGTTCTCCGGGGAAGCTTTCTCTGGCAACTCCAACAATCTTCCTGGGAGCATCCTGCGTCACGCGTCAGTTCTCCGGCAGTTCGCTGTCACTGCAGTTTCTTGTCTTTTTTGAACGAGCCCGGAACTCCAACTGGCCGGGCGTCGGTCGCTCGCCGAATTCGCCGGCGGGCAAATGGAGCGGGAGAGCGACCCGGTCCACAACATCCTCTCAATGAGTCGGAGCATGGCATCTCGCCTGGTCATCGCAAGCGAGCGGAAAACAGGGAGGGGCTCACACACCGCCACAAAGACGCAAAGGAGAAAATCGGTCTTTCCCGCGACACGTCGCGGCTTCGTGCCTATGTGTGAGAAAAAGACGCTCGTCCACCGGCAGCGGAGAAGTCGAATTCGCTGCTATTCCTGATGGCTTTCGCCTGTCGGTGTTTTCTTCCTCGCGACGCCTTCCGCGATCGCAGCTTCGGCAACGGCGTTCGCGACAGCCGGCGCCACTTTTCGATTGAACACGCTCGGAATGATGTAGTGAGGTGTGAGTTCTTCGTCACTGATCACGCTGGCGATGGCGACGGCCGCGGCCCGTTTCATTCCATCCGTGACCGTGCGGGCCCGCACGTCGAGCAGACCGCGGAACAGGCCGGGGAAACACAACACATTGTTAATCTGATTGGCGTAATCCGACCGGCCAGTCGCCACGACTCGGGCATACGGTTCGACAAGCTCTGGGGCAATTTCCGGATCGGGATTGGCGAGCGCGAAGACGATTGCGTCACTGGCCATGCTCTGAACATCCTCAACCGAAACCAGACCCGAGGCAGAAACGCCGATGAAAACGTCCGCTCCGCGCATCGCATCGCTGAGTGATCCTTTCTCCCGACCTGGATTCGTGTTCTCGGCGATCCAGTCTTTGACCGGGTTCATCCGCTCGGTGCGGCCCTGATAAATCGCCCCGGTCCGGTCGCAGACGACAATCTGCTCGACACCGCTCTGCTTCAGAAGTCGAGCGATGGCCATGCCGGCCGAGCCGGCGCCGCTCATGGCAACTCGAATGCCCTCCGGAGCCTTGTCGACGACTTTCAGTGCATTGGTCAGTGCGGCGAGCACGACGATCGCCGTGCCGTGCTGATCGTCGTGAAAAACGGGGATGTTGAGTTCCGCGTCAAGTCGACGTTCAATCTCGACACAACGCGGCGAAGAGATGTCTTCCAGATTGATCCCGCCAAATGTCGGGGAGATGTATTTTACCGTGTTGACGATCGCGTCGACGTCCTGCGTGTCGAGACAGATCGGAAACGCGTCAACCCCGGCAAACTCTTTAAACAAAAGTGCTTTGCCCTCCATGACCGGCATGGCCGCCTTCGGCCCGATGTCACCCATCCCAAGCACTGCCGAGCCGTCCGTAACAACCGCCACGGTGTTTCGCTTGATCGTCAGGTTGAACGCAGCATCCTCGTCTTCGTAAATCGCCTGGCACACCCGCGCGACGCCCGGCGTATAGGCCATCGAGAGGTCGTCTCGCGTCTTGACGGAGACCTTCGAATTCACCTCGATCTTTCCACCAAGGTGCATCAGAAAAGTCCGGTCGGAAACATTGAGCACTTCGACCGACGGCACTTCACGGATCCTCGCAACGATCGCCTCACCGTGAGCGACGTCGCTCGTGTTGACCGTAAAGTCGCGTGTGATCATCCCGCCGCGAACCTCAACGATGTCGACGGCACCGATGTAGCCATTGGACTCGCCGATCAATGACGTCAGTCGACCAAGCAGTCCCGCTTCGTCGGGATAGCGGAGCCGCAGTGTGATCGCGTACGACGGGCTGGGGATTTTCATACTGGCATCCATTGTGGAGAACGTGCAGATTCGTGCAGCGGCCGGATTCTGCCCGTACGAATTCCGATTTGCAACGAGCAGCCGCAGTGAAACGAGCAGCCGCAGAGGACTGTGCGACGACACAGAGTGCCGTGCCACAATTTTTAAGCAATCACGTCGTGCACGACGTTGCCATGCACATCGGTCAGCCGGAAGTCGCGGCCGGCGTAGCGATAGGTCAGCCGCTCATGGTCGAACCCCATGAGGTGCAGGATCGTCGCGTGAAGATCGTGAACGTGAACTTTGTTCTCGACGGCTTTGTATCCGAACTCGTCGGTGGCTCCGTAAATCGTTCCGCCTTTCACGCCTCCGCCGGCCATCCACATGGTGAAGCCGTGGTGGTTGTGGTCCCGCCCGTTGATCTTGCCGGCGTTGGAGCCCTTCTTCGGCAGCTCAACCGCCGGCGTCCGACCGAACTCACCTCCCCACAGAATGAGAGTGTCCTGGAGCAGACCCCGCTGTTTGAGGTCGCCGATCAAAGCGGCGATCGCCATGTCACATTCCCCGGCAAGCCGACGATGGTTGACCTCGATGTCGTCGTGGCTGTCCCACGGCTGGCCAGCTCCGTGCCACACCTGGACGTACCGCACGCCACGCTCGACAAGTCGCCGCGCGATCAGAATCTGCCGCGCCTGAGTTCCCGGTCCGTACGCATCCTGAATGTGCTTCGGTTCGCGCGAGACGTCGAACGCCTCGGCCGCTTCCATCTGCATTCGGTAGGCCAGCTCGAAGGACTGGATCCGCGATTCCAGCTTCTCGTCGTTCTGCCGTTTCTCCAGGTGCTTTCGGTTGAGCTTCTCAAGCAGATCGAGCTGTCGACGCTGCTCGGTCCGACTGACTCGCGAGTTGCGGATATTCTCGATCAGCTTCTCAATCTGCGTGGACTTCGTGTCGATGTGAGTTCCCTGAAAGATGCCCGGCAGAAATCCGGCCTGCCAGTTCTGCGACTCCTGAATCGGATAGCCGCCGGGACACATCGCGACGAAAGCCGGCAGGTTCTGATTCTCTGTCCCCAGTCCCCAGGTCAGCCACGAGCCGACGCTCGGTCGGATCAGACGCGCGTCGCCGCAGTTCATCAGCAAGAGAGACGGCTCATGATTCGGCACATCCGCGTGCATCGACCGGATGATCGCCATCTCGTCAACATGCTGAGCGGTGTGCTTGAAAATCTCGCTGACCGGAATGCCGCTTTCGCCATATTGCTTGAATTTGTACGGCGACGGAAAGAGGTTGCCCGTCGGACGTTCTGTCCGCAGATTGCCGCCCGGCAGAGGCTTGCCGGCCATTTCCTGGAGCTGCGGTTTTGGATCGAACGTGTCAACGTGCGATGGTCCACCGTTCATAAAGAGGTGGATAATGTGCTTCGCCCGTGGCTCGAAATGAGGTTTCTTCGGCAGCAGCGGATTGCCGGACTCGCTCGCTTCGCTGGTGGCCAGATCCGCCAGCGCGAGAGCTCCGAACCCCATGCCGCAACGGGTGAGCATTTCGCGTCGACTTGGCAGAAGTTCTGGCGGGAGAGGCATCGAAAACGCTCGCTGACATTAATGAAAAGGGCTCGTGCAAAGACACGAAGCCGCAAAAAGTGAGTCACTGCGGCACGGCCTTCCCGGCTGTGAGTCGCAAGAGTACTCATGGGCATCCTGCCACTTTTTTCAACCGCTCATGCTACTTCAAAAACCGACGCAGAACATTCGATGTGATTTTCGAGACGGCATCGTCGACGAGGATCGAGCTCGGCCAGGTGATTGAACCCGCCGCGAATGTCGCGCCGCCGGACGCCGTTTCGTAGATCGACATGTCCGCTCCGCCGCCGTCGGCATTGAGCCCCTGCGCGAGAAGCTTTGTGCCCGGCGGTGAACTGGCCGAGATCTTGTCCGTCTCGTGGCCGGAGGCTCCGCCCGGAATTCGTTCGTGGAGAGACTCGTGGCCGAACTGGTCGCCGTTCTGCAGGTTGGTTCCCTCGAAGACCCAGTGGGAATCGTCGCGGACCTCGTACGGAGCGGCCGTCATGATGCCTCGCGGATCGTAGACAACTCCCAGCAGATTCGATTCTGACTCGTGCCGCAGATGAAAGCGGCTTTCGAATTTCGTGCCTGGCTCGCTGAGAACACTGTCGTCCTCGTTTCGATAGATGCAGGTCTTTTCGTCGAGAAACTCAACATCGCAGTTGAGGCCGTTGCCACCGAGATAAACCAGTCGCCCGCCCTGATTGTGAACCCAGTTTTTGACAGTCTCATACATCTGCTGCGACCAGTACTCGGGGTGAGTGCTGATGACGAGAACTTTGTAGCGGCTCAGATCGAGCCCGCCGAAATGCAACTGCGACTCGGCGTAGTAGTCGTAGCCAAAGCCCTCCCGTTCCATCCATCCGAGCAGCCGCCATTCGGCCGCGGCCAGGTGGCAGCCTGTTCGACCGACGATCGGATCGTTGACCCGTGTCACTTCCGGAATCGAGTTGATCGGTTCCGGCCGGTCGAATGACAGCGGGGCGTAATCCTGCGTGTCATAGTTGTGGTGGTCCGGGTCGGTATACCGTTTCAGTTCGAGCCGTGAATTGACCGTCGGGGTCGGCGGCAGCTTGTCTGGATGAATGTAGTTGCTTCGTCCGCCGAAACTGTTGTACGCGTTCCAGGTGATGTCCGAGGCGAGAACGGCGATCGGCTCAGTGGGTTCCGCCGGAGCCACGACCCACGGGAACGAGAAGAACGCACCGGACTCACCCTTCGCATGAAAGAAGTACAGGCCCGACTTCTCAGGAGCTGTCTGGTACTGCTTGTGATGAGGGCTCGTGTAGCCGAACTTGTTCCACTCAACGCCGGTTTGTGAGTAGTCGCCGTCGGGAGTGATCTGAACCGTCGCCCGCGGACCGTGCTCATCAAACCAGCCGATCGACCGAACCAGTTCCTTCTCCCACCCGTACCGCCAGAGCGAAAGGTGGTACTGCTCGGGCGAGTGGACACGGAATTCCGATCGCTCCCCCGACTTCGCGTACTTCGGCCACGCGTACCCCAGCAGGCAGTCATCGAGAAGTCGAAAGTGGACTGGCTCGTGGTCGTCACGAATCTCCACGTCGACAACCCTGGCTCCATAGCCCGGTCGGTTGAGCGTCACTTTCCACGTCCCTTGCTCAAGGTCAACTCGCACAGAACCATCCGCAAGAGATCGTGCAGCGTGGTACGTGCGGCTGTTTTCAAAGAGCAGGCTGACCTCGGGAATGGCCACGTATCGGTCATCACTCACAAATCCAATTAACATCAGACGCCTCGCTTTACTCGGACATGGCAGACTGAACATCAGATACTTGACGTCATTAACAGATCACAAATGTCACAACCTGTTATGTTGATTCAGAAAAAAGGCAGTCTTTCAGGGAATGCCTGATGTTTTTTTTCCCCGTAAATCAATAGGCTCCGCCCGCGACTGGGCTCGTTGTGTCCAGGTCGCTTTGTCGTAACAACGTAATGAGTGATGTTGAATCCAGCTGTGCAGGTCTAGCTGGAACTTTTGTGGCCCTCCCCCGGGCAGAGACAGTCCGACGGAGAAGTGGTCCTTGTGGCCGCGGTGACCGCCAGGCAGAAACGGTTCCAGGGGAGGGTCACCTTTTTGCGCTGTCACGTTGCCCCTTCCTGATCCGTGCTTTCTCCCAGTTGCGGAACTTCGGCCTTGTCGTTGATGTGGAGTCCGTCGATCAGCTCCTGTCGCTGAGCGTGCATGGTCTCGTCGAACAACGTGAGAACGTCCAGCGCTTTGTCGCGGGACGTGACCAGACCGATGATGAGGTACTGCCCCAGCGCCATGCCGTAACAGATCCACCCGGGTCCGCCTGGTGCAATTGTGGCGAGAATGGCAAACACGGGTGAGGACCGGTTGAGGTGCAGGCACACGAACCCCTTCGTGACCACCCACCATTGAATCTTGATTTGTGGCCACCATTTCAGCTTTCGGTCGAATTGAATTTTCGGCGGGCCATTATGGATGACAGCGAAGAGTTCCTGATCGGGCATCATCTGAATCACCCCGATCGCGAGCATGACGCGCAGGCCAAGCAGCAGCCATCCAGAGTCATCGTCTCTGACCTGGAGTTCGGACGCAGCGGCCTCGTCATCGTCACGCGTGACTTTGCCCTTCGAGTCGTCCGCCCGTTTTTCGTATCGCGCCTGCACGACGGGTTCGACCCACGGGAAAATTGTGCTCTCCATATTCTGCGTCGCGAGCAGCAGCAGGATCGCCCCGCGAAACCATTGCTCAAGATCTTTTTCCAGTTCCGCGTCGAGCGTTTCGACTTTCAGCACGCGGCGGGTGAGCGACCGAAAAATCGGGACGGCGATGAGGCCGACCAGGAACCGCGTGATTGGCCGGAGAATCGGTCGCAGCAGCGAGACATCCATGAAGAATCGGAAAAAACTCAACACTGCGGAGATTCCTCAGAAGTGATTTCCGATGGCGAGCTGTTTCCGTTCGCCGCGAAGCATGCCGCGCGGGACCGATCAGTCAACGTAGAGAAACTCGTTTGAGTTCAGCAGGACATGGCACAGGTCGACGAGCGCGTGCATGGGAATCCCGGTTTTCGTCGTGCCGGTTCCCCCTTCGATTTCGAGGTGATTCTCAGAGCCGGATGAGTCGAGTCCGGCTTTTCCACTGGAGTTGAAGTTCCAGACTCCGGCGAGATCCGAATTCGATGCACGATGAATCGCCAGTTCCTCAACGGTGAGTGTCCTGCGTGAAAGTCGAACGTCATCGATCAGTCCGTTCCAGCGAGCTCGTTGCGATCCGTCGCGGTCTCCGATGACGACGCCGAGCTTCGGCCGGAAGTCGCCGATCGCTTTATGGGTGACAAAGGCAGCTTGAAGCGGGCTCGCTGCCTGTGACAGATCCTTCATGTAAAACCGGACGCCCGTCTGATTTGTGTCCTGAATGTCGACCGACACGGCGACGTAGTACGGTTTTCCAAGTTCCGGCCGCAGATTGGACGCGATGACTTCGTACTGAGGTTTGTCCTCAGTCGGAACCTGGCCGACCAGTTGCAGGATCAGGTTCCGAGGCTGGTAGCCGGACTTCTCACTGGTGACGCCGAAGTTCCAGCCGCGATTGGCAGAGTTGCCGTCCCAGTGGGAAACGATCGTACGGACATTGGCACTGGGATAAAGCGAGTCGAGCTGGATGATGGCCTCGATGGTGAAGTCCGCATCCGGCAGCGACTCGTGATACGGAACCCGCCACAGCGTCGATTCTTTTTCGTCGATCCGCACAGCCGGACTGTCCGTCGCTTCGAGCCGTTCCCGTGTGGCGGCTGAATCGGCTCCGAGAGCGGAAAGGCTGTTCAAATACGAAACGGCTCCGGTGAGTTCCGTCTCGCTGGGCGATCGTCCGTAAACGATCTGCCAGGCGGCGGTGGCAGCTCTCTCGCTGGCCTCGCCGTTTTTCATCGCGCCTGCCAGCGAGTCAACCCGCTTCGCCAGCGCGGTCGATCGCGCGAGCATCCAGTCGCCGTTAATCATGAGCAAAGCCTGCGTCGGCGTCG
>ERZ891418.278-NODE-278-length-18468-cov-6.803780_pt1 | contig 18468 bp, 13 predicted proteins | sample MGYA00521236_ERZ891418 | MGnify/ENA primary metagenome ERZ891418 (study PRJEB32303, sample SAMEA104408696) | aquatic metagenome | biome: Brackish water; feature: Chemocline; material: water | place: Baltic Sea | collected 2014-10-18T10:34:00 | depth 100 m ... | reverse complement strand
AGCACCGAAACGGCGTCGCGAGCTCGCCGCACGTCGGCAATGGCCTGCTTCATCAACGTGAGAATGTTCGATTCGTCCGGCCCCGTTTTGCCGCGGCGTTTGCCGTAGTGCGGCAGATGAATCATAAACGTGTGAAGCTGTTTCTGATTCAGACCTTGCGCAAAAAGCCGACCGACCGGCATCGACCGACCGGACTCGTGAACCACCACCACCGCTGGAGCTTTAAACGGTTTCCCGTCTTTGTCGCGAGCCAGGTACCACTCCATCGAGACGTTGTCGTTGTTCGAATCTCCGGTGGGGATTGGGCTCGGAAAGCGAACGAGCGCGGCGCCGAGTCTTGCATCGGGTTTTTCACACGTGACCTGGAACGAGGCCGGCTTCCACACGAGCCCTGTCAGGCAAAGCTGCGCATCGGTCGACTCGTCCTTGCCAGGTTCGAGCGAGTCGCGCGACTCGAAGGTGGTTTGAGGCAGAAACGCCAGAGGATCGTCCAGCGCGAACGCGACTCGAGCTCCTGCGAAGAGCAACGGCGTGAGGACAATGAGATGACACATTTTCATGACGGGCCTGCGGTGTCGGGCGAGCGGATTCTGAGGATCGCATTCGGCTCGCGAGGGATGATACTGAAACGGAAGAACCTCAACACAGCATGCAGTCCTGCGGAGTTCGTCAGGGTGAAGAATCGCGTTCAAACAACCAGCAAATCCCGGTAGACTCATCCTGGTAGCACAGAGGAGTCAGTGACGTGTCGCAGTTTCGAAACGGGAGACGAACGATGAAAAGCACCGTTCTGACTTTGATCACAGGCCTCACACTGACCGCCGGCAGCGTTCTCGCGCTGGAGGAAAACGCGCCGGGGACATCGGAACTTGTGATCAAGAAACTGCTCGCGCTGACAGACTCACTGCAGGATCGTGTCACCGAGCTGGAAAACACAGTGGACGAGCAGAAAGCGGAAATTGCCCGGCTGAAGCTGCAGCAGAATCTCTCGCCGGTCCCGACGCCAAAGCTCCTGTTTGTTCCGGAAACACCGCCGACAGGACTGAAAATCTGGCAGTATCAGATCGTACCGACCACGCCTGCGACTCAACTCAATTTGCCGCCCGGTTCTGCCGCCCGGGAAATTAACGGGATGCGATTCTACATCGTGCCGTGTACGCCGGAGACGTCTTACGCTCCAACAGCAACTCCACCGGTCACAACGCAAAGTGGAGTCACTCGCGTGCCCATTCACGTCACGGTCCCGGTTGCCAGGTGACACGTCTTCGTCAACCTGAACACGAGCTACTGAACAAGGCCTTTTGTGAGCTCCATGAAGGCCGTTTCCAGGTTGACCTCTTCTTCGCGGAAGAGCTTTAACTTGAGTCCGCCGGCGATGATGTCGCTGGGCAGATCGCTGTAGTCCAGCGTGCCTGGCATGAGCGTCGTCAGGATTGTTGCCGTTGAGTCCACTTCGACGGACTCGACCAGATCGTGTTGTTCGATCAGAGCCGCGGCTTTGTCCGTATTACCGTTGACTTGAATGTGCAGGACGATCCTCTTTCGGGCTTTGCGCATCACCTCGTCCACGTGGCCGTCGACGATGAGATCACCTTTCTCAATCATGCCGACCCGCGTGCAGACATCCGCCAGTTCCGGCAGGATGTGGCTGGAGACGATGACTGTTTTGTTAAGTTCGCCGAGCCGTTTGAGCAGGTTGCGGATTTCGATTCGGGCTCGCGGATCCAGGCCGCTTGCCGGTTCGTCGAGGAGCAGCACCTGCGGTTCGTGAAGCAGCACCCGGGCCAGGCCAATGCGCTGTGTCTGACCTCGCGAGAGCTGGTTGACCATCGCGTCCCGTTTGAAAGCCATATCAACCAGTTCGAGCTTTTCCTCAACGACGCCGCGCCGTTTGTCGACCGGAACCCGGTACGCCGCCGCAAAAAACTCGAGGTACTCGACGACGGTCATGTCTTCGTAGACGCCGAAGAAGTCCGGCATGAAGCCGACGAGGCGGCGGATTTCCTGCGCGTGCGTGTAGATCGACTTTCCACAGACATACGCCTCGCCGTAGTCCGGCTGGAGGAGCGTGGCGATCATCCTCATCGTCGTCGTTTTGCCCGAACCGTTCGGTCCGATGAAGCCGAAGACGTCGCCTTCCGACAACTTCAGATCGATATGGTTGACGGCGACCAGGTCACCGTAGCGTTTTGTCAGCTGGCGGATTTCAATCACGAGTACGCTCTTTGAACGGATGCCAGGCTCTGGCCGGAGAATCAAATCGACGAAAAAGATGAGCCGAGACTAACGCGGCACTCGGACGGACGAAAGCGGAAGCGTTCGTTTGTTGTTGCCGCCCTCCCGCGCTGCCAGGTTCGTGTCAGGTGGCAAAGGCGTCCATCGGGACGGCGACGATTCCGGATTCAGAAACCGTCAGTCCGTTCGCGCGGTCCTTGTCGTGGTCGTACCCGATTTCCATGCCCTCGGGAATTCGAACGTTCTTGTCGATGATGGCTCGTTTAATTCGAGCATGTCGGCCGACGTGGACTCCGTTGAAGAGGATGGAATCTTTGACCTCGGACCAGCTGTTGACTTTCACTTCCTGGCCGAGAATGGAATGCTCGACCCGGCCGCCGGAGATGATGGAACCGACGCAGACGATGCTGTCGACTGCCATGCCAACGCGAGGTTTCTCTGCATCGAAGTCGGCAAAGACCGTCTTCGGCGGCGGCAATGGCGGGTGATACGTGTTGGTTGGCCAGGACCTGTCGTAAAGATCGAGCTCCGGATGCACGGAGATCAGATCCATGCTGGCTTCGTAGTAGGCGTCGAGCGTCCCGACATCCCGCCAGTAGTTGGTCTGGCCGGTGTTTCGATCCAGGAACGGGTGGGCCAGAACATGTTCCGACTGGATCAAATGAGGAATGATGTCCTTGCCGAAGTCGTGCGAGCTCGATCGATCCGTGGCATCGTTGCAGAGACAGTCCAGCAGAAAGTCGCGGTTAAACACGTAAATGCCCATCGAGGCCAGAAACCGCGACGGATCGTTCGGCACCGGCGTGGCGCGTTGCGGCTTCTCCTCAAAACCGGTGATCCGCATCTCGCCATCGACCAGCAGAGCTCCGAACTCGTCGGAAAACTCAAGGTTCACGGGCAGGCAACCAATCGTCGCGACGGCTCCGGCTTCGATGTGCCGACGGACCATGTCGGCGTAATCCATCTTGTAAATGTGGTCGCCGGACAGGATCAGAATGTAGTCGGCCGGGTGCTGCTCGATCGTGTAAATGTTCTGGTAAACGGCATCGGCGGTTCCTTGATACCACTGCTCGTCGATGCGCTGCTGCGGTGGGAGCACCTCAATGAACTCATCGAGTTCCCTGTGAAGGAAACTCCAACCCTGGTGGATGTGGCGAACCAGGCTCGCGGCGCGGTACTGCGTCAGAACGAGCATCCGTCTTAGATTCGAGTTCAGGCAATTCGACAGCGTGAAGTCGATGATACGGTAAGCCCCGCCGAACGGGACGGCCGGTTTCGCGCGTTCGCGAGTCAGCGGCTCAAGCCGGGTGCCCTTGCCTCCGGCGAGGATCAGTGTCAGCACGTTTTTCACAGAGCACTCCGTTCCTACGCGGGTCATCCTGAAGCGGTCGAGATTGTAATGAGTCTTGAAACCAGCCCGAAGCCTCAAACGACTTTCTGAGATTCCGCCCGTTCCCGCGCGGCCACGGCCATTTGAAGACAGGCCGGAATGTCGAGCACCGTGCGTTCCATTCGACGGGCCTGGTAGTGCCGCGCGAAGTTGGCCGGCACTCGCAGCCGCCAGTTCGTGTCATTGACAACGCCCGGCCGATTATAGAGCCCGGTCAGACCGAGCAGATCAGAGAAGAACACCGAGACGTGGCCCGCCTGGCTGGCGAGCATCGCGGCGAAAATCGCATGAGTCAGCTCGCCAGGATTTTCGCTCGTTTGTTTGACGAAGCCCGTTCGCTCGCTGGCGGGAATCCACAGTCGATCGGCGAGGTACTCCGCCCACGCGACGCCCTGCGTGCCTCCGCACCAGCCTCGCGTCAGAAGCCAGATCGGCGGCGTATCGTGGTTGCCCAGCATGATCCAGTCGGCCGGCTGAGCCTGCTCGATCCGGTACACATCGGACGGGTCGTCCAGCTTCGCTTTCTGCACGACTCGAAACCGACCGAGACCGTGCCGCTGCATGACTCGGGCGAGCGGGTACGGCAGAGTACTGAGCACCTCGCACGCCAGGTTCGATTCCGGATCGCCGCCCAGCTCACGAATCACCTCGACCACAACGTCGAACAAAGCGGAATAGCGATCGACCTGGTCATCATCGAGCTCGCGTGTCCGGTCGCCGGCGTATCGTTCTTTGGATTCGTCAATCTGATCCGGTCGCGCGATAGCGAACTCAGCCAGGGCCGGGTGGTCCGCCAGGTTTGGCGATTCGTAAAGCCGTGCTCCGGATCGGACAGCCTCGCCGGGATCGGCGGTGTCCTTGCGGTAAACCCACGGGCAGATCAGACCGTGAGGATGGTCGACGCGAATCCCGTCGAGACCGTCAAGCATTCTTCGCACGCGGTTTCGCAGGGACTCCTTCGCGGCTCCGCTGCGAATCTGATCCGGATGGAAAACCGCGTAGCCCCACGGTTGCCCTTCGGGATTCGTGCGGCTTGGCGGAGCTCCCATCAGGTAGTCCGGATGAAACAGTTCTGCGGCGAGGCGCGAATCTTCGCGCGAGATTCCGATCTGCAGGTCGCCGTAAAAATTCAGATCGGGAAACTCCGCGTGCAGCTGCCGATGCTGCTGGCGGAGCACAAACTGCACAAACGAGTGTCGTGCCGGGTCGGCGTCCTTCGCTGTGAACTCAAGCCAGTCGGCGTTCTTATCGCGAAACTTCGCGAGGTCGTGGTCGAGCGGCGAGTCTTTTCCGCCGCGTGCCCGGAACGTCTGCCAGACCTCGTCGAGTGCCGCGGAAATCTCATCCCACGCGTATTGATGATGCGTCCGCTGAGTTCCGCTCGGCCGGCCGTCAACAATGCGCCGCACGGTGTCCTCAGCAAGCAGCCCCTCCCAGTACGGGTCCTTAACGAGCGGCCGCAGCGCGATCGATAGAAAATCGTGGACGAACAGCCGACCGTCGTACGGGCACGGGTTGCCTCGATCCGTCTGCCCCTGCGGTCCCAACTGCAGCCCGTCGAAGCCCAGCTTCTGGGCGAACTGCAGAAAATCTCTCGCCCCTTGCGAGTACGGTGAGCCGCGTCCGGTATCCTCGTCGGGCCGCGACGGAAAACTCAGATCGTGAATCTGCAGAACCAGCCGCTTGATGCCGAGCTGTTTTTTCAGATTGGCGAGAGACTCCATGCCGCTTCCTTTGTCACCCGACACTCCTTGCCGGATCGGTTTTTCGTTTGCTGGTCACGCGGCCCGTTGCGGAAACGGCCCGCTTCTTTCCGCAGCGTAAAGGCTACTGTAATCTTCGTCACCTCGGACGACCCGCATGAAAACCCATGTGGATTTCTTTGACTCTGCACCATTCTTTGACTCTGCACCATGGATGAACCAGTGAGCGAACCCGCGCCCGCCCGCGTCGACTCGGCAACCGACCTGTTCCTTGCCGAGACCTCGCCGCTGTTAACGGCCCTTCCTGAATTCCTTGCGGATCAGAGATGGTTCGCCGGCAAGACGAAGTCGATTTCTCAAATCAGAATGGACGAGGCGCTGCCAATCGCGACGACGACCGCCGGGGAATTCTGGCTGGCGATCATCGAAGTCCGCTTCGACGACCAGATCGGCCAGCGATACGCCGTTCCGCTCTCGATCAAGTCGTCCGTCGAGAATGCTCCCTCCCGGATTCTGACCTTCGTTGAGGCCGACGGTTCCGATCCGCAAGCAGTTTTCGAAGCATCGTCCGATCCGGAATTCTGGGCCGAGTTCCTGCGGAGCGCGCTGAGCAACGTCGAGTCCGGTTCAGACGCAAGGCCCGCGCTGCGATTCCTGAAAACCGATTCCGACCTGAGCTGGTCGGCGACGTCGCACATCACCGTCGAGTTTCCCGAAACCGAACAGAGCAACACGTCGGTCATCCTCGACGGCCGGTACTTTTTGAAAATGTTTCGGCGTCCCTCGGCGGAAACCAATCCGGACGTCGAAGTCGCCAGCTTTCTGACCGTCGATGCCGGCTTCACTCATTCGCCCTGCGTCACCGGTCATGTAAATTTTCTTCCGGCAAGCGGTCCGCCGGAATGCCTCGCTCTGATTTCTGGACTCGTCCCGGCCGAGAGCGACGCGTGGACGTTCACGCTCGAACAGAACGACGGGTTCTGGCAGCGACTGTTCCTCAGCCAGAAAATGCTGGAGGTCACACCGCCCACGGTCGACTGGTCGATCGCTTCCTGCGGATCGCCTCTGCCGGACGATGCCGAGCTGATCGGCGACTTTCTTGACGATGCAAAACTCCTCGGCCGCCGCACGGCGGAACTTCACATCGCACTCAGCTCGGATCCGGACTGCGACGCGTTTCGCCCCGAGCCGGCGACGGTCGAGTCCATTCAGTGTCTCCTCGCCACAATCCGGGTTGAAGTCGAATCCACCCGGTCGATGCTCGAATTGGCAGACCTTGCTGATCCGGTTTCGCCAGACCTGCCAGGGCGGATTCAAGCAGCGGCCCTCGCTCAACTCACCGAATTCGAAGCCGCCGCGTCCGACATCGCGTGCAGGCAGATTCGAGTTCACGGCGATTACCACCTCGGCCAGATCCTCCGCACCGAGGACGACTTCGTGATCATCGATTTCGAAGGCGAGCCAGACCGGCTGATTGTCGAGCGACGTGAAAAACGCAGCGCCTTGAAAGATGTTGCCGGGCTTGTCCGGTCGCTTCACTACGCGGCGTGTACCGGTGCCGCGAAACTCACGCCGGCTCTCGACGACCGCAGCATCCCCGACAACGTCACCGCCTGGCAGAACTTCTGGTTCGGATGCTCCGCCCGAGTATTCCTCGAAGGCTATCTCGAAACAGCAACCGGTCAGGTCTTCCTGCCCGACTCGCCAGCGCAGACTCAGCAGCTTCTCGACCTGTATCTGCTGGAAAAAGTGCTCTACGAACTTCGCTACGAACTCAACAATCGCCCCGACTGGGTGGCAATCCCACTCGCCGGCCTGAAGGCCGTGCTTAACCTGTAGGAGAATCAAAATGGACCGACGCGGATTTCTGCACAGTTCTCTGGGAGCCACTTTTGCAGGCGCTGCTGTGGCCGGAGCGGACAGCAGCCCGGCCGAGCCGACGGTCGATCCTGTCGCTGCGCTGACCGGGAATCTCAACCCGACGATTCAGGCCGCTCGCGAGGTCGGACTGCGGATCCTCAAGCCGACGGCAAAGGAACTCGAACGTGGACTCAAGCTGCACGCCGAGTCGCTCGTTTTCGACGCGTACGGATTCTCCCCGCGATCCGCGCTGAATGGAGACTCGCTCGCGGCAGCCATCGAGGAGGGAGCATCCGAAGTCGAGCTCGATGACATGCGCGAAGAGATGGGCATGATCGGCTGCGTTGGAAATCCGGAAGAGCTGCGCGAGTACCTCGATGCCTGGCGGGCGTCCGGCGTGACGTGCATTTTTCAGAACGCTGGTGAGGAAGGGCAGGACCCGATGCGGCTGATCAAGCGGCTGGCTCGGTTCACCTACGTGACGGACATGTTGCGAGACCAGGTCGCGAAGGCCGCGACACCGGACGATGTTGAGGCAGCAAAGAAAGCCGGAAAACGATGTCTTTACCTGACGGGCAACGGTGTGCCGCTGACTCAGGACTGGTTGTCCGTGCCGGACGAGCTCCGATATCTGCGCGTTTTTTACCAGCTCGGCATCCGCATGATGCACCTCACGTATCAAAGGCGAAACATGATCGGCGACGGTTGTGCCGAGAAGGCCAACGCCGGACTCAGTGATTTCGGCCGCAGCGTGATCGCCGAAATGAACCGCGTCGGAGTCATCCCCGACTGTGCTCATTCCGGCTGGCAGACGAGCCTCGAAGCGGCACAGGTTTCGTCCCGGCCAGTCGTGGCAAGTCACACCGTTGTCGGAGAGATTTACCCGCACATCCGCAGCAAGCCGGATGAGGTCATCAAGGCGATTGCCGATTCCGGTGGCTACGTCGGCATCTGCTGCATCTCACGATTTCTGCGAGGAACCGGCGACATCAACGCCTTCCTCGATCACATCGACTATGTCGTGAAAAACTTTGGAGCCGACCACGTCGCCATCGGAACCGACGTGGCGTACTCATCCCAGAACGCCGCGGTGGAATCGAAAAAAGTGCCGCGTCTGCGTCGAACGCGGACGGAGTTTCGCTCGCTGTGGCCGGCGGACGATTTCAAAACGACGGCCGACATGGCCAGCAGCCTGGCATGGACGAACTGGCCGTTGTTCACGGTCGGCCTGGTTCAGCGAGGCCACTCGGATGAGGTGATCCGGAAAATTCTCGGCGGTAACGTCATGAGAGTGGCTCGCGACGCGATGTCTCGAAAGTAAAACAGGGGTGAGCGGGGCCGAGCGAGCTCCGGCAGATTGCGGATTCGCATGTCTGGTGGGACTCGCTGTGCTCGGCCCACCCTACTTCTCAATCGACGCTCCGATCGTGGCAGTCAGCGTGTCTGCATCGCCGGAGACGCAAAACCACGTGCGGTCGATGAGGCTTAGAGCGTCTTTGAGTTCCGCGAGTCTGCGTGCCGCTTCTTCTTTGGAGATATTGTCCCGCTTCGCGCGGCGGATGAACCAGTCGGAATGAGTTTCCAGCAGCTTCCGAGCTTCCGCCGAATTCGCGACGACCAACTGGTTGTTATTCGCAAGGCTGTCTTCGCGGCTGTCCGCGCGAGGTGCCTCACCACGAGCCGCCTGTGCTTCACTGGCCACGAAGGCTCCGCAAATCTCGGGAGTCGTCGCCAGAACCAGGTGGCGGTCCGTCACGGCGAATGCCGGTCGGAACAGCGTGACCGGTTCGGCCCAGTGAATGGTCGACTCGACGCCTGCCCGCTGTTTCAGCACAGAAATCTCACCGGACGTTTTCGCATTGTGAACCGCCGCGAGTGCGTTGAGGCCCGCCTTGAGCGCGTTCTCCAGGCCCGCCTTTGTCTGCTCCTGCTGAGTTTTCGTGCCGCCAAGCTGAATCTCGATCGCGACCAGACCGTCGAGCGGAAACGTCACCGACTCGGCCGGTTCGCGCGGCACGGAAAAGAACAACCAGCGCGGACCAAGCATCGGCAGCAGATCGTCGAGCGGGTCGGCTCCGAGCAGCAGTCCGGCGAGCACTCGCCGGACCTGGCGGACGTCCTTCGGCATCGAGTCGTCATCGCCGGTTGCCGACTTCAACAGATCGCGAATGCTGCCTGACGCGACATGACCGCTCATTGTCAGCAGGGCCGATGCCGGAACCTGGTGGAGCGGCAGTTTCCGCTCGGCCTGCAACCCGACCTGTTTGCTCCACCAGTCGGGAGCTGCCTGGCTGTCGTAGTCGGCGATCAGTTGAAACTGAAGTGTGTCATTCTCAAAAAGTCCCCGCAGTGTGAGCCACCGGCACCGCTTCCACGCGGACCGCGCGAACGGCGGCACATCGCCGCCCGTTTGCAGCAGACTGTCGAAAGCTCGCGGATTGACGAAGACGGAAACGACTTCGTTCTTGTCGCGACGCCAGGTGGCCGGTTCGAAATCCGCGTTGCCGGCGAGCGACTCGCGAGAATTCTTCTCCGCAGAGAGCTCGATGATCCGCTTGATCTGAGCCTCATCGTGTGAGAAGGCGAAAGCGTCATCCAGAATCACGTAAAACGTCTGCAGAGAATTCGGACTGCCCGCCTTCCGCGACGTGAAGTACGACTTGCCGCTGGCCTCCCGCTTTGTTCGATCCTGCTTGTCGATGCGGTCCCACCCGGCGAGCAGAGATTCGACCGTCGCACCATCCGCTTTGATAATGAGTGCTCCCGAAGGAGCCGCACCGGTGGTGAGGTTCAGCGAAACAACGAACTCTCGCCCAAACAGCGATTCAATCGTCTGGCGAACCGGACTTCCGGAAACCGACGACACCATCGCCCCCGCGCTGAGCAACTGCTGGTACTCGGGACTGGCCAGCCATTTTTTATACACGTCCGCCGACCGCAGCCGGTCGGCGAACGCCGACCCTTCGATCTTCCTGATGTTTTCGGTGAGGCCTCGCACGTGAAGGCACGCCGCGGCATTGCCGTCGACGAGTTTCAAAAGATCGTCCGCCTGCGTCGCCTGATGCCACACGGCTGTCAGCAGAGCGACGGCCGCCAGGAAAACGTTGAGGTTGATTCGAGTCATCTTGTCTCTCTCCGGTTGAAACCGGTTTCGTTGAGAAAATCGTGTCCAACAGCCCGTTGAAATAGTCGCGGCACGACGCAAACCGTCAGGTCAGATCGCATTCTTCCATGCAAAACCGGGCGGCTTGCGCCGCTCCGCTAAATCAATTTGCTTCATCAAAGCGCTGCCGATTTCTTTCTATGTCGTTGTCACTTCGGAGACGTCGAGCAGGAAGTCAAATGCCCGGTTGATCCTGCCGGGGATCAGTGATTCTTTTTCGCGAGATTCTTTTTCGGGGGATACTTCGGGTGACGGCTCGTCAGGAATTGTTGTGCTGTCGGATTCTGGCAGGCCGAGGTCGGCCTTCAGGTCCGGCATGAATACGCTGAGGTCGCTGGCCTGATTGACGGCTTTGCTGGCGATCCCGTCCCAGGCGGAACGAGTGCTCGCGAGAAGTTCGTCGACTCCCGCGTACTGGTCGACTTCGTTGAGTTCTGGTTCGAGAGGGATGTGACCAGGAGTCTGAAGTGGCGAGTCATCGTCGGCCGTCTGATTGAGGCCGGGTCGAAAGGCAAACGCTGCACCGAGAACGACGACCGCGACCGTGGCAATGGTCAGCCAGGTCTGCCTTGCCCCCTCTCCCCTCGGGGGAGAGGGGGCCCGAAGGGCGGGTGAGGGGGATGTGGAAACTGAGACTGGTTTCCCGACGGAGGTTCGTGGGGCCCCCTCATCCGGCCTTCGGCCACCTTCTCCCCCTGAAGGGGGAGAAGGGACGGGTTTGATTGCGGCCGCGATAACTCGCTCGACCAGATCGATTTCCACCGGCTCTGTCCACGATGCGAGTGCCGATTCGAGCAGCAGGAAATCCTGCCAGGCTGACCGGCAGGACTCGCACGAATCCGCGTGACTGCTGACCGCGCTCCGGTCCGACAGTTGCCGATCGTCGATCGCTCGTTCGAGTTCACTCTGAAATTGTTTGCAGTTCATGACGATGCCTCGCAAATGACGCCCCGTTCCCGGAGACACTCGGCAATCTGACCTCGTGCCCGGTGCAGCCACGTTTTGACTGTGCCCTGCGGTCGGTCCAGGATCTCGCCGATTTCCTCATATGAAAGCTCCTGCTGATAAAACAGCACGAAGCACATTCGGTATTCCTCACGCAGTTCGCCCAGGGCCAGATCCAGTTCCTCGGCGATGTCGACTTCCTGTTGTTCGTGTTTCGAGTGTTCGCGCCGCTCGGATTCCAGGTCGATCGCCAGGTCGTTCTGTGACGGCAGTTTCGATCGTTTTTCGAGTGCCGTGCGGCACCGGTTCGCGACGATTGTCAGTAGCCAGGGCTTCATCGGCCGGGACGGATCCCAGTGGTCGAGGGCTCGAAACACGCGCAGGAACGATTCCTGAGCGACATCTTCCGCGTCCTCGCGGTGCCGGAGCATTTTCAGGCAGAGCGAGAACACCAGGTTCTGGTACTTCGTTGTGAACGCGCGCATCGCGACCTCGTTTCCGGCAAGACAGCGCTGGACAAGATCCACGTCGTCGCTCACGACGATCCCGGTTTCTAGTTCATTCCTCGCGGAAGTCTTTTCTGTTGAGAGAGTTACGTCTCGACAGGATCGGCTTTCGCGGGATTTGGATTCAATCGGGCCGAGTTGCCTCGACTCGTGTTTTACCCTCGCCGGGCAAAAACAGTTTCAGAGATTGTGCTTTCCGCGTGACTGCCGGCCAAGGTGAAGCGGGCGAAAATGGGTGGCCTTGAACCTCTTTGCCAGTTGACGCGGCCGGTCGTGCGAGACTTTGCGGGTTCTGCTCAAGAATCAGGTTCTACCGGTTCGATCATTCCTGCAGGGCATCCTGCGCGGCCGCGCTGCGCTTGCGCCTGTTTTTTAACCGTCTGGTCGAATGAGGCCCGCGATGTACGAGCAGTTTTTCCAACTCAACCGCCGTCCGTTTGCCGCGACTCCCGATCCGGCCTGCTTCTTCAGCACAGAATCCCTCGCCGAAAACCTCAACCAGTTGAAGGTTTGTGTCGAGCATGGCCAGGGCATCGGCATCCTGACGGCTCCTGCCGGCACAGGGAAGACGCTCCTTTGCCAGCGTCTGCTGAAGGATCTGGGGGAGCGGTACCGCAGCATCTTCCTGGGGAACTCCAACTTTCCGACGCCTCGTTCGCTGCTTCAGGCGGTTCTTTACGAACTCGGTGTCGAACCGTCTCGAAACGACGAGCAGGAACTGCGGCACGAACTGCGGAATGCTCTCGGTGAGATCCGCCAGGATTACGAAGCGCTGGTTCTGATCGTCGACGAGGCGCATCTGTTCGAGGCGGCCGTGCTCGAAGAGATCCGCACGCTGGTCGACCTTGCCGAGGAAGGGCACTCGCTCGTTCGAGTCATCCTGTCGGGGCAGCTTGAGCTCGAAGAACGAATGACCGATCGCCAGTTTGACGCGATCAACCAGCGAACGTCGGCTCACGTCTGCATCGAGGAATTCAGCATCGCCGAATCCGTCGGCTACGTTCGACACCGCATCGAGTGGGCAGGCGGGAAACCGGATGACGTCATTACGGAAGAGGGAACACTGATCATCGCGAGAGCCAGTTGCGGCGTGCCGCGATGCCTGAACCAGCTGGCCGACCACAGCCTGCTGCTCGCCTTCGCCGCCGATGAATCGCCCGTTTCAGAGAGCACTGTGCGGGAGGCACTGGAAGATCTCAAACAACTGCCGCTTCACTGGAACGACGTCAACGATGCCGACCGGATGATCGAGAGTTGTTCGGAGTCGGGATCGTCTACCGAAGCGGATTCGTTTGACGAAGTGGGCGACGAGGCAGCTGAAGAGGAGCCGTCGGCACAGGAAACGACGCCGTCGGAATCTCATGTTGAGCCGCAGTCCGACGAATTCGCTGCGCCATTCGCCGTCTTCGAGTTCGGCGCGGACGACTCGCCACGAGAAGACGACGAAGGCGACACGCTCGACGAAGCTGCAGTCCTGGCCGAGTTTCCAGCGTCGTCCGCGGACGGGTCTGATCCTGCAGGTGAAAAAACGCACGCATCCGCAGAGGTCGCCAGATCGAGGAACGAAGACGAGTTCAAATTGAATGGGCAGCCTTCGCGGCCCGTCTCGGAAATCTGTGGAGTCGTCCTCGACTTGTCTTCGGGCGTCTGCGGAGTTTCCGAGTACCAGGGAAGGGGCCCGGCAAAGACTCGTTCCAACAGCGAGCCGGATTCGGTCAGCGATCCTGAGCCAGCGCAGCCGGAACAGAAGATCGTGGAAAGTGAAGTCACAGAAGAAACTGCGAATGCCACATCCGTGTTTGAATTCGGCCCGTCCGACGAAGCCGAGCCAACCGAAGAACCGGCGACTGACCAAATGACATCAACGACGAAAGCCGCTCCGACTGAAGAAGAAGTACTCGCCGAAATCGCTGCGGCGGAACGGGAAATTGCCGAGTTCACCGCTGAGTTCGACCGGGATTCTGAATCAACGGCCGACGCGGATTCTGTTGTCGTTCTCGATGAAGAAACAGCCGCAGAAGAAGCGACCGAGCCGGTTTCGAGCAACAGCGAGATTGACGACGAAGTGGAATCGTCGGAGATCGCCGCGAACACGCCGGCGGTCGAGTTCGAAATCGTTTCCGATCCGTACTCACTGATTCAGGAGCCACTCTCGGCCGGCATCGTGTGGGACGTTCCGCCCGTGTCGATGACTCGTGTCACGTTGGAACCCGCTTCCGCCCCGGAAGACGAATCATCGACCGAAGAGTCCTGCGACTTCGAGGAATCACTCAACGCGGAAACTGTCGCAGAAACCCAGGCGGACGACGATCTGGAAGCGTCGCAGATCGGATCGGAGGACGCGATTTTCGAGGAGTCTGGCGAACCCGCTTCCGACGAACTTTGCGAATCCATCATGCACGACTGGTTCGAAGAGACATCTGAAACTCTTGAAGAACAGCTCGACGTTGTGGAAGCACCCGACGCTGAACTCTCTCTCTTCGCCGCGGATCCGGACGATCTGGAACTCAACGATTCTCCCCAGGACAACGTTGAATCTGTCCCGGTTCGAGAGGTTAATCCGGACCGGTATATCGATGCCATTATTCCAATGCTCGGCGAAATTGACGACCGGTTCACGTCGCAGCGCGACCGGGTTGATCAGCCCGAACGAGCGGCAGTCGATATTGAAGCGGAGCTGGTGGAAATGATTTCTGCCGACGACGCGGACATCGAAGACGAAATCGGCTCAGCGGTTCTCGACCTGTGCCTGGACACTCAGTGGAGCCTCCAGCAGGATCGCGTTGAGCATCGCGAGGAGTCTGCTGAGCCTGCCTCACAAAGAGGCTTTGAAACCAGCCCCGAACGGTACGACGTCGTCGAGCCCGAGGAACCGCCTTCCGCTTCGTTTGTTGAGCGTGTCAGTGAGCTCAGCCAGACCGAACCTGGCGAGTTGAATTCGAGCAGCGGCGGAGAGAAACGACGTCCGTTCGGTCAACTGTTCTCAGACCTGCGTCGCCGATCGTCGTAGGAAAGTGTCCGAAATCACTTCCTGATTGACGCCCACCGTATTGACGGCTGACGAAGTGGCATGGGCATCCTGCCAATACTGTTTGGCACGGCCTCTGTGTATCGAATCGTCAGGCAGGAACCGTGCCGAACACTCCTGGCATCCTGCCCATGTGAAACCTGCGTCAGGCACGACCTGGAAGGCCGTGCCACTTTCGGGAAACGATTTCGAACACGTTCCTTACTGACGGTCAGATTGAGTCTTGCGCGGACATTTGCACCACGGTTGATCGATCGGCGGAGCCGACACCCAGAGAGGTCACTCCGCTGGCAGGGCAAACCGATCGGCGTTCGACAACGTGCGGCCGTTGAGAAACTGCGCAGCAGACATGGCCTTCCTGCCTTCCGGTTGAAGCGTGAGCACCTCAACGGCTCCCTCACCGGTCTGCACAAACAGCCGCTTGCGATCTTCCACTTCAATTGAACCCGGTGCTCCTGGCACTGCCCGGTCAGTGGGCTCGGCATCGAGGATCAGAAGTCGAAGCGGCTTGCCTTCGGCGAGCTCAATCGTCGTTGAGGGTTTCGGCCACGGCTGGACTCCCCGGATGTGGCAACAAACCAGTCGAGCCGGTTTCTGCCAGGGAATCTGCCCTTGCTCCTTCGTCAGTCGCGGTGCCTTCGTGACGAGCGACGTGTCCTGCGTCAGCGGTTTCGTCGTCCCGGTCGAAAGCTCATCGACAACCTGCTGTGTGAGCGGCACGGCGAGTTCCGACAGTCGGTCCTGCAGCACGCCGTAGGTTTCTTTCCCGCCGATGTCCGTCTTGACGACTCCCAGGACCGGCCCGGCGTCGAGCTTCGGTTCGATCTGAAAAATGGTGATCCCGGTTTCCGTTTCGCCGCACAGCACCGCGTACTGAATGGGAGCCGCCCCGCGATACTTCGGCAGCAGCGACGCGTGCAGATTGATCGCTCCCAGGCGAGGAAGACTCAACAGCTCGGCGGAAAGAATCTGACCGTAGGCGGCGACAACGAAGAGATCCGCTTCAAACTCGCGCAGCCGCGCGATCGAGTCTGCCTCATTCGCCTTCGCCGGCTGAAAGACTGGAGTCGAGTTTTCCTCAGCCAGTTCCTTGAGCGGGTTGACGTGTCGATGATGCCCTTGCCCCGTCCGGTCCGGTTGCGTCACGAGGCCGACGACGTCGTGGTCGGTTTCGTAGAGCCCACGAAAAGTCGGCAACGCAAAACTGCCGGTTCCCAGAAAGACAAGTCGAAGCGACAAAGGAATTCCTTAACAGACCCCGCGGGACGGATGCCCACGTCCGTCAGGTGGAGTCCAACTGAAGGTGTTGTCCGGAAAAGTCCCGGACGGACGTGGGCGTCCGTCCTGCGAGGCGTTCTCTACTCAGGAAACTCGAACGTCTTCTCCAACTTCGCCAGCTGTTCTTTGATCTCGTCGTTGCCAGGCAATTCGCCGGTTTTCTGGCGACGTGCGAACTGGTCAGCGAAGTCGGCGATTCGCGGTTCGATTTCCTGACGGGCGAAGTCGCTCATTCGGTCGATGAAGAGGACGCCGTCCAGGTGATCGTTTTCGTGCTGGATGACCCGGGCAATCAGTTCTTCCGCCTCGATCGAGAAACCTTGTCCATCCAGGTCGAATGCCTCAACCACGATCTCTTCGGCACGCGGGACGTCGCCGTAAAGGTCCGGCAGGCTGAGGCAGCCTTCTTCGCCTTCCTCACTGCCCTTTCGGCGAACGATTTCCGGGTTGATGAAAACGAGTTCCTCTTCGGTCTCGGCAGGATCGGCGGTCGCGTTAATGATGAAAAATCGATACGGCAATCCAACCTGATTCGCGGCCAGGCCGATGCCGTGAGCCTCGTACATCAGGTCGAACATTTTCCGCACGGTGCGTTTCAGTTCGGGAGAAATTTCTTCCAGCGGCTTCGATTTCCAGAGAAGCGCCGGATGGCCGTACTTGACGATTTCCATGAGCCTTCTTTCAGGCAGATTTCGCGGCGGAACCGGCCACAGCAGCCAATTCGCGGGGCGAGATTATAGCGGAGCCGACGCATCGGTCGAGGAGCCTCGAAGGACCCGAGTTTAGAAGCCCAAAGCGCCCGGAAGAGGGCCTGTTCGGCACGAAATGCTGCTGGCGGGTCAAATGGGGAAATGAGTGGCGGCTGAAGGTTTCTCATTCTCACCGCGAGGTCTCACCGCAAGGGCAGTGGCCCCGGAAAACAGTCCCTCAATCGAGATGAGCGGCGTCCCGGTGCTCCGTCTGTCGAGCGGCAGTTTTCCCGCTCGATTGCGGGTTCCGACGGCAGCAGGTCAAATGCCCCGTTGATCCTGCATCCTTCCGAAAGTGGAATTCATTGTGCCCTACGCCGCGAGCCTTTCGCAGATTGACTCATGCAAAGAAGCCACCGTTTCTGTGTGCGACGCCGTTTTGGAGGGGCTCGGCGGAGAATCGCCGGACCTGTCGTTCGTCTTCGTCTCGCACGAACACCGCGACAGCTTTCCTGACCTCGCCGAGCTGATTCAGAATCGACTTGGTTCGCAGGTGCTGCTCGGCTGCGCGGGCGAGACGATCGCCGGCAACGACCGGGAGATCGAACACGGCCCGGCGTTGAGCCTGTGGTCCGCCTCGCTGCCCGGTGCGAAGCTCGAACCGTTTCACATCGAGTTCGAGCGGACTCCCGATGGACTGATCAGTGAGGGCTGGCCGGACCTTTCGACAGACGCCGCAGATATTCGAGCGGTGTTTCTCCTGGGCGAACCCTTCTCGACGGCAGTCGACCAGATCATTGACCGGCTCGGCGAGGAACTGCCCGGAGTGCCTCTCATCGGCGGCATGGCCAGCGGCGGTGGTGGCCCCGGCGAGAACTGTCTCTTCCAGGATCGACAGCAGATCGGGCAGGGAGCAGTCGGCGTTGTGGTGCGTGGCGGGCCGACAATCTCGACGATCGTCTCACAGGGCTGTCGTCCGATCGGACCGACCTTCGTCGTGACGAAGTCGGAAGACAATCTGGTTTACGAGCTGGGTGGCAAACCGTGCCTCGACCAGCTCAACGAGTTTTTTGCGGAGCTCGCGCCGGAAGATCAGCAGCTTCTGCAGAAGGGGCCTCACCTGGGCATCGTCATCAACGAATACCAGGAATCGTTCGAGCTGGGGGACTTCCTCATCGCCAACGTTATGGGAGTTCAGGAGCAAAGTGGCGCGATCGTGATCGGCAATCGAGTTCGCGTCGGGCAGACCGTCCGATTCCACGTTCGAGACGCGGTCACCGCCGATGAGGAACTGACATCGCTCCTTGATCGGCATGCGGTGACCGGATCGCCAAGCGGAGCCGCTCTCCTGTTTTCGTGCAACGGACGCGGCACGCGGTTGTTTCCTCAGCCGAACCACGATGCCGGACTGATCCACCGCAGCCTGAATCAGATTCCGGTCGCGGGTTTTTTCGCTCAGGGAGAACTCGGCCCGATCGGCGGGCGAAACTTCATCCACGGTTACACCGCCAGCGTCGCGATTTTCGGCGAAAGCTGAGAGAACCCTCCTGTAGGACGGACGCTCGACGTCCGTGGTCGATTCCAATCGACTTTGGGCGAGGATATATTCGAAGTTTGCAAGGAAATGCGATCGGAGTAGCGCGAGGATGTTTCGTCCGGTTGATCGCCGCC
>ERZ891418.272-NODE-272-length-18709-cov-6.965798_pt1 | contig 18709 bp, 19 predicted proteins | sample MGYA00521236_ERZ891418 | MGnify/ENA primary metagenome ERZ891418 (study PRJEB32303, sample SAMEA104408696) | aquatic metagenome | biome: Brackish water; feature: Chemocline; material: water | place: Baltic Sea | collected 2014-10-18T10:34:00 | depth 100 m ... | reverse complement strand
TTTTTTGAGAAAAATCACGCACCCTATCAAAAAAATAAAAATATATATTAATATTCCAGCTCAAGCAATTGCAGGTGGAGTTGAGTCTTTATTTCAATTAGCCGACGCAATTAATAATGTTGGTGGGGAATCAATTATATTATGGGATATCCAATACGGAGACCCAATTCCTGGAAAATATAAACATTATAACGTACAACATTCAACAGAAGTTGAGGATACTTCAGATAATTGGATAATCTATCCTGAAGTTTGGACTGAAAAATTACACACCTATAAAAATGTTAAGAAGGCGATATGGTGGTTAAGTGTTGATAATAATCACGGTAAATTTAAAGAATTTTCTGATTCAAATATTACACATTTTTACCAATCTTTTTATGCATTAGATTTTTTACAAAAAAATGGTGTTGAGAAATATCTTCCATTATTTGATTATATCCCTGCAAAATACACAGAATTAACTTATGATGTCTCTGAAAAGAAAAATATTGTTTGTTACAATCCTGTTAAGGGTCTTGAAATTACCAATCAAATTAAATCTTTAAATCCTGAGATTCAATTTGTACCAATTGTTGGTATGGAGGAATCTCAAATTATTGGCCTATTAAAAACCAGTAAAATTTATATTGATTTTGGACACCATCCAGGAAGAGATAGAATACCAAGAGAATCTGCAATACTCGGAAATTGTGTGATAACAAATTCAAAAGGAGCTGCAGGATTTTATAATGATATACCCGTTAGCAAACAATATAAAACATCAAATGTTGAGGAAATTGGAACTGCAATTCGTAACTGTTTTGAAAACTTTGAATCCGTAATTAACGAATACTCAATATACAGGTCTTCAATTAGAAACCAAAAAGAACAATTACATAACTTAGTAAAACAATATTTTTTATAATGGATTTAAATAGATTTTATTCTACAGACATAGGGATAAACGCCGACCCTTTATACAGTGTTGTGTCAAAATATAAAGATACAACATTTGTTGATTTGGGCGTTAGGAGTGGGGTTTCTTCAGAAATCATGTTGATAGATTCTCACACAAATAATAATAAAGTATTTGGTGTAGATGTTGATTGGAGTATGTTAAACCAATCTGTTGATTCGCACCCAAACTACACAAAAATTTTAGGTGATTCATCTACAGTTGGAAAACATTGGGATACAAAAATAAGTGGTTTATTTGTAGATACTTTTCATATTAAAGAACAAGTATTATCTGAATTATACTTTTGGTATCCTCACGTAGAGGAAGGTGGGTTTATTGCATTTCACGATACAAATTGGCCTGAAGGTATACACGATGTTTACGATGGAATGACTTGGGATAGAGTTGAAGAAGGTGTTAAATCATTCTTTAATGTCGATTCTTTAAATTATGAGGACGAATATATTAAGATGTCAAACTACCCTGAATCTTGGGGAATGACAATTGTTGAAATAAAAAAGAAAAAAGATTATATGTCCGAATTCCCAAATTGGGAAGAAGTTATTGATAAAAGAAATCATTTAATCAGTATTTTTTGGAATGAAGGAAATAAATCTGACGTTAAAATTGAATTAGTATTAAATGTATGATTATGTAATAGTAGGTAGCGGATTTTTTGGTTCAATATGTGCTAGAGAGCTAACCGATAACGGATACAAATGTTTAGTGATTGAAAATCGCAATCATATTGGTGGTAATTGTCATACCGAAAAAAGAGACAATATTAATATCCATACATACGGACCACACATTTTTCACACCTCAGATGAAGGAATTTGGAATTGGATTAACAAATATGTTAAGTTTAATAATTTTACTTTAAATCCTGTTGCGAATTATAAAGGTGAAATATATTCACTACCTTTTAGCATGTGGACATTCAATAAATTATGGGATGTAACAACACCTGAAGAAGCCAAAGAGATTATTAAATCTCAATCAATGGACATTGTTGAACCTAAGAATTTAGAAGAACAGGCAATCAAATTAGTTGGTACTGATGTCTATGAAAAACTAATTAAGGGTTATACCGCAAAACAGTGGAGAAAAGACCCTAAAGAGTTACCTAAAGAAATCATAACACGATTACCTGTTAGATTCACATACGACAATAATTACTTTAATGACACGTATCAAGGAATTCCAATTGGTGGGTACACTCAAATATTTGAAAAATTATTGGACGGTATTGAAGTTAAATTAAATGTGGATTATTTTGAAAATAAAGAACATTGGGATAGTATCGGAACTAACATAATTTATACTGGACCAATTGATAGATTCTACGATTATCAATTTGGGGAATTAGAATACAAAACAACTAAGTTTGAACACGAAAGATTCCCTAAAGAAAACTTTCAAGGTACTGCGGTTATGAATTACACCGATTTAAAAATTCCATACACAAGGATAATTGAACACAAACATTTTGAAAAATCAGAATCACCTGTAAGTTGGATAACTTATGAATATCCTATTGAATATAAACCAAATGAAACTGAACCATATTATCCAGTAAACGATTCGGAAAACAATTTAAAATATTCAAAATATAAAGAATTGGGGGATTTACAATCAAAATACATTTTTGGTGGTAGACTCGCTCAATACAAATATTACGACATGCACCAAGTAATTAAAAGTGCGTTAGATACCGTAAAAACACTAATAACAAATTAATATGTATAACTTATCAGTAATCTCAAGTTTTGGATTAGACGTTAGTTTTCAAACCGAAAAGTTTTGTGAACTATACGCTGACACGATTCCAAACACACCTAAAGAATCAATTAGAGTTTTATGGGTTATGGAACCAAATGAAGTTTCGGGATTTAGACAAAACACAATAACTAATCATGAAAAATTTGATTTAATTTTAACTGGTGATAAAGAAATTTTATCATCATGTCCAAATGCCAAACTGTTCCCTTATGGAACAACTTGGATTAAAGATTTTGAATTTCCTGAACAAAAAGAATATTGTATAACAACTTTAATTGGTGGTAAGACTCAATGTTCAGGTCACGGATTAAGACATTCTGTACCTGAAAAGAGTAAATCAATTACATCAATACCTGTTCATTTATACAATAGTATTAATACGTCATTTATGCAATTACCTGAAATGAGACAAATGAAAAGTAATTTATGGAAAAATGAGTTATTTTATTCTCAATTCCACATTGTTATTGAAAATGTTACGGAGGATAATTGGTTCACCGAAAAACTAATTGATTGTTTTCAAACAAAAACAATTCCAATTTATATTGGATGTAATAACATTGGGGAATATTTTGATTTACAAGGTATGTTTCATGTTAATTCATTAGAAGAAATGGTTGAAGTATGTAATACAATTACACCAGAAACATATCAAAATATGTTAGAGTTTGTTAACATAAATTATGATAAGTCTATGAATTACCATGACTTTAGAAAAAGAATAGAGGACGAGGTTAAATCATTCATTTCAAATAATTAAATCATGGACATAGCATCAACAAGATTAATGGGTGGATTAGGAAACATTATGTTTCAAATTGCCTCAACATATAGTGTATCACTTCGGGATAATAAAGAAATGATTTGTGATACAAGAGATATGATGATACCCCATAAACCATATACCTTTTATGTTGACAATATTTTTAGAAAGATAAAATTTTCAGATAATTTAGTTAACCAAAAACATATTGGAGAATGCGGTTTTCATTATTGTCAAATACCAAAACTTGATGGGAACGTTAAATTAATTGGACACTTCCAAAGTGAAAAATATTTTATAGACCACAGAAATGAATTGTTAGAACTTTTTAAAATTGATAATAAAACAAAAAGTTATCTGTTAGAAAAGTATAGTAATATTATAAATGAAGATACGTGTTCAATTCACGTTAGAAGAGGAGATTATTTAGGGTTACCAAATCATCATCCAACTCAACCAATTGAATATTATATACAAGCAATTAAACTTATTGGTGAAGATAAACACTATGTTATATTTTCTGACGATATTAAATGGTGTGAAGAAAATTTTAGTTTTTTAAATAACAAAACATTTATATCTGGTAATCAAGATTATGAGGATTTATATTTAATGTCAATGTGTAAAAACAATATAATCGCCAACTCAACATTTAGCTGGTGGGGAGCTTGGTTAAATAATAATGAAAATAAACAAGTGATTATTCCGTCTAAATGGTTTGGTATTTCCAATTCACATTTAAATACGAATGACTTATATTGTGATAAATGGATTAAATTATGAAAGTATTAATTACAGGTTCAAACGGATTACTTGGTACCGCATTAAAAGAATTATTAGGTGAAGGTCACATATACCACACAAGAAAAGATGCGGATTTAACTGATGAAAAATCGACTAACGATTATATTACACATCATGTTAAAAACTCAGGTGTTGATACAATCATACATTGCGCCGCAATGGTTGGCGGAGTTCAAGCAAATTCAACAAATAACGAAACATTCTTTATTGAAAATTATAAGATAAACAACAACGTAATTAACTCTGCTTTCATAAACGGAGTTAAAAATTTTGTAAATTTATCCTCTACTTGTATTTTTCCAGACTCTAACATTACATACCCATTAACGGCAGACCAAATTGATATTGCACCACCTCATCCATCTAATCATGGGTATTCTTATGCAAAAAGATTATCGGGATACCAAACAAAAATTATTAGACAACTGACGGGTAATAATTGGATTACAATTGTACCAACAAACGTATATGGTCCTAACGATAATTTCCATCCTGACCATAGTCATATGATTCCTGGTATTATTCACAGAGCTTATAATTGTAAACAAAACAACGAAGACTTTGTAATTTGGGGAGACGGAAGTCCATTAAGACAGTTTATACACTCAAAAGATTTGGCAAAAGTTATTCTATGGGCAATTAATAATTGGAATAGTGAAGTTCCGTTTATGGCAGTTAACGATAACGAACATTCTGTTATGGATATTGTTAAAATTGTTGCCAAAAAATTTGATATTCAGGACAATAAATTGATTTTTGACGAAACAAAACCGAGAGGACAATTTAGAAAACCTGCAAAATCAGACATACCCAAAGATTACCAATATATTAACTTAGAACAAGGGATTACCGAAACCATTGAATGGTTTATTAACAACTATAAAACACTTAGAAAATGAAAAGAATTGATTTAATTCAAGACACTATTAACAACCAAGATATTGACAGTTTAATTGAATGGTTAAAAGATTACCCGAGATTAACTAAAGGACCTAAAACAATCGAATTTGAAAATAAATGGTCCCAATGGTTAGGTTCCAAATATTCAGTTTTTGTAAATTCTGGGTCATCAGCTAACCTACTTATGTTATACGCATTAAAGGTTCTTAATAAAATGAAGAACAACAAAGTTTGCGTACCGTCATTATGTTGGGCAACTGATTTATCACCAGTCCTTCAGTTTGATATGAAACCATTATTAATTGATTGTAATTTAGATAACTTATCTGTTGATTTAAATCACTTGGAAGAAGTGTTTAAATCAGAACAACCATCAGTATTAATATTAGTCTCAGTGTTAGGATTATCTCCTGATATGGACTCTATTGTTGAGTTATGTAAAAAGTATGATGTAATATTGCTTGAAGATAATTGTGAATCACAAGGGACTAAATTCAAAGGAACCAAACTTGGTAATTTTGGATTAATGTCATCATTCTCCACTTATTTTGGACATACGATGTCGACAATTGAGGGTGGAATTATTTCAACTAATGATGAAGAGATATATCAAACATTATTACAACTTAGAAGTCATGGGTGGGATAGAGATTTATCTTCAGAAAAACAACAAGAATTAAGAAAGGAATGGGGAGTAACTGATTTTTCTGCACTATACACATTCTATGTACCAGGGTTTAATTTAAGAAGTACTGATTTACAGGCACAAATTGGTATTAAACAATTGGATAAAGTTGACGGGATGATAAATAATCGATATGAGAATTTCCTTTATTATAAAACTAAATTGGAGGGTAAAATATGGTTTCCAAAAACGTTTGATAGTTCTTACACTTCAAATTTTGCAATACCTATAATAACAAAAACCCTAAAAGACAAAATGAGTTTGATTAAAGAATTAGAAGATAATAATATTGCTTGTAGACCTTTAATTTCAGGTTCTATGGGTACCCAACCATTTTATAAAAAATTGTATGGTGAAAAAATATTACCAAATTGTTCTATTATTGATGAGAGGGGCGTATATGTCCCAAATCATGATAAAATGACTAAAGAGGATATTGACAGGGTTTGTGATATTCTATTAAAGTATTAAACATGTTGAGATTCTTTAAACCTGATAGGGGTCGTGGGATTCATCAAAGAGGTTATTTTTCATATATGACTGAAGCGGTTGTTCACATACATAATGTGTTATTGAATTACCCCGACCAAAAATTAAAAATTTATTATGATTTATCTGACATATGTGGGTATGGTAGTCAAAATATTTATGACACATGTTTCATACAAGATGTTAATGATTATACTTTAAACATTGACAAGTATTCTAATATTGAATTGGTTAATTATATCAGTCCAATAAACGCATATGAAAGTAATACTTTTACTGAAAAAAATTTAAAAATGTGTGAATCAATAATTAAAGATAATTTCATATTAAATGATGAGATGAAACAATTATTCTCATCAAGACACTCTCAGATTGATTTTACAAAAACTATAGGGTTTCACAGAAGAGCGACTGATATGTCAACAGTACATCACACCGCAACAATAGATTTATTACAAATTTTTAATATATTAGAAAAAGAAGAATTTGAAAACATATTTTTAATGTCCGATAATATTAACGATTTAAATAAATTTAAAGAAAGATATGGTAATAGATTAATCACTTTTGATGAATTTACTTCATCAAAATCAGATGACGACCCATTTTTTAAATTAGAAAATAATGATGAATTAATCAAACAACATATCCAAGAAATTGTTTTTGGCGCGTACACACTAGGAATGACTAAAAAGTTAATTTGTAGTAAATCAAACTTATCAACATTTTCAATATTTTCAAACTCAAAATTAAACTACACAAGATTAAATTAAAATGTTAAATAAAAAAATAAAAAAATGAAAATACAAGATTGTTTTAACTGGGATTCTTATACCAAATCTCATTATGAGTCCGAAATGTCAATGTTAACTAAAAAGTACAATTTAGATTTTATTATTGATAATTTTGTTTTAGAAAATGAAGAAATTGTTTTTAAAAATAATTTACACAATAACTGGATGGAGCTGTATCATCAAATACATAAATTAAAAGTAAGTTCAGTTTATGAGTGTGGTTGTGGTAATGCACATCATTTAATAAACATATATAAAATTGACAATAATATAGATATTGGTGGATGTGATTATTCACAAAATCAAATAGATTTATGTGAAAAATATTTTAATTTGGGTAGTTACCCTTTTAAAGAAAAATTAAAGGTTATTGATTTAACTAATGATTTACATGAAATTGATAAAACGTATGAATTTGTATTTACTCAAGCAGTCGTAATGCATCTATCTTATGACAGAGCTAAAAAATTTTTATCAAATATAAAAAAATTAACAAACAAATATATTTTTTTAATAGAAAATCCAAAGAATCACGATTATAATCAATTAATTAGTGAAGTCTTACCAGAATTTGAAAAAATTGATTTAGATAAAAAATATATAGATTACGCAATATTGTTAAAACGTAAAGATTCATAATATGTTAAAAAAAATTGCATTAATAACAGGAATTAATGGACAAGATGGTTCCTATTTGGCGGAATTTTTACTTAAAAAGGGTTATGAAGTTCATGGAACATTAAAACGTAATTCCGTTGCAGAAAATCAAACCGCAAGATTAAATGACATATTTAATCAAATTAATTTACACTATGCGGATTTAACTGATTTGTCTTCATTAATTTCCGTGATTCAAAAATCTAATCCTGACGAAATTTATAATTTAGCCGCACAATCCCATGTTAGAATTTCATTTGACCAACCAATATATACAACAAATGTAACGGGACTTGGGACCCTAAACCTATTAGAAGCGGTTAAATTAATTAAACCCTCAATTAAAATATATCAAGCATCTTCATCTGAAATGTTTGGTAATTGTATCGATGAAGATGGATATCAAAGAGAGACAACACCAATGAATCCCGTATCACCATACGGATGTGCAAAAGTTTTTAGTTACAATATTGCAAGAAACTACAGAAACTCGTATGGTATGCATATTTCCAATGGTATTTTATTTAATCATGAATCACCAAGAAGAGGTACAAATTTTGTAACAAATAAAGTGTGTAAGGAAGTTGTTAAAATTCATTTAGGGTTATCAACAGAATTAAAACTCGGTAATTTAGATGCAACAAGAGATTGGGGACATGCCAAAGATTATGTTAAAGCAATGTGGATGATATTACAGAAAGATTCGTCTGATGATTATGTATGTTCAACAGGTATTTCTCATTCAGTTAAAGACTTATGTGAATACACTTTTTCAAAATTTGGTTTAGATTTTAGAGATTACGTTACAGTGGATGAAAAATTTTTACGACCTGAGGAACTCCATAATTTAAAAGGGGATTCTTCAAAATTAAAATCAATAACGGGTTGGTCACCTGAATATACCTTTGAAACAATGCTTGACGAAATGTTAGAGTATTGGATAAACTATTACAATAAAAATAAATAATGGCAACTAAAACAAGTAGAAAATTACCATCACCAACACCATCACCTGAAGAAAGAAATGCGAAAACAAAAAAAGAGATTATTTGTTTGATAATAAAAAGAAAAACAAAAGATAAATTTTTAACTCAAACCCAAAAACATTATTATGATACATTAACATCAAGTGAAGTTACAGTTTGTTCAGGTCCCGCTGGCGTCGGTAAAAGCTATATTACTATGAAGGCGGCGGTTGATTTAATTGCTGACCCAAACACTCCTTACGAAAAAATTATTATTGTTAGACCGGCAGTTGAAGCCGAAGAAAAATTAGGTAGTTTACCTGGTAATGTTGAAGAAAAATTGGACCCTTATATTTTCCCGTCTTATTATCTATTAAATAAGATAATAGGAAAAGAAACAAGAGAAAAATTAAAAGACCTTGAAGTTATTGAGGTATTTGCATTGGCATTTATGAGGGGTATGAATATTGACAACTCAATATTAATTTTTGAAGAAGCTCAAAATGCGACTCCGAGTCAAATGAAACTATTATTAACAAGAATTGGTTTTAATAGTAAATTTTTTATATCAGGGGATATAGAACAGTCTGATAGATATAAAAATAAAACACATAGTGGTTTATGGGATGCAATGGAGAAGTTTCGAGGGTCAGAAGTTATTTCAACATTTGAATTTAAAGATAGAAAAGACATAGTTAGAAACCCTTTAATCGGTAAAATTTTGGAAAAATACGATAACGAAACAGAATGAGAGTTGCAATTGAATTAAATGGAGTGTTGAGAGACACTTTAAAAAAAATACAGCAGGAGTACGAAAAGTGGTATTTGGAAAATCCGTTTAAAGAAGACGAAGAAAAATCCGATTACGATGTTATTTCAGATTTAACCACTTTAGATATTTCAAAACACCTTAAATTTAGAGACGATGATGAACTATACGACTTTTTATATAAAGAACATACTATGGAAATTTTTGGTCATGCAGGCTCAGTTGAAACTTCAAGTATTATGGATTTTAATGAATTTTATTTGGATATGAGAGAAAAACATGATATTTTAATCGTTTCGGACGAAATAGGTAAATCAAAACCTGCATCACTATTTTTTATTTCAAAATTTGGTTGTTTAGTTGAAACCGTTAAATTTTACAGCGAATCCACAATTAATTTACTTTGGGATTCAATAGATGTTTTACTTACGGCAAATCCTAAACTATTATTAAATTATCCAAAAGGTAAAATTATTATAAAATATGAAACATCATACAATCAAGATATTGATGTTAAACATTCAATAACTACCTTGAAAGATTTAAAAACAAAAATAACAAAACTATATGATTAAAGTATTAGGAGAAAATTATTATTTTGATTTAGACATAATTGAAAAATATATAGACATGTCTAACGAAACAATTGACGAAGAATTTTCAGGCACAACAGAAGTTAAAATTAATATTGTAAAATTTGAAATGGTTAAAGTGTTAATGGACACCATTTTAACTGAACATGAAGAGATTGATGAAAAATTAGGTCTTAAATCAAGTACCAATACTAGTATACCATTTAGAATAGCATTTAATAGCTTATTAAATAAAAAAATTATAAATCATTATTAATATGAACTCATCTCTAAACGAAAAAGTAAAACTATCAATTCAAAATCTAAAAGATAAAAAATCAAGAATTTATTTTTTAGTACAAGACACTAAAGGAAGTGCAAGAGCATCCGTTAGATTAATTTACCAAATGGCGAAAACTCTTTTGGATTCAGGATTTAACCCAACAATTCTACATGAAAAGAATGATTATGCTGGTGTTGTTGCATGGATGGACGAAGAATATATGTCAATTCCACATAAATCAATTGAGGGTCAAAATTTGGAGATTTCACCTGAAGATTTTATTGTGGTTCCTGAACTTTTTGGTTACATTATGGAACAAATTAAAGACTTACCCTGTGGTAAAATTGTTTTAACTCAAAATTATTCACACATTGTTGAGACATTACAACCAGGTCAAAGTTGGTCACAATACGGATTTTTAAAGTGTATCACAACTAACGAAAAACAACAAGAATATATTGAGTCAGTTATGAGACAATGCGATTTTGACATATTAAAACCTTTAATTACTGATAATTTTTATCCAAAAAATTTACCAGCAATGCCCATTATTGGTGTACACACTAAAGAACAATCGGAAACAATTAACATTATCAAAACTTTTTATTTAAAGTTCCCACAATATAGATGGTTTACATTTAGAGATTTAAGAGGTCTTTCAGAAAAAGAATTTGCCAATTCTTTACGTGATTGTTTTGTTAGTGTTTGGATGGACGAACAAAGTGGATTTGGAACATTTCCTTTAGAATCTATGGCATCAGGAGTACCTGTTATTGGTAAAGTACCGTATATCCAACCTGATTGGATGAATGAAGATAATGGTGTTTGGGTTACTAATCCAACATTAATGTGTGATTTTATTGCAGACTTTATACAAAATTGGTTAGAAGATAATATCAAAACTGAACTTTATGAAAACATGAAAAAAACAGTTGAAAAATACACAAATAAACAAGAGTTTGACACCAATGTTATTGAACTATTTAGCGGTTATTTAAACGTAAGAGCAAACTCATTTGAAGAACAAATTTCCAAAACAGAAGAATAATATGGACACTAAATTATCATTATCCGTAATACTACCAATTAAGTCGTCAAAGGCTAGAAATTTTGGTGAGTATTTTGAAAAAGCAATAACATCGATTAATTCACAATCAGTTGAGATTGAAGAATTATTAATCGTACACACACCTGAAGAAACATTAGTTGAATTTTTAAATAGTTACGATTTTGGGACATTAAATGTTACAAAAATATTATGGGATAAAGACCCAAACTATTCAGAACAAGTTAATCACGGTATTAGTAATTCAAAAGGTACTTGGATTTCATTATTTGAATTTGATGATGAGTATTCTTCTATTTGGTTTAAAAATGTAAAAAAATATATTGATGCATATCCTAAAACACAAGTTTTTTTACCTGTGGTTGTTGAAACAGATGAAAAAGGTACATTTGCAGGTTTTACCAACGAAGCAACCTTTGCGGCTAACTTTAGTCAAGAAATGGGATTTTTAACTAATGAAACATTACAAGATTATCAAAATTTCCAAACCGCAGGATGTGTTATTAAAAAATCAGTTATTGAGGATTTTGGTGGGTTTAAACCATCAATTAAATTAACATTTATTTATGAGTTTTTATTAAGATTAACATATAATTCAGTATCTATAATGACAATCCCAAAACTTGGTTATAAACACACCAATTTAAGAGAAGGTTCTATTTTTTGGAATTATAAATTTGGTGAAGAAAAAATGATTGAGGATGAAGTTAAATTTTGGATTCAAACAGCAAAAAAAGAATATTTCTTTGTTGGTGATAGGGACATAAAATATCAATCGGAAAATGTATAATGTCGGAAATTCTATCTGCAATAACAGAAGATGTTTCAGCTAAAAAAAGAGGTAGGAAAAAAGTAAATGTAAATTATTTTGATGTTAGGGAAGAAACTGCGGTTAGGTCTTTTTTATTGGCAGAGACTTCGGAAGAAAAAAACAAAATATATAACGAATACTTAAGAGGTCCTCTTGATAAGATGATTTCATCTATCATAAGGAGATATAAATTATATCGAAAAGATATGGATTTTACTGAAATCCACTGTGACACTCATTCATTTTTAATGACAAAAGTGGATAAATTTAAACCCTCAAAAGAAAAAAAAGCGTATTCTTATTTTGGAACTATTTGTAAAAATTATTTAATGGGTCAAATCATTAAAGACCAAAAAGAAACTAACAGAAAAATCTCTTATGAGGATGTTTCACAAAGTATTGAAGAGAGGCCCGATATGATGTATCGGATTGATGAGGAAGAGGTTGATACTGGCGCAATTATTTCAAAATACTTAAGTGAATTAAAAGATTTTATTGACACTGAAAATTTAAACGATAATGAAAGAAAATTAGGATATGCTTTGATTGATTTATTTGAAAATTACGAATCCATTTTTTCAGGTACCGATAATAATAAATTCAATAAAAATGTTATCTTATTGTCATTAAGAGAAATGACTAATCTTAGTACAAAAGAAATTCGAAGTTCAATCAAAAGATTTAAAAAATTATATATTTTGATTCAATCAAAAATGAAAACAGATTAAAAAGTATTTATAGTTATGCCAAGACCACAACGTAAAGAAATTAATTTCACTAAAGATTCGATACTATCTTTAATGCAAGAAATCTATAATGAACTTGTAGAACAAAGACAAACCGCTATTAGGATTCAAAATAAAATGCTTTCAATGTTAAAAGACCCTAATGACATGATGACTATTGGACCTGTTATTGAAAAACAACAAAAGATAGTTAACGATTGTGTTGAGAAAAAAATTAGTCTTTCAAAGTTACAATCAGGTATTTGGGAAAAATCAAATAACAACACCGAATCGTTTTCACTTGCAGATTTGGATGATGATTTAATTCAAAATCTGATAGATAAAGATGTTTCAAACGATGAAGAATCGTACAAAATGAAATAACATGCCAGTTACAGATTTAAATCAAGGATATGATTCTTCTAAAAGTAAGATTAGCGCAATTAAAACGTATATTGAAGTATCTAAATCTGCAAAAAAATTAAAAAGTTCTGCTGGTAATTCTTTATCCCAATCTATTCCTGATGTTGCGTCTCAATTAAATAAAGTTTCCGAACAACAAAAAAGATATTTAAAAAATCAACCAACATCTTTTGATGAAATATTTGATTTAATCAAATTAGCAAATGGTTCTGGTTTAGAGACTTTAGATTATTTAAAGAAAAAATTATTAGAAACTGTTGTCAAAATAGAGCCAAGTATTAAAAAAATAATAAGTGAGGAAGCAATAAAGGCTTTAGGTTGTTCACAAGAACAAACATTTCAAGGTTTTACATCCACAGATTTAGAATTTAATCCTTTAGAAACTCTACCTGTTGGTCAAGGAATATATGTTCCTGTACAATCAATGGATTTATCAACTCTGTTAAAAGTTTCACCAACTTCAAAAATTGGAAAAGTACTTTACGAAAAACAAACACCTAACGCAAATTCAGGTAATTTTTTACCTTATGGTGGTATTAGACCGTACCCAATGAATAAAGAATTTTATCAAAGATTGACAGGGACGACAAAATCATATAAAGGTGAATATGGTAAATATTACCAAGGTGTTTCAGGTCAAGATTTATTTGACTTTCAATATAGTCCAACTAATCAATTTGGTGTTGACCAAGCATCTTATAGAGTGGTGTTAATCTCAAAAGTAAATTCGGAGTCAACTCAAACGGGTGGTACAGTAAATAAAGTTATTGATTTTTTAGAAGATTATTATGGGACGATTAAATTATTTGATACTGTAGATTTTACTGCAACATTGATGAACGTTGTTTCTGGTGCCATTAATATGAAAACCAATTTAGGTAGTGATGAAATTACTGAACAGTCAAAATTTTTTATATTTCTTCAAAGAATATTAGGACTTTGTTTTGACTCAAGACGGGAAATAGATGTTAGTGGTATTTCAAAAATTGCAGAATTAGACGGAGTTGATGAAACTTTTTTTGAATCAACTGAGGTTGATTTAAGAAATATTGATGCCAGAATTAGTAATATTCAAAATGGTGTTATGGAACTTATCGATTGTGATAATATAAAAGTTCCTGTAGATTTTGAAACAATTGTAGATAATTTAATTAATTTACGAGAAAGAGATGATTTATCAAACGAAGAACAAGTTCAAGGTGTTATAGATATTACAAATAGTTTAATCCAAAATCCTGATTGGAATATTTTTTTACCAACAAATTTTCAGGGTCCATCATTAAATGAGGATTTTATAAAACAAATCCCATTGGCTGTTGCTGGTTCAATCTTAAGTCCCAAAGTTTTATTCCCGATTTTTACTTTATTACAAGTACTCGAAACTAACGCTACTAACGCTTATAATAATGCTGTTACATCGGCAAACACATATATCCAAAGTGCAAATACTATCAATGGTAGTGTTAATAACATAATTAACAATCCAACAGATTTTATAAAAACATTTAAAACATTTAATATTCAGGTTACCTCAAGAATAGGGTCAATTTTCATTGAACAATTGTTTCAATTGTTAAAGAAAGATATTATAAATCTTTTAAAACCTGTAATTAGTGATATTGCAAAGGGAAGAATAGAAAAAAGATATTTAACCATAAACAGATTAGTTAATATTGCCTTAATACTTCAACAATTAGTTAAAGGTATTGACGACTATAGAAAGTGTAAATCATTGGTTGATGATATTATAACAATATTAAACTTATTAAGTGGTTTGGCTCCTCCGAATTCAACGGTATCAAATGCGTTATTATTGTTAACTAAATTTTTACCAGGTACGTCACCTGAAAGGTCGTCAATAAACACAATTCAAGAAATGCAAAAATTTGGATTACCAACGGGTCCGTTACCAGATGGTTCATCGAATTTAATGCAATTGTTGAATTTTGCAATTCAACAAGGTGCAGAACAAGAACAGGCTGAAAACGGTAAAGTCGAAGTTTCGGTTATAACGCCGGCAGGAGTTTATCCTGGTTACGGTAAAGCAGGATAATATGAGAAAAGAAGAATTTGAAAATATCGTAAAATTACAAAGTAATTTAAAGGAACAACCTAATTCAAAATTAGTTGAAGCAATGGATAAACTATCCACAGAGTTTGAGTTGACTAAAGAAAATATAATTGGTCTAACCGTTTACTTGGATAAACTAGAAGAAGTTTATAACAATACTCTTAAAGAATTTCAATCCAGAAAATAATGAACGATAATACAATATTTTTTCAAGTAACGGTGATTGATAATCAAGACCCAATGATGCTGGGTAGAATTAGAGCAAGACTTTTAACTGATGACTATAGTGCAATTGTTAAATCAATTACTGACCCACCATGGGATGAGGAGAAAGATGCTTGGACAACAAGGGACCCATTCATATTTAATCCACTTATGCCATACTTCATGTATCAAGTACCAAAAGTTACGGAAATGGCTCAGGTTCTTTATGTGAATAAAGATTTTAAATATCAAAACCAATATTACATACAAAATACTTTTTCAAGTCCAACAACAACAGGATATGAATTCTATCAAGGAGGTAATAAATTTACAGGAACTGGAACTCAATTAAAAAATCCAAAACCTTTAAAAAATCAAGATGGTACATATACAGACAGAGCAGTTCATAAGGGTGTATTCCCCGAGCCAGGAGACAATGCGTTATTAGGAAGAGGTAGTGCCGATGTTGTTGTCAAACAAGATGAGGTTTTGATTAGAGCAGGAAAGTTTAAAGGTTCGGTATTACAACCAAATGTTCCTCCTGTTGCCAACCAACAAAGAGGTTTTTTACAACTTTCACGATTTACTAAATCAAAAAAAACATTACCGAGTAAAGTTATTTTAGAAACCAATGAAGTTGTAGTACAAGTAAAATATCTAATAGAGTGGGTTATAACTAACCCTGAAAATGTTCAAGATAAATTTTCAGGTACGGTATATCTATATAAATTAAGGGCTGATTTATCTACAAATTCTAAAAACTTAACAGTTGGTAGTGAGGTAAATGAAAATTTAAAATCATTAGTTGCATCAGAAACGTTTAATTTATTGACAAAAGTTGAATCAGTCAATTTTATTAATAATTTTATTAAAACTTGTAATGAATCAACAAAAACAAAATCGGGAATAGAATTATTTTCAAGTGAGCAAGATAAGTTCCCAATATTCTATAGACCAAACAGATTAACATATTCTTATTTAACACCATCAAATTCTCCAACCTTAACTACACCCCAACAATCAGTAGATGCAACAAATAATATTTCAGATATTTTTAATCAAATTAAATTATACTCCGCTCTCAAAAAAGGTGGGTATGGTTTAATTTATGCTAAGAATAAAGTTGGGAAACCTTTAAATGTTAAAACTACAACTGTACCTCAAGAAAAATACTTACCCGATTTTTCAACTTATGGGGCATTGGCTAGTGACACATTATACCTACTGTCCAATGTATCGGCAGTTCCTGGTAAGGGTAAAATCAATTTTGATGATACATTATATGGAATTTCATTGGATAAATTTGTGGATGAGATATCACCAAAAACTTCAAGTTTGGTTAGGGGTGAGGAGCTTATGGAGTTACTTAACTTAATTGTTAGGTTCTTAACAACCCACACACATGCATTCCCTGGACTACCTCCAGTACCTATAACTCAGGACGGTTCAAATGTTCCAGCATTATTAACAGAGATGCAAAATGCATATACCAAAATTCTTAATGAGCATATTCGACTTAACTAATATTTATATTAAAAGAGTTAATGTCAATTTTAAGGTCATACATAGATAAAAACAACACCATTATTTCAAATTCATATGTCAATACGGGTAGAAACCCTATTGTTGAATTGAATTTTGGTGCTTCAGATTACATAATTCCAAACTACGGTTACTCTCGTTTCCTATTTGATTTGGATTTAAATTTATTGTTGGAGAACATTTCAACAGGTATAATTTCTACAGGATGTACCACAGGTATGACTCACGTTCTTCAAATGACCAATACCTCATCATTTGATAATGAATTGTTAAATACGTTCATGTCAAACGAAAGAAGAAGGTCAACATCATTTGATTTAATCTTATTTAGATTACCCCAAACTTCAGGAGACACTGGAACCCCACAATTATGGGATGAAGGTGTTGGTTATGACTATAATGATTTTAATTTAACAAAGAATAGTGCCAACGGAGGTTCAACACCTCTCACATATGTGGATAGTCGTGCATTTTCAACTCGAGCATCAAATTGGTACCAAACTACCACAGTTGACAATTGGTCTCAACCAGGGGTCTATAACAACGTAAATGAAGGTACTGTAAACTTCTCGGGGTTAACCATTGTTGCAAGACAACATTTTGAACTTGGTAATGAAGACCTTATCATGGATATGTCTAATGAAATTAATGGTGTATTAAACGGAACCATAACAGGTGTTACTGGATGGGGAGTTGCATACTTACCACAAATAGAAAATATTACAGGTTTAACTGACAGTTATAGTGTAGCGTTTTTCTCAAGACACACCCAAACATTCTACCAACCGTTCCTTCAAACAACATACGATGATTTAATTAAAGACGATAGAAACATATTCCTAAAAAACCAAACAAATAAATTGTATTTATACATTTATCAAAATGGTGATTTTGCCAACTTAGATTCTGACCCTGTTGTTAGAATTGAAGACCGAAATGGGGATGCAGTTTCTGGTATGGCAACATTATCAACTTGTTTAAGAACAAGAGGTGTTTATGAAGTTATTGTCCCTAATGAATTTACAGGGGCAACTCCATGTATGTATTATGATGTTTGGTCAGGTTTAACAATCAATGGTCAAGCATTACCAAACGTAACAAACCAATTTGTATTACAACAATACACCACAGGGATTCAAATCGGTTCAATATCTAAAGAACCAAACAAATTTGGATTTGAGTTTTATGGTATTTTACAAAATGAACAAATCCTTAATACTGACATTAGAAAGGTTGGGGTAACAATTAAAAGAGCATATACAGGTCAAGCACCATTGGAGGATGTATCAGCCTTTTATAGAATATATGTTAGGGAGGGAACAACTGAAGTACTAGTACAAGATTGGACACCAGTTAACAGAACTCCAAATGAATACTATTTCATGTTTGATATGAGAGATAAAATTCCAAATCAATATTATGTTGATATTCAAGTGAACACTTCAGGTGAAAAAGATACTTATA
>ERZ891418.271-NODE-271-length-18745-cov-19.388497_pt1 | contig 18745 bp, 19 predicted proteins | sample MGYA00521236_ERZ891418 | MGnify/ENA primary metagenome ERZ891418 (study PRJEB32303, sample SAMEA104408696) | aquatic metagenome | biome: Brackish water; feature: Chemocline; material: water | place: Baltic Sea | collected 2014-10-18T10:34:00 | depth 100 m ... | reverse complement strand
CTTGGTTCTGCAACATACATATCAAATTCACCAGCTGCAATTACACAAAATTTTAATGAACTTTTCATTTTTTGAAATGAGTCTATTTTATATTGTTTGTGAATTTTTAAAATTTCAGGTTTAAGATCGCTCGAGTAGCTCACTGCTGTATTTCCATTAAAATCTTTTTTTTTATTTATTAATGAAATTTCTTGATTATCAATCAGCTCATAGCTGTGGGATAGTCCGTAAGAATAAAAAACTCTTTTCTTTGCTGGAGCTGTTATAATTCCAATTGCAGGTTTCTTGTTTAATATTAATGAGGCATTTAAAGTAAACTCATCTCGGTTATTAATGTAATCTCTAGTGCCATCAATTGGATCGATTAGCCAAAAATTATTTAAATCAACATCCATCTTATGATTGGCACTCTCTTCTGACACAATTGCAATATTTGGAGTAATTTCTTGGATTTTAGCGGTTAGAATTTTATTAACCTCAATGTCACCATTACTTACCGGAGTATTATCTGATTTAATTTCTTTTATTAGTCCGACCTCTCTTAAGTCTAAAGCTACTTGGCTGGCTTTATTAAAAATCTCTATTAATGAAAGTGTTATTTTTTTTCTTTCTTCAAGATTCATTTGTAAAATTTTTCTAATTGAATTATTTTTGAATTAATTACTTTTTTTCCAGCATTTTCAAAGTTTACAGTAACCTTACCATTTATTATCGATTGGACTTGCCCAATACCCCAGTCTTTGTTGTTAGGATTGGTTACTTTGTCACCTGGTTCAAAATCTAAAATCATTAATTTACTTATAGTTAATATACTAATAAATATCATTAAATATGACAAAAATGAATTCAATTGGAATAGCCAAAGATCCAAAAGACACTTTAGTTGTTGTTGCAATGTCTGGTGGTGTTGATTCATCAACTGTTGCCGCTATGATGAAAAATGAAGGATATAAGGTAATTGGAATAACTTTAAAACTTTATAACGACAGTAAAGAGACAGCTACCTCAAAACAATGTTGTGCTGGTCAAGATATCATGGATGCAAAGAGAGTGGCTGACAAGTTAAAGATTGAGCATAAAATTTTATATTATCAAGATAAATTTAAAGAGGGCGTAATTGATAATTTTATTGATAGTTATTTAAATGGAGAAACACCAATCCCTTGTATTCAATGTAATAAAACAGTTAAGTTTACAGATTTATTTGAAGAGGCCAAAAGATTAAATGCTGATGCTTTAGTTACAGGTCACTATGTTAAAAGTATTACGGATAAAAACAATACAGATATGTATAGAGGCATTGATTTAAATAGAGATCAAAGTTATTTTTTATTTAATACTACAAAGGATCAATTAAATTTTTTAAGGTTCCCACTTGGAAATCTTCTTAAAGATGAAACTAGAAATATCGCACGTGAACTTGATCTTAATGTTGCAGACAAGCCAGATAGTCAAGATATCTGTTTTGTTCCAAATGGTGACTACGCTTCAGTTATAGAAAAATTTAGACCAAACTCCTTTAGCAAAGGTAATATTAAGAATATGAATGGTGACGTAATTGGAGTTCATGAGGGTATTATTAATTACACAATTGGTCAAAGAAAAGGCATTGGAGTCTCAGATAAAAATCCACTGTATGTAGTTAAAATAATTGCAGATAAAAATGAAATTATTGTTGGCGCTAAAGAGCATCTTGTTAAAACAAAGATTAATTTAAAAGATTTAAACATCATTACCAATGACATAAATGATTTTGAAAAAGAGCTATTTGTAAAAGTGAGATCCACTGGAAGATTAATTAAAGCTAAAATAGATATCAACAACACTAATGCTAATGTTAATTTACTTGAAGAAGAGCACGGTATTGCACCTGGTCAAGCATGTGTTTTTTACTCAAAAAACAGTAATGGCTATAAAGTTCTTGGTGGTGGTTGGATTAAAAATTAAATATTCGTTGATTTGAGAGTATTAGTAAATATCTAAAACTAGAAATTACTTCTTTTTATTTTTTCTTTTTGCTCTTCTTTTTTTTGAGCCCTGTTTTCTTCGACCTCTATGTTTCTTTGGGTAACCCATATTATCCTATTTATAATTTTATTGACGTTATTCGAGGGATATAGCATTGTCCTATTAACTTATCAAATTTTTTATGAGCAAATCTTTCAAGACTTTTATCAAGCATACGGCAAAAGATTACCATAATCAGTCAGTTAATCCTCCAATAGTACGAGCCTCAACTATTATCTTTAAAACAATGCAAGATATTAGGAAAATGCAAGATAAGAACAAAAAAGATCCAACAGGTGGTCACTTTGACTATGGAAGACAAGGCACTTCAACTACTCATATTTTATCTCAAATACTGAGAGAAATCGAAGAGGCTTATCATGTTTTTTTAACCCCAACAGGCTTTGGGGCAGTTTTTTTATCAATTTTTAGTATTGTTAGACCTGGGGATGAAATTATTGTTGCTGATCCAGCTTACTCACCAACAAGAGTTTTAACTCAAGATTTTTTAAAAGAGTTTAATATTAAATCAATTTTTTATGACCCACATGATTTAAAAACTTTAGAAAAAGCTATTACAAAAAAAACTAAATTAATATTTGTTGAAAATCCAGGGAGTAATACATTTGATTTTCAAGATTTAGGAAAAATAGTTTCAATCGCAAAAAAGAATAAAGTCTTAACTGCAATTGATAATACATGGGGAACACCATATTTTTTAAAACCAATGAACCTTGGATTTGACATGTCTATAGTGTCAGCAACAAAATATTATTCAGGGCATTCAGATGTTATGGGCGGCACTTTGGCTGTTAATAAAAAAGTATTTAAACAAGTTGAAAAAGCCAATAAAATAACTGGTTTAAGACTTAGTCCAGATGATGCTTATTTAATAACTAGAGGTTTGAGAACTTTAGATATTAGATTGGATAAACATGAAAAGAATGCAAAACAAATTGCTGAGTTTTTATCAAAATATAAAAATATAAAACTTTTATATCCTTATAAAAAAGATTCATTGAATTTTAGAATGTGGAAAAAATATTATTCTGGTGCATCAGGATTAATGGGAATTAAGATTAAATCAAAAAATAAAAATTCTGTAATTAAATTTGTTAATTCTTTAAAGTTATTTGGTTATGGATATAGTTGGGGTGGCTTTGAGAGTTTAGCGCTATATCAAGATAAACGAGAACAAGGTAATAGACAGTATTTAAAATTAGCTAATGACGAGCATTTAGTAAGACTTCATATTGGTTTAGAGGATCCAAATGATCTAATTACAGATTTAAAAAAATCTCTTAAAAACATTAAATGAGTTCAGAAAAATTTATTCAAAATAAAACTGCATTAATCACGCTGATTGCAGCCTGCACAGTTGTTTTAATTTCACTTGGAGTTAGACAAACTTTCGGGTTATTTTTTATGGATTTTGAAAAAGACTTAGATATTTCAATAACTCAATCAGGATTAGCAATAGGTATTCAAATGTTAATGTGGGGTTTGACGGGGCCAATCTTTGGCGTTATCGCAGATAAATACGGTGGCCACAAAGCAATCTGTTTAGCATTTATTTTTTATATAGCAGGAATTTATTTTTTATATACTGGCCCAAATACTGGTATTTTTTTTCAACTAGATTTAGGAATTCTAGTTGGAATTGGTCTGGGAGGGACTGCAATAAGTATACCCATGTCAATTGTTGGAAAACACTTTCCTTTATCAAACAGAACTATAGCAATGAGTATTGTAACTGCCGTGGGATCTTTGGGTTATTTTGTATCTCCACTTTATACTAGTTATTCATTAATCAATAATGGATGGATAGATACATTATTTATTTTTACTATTTTCCTACTTATTGGATTTTTTGTGGCTTTTTTTGTTAGATCTCCATCTTTAGCTCAATCTATAGAAAAACCTAATAACCAAAGTACAATGGAAGCATTGAAAGAAGCATTTAAAAACAGAAGTTATATATTACTGCTTTCAGGTTTTTTTGTATGTGGTTTTCACATAACATTAGTTGGAACACATGTTCCAAAATATGTAATTGATAGAGGCTTAGAAAGTTGGACTGCAGCAACAATTTTATCTTTAATTGGACTATTTAATATATTTGGTTCTTTATTAAGTGGGTATCTATCAACAAAAATTAGTAAGAAAATTATTTTAAGTTCAATTTATGCACTAAGAGGACTTTCAATAATATTTTTTATTTTTTTACCAGCGAGCAACATTAATGCTTTTATATTTGGTGCAACTTTTGGATTTTTATGGCTTTCAACTGTGCCTGCAACCAGTGGAATAGTAGCTCATATTTTTGGAACAAAGTACTTGGGAATACTTTATGGTTTAGTTTTTTTAAGCCATCAAGTGGGGTCTTTCTTTGGGGCCTTTTTAGGTGGATTATTCCACGATCTTTATGGCTCTTATGATTATGCTTGGTATTTAGCAATTGTATTATCTGTTTTTGCAGCAATAATACATTTACCGATAAAAGAACAAGCAGTTGTTAGATTAAAAACAGAATAGAAAATTGATTAAGAATAATTACCTAGAAAAACTTAATAACTCCAAAAAACCCTTTATTATTTATAAATCAGATAAAGGCTTTGATCTTTATACGGATTTTTCAAAAAAAATTATTTTAAATAACAAGAATATCAAAAAATTTATTAATAAAAATACCAAATTAAGATCTAATAATAAAGAAACAGACTTATTTATAGGTTTTTTTGGTTATGAAATTTTAAATAATTTAATTGGTATTAAAATCAAAAAACAAAAAACATTAAACTTTCCCAAGGGTATATTTTATAAGCCAGAAACAAAAGTCAAACTGTCAAATAAATTAGAATACTATAATCCAAAATTAGTTAAATCTAACGAACCATTTAAGATCAATATAAATAAAAACTCTTACAAAATAATTTTTGATAAGTTTAAAAAGAAAATAAAGTCTGGTGAAACATATCAAATTAAAATTTGTACAAAATACAGCAATAAATCCAACTTGGATGCATTAGATTTTTTTTGTAGGCTCGTAAAAACCAACACAGCTCCAGAAGCTTTTATGATTAAAGATAAGGATTATTCAATAATAAGTTGCTCTCCAGAAAATTTAATTAACAAAAAAAATAATCTAATAACTACCAAACCAATTGCAGGCACTTTAAAAAAAACTAAAAAGCTTAACATGATTAAAGCGCTAAATTTCTTTAAAAAAAATTTAAAAGAAACCAAAGAACACAACATGATTGTTGATATGGAAAGAAGTGACTTATCTAAAATTTGTAAAGTGGGATCTGTAAAAATATTAAAAAAGAAAATTGTAGAAGAATATAAAGATTTATATCACTACGTTAGCCTAATTGGAGGTAAACTTAAAAAAAATACTTCTACTTTAGATATTATCAAAGCAATGATGCCTGGTGGATCGGTTATAGGATGCCCTAAAATTAGCACACTTAATTTATTAAATAATCAAGAAAGACAAAGTAGAAATATTTACACGGGTAGCTTTGGATACATTAAGTCTAATGGTGACATGAGATTTAATATTATAATTAGATCAATTTTAAATTATAAAAATAGATCGGAAATCTCGGTAGCTTCTGGTGTTGTAATAGATAGTAATGCGAAACATGAATTTGACGAAAATTATATTAAAGCTAAAGCGCTTATGGATCTTTATAAATGATTTATATTATTGATCACCAAGACTCATTTACTCACAATGTGGTTCATCAATTTGAAGAATTTGATGAAGTAGTGTGTACAAACTTTAACAAGATTAACGAAAATAAATTGAATAAAGCTGAAGTTATTGTTTTTTCACCAGGCCCTGGTGCGCCAAAAGACTACCCATTAAGCTCAAAAATTTATAAAAAATTTAAAGGCCAAAAAAAAATTATTGGCATTTGCTTAGGGTTTCAGCAAATTCTATATTGTGAAAATGCTAAAATTATTGAACAAAAGAAGATTTATCATGGTTATCAATCGAAAATAACAGTTACTAGCAGCAACTCTCTTTTTAAAAAAAATAGTAAATTTGATGTTGGTAGATACCATTCATTAAAATTACAAGAACCTTTCTTTGCAAAAAATTTTGAAATCACAATGAGGTGTGCTATCTCGAAGGTTGCAATGGCATTCGAAAATAATAAAGAAAAAATATATGGCTTTCAATTTCACCCAGAATCCTTTTTAACTACTAATGGTAACTTACTTATTAAAAAAATCTTATCATCATAAAACACTCAAAGAAATTAATTTTAAAGATCTTTGGGGGGATAAAGGTGTGTTCACTACAATGTGGATATTTGGTAAGCCTGCTAAAATACTTTTTTTTAAAAATCACATTAAAAATTTAATTAAATCCCTAAAGGTTTATAAATTAAATAAACGAAATATTGAAAAGGATATTCTTAAATTAATTAAGTTAAATATTAGTAAAGGCAAATCATATAATCACCTTCTTAGAGTGGCTATAAATAATAAAATGATCTCTATTTCAATGAGAGATAGAAAAACTCCTAAATTAAAATTTAATTTAAGATTAATTAACTACAAAAGATCCGAACCAGAGTTTAAAAATCTTAAGTATCAATTTATACTAAAATACTTGTCTAAAATGAATAATACCATTTCAGATGTAGGTTTGTGTTATAAAAATAAAATATTAGAAAGTGGAACTTCAAATATACTTTTTGTTAAAGGTGATAAAATATATTCTCCAGAAAAAAATGTATACAAAGGTGTTACTTATAATTTTTTTGAAAAAAAGTTGGGCATAATTATTAATAAAGATATTCTAGTTAATTCATTAGGTGAATATGATGAAATCTTACTTATCGGATCAGGTAAAGGGGTTGCCTCTATTGAGACGATTAAAGATATCAAATGGAAAAGAAAAAGTTTAAAGTTTTATAAGATATTATTTAATCTTTATAAAAAAGAAATTTTAAAGTGTTCAGTTTATAGATAAATTTATGAGAGACCCCAATAATCCATGCTTATTTTGCAACATTAAGGAGAGTGGTTTGGCTAATGAAAACGAATTAGCCTATGCTAGCTACGATACTTTTCCAGTTTCAGATTTACATTGTCTAATTATACCAAAGAGACATGTTAAAGATTATTTTGATTTAACTGATGAAGAAGTTATTGCTTGCAATGAGCTTATTAAGTTAATTAAAAAAGAGATTGAATTAAAAGATCCTTCTGTAGAAGGATTTAATCTAGGCACAAATGCTGGACAAATTGCTGGTCAATCCATTTTACATTGTCATATTCACATAATACCAAGAAGAAAAGGTGATGTAGACAATCCACAGGGTGGTATAAGGTCGGTTATTCCTCAAAAACAACACTATAAAAGAAAATCATAAGCTGTGCATAAGTGAGAAAATATCTCATATAAAATGGTTGATCTATTATTTCAACTATACTAAAAAATCATCATCAAATCAGATTCTAATTAAAGGTAGCAGTAAACTATGATGTCAATTAACCCATTTTCTATTTTAGCTGAAACTGTATCTCCATTAACTATTCAAATTTTTGTCTTGGCAATGCTTGCTTTAATTGTAGTTGGAACAGTAATTCAAATGATCCACCATAAAAATATAACTTATTTTTTTAATAATGCTAAAAAAGCAAAATTAGCAGCAGAAAGAGAACTTGGTGTTGTTGAAAAAACATCTGTTATTTTAAAAACTGTAGTGCATGATATCGCAACTACTGCAGAACTTGGAGCGGGAAAAAGAAGAGTTGCCCACGTACTTGGAATGTACGGCACTATTTTATTTTGGGTTGCATCAGTCATGTTGGTATTTTGTTACACAGGAGCGGGAAAAACTGCACCAACAATCTGGCCTATGATTTGGCATGTTGGAGCGATTATGACTTGTGTTGGTGGATACTGGTTTTGGTTATTTTTAAGAGTGGACGTATTAGCTGAAGCTCATCCATGGTACAGAATTATTAAAGCAGACTTATTTGTTCTTGCACTTCTTGCATGTGCAACAACTGGACTAGCTTGGTCTTACTTTCAATCTTCAGGATCTACAGGATTGAGTTACTTATTTTTAGTTTTATTTATTACCTCAAACATTGTTTTATTTGGGGGAGTTTATTGGTCAAAATTTGCACACATGTTTTATAAACCTGGTGCAGCTATCCAAAAAAACTTAGCAGAAGCAGATGGATCAAGAGACAATCTTCCTCCATTAGCAGATGCACCAAAACAATTTGGACTAGGTATTAAAAGAGAACAACCAAAACATTATTAAATAGAAAGAGGTAAAATATTATGTCAACTTTTGTATACATGACTAGATGTGATGGATGTGGTCACTGCGTAGATATTTGTCCATCAGATATCATGCACATCGATGAGAATATTAGAAGAGCAGTAAACATTGAGCCCAACTTTTGTTGGGAATGTTATTCTTGTGTGAAAGCTTGTCCTAACCATGCAATTGACGTTCGTGGTTATGCAGATTTTGCTCCAATGGGCCATAGCGTTAGAGTTAGACGTGAAGAGGAAAAAGGAACCATCTCTTGGAAAATTAAATTTAGAAATGGAACGACAAAAGACTTTGTATCTCCAATTACGACTAAACCTTGGGGAAAGTTTATTCCAAAATTAGCAGACGGTGAAAAACCTAGCGATGATGAGATTAATTCTCAAATGCTTTATACTGAACCTAACGGTTTAAATATTGATGGCAAGTTACCATCTATATCAAAAGATACCTTTAAAAAGGGAGTTTACTACTAATGGCTAAGCATAAAACACTTTTTGAGGATTGTGATGTTCTAGTTGTTGGTGGTGGTATGGCTGGAACGGGTGCTACTTTTGAAGCTAGACACTGGGGAAGAGACATGAAAATTATTTGTGTTGAAAAAGCTAATATTGATAGAAGTGGAGCAGTTGCCCAAGGTTTATACGCTATTAACTGTTACATGGGTATGCAATGGGGAGAAAACCAACCAGAAGATCACGTTAGATACGCTCGTAATGATTTAATGGGAATGGTTAGAGAAGATTTAGGTTACGACATGGCTCGTCACGTAGATTCAACCGTTCACATGTTTGATGAGTGGGGCTTACCAATGATGAAAAATGAAAAAACAGGTCGTTACCTTAGAGAGGGTAAATGGCAGATCATGATTCATGGAGAAAGTTATAAGCCAATTGTTGCAGAAGCTGCAAAAAAATCGGCTGACAAAATTTATAATAGAATAATGATTACTCATCTTTTAATGGATGAAGCTCAAGAAAATAGAGTAGGTGGAGCCGTTGGTTTTAATATGAGAACTGGTGACTTCCATGTATTTAGAGCAAAAACAGTAATCGTTGCTGCAGGTGGCGCATCTCACATTTTCAAACCAAGAGCTGTTGGTGAAGGAATGGGAAGAACTTGGTATGCACCTTGGAGTAATGGTTCAGCTTATGCACTACCTATTGCTGTTGGAGCTAAAATGACACAAATGGAAAACAGAATTGTGTTATGTAGATTTAAAGATGGTTATGGTCCTGTTGGAGCATACTTCTTGCACCTTAAAACTTATACTCAAAATGCTAATGGAGAGAACTACGAGAAGAAATGGTATGATCAGACTAAAGAATTAGTTGGAGAATATATTGATCATCATCCAACACCAACTTGTTTGAGAAATCATGCATTTATTCAAGAAACTATTGCAGGGGGTGGACCAATTCACATGGTTACAACTGAAGCTTTCCAAGACCCACATTTAGAAACTGTTGGTTGGGAAAATTTCTTAGGTATGACTGTTGGTCAAGCTGTTGTTTGGGCATCTCAAAATATTGATCCTAAATACACAAATCCTGAATTAACTACATCTGAGCCTTATGTTATGGGTTCTCATGCAACTTGTTCTGGAGCTTGGGTTAGTGGACCTGAAGATTTATCTCCACCAGAATATTTCTGGGGTTACAATAGAATGTTAACTATTGATGGACTTTTTGGTGCAGGTGATACCGTAGGTGGTAGTGCTCATAAATTTTCATCAGGATCTTTTACAGAAGGACGTTTAGCTGCAAAAGCTGCTGTTAAATATATTCAAGATAAAAAAGCTGAAGGTATTAAAGTTACTGACAAACAATGTGATGATTTTAAAGCAGCTATCTTTAAACCTCTAGAGACATACAAAGTTGCTCAAAACGAGATTACAGGTGGAACAGTTTCTCCAAGTTATATTTCTCCAATTCAAGGACTTCAACGTCTACAAAGAATTATGGATGAATATGTTGGGGGAATTGCAACTAACTACATGACTAATGGTAATATGCTTAAAAGAGGCTTGGAACTTTTAGCTTGGTTAGAAGAGGATTTGGAAAAAGTGGGTGCTGAAGATCTACACCAACTAATGAGAGCTTGGGAATTAAAGCATAGAGCGTTAACTTCTCAGTGTGTAACTGAACATACAATGTTTCGTGAAGAAACACGTTGGCCTGGTTACTATTACAGAGGTGATCATATGAAACTTGATGATGATAATTGGCATTGTTTAACAGTTTCTAGACGTGATCCAAAAACTGGTAAGTTTACTTTAGAAAAAGTACCGGTTTATCACATAGTTGATGAGAACGAGAAGAAAAAAGCTTCTTAAACAAAAAACATAAATTATGAATCTTTTAGAGAAATCTGATGATGAGATTATAGCAATTGCTAAACCCATTTGGGAAAATCTTGTTAAGACATCAAATATGAAAGATTATGGTGGTTTCACTAAAGATTTTGGAACACAGATGTTATTTGGTGCAAATGAAGTAGAACTTGGAAAACAGTGGGCTAATAATAAATTATTGACTAGTTTAGCTGAAGATTATGAAGCTTTTGGATGTTTAAGACGAGGTATGAATATTACTGTCTTATTTAAACAAAAGAGCAAAGAGATTGAAGGTGAATTCCTTGGAAGATTAGTTCTTGGTGTTGAAGGGGATGACGTTAAAGTTTTCGGAGCTACGATCTACTAAATCTAGACTAAGTTTGAGCAGTAAATTATTTTTCTATTATATAAGTTATTATTTGACAAATATTAAGGCAGTGCTAATTAGAATAGAAAATGCCTGAAATATTAAAAAATCTACCTTCTGAAATTAAAAAAAATAAATTAAAAGCTGGTATATTTTTAGGATTATCTGCTTACTGGGGAGTGATTCTAGTGGGTACTATTTTTTCTATACACTAATATTTTTTATCCAAATATACCTCTCATTAAAAATATCTATTTATTGACTTCAATTTATTTGAGGCATATTTATTTAAAATAGTTCTATGGAAGTTTTTTTACCAATCGCAGAAGTCTCAGTAAACATACTAGCCATTCTTTCACTAAGTGGAATTGTTGGAATTCTCTCTGGACTTTTTGGTGTCGGTGGTGGTTTTTTAATGACACCCTTTTTAATTTTTTTAGGCGTTCCCCCAACTTATGCAGTAGCCAATGAAGCTAATAATATCCTAGCAACATCAGTCTCAGGCTCAACAACACATTATCTAAAAAACACACTCGATTACAAAATGGGTTTAATGATTGTTGTGGGTGGATCAATTGGAACTTTAATTGGAATTTGGACTTTTTCTTATTTTAAAGGTATTGGAAAAATCGATATCGTTATTTCATTAGCTTACATGTATATCTTAGCCATTATTGGTACCGCAATGTTAATTGAGGGTTTAGGGGAAATAGATAAAGCTAGAAAAAAAATTATTATTAAAAAAAAATTACACGTTCATTATTGGATACACGGACTGCCTTTAAGAATGCGTTTTCCAAAATCAAAATTATATGAAAGTGCTTTTACGCCAATCATTATTGGATTAATGGTAGGCTTTATTGCTGCAATTATGGGAATTGGGGGTGCGTTTATTTTAGTTCCGGCAATGATTTATATAATTGGAATGCCAATAAAATTAATTCCTGGAACATCTTTATTTGTAACTATTTTTGTTAGTGTAATTGTAACTTTCTTACACGCATTTAATTATGCATCGATTGATTTAATTTTAGTTGGTATGCTAGTGATTGGATCAATTATAGGTGTGCAGGCTGGACAAAAATTAGGTGAGTCAATTGATAGTGCTAGTTTAAAAACTCTTTTAGCAGTTTTATTGTTGGCTGTAGGTATAGCAATTGCTTATGACGCTTTTTTTGCAGAGCATACAGCTAATGAAATAATAAAAATTGATGTGAATAATTTAAATCCATTATCAATGTTTATTAAAAAATTATCTGCTGAAGTTCCAATCTTGTATGGATTATTTTCAATTATATTTGCCGTAACACTAGGTGTGGGTGCAGCTTTTATTAGAAGGTTTTTTTCAAACTTAAGAAAAAAATATTTAAATAAAGCAGCTTAAATTAAAAATAATTCAGTAAACAATTGAATTGATATAATACTAACCAACCCAACAGTTAGCATTGCAATAAACCCCACAACAAATGGCTTATAACCCATTGATCTTAGATCTTTTAAGTTTGTTGATAAACCAACAGCAGCCATTGCCATACTTAGAAAAACTTTAGCTGAATCTTTGATAGTTGATACTGAGTTTTGCCAAAGAATTTGAGAGCTTTCGGTTAAAAATATTTGATCTCCAATATTTCTAAATATAATCATTCCAATAAACCCTAATACAAAATATGGGAAAATATCTAATAAAGAGTAGTTTTTAGTTTTTGTTGCATTTCTATTATACAAAAAAGCAAACAGAGGGATCATGATAACCAAAAAAGTGTTTCGAATTAGCTTTGTAACGGTTGCAACGTTTAATGTTTCTGGACTATTGAATTGCTGATCATAGATTAATCCAGCTGCTGCAACTTGTGAAGTTTCATGGATGGCAGTTCCTAAAAATAAACCTGTAAATAATGGATCACCATTAAAGTAAATATGTGCAAAATAGGGATAAATTAACATTGCGACAATTCCAAAGACTGTCATGTTAGCTATAGCATAAGCAACTTCCCCTTTGTTTGCTTGAATTATTGGAGCTGTCGCCATGATTGCAGTTGTTCCGCAAACAGTGCTACCAATTGATATTAAATAAGCCATTCTAGTTGAGATTTTTAATTTTTTAATTAATAGCTTAACCACAATTAATACACTTATGATGCAGACAATAATTAATGGGATAGCAACTGTTCCAAATTTTAAAAATTCAAATGGTTTTAATTGAATACCAAGGCAAATTATTCCAAGTTTTAAAATGTATTTTTGAGTAAAGTCTAAACCAAGTAAAAAACCTTCTCGCATTTTAAAAATATTACCAAGTGCAATACCCATTAGGATAGCAATCATTGCTGTTGATATTGGGCTTTTAGCGTAACCCAATAACTCAACACCTATAATATTGTTTAAACCTTGAGATAATGTGTAGAGAACAAATGCTAAAACAATACCTGGTACAATGACCAGGTATTTTTTAAATAGCATTAATATTGATTAGATTTTATTATTAGGCACTTCTATAAAGCTTAGTCATAACAAATTCTTTATGACCTAATGCTTCAGCGCACGTTAATCTACCGTTAGCAACTCTAATCATTGATTTGATTAATTCATCACCTGCTTGTGATAAATTCATTTCACGAGATAATATCTTAGATACATCGCAATCAATGTGCTCACCCATACCTTTTACAGTTAGTGGATTAGCAGTAAGTTTAACAACAGGTTCAATAGGGTTACCTACGATATTACCTTGACCTGTTGGGAATAAGTGAATGTTAAATCCAGCTGCTGCTTGAAGTGTAATACACTCAGCTGCCGCAGATGAAGTATCCATAAAGTATAAACCTTTTCCTTTAGTAGGTTCTTCAGCTGGCTCTAGTACATCTATAAATTTACAGTTACCAATTTTTTGAAAGTTTCCAAATGCTTTTTCTTCAATTGTTGTAAGACCACCTGCAATATTTCCTGCAGTAGGCTGACTGTCAGAAAGATCATCTGTTGCTTCTTTTAAAATGAAATCATTATAATCATTCCATGTTTTCATAAATTTTTTTGAGGCTTCTGGAGTTGCACCACGTGTTGCACAAACTTTTTCAGCACCTGTTAGCTCAGATGTTTCACCAAAACATAAATGAACTCCTAATGGCTCTAATTTATCCATTAAGTTTCCAACTGTAGGGTTAGCTGCAAGACCTGATGTAGTATCAGATTCACCACATTTAACCGAAATCCATAAATCACTTAAAGGACATTCTTCTCTTTGTTTTTCAGAAGCCCACATTGCAAATTCTTGAGCTTTTTTAGAAGCTTTCATGATTGTTCCAATGTCACCAGTTCTTTCAATATGAAATCCCTCAACTGGTTTTCCAGTTTTAGCAATTTCATCAACAATTCTTTTTGTCCATTTCGGTTCAATTCCAATAACAATTACAGCAGCAACGTTAGGGTTTTTTCCAGTCCCAATCATTGTTCTAAAGTGTAAATCTAAGTCTGCACCAAATTGAAGTCTTCCATAAGAGTGAGGAAGGGCCATTGTACCTTTAATATTATTTGCTACAGCTTCAGCACAAGCATTTGAGATATCATCTACAGGTAAGATGATTACGTGGTTTCTAGTACCAACTCTGCCATTTTCTCTTTTATAACCTAAAAAACTTTTTGGAATTTCCATATTTTTTACCACTTCTTAGTTTTTACATTGTGAACATGAACATGCTCACCTTTTTTGATTGATTTAACTACTTTACCAATATCATGACCATATTTTAAAATGGTATCACCTTCATTAAGGTCAACCATAGCAATTTTATGTCCTAATTGAATTTCGCCTTTAGATTGGATTTGAACTGTTTTATCATTTTCCATAATCCAGCACGAACAATCTTGTTCTGGAGTAATTTTTTCAATAACAACAACTCCAACGTTGTCTTTTTCATCGTGTATTATAATGTCTGTAGCCATAATTGTGTCGATTTGTTTGTTTGAAATTTTTAAATTCTTATATATTAATCTTAAAAATTAACAAACTATTTAATAGAATTTTAAACAATTTAAAAAAAAGAAAGGCCTAATTATTATGACTAAAATGACAACTGAAGAAGCTTTTGTAAAAGTTTTACAAATGCATGGAATTGAACACGCATTTGGAATTATTGGTTCTGCCTTTATGCCTATTTCAGATATCTTTCCAGACGCTGGAATAACTTTTTGGGATGTTGCTCATGAAACTAACGGTGGATTAATTGCCGATGGTTACACAAGATCTACTGGTAAAATGTCAATGGTGATTGCACAAAATGGTCCTGGAATTACAGGCCTTGTTACACCTATTAAAACTGCATACTGGAACCACACACCATTATTATTAGTTACTCCTCAAGCTGCAAATAAAACTATGGGTCAAGGTGGTTTTCAAGAAGTTGAACAAATGAATTTATTTAAAGATATGGTTTGTTATCAAGAAGAAGTTAGAGATCCTTCAAGAATGGCAGAAGTATTAAATAGAGTAATTGAAAAAGCGATCAGAGGATCAGCTCCTGCACAAATAAATGTTCCAAGAGATTATTGGACGCAAGTTATTGATATAGACCTTCCTCCAATTGTTAGATTGGAAAGACAAGCAGGTGGTGTTGAAGCGATTAAAAAAGCTGCAGACTTATTATCTAATGCTAAATTTCCAGTAATATTATCTGGAGCTGGTGTTGTAATTGGTGGAGCGATTGAAGATTGTAAAAAATTAGCAGAGAAATTAGACGCACCAGTTTGTTCAGGGTACCAACATAATGATAGTTTTCCAGGAAGTCATCCGTTGGCTGCTGGACCATTAGGATATAATGGATCAAAAGCTGGAATGGAATTAATTAGTAAAGCAGATGTAGTTCTTGCACTTGGTACAAGGTTAAATCCTTTCTCAACTTTACCAGGTTATGGAATGGATTACTGGCCGAAAGATGCAAGCATTATTCAAGTAGATATGAATTCAGATAGAATTGGACTGACTAAAAAAGTAACAGTTGGAATTTGTGGTGATGCAAAACTAGTAGCTCAACAAATTTTAGCTCAACTTTCTCCAACTGCTGGAGACACGAATAGAGAAGAGAGAAAAAATACTATTCACCAAACTAAATCTGCTTGGTTACAACAGTTATCAAGCTTAGATCATGAAGATGATGATGCGGGTACAGTTTGGAATGCTGAAGCTAGAAAAAGAGATGCTGATAGAATGTCTCCTAGACAAGCATGGAGAGCAATTCAAGCAGGAATGCCTGATGATGTAATTATTTCAAGTGATATTGGAAATAACTGTGCGATAGGAAATGCATATCCTACCTTTGAAAAAGGTAGAAAATATTTAGCACCAGGATTATTTGGTCCTTGTGGTTATGGTTTCCCTTCAATTTTAGGTGCAAAAATTGGTTGTCCGGATACTCCAGTTATAGGTTTTGCAGGTGATGGTGCGTTTGGAATTAGTATGAATGAAATGAGTTCATGCGCTAGACCAGAATGGCCAGCAATCTCAATGGTAATTTTTAGAAACTACCAGTGGGGAGCTGAAAAAAGAAACACTACATTGTGGTTTGACGATAACTTTGTTGGCACAGAACTTGACCCAGAACTAAGCTATGCAAAAGTAGCAGTAGCTTGTGGTCTAAAAGGTGTTGCGGTTCGTACCATGGAAGAGACAACAGCTGCTATCAAGCAATCATGCGAAGATCAAAAGAAAGGAATTACAACATTTATTGAAGTAATTCTAAACCAAGAACTGGGTGAGCCTTTCAGAAGAGATGCTATGAAAAGACCAGTTAAAGTTGCAGGGATCAAAAAAGAAGACATGATTAAGCAACCTTCTTTGGTAGCTTAAGATCTTTTAAAAATATCTTATCTGTCATAATCTAGCTGCATGAATGTAGTGAATGATAATTCTTGTGGCTGGATTAATGATCTTGATAGAAGATCTAATATAAAAATCTTAGATAGAGAACAATCTTGTGATTGGTTAATAATAGGTGCTGGTTATACTGGCTTATCTGCTGCTAGAAAATTATCAGAACTTCATCCAAATCAAAAAATTATTATTGTTGATGCACAATTAGCAGGTGAGGGTGCTAGTGGAAGAAACTCAGGATACTTAGTTGACACAACTCTTAATGACGGTTTTACCTCTAATAAGGAATTATCTAATTATAAAAAAAAAACTGATATTTATAAATTAGGAATTGAGGCTGTAAAAAAATTCATCAAAGAGCATCAGGTTGATTGTGATTGGAATGATGCAGGAAAATATTTTGCTTCATCCAATATTAAAGATGAAAACATATTAATTAACTTTGGAAATACTCTTGATAAACTTGGATTTCAATACAGTTTATTTAATAAAGATGAATTAAATAAAAAACTTGGAACAAGTTTTTATAATTTAGCACTTTATACAAAGGGTGGAATTTTATTACATCCAGGAAAATTAGTTAGAGCAATGGTAGATACATTGCCTGATAATATTGAACTATATGAACAATCTCAATTATTAGAATGGAAAAAAAAATCTGATACAATTATTTGTAAGTTTAAAAATAATAGCATTACTACTAAAAAGATTATTTTTTGTGCAAATGGATTTCTAAAGTCACTTGGTATAAAAGTTAATTATAATTTTCCCCTAACTTTAACAGCGAGCATGACAAGATCTCTAACTGATGTTGAGTTTAGATCTATTGGAGAGCCTAAAGAATGGGGAGTTCTTCCTGTTAGACCTATGGGAGCAACTATTAGAATGACTAAAGATAAAAAAATCTTAATTAGAAATACAGCTGAAGTTCATAATCCATTTAAAATGTCAGATCATGATTTAAAAAAAAGAACCTTAAGACAAAAACTTGGAATTAAAAAAAGATTTCCTCAATTACCGGATGATATTATAGAATCTAGTTGGTCAGGTATAGTATCCAGAACTAGAAACAGCTCACAGATTTTTGAAAAAATTGATGAAAATGTGTTTGTGGCAGGTTGCTATAATGGTTCTGGAATTGGTGTTGGTACCTTATTTGGTGAACAAATTGCTATTAAAGCAAGCGACGAAAACAGTGAGGAAATTAATATTATTGAATCTAGAAATAAACCTACATGGTTACCCCCTCAACCTTTTTTGAATATTGGCGTTAAAGCTAGATTAATTTACGAAAGATTTAGATCTAAAAAAGATATCTAAATTATTGATTTCTAATCAAAGGATAAACTTTAGGACTTAGGTATTTTAAATTGGTAAGCATTATCAAGATTAATGTAGCAAGCCCAATACCAAGTGTTACTTTTAAAAATATTATTAAATCAAACATCCAATTAATCTGAAATATATTTTCAATTATAAACTGAGAACCAATTACTGCAAAAAATAGAGCAATTAGAATGATGGATGAAAATATAATAACAAACTCAATAACTGATGAGAGTACAATTTCTTTTTTAGAAAAGCCTAAGATTTTAAATATTAAATTTTGAAACTCTTTAATTTTACCTTGAACCATAATGGCACTTGAAATTACAATTAAACCAATAACAATGGTGATTGCAGAAATTACAGTAACTGCGATAAAAACTTTATTGAGAAGATCTGTTACTTTTGACAAGTAGTCAGTAATTTTAATAATGGATAAACTTGGTAATTTATCAAGAAGTCTAGTTTCATCAAAATTTTCTATATTAGTAAATTTAGATGTTGCTAAAAATTCATGGGGAATATTTTTTGCAAAC
>ERZ891418.269-NODE-269-length-18811-cov-7.237631_pt1 | contig 18811 bp, 12 predicted proteins | sample MGYA00521236_ERZ891418 | MGnify/ENA primary metagenome ERZ891418 (study PRJEB32303, sample SAMEA104408696) | aquatic metagenome | biome: Brackish water; feature: Chemocline; material: water | place: Baltic Sea | collected 2014-10-18T10:34:00 | depth 100 m ... | reverse complement strand
TTTCAATGGAATCATGCTGATCATGACTGACACGGAATTCTCCCAACACGGTTGTAAGTCACTGAAGTTTCAAGAGTCGCACGGTTCATCGCGAATTTGCTCATCGCGAATTTGCAGTTCTCAAGCTGAGGCACGAAGAGTCTGTCTTAATTTCTTAATTTGTCGTCGTCGCTTTGCGTCTTCGTGTGCCCATTTTCAGTGTGCCCATTTTCAATCGAAGCCTGCGATCGTTATGAATAATTCGAGTGAGACGCGATTCAGAATGAGAGCTTCAATGACAGCTCGGGACAGTTCAAGTCGGCGGGTTGATGCTCGACGCCAACGACCGCGTCATCAGTCGCTGTCTGCCGCCACCCGTCCAGGATTGACAGAGGGACCGTGCAACGAAATCCTCCGCCTTTAATTGATTACGGAAACGGATTCTCAATGAGCACGGCGAGTCTGGAAGACCACTGGCAGACGCTGAGGCTGAAGGTCGAAAACGCCCTCAATGCGTACCTCGACAATCTGCCGCCCGAGTGTCCGGATCGGCTGCGCGAGGCCATGCGGTACAGCCTGATGGCCGGCGGCAAGCGGCTTCGTCCGGTGATGACTCTGATGGCGTGCGAGGCCTGCGGCGGGGATGTCGAAGCCGCAATGCCGGCTGCGTGCGGAATCGAGATGATCCATACGTACTCGCTCATCCATGACGATCTTCCTGCGATGGACGACGACGATCTTCGGCGAGGTCGGCCGACGAATCACAAACAGTTTGACGAAGCGACCGCGATCCTCGCCGGGGACGGACTGCTGACGCTCGCCTTTGAGGTCATCGCAAAAGGCGTTCAGCCGCCGAAAGTCGCGGCCGCGTGCGTGGCCGATCTGGCATCTGCTGCGGGTTCTGAAGGAATGGTCGGTGGCCAGATGGCTGATCTTCAGGCCGAGGAACTTGCTCTCGCCGCGAATTCCGAGGAATCTGGCGGCGGCTCGACTCTGGACCAGCTCGAGGCAATTCATCTGCGTAAAACGGGCAGGTTATTGCGGTCCGCGCTGACGATGGGGGCCAGGGTCGCTCAATCGAGCGACGATTTCGTGAAAATCCTCGATCATTTTGGAAAATGTGTTGGACTGGCCTTCCAGATTACGGATGACCTTCTGGACATTACGGGCGATGCGACGAAAATGGGAAAGGCTGTCCGGAAGGATGCTGATCATGGGAAGCTGACCTATCCGGGTCTGCTTGGGATCGAAGAAAGTCGTCGACGGGCTGAGCAATTGATTGACGAGGCCTGCCGCTCAATCGCCCCACTCAAGGGAGTGGAAGATCGAGGCCAGTCGCTGGAGGCGCTGGCGCGTTTCATTCTGGAAAGAGATCATTGATGAAACTCGAACTCCTGCCGCGTATTCAATCTCCAAAGGACCTTCACGACTTCACGCCGAGCCAGCTGAAGCAGCTCGCCGCAGAAATCCGTGAGGCACTCTGCAACGTCGTCGAGAACCGGGCCGCGCACTTCGCGAGCAATCTGGGAGTCGTCGAGCTCTGTATTGCTCTACACCTGGTCTACGACTTCTCGAAAGACCGGCTGATCTGGGACACCGGCCACCAGATTTATCCGCACAAACTCGTGACGGGTCGCTTTAAAGAGTTCGCAACGATGCGGCAGAAGGGCGGCCTGATGGGCTACCCGAATCCGAATGAGAGCGAGTACGACCTCTTCATGACCGGCCACGCCGGCGCGAGCGTCTCGACAGTCGTCGGCCTCAAAGCGGGAGACGACCTCACCGGAAACACCGATCGCAAATCGGTCGCGGTCATCGGCGATGGCGCGATGCCGTCGGGAATTGTCTGGGAGGCGATGACCAATGCAGTCGGCCTCAAGAAAGACGTCCTGGTCATCCTCAACGACAACAAGATGGGCATCTGCCCGCGTGTCGGCGGCCTGGCCGAGTACCTCGACAAAGCCCGCGTCGCTCCTGTTTACAACGGTCTGAAGCGGGACGTTTCGTGGGTCCTCAACAAGGTTCCGGTTCTCGGCGAGTCGATGGAAAACGTCCTCGCTCAGTTCAAGGAATCCGTCAAAGGCTTCCTCCACGGCGGTATGCTGTGGGAAGAAATGGGCTTCCGCTATGTCGGTCCGATCGACGGACACGACCTGCCGACCATCCGGCGTTACCTGGAGATGCTCAAAGACGTGAAGGGCCCCGTGCTGCTTCACGTGCTCACGAATAAAGGGCACGGCTTCGAACCCGCCAGCGACGACCCGGTCAACTTTCACACGCCGGCCCCGTTCTCGCGAACGGAAGACGACGAGGTGATTCCGGTCCCGAAAGCGAGCAAGCCGGCCTACACAAACATCATCAGCGATGCGATTTACCAGGCGATGAAACGTGACGCCCGTGTCACGGTGCTCACTGCCGCGATGTGTGCCGGCAACGATCTCGGCAAAGTCCGAGCCGATTTTCCCGACCGCTTTTTCGACACCGGCATCACCGAAGGCCACGCCGTCGCCTTCGCAGCCGGCATGGCGAAAGCCGGCATGCGGCCGATCGTCGACATCTACAGCACCTTCCTGCAGAGAAGCTACGACCAGATTTTCCAGGAAGTCGCCCTGCAGAACCTGCCCGTGACGTTTGCTCTCGACCGAGCCGGACTGTGCGGCCCGGACGGCCCGACTCACCACGGCGTTTTCGACAACACCTACATGCGATCCTTCCCGAACATTGTGGTGATGGCCCCGGGAGACGAAAGCGACGTCGCCCCGATGCTCGACTTCGCGATCAACCGCCAGGGCCCAACGTCGATCCGCTATCCCAAAACGTCGGCAGAACTCGTCGAACGGCAGGTTGCTCCCGTCGAGCTCGGCAAGGCCGAAATCTACCGCTGGGGCACGGACGGAATGCTCATCGCATTTGGTTCACTGTTCCCGGACTGTGTCGCGGCTGCGAATCAGCTTCGAGAAGAAGGCCTCGACGTCGGCGTGATCAACGCCCGCTTCGCCAAACCGATCGACGAAAAAACGATCTTCCGTGCTCTCAAGGAATGCAGCTTCGTCATCACGATCGAAGAATCGACAATCGTCGGCGGCTTCGGTTCCGCCGTCCTCGAAGCGGCCAGCGACGCGGGACTCTCGACAAGCCACGTCAAACGCCTGGGCATTCCGGACGAGTTTGTGACCTTCGGCGAACGAAGCGAACTGCTTGCCGACCTGTCGCTCGACATCGAAGGAATTGCCCGAACGGCTCGTCAAATGGCCGCGCGAGTCGCGACCGAAACCTCGAAGCTGTAACCGATCCTCAGATCGCCCAGGCCCCGTAGGACGGACGCCCACGTCCGTCAGTGCCGTCTTGACCCTGGACGCCGTCTTGACCCTGGACAGGCAGCCGGTACGGACGTAGGCGTCCGTCCTGCAGCGCCTTGGCGTTACTTGCGGATCGCCCACAGCGAATCAAACGTCCGCAGATAAATTGTGCCGTTGGAGACGCAGGGTGAGGCGGCAATCGCTTCGCCGAGTTCGTTCTGAGCGACCAGCTCGAACTTCTTGCCGGTCTTGACGACTGAGATAATTCCGTCGCGAGCGGTCAAGTAGAGGTGACCGTCGGCGTAGACCGGTGAGCTGCGGTGTCGCTGCCGGTGAGTTCGCTCGGCGTAGTATTCTTCGCCGGTTTTCTGGTCGAGGCACGACAGATTGCCGTTGGCCATGCAGAGATAAACCAGTCCGTCGTGGATCAGTGGTGACGGCACGTCCGGCGTTGTGGCGTAGCTCCAGATGTGAGCCTCTTTGCTTAACGTGATGTCGCCCCTGCCGTCCGGGCGGAGAACTCGCACCGGGCCTGCCTTCGCTGTCGGCACAACAATCATGCCGTCCGCACACAGCGGAGACGCGACAAACCGCAGCGTCTTGTCGTACTTCGACTTCACGTTGAGGTCACCGCAACGCCAGATTTCGTGACCGTCTTTCAGATCATGAGCGATGATGAAATCCGCCCCGTGTGTAACCAGAAATTTCAAGCCATCGTGGTCGTACATCATCGGCGACGCGTAAGAATGCTTGTTCTCGTGCGTGCCGTCAGTGGCTCGTGTCTGTTTCCAGATTTCCTCTCCGTTTGCCGCGTTCAGACACACGACCAGCCCCTGACTCCCCTCATCATTCATGCGGCCGTGGATCAGCTGAAAGTAGAGCCGCCCTTCGTCCAGCACGGGCGTCGACGTCAGTCCGAACGCGATCTCGAATTTGCCGTACCGTTCCTGCAGATCCAGTGACCAGACCTTTTTTCCATCGACGGTGAAGCAGGCGACGGCTCCGTTGGCGAACATCGCCCAGACATGCTTGCCGTCCGTCGAAGGCGAATTCGCCGCGGAGTTGCCTTCGTCCCCTCGCACGTCCTTGTTGCCCTTACTGACGACCTGGCTCCACTCAATCTTCCCGTCTGAGGTCGCACAGATCAGGGTGAGCTCATCGCCGACCACGGCGGTCAGAAAGATACGATCGCCCCACGCCACCGGAGTCGCTCCGCCCGATCCAGGCAGCTTCAGTTTCCACGCGACGTTCTTATCGGCGGACCACTCGGTCGGCAGATTCGTCTCACCGCTGATCCCGTCGTTCTTCGGCCCGCGCCAGTTCGGCCAGTTTTCCGCCTGAGCGGCTCTGGAAAACACTGACAGACTTATCAGCAATGCCGCAAATGTGAGCTTCCTCATGATGATTCCTTTTTCGTTCCGCAAATGGGACGGGAGATTCCGATTCGGGCGAGGTCCTCGCCGCGACGATGATAGTGGAGTAGCCGGAAGCCGCAAAAGCACGACATCAGTCTGGGAAGCCGGTCCGGTAGTGCTTCTGACAGTCCTTCACGGCCTGGGCATACTCAGATTTCGCCGCGACGTTGACCGTTTCGAGCGGGTCTGTCTGGTGATCGTAAAGCTCGCTGCCGACCAGTTTGCCGGACTCGAACTCACGCCACTCGGTGTATCGGTAGCGTTCGGTCCGGACCGAGCGGCCCATGACGTCCGGCTTGCCATTGAAATAGGCCGGCCGCGGGTGTTGAGTGAACGCGGCGGGCTCGACCGTCGATTTGGGATCGTCCAGTGCCGGGACGAGACTTTTTCCTTCGACACCGGTCGGCGCTGGAAGTCCGCACATTTCCGCCAGTGTCGGGTACATGTCGAGTAGTTCGGCGAGCGTTTCGGTGGACTGGCCAGGCTGTTTCATCGCCGGAGCCGAGATGATCAGTGGCACGTGAGCATCGAGCTCGAAGTTGGACGTCTTGGCCCACAGAGTGTGCTCGCCCAGGTGGTACCCGTGGTCCGACCAGAACACGACAATCGTGTTGTCACGCAGGCCAAGCCGGTCGAGCTCACCCAGCACTCGCCCGACCTGCGCGTCGAAGTAGCTGATCGCGGCCAGGTAGCCGTGGCGGATCTCCATGACAGCTTCCGGAGTGAGTTCACGCGGTTTCGGACTGCCGAGGATCTCTCGACTGTTGTGCCACGCGATTCGAGGCGCGTCCTTCGGCCACTCGGGATTCGGCGGCGGCGAGAGTTTTGAGCGATCGTAGAGGTCCCAGTATTTCTTCGGGGCGTTGAAGGGCGAGTGCGGTTTCCAGAAACCTACCGCGAGGAAAAACGGTTTGTTGTCCGCTTTGCGTTCACGCAGCGCCTTGATCGACAGGTCGGCGATGCGGCCGTCGAAGTAGGCCGCGTCCGAAACGTCCCGGCACTCGCACTTGATGTCGCTGGCCGAGTTCGGAGGCAGCGGTCCTTTGACGATCGGCTTGTCGGAACCGTGCGTCGCGTAGTGCATCACCGCCGGCACGTCCCACGAGGCCGGGTCGCCCTGAATGTCCTGCCGCCAGTTGTGATAAATCTTGCCGATGTTCTGCGCGAAGTAACCGTGCTTCCGAAAGTGCTGAGGCAGCGTCACGACGTCCGGCCTCCGTTCACGAAAGTGAGTCGGCAGATCCCAGATCTTCAGCGTGTCCGGCCGCAGCCCGGTCATCAGCGAGGCCCGCGACGGATTGCAGACCGCCTGCTGACAGTAAGCTCTCGTGAAGAGCCGACCCCGCGCAGCCAGCGCATCGAGGTTCGGCGAGAGCACTTCGTTATTCCCCATGCACCCCAGGTCGCACCGCAGATCGTCGGCCGCGATGAACAGCACATTTGGCTTTTCTGCTGCGTCGGCGACAGAAACCGCGATGAGAAACAGAACGGCCTGAAAGAGACTTCGACTCATCGGAAACGTCCCAGGAAAAAGGTGGCTCGGTCGTTCCGTCACGCCCGCTCGGCTCCGGCTCGGCCGGCTTCGACGACGAAAGACGCTCGCGTTTTGCAAGTGGTGTCCGGCTTCGTCACGTCGTCGACTACGCGGAAGTCCGATCTCCACTCGCCTGGCGTGATCTGGCAGCGAACGTAGCCTCGCTCGGCGTTGTAGAATTTCACGAAGGGGTTGTCGCGGAGCACGCCGTCGGTGTCGCTGCCTTTTTCAGAACCGTTCCCGCCGGACGTGATCGATGTACCGACAAACTCGGTGGCGACGGTTTCCGACTTCTCGTCGTCAAAGTCGACCTTCAAGTCGTTGACCCAGTTCTTGTGGATGTCTCCGGTGAGGACGACCGGGTTCGAGATTCTGCGGTTTTCGAGAAAGCTCAGCATCCGGTGTCGCGCGACGTGGTAGCCGGCCCACTGGTCCATGCTCCACGCGATGCCGCTTTCCGGATCGCGGTCGACGCGAGCCATCATCACCTGCTGAGCCAGCACGTTCCACGTGGCCGGCGACTCGTGCAGCGTCTGCATCAGCCACTGTTCCTGGCGGTCGCCGAGCAGCGTGGCATCCTTCGCGAAGACCCCCTCGCAGGGCGGCTTGTTCCCGTCTCCACACGGCTGATCGGTGCGGTACTGCCGAGTGTCGAGCACCTCGAATTCGACGAGATTGCCAAACGGCACGCTTCGATAAAGCTGCAGAAACGGGCCTTTCGGGATCGACGATTTCCGCAGCGGCATGTGCTCGTAGTAGGCCTGGTAAGCCCTCGCCCGTCGTGCGAGGTAGCCGGCCGTTTTGACTCCCGGTTCCTCGGAAATGTCGCCCGCGCAGTTGTTGTCAAATTCGTGGTCGTCCCAGGTGACGAGCCACGGAAACATCTGATGAGCCGCCTTCAGATCCGTGTCGGTCCGGTAGAGCGCGTACCGGTTGCGGTATTCATCCAGCGAGTTGATTTCCTTCCCGGTGTGCTTGCGGACCCGGCCATCGACTCCGCCGTACTCGTAGATGTAGTCGCCCAGGTGAACGATGAGGTCGATGTCGTCGTCCAGAATGTGGCGATACGAATTGAAGTAGCCACTCTCAAAATGCTGGCACGACGCGAAAGCAAAATTCACTTTCTGCGGCGACGCATCAAACCGCGGAGTCGTCCGCGACCGTCCGGTCCGGCTTGCCGCTCCGTTCGAGCCGAAGCGGTACCAGTACCAGCGATCCGGTTCGAGCCCTTCGACTTCCACGTGGACCGAGTGGCCAAGTTCCGGAGTCGCCATCGTCGTGCCTCGCTGAACGATCTTGCTCATCTTCTCGTCGTGAGCGATCTCCCAGCGGACCTCGACATTCTCCTTCGGCATGCCGCCTCCGTTGAGCGGATCGGGAGCCAGCCGAGTCCAGATCACGAAGCCGTCGGGAGACGGGTCGCCGGAAGCGACACCCAGCGAAAATGGTTCCGCCTTGAATCCCGACCTCGGCAGAAACCCGTGCGCTTCCCGTCCAAGCAGCGGCATGAATGCGAACGAGGAAGCTGCCAGCAGAAATCCGCGTCGATCGCGAGGTCGCAGCCAGTCGTCGACCGTGGGGTGAGTCATGTCATTTCTCCTGGTGAGGTTCTTTGGATCTGGGTAGGCCCGCGACGTGTCTAACGGGATGAGAAACTTACGAGAGAATCCCGCGAACGGGCTTGTGTTCCTCAACCCCCGTCAGCCGATAGTCGAGGCCCTGGAACTTGTACGACAGCCGCCGATGATCCATGCCGAGCAGATGCAGAATGGTCGCGTTGAGGTCGTGCACGTGAACTCCGAAGCGGTCTTTATCGACGATGTTGTAGCACCAGTCGTCGGTCTCGCCGTAAGTCAGGCCGCCTTTGATGCCGCCTCCGGCCAGCCAGATCGAGAAGCACCGCGGATGGTGGTCTCGCCCGAAGGTTGTCTCGTTGCCGCCTTGACGATAGACCGTTCGACCAAATTCGCCTCCCCAGACGACAAGAGTGTCTTCGAGCAGGCCGCGCTGCTTCAGGTCGAGCACCAGCGCGGCCGATCCCTGGTCGACTTCCTTCGCGATGATCGGGTGCCGCGACGGCAATCCCCCGTGGTGATCCCAGCCGCGGTGGTAAAGCTGGATGAATCGCACACCACGCTCGGCCAGTCGCCGCGCCAGCAAGCAGTTGGCCGCGTGACTGCCCGGCACCTTCGCATCGGGGCCGTAAAGCTCAAACGTGCTTTGCGGCTCGTCGGACGTGTCGGTGAGATCCGGAACCGACATCTGCATGCGGAATGCCATTTCGTAAGCAGCGATGCGGGTGTTGATTTCCGGGTCGCCGACGTCGTCTTTGCGGAGTTCGTTCAATTGAGAAATCGCATCGAGCAGCTTTCGTCTGTCTTCGCGATCGGCGCCGGTCGGATCGTTGAGGTACAGCACCGGGTCACCGGAGGATCGCAGTTTGACGCCCTGGTGATTTGACGGCAGAAACGCGCTGCCCCATAGACGCGAGTAAACCGGCTGCGCCTGCGAGTCCGTATTCCGGTCGAGCAGCACGACGTACGAAGGCAGACTCTCGCTCTCACTGCCGAGCCCGTAGCTCACCCACGCGCCGAGACTTGGCCGGCCGGGCTGCTGGTGTCCGGTCTGAAAAAACGTGATCGCCGGGTCGTGGTTAATCGCCTCGGTGTACATCGAACGGACGATGCAGATGTCGTCGGCGATTTTTCCGTGGTGAGGCAGCAGGTCGCTGATCCACTGACCTGACTCGCCGTGCTGGCGAAACGGCATGAACGATTTCGCCACGGGAAATGATTTCTGCCCGGCGGTCATCCCGGTGAGCCGCTGGCCGCCGCGGATCGACTCGGGCAGTTCCTGACCGTTGAGCTTTTCCAGAGTCGGCTTGTAGTCCAGCGTGTCGATCTGCGACGGCGCACCGGACTGGCAGAGATAGATCACACGCTTCACTTTGGGCGGAAAATGCGTCGGCCCCGGTTCGCCCGGCGAATACCCCGGCCCGTTTCTCTGGGCGAGCGAAGGAGCGGCGGAAAGCAATTGCGGATTGAGCAGCGATGCCAGCGCCGCCGCGCCGATCCCGGCGCTACCTCGACCGAAAAAGTGTCGGCGATTGACCAGGAGGTTGGATTCGTGAATCGGGTCCATTGTCGTTCTCTCAACTCATCGAAAAGGCAGTTCTCGTTTAACCCGTGGCCGCAGGCCACGGGTTCAACATCACGGTCACGGCTTTGTCACAAACTCACTCAGGTTGAACATCACTCGGCCGATCGTCGTCCACGCGGCAAGCTCAGCCGGATCGAGGTCCACGTCCCGGGGAGAGTCTCCGACCCCAACAATCTGAGCCGCGGCCGAAGCATCGTCGCGATACTGCTTCAGCCGATTATCGAGAAGACCTGTGAGCACAGTCAGTTCGCGATCAGTCGGCGGCCGCGCGCAGCACAGCCGAAATCCATACTCGATTCGCTTCTGATTGGTCGACCCGCCCTCCGTCAGCATGCGCCGTCCGAGCCGGCGCGCCGCTTCAACGAACTGCGGGTCGTGAAGCATCACGAACGCCTGGAGCGGCGTGTTCGTGCGCGAGCGGCGGACGATGCAGAACTCACGTTCGGGCGCGTCGAACGCGGCCATCGACGGCGGCGGCACAGTTCGCTTCCAGAATGTGTACACGCTGCGGCGGTACAGGGCGTCGCCCGAATCCTGTTTGTACGTTCGCGAGTACCCGGGCCGATTGTTGATCTCCTGCCACAGGCCGGAGGGGTGATACGGAAACGCGCTTGGTCCGCCGATCTGCGAACTCAACAGTCCGCTGGCGGACAAGGCACTGTCGCGAATCGTCTCTGCATCCAGCCGCAGTCGAGGCCCGCGGGCGAGCAGTCGGTTCTCCGGATCCCGTTCCAGAAATTCCGGCGTGATCCGCGACGTCTGTCGATACGTCGCCGACAGAACGATCTGCTTGAGCAGCCCTTTGGTGTTCCAACCAGACTCGACAAAATCGACGGCCAGCCAGTCGAGCAGTTCCGGATGGCTCGGCCACTCGCCCTGCGACCCGAAATCTTCAGCCGACTTCACGATGCCGACCCCGAACAGCAACTGCCAGAACCGATTGACCGCGACTCGCGCGGTGAGCGGATGGCCGGGCATCGTCATCCATCGGGCGAGACCAATACGGTTTCGTGGAAAACCGTCAGGCATCGCCGGCAACGCCGCCGGAGTGCCGGGCTCAACTTCGTCACGCGGCTTGTCGTACTCGCCACGAAACAGCACGCGGGTTTTTCGTGGGGTCGGCATCTCGGCCATGACCATCGTCGCCGGAACGTTTGAGGAGGCCGCAAGACGCGCGCGAAGTGAAAGGACACTCGCAATCGCCGCCTGGAGGTCTGAATCTCCGAACCGACTGGCAAGGTACTCGTTGAGACGAAGCGACTGCTCGACCGTCCGCCTCGCTGCGTCGAATTTCAGCATTGCCGCAATGTCCGCCGGCACGACCTGCACCGGCTGGCTGGCCAGCGAGATGCGAAACCGTCCGATGTGATGGCTGCCTCCGTAGCGGTGGTGCATCTGCACGCGAAGCTTTTTGACGGTCTCGGGCGAGATCGGCTTCTCAGGAGTAAAGACAGCCGTGCGGTTTTCGAATTTCGTGTTGCCGTCAACCGCCCAGCCGGACTGATCGATGGTTCCATCAATCGTTTTTGCGATGCCGTAATTGTTCTGCGAGTAATCCGCCTCGGCCTTCGCGATTTTCACGTTTGTGAAGTCGGTCGAGTCGGCTCCCGCCACCGCGATCTGAAATTCGCTGAGGACGAAGTTGCCGTTGAATCCGCGGCCCGTGCTGTTGCTGACAAAGGACGGATCGGTGAGAGCTTCCAGCCGGATCGCGTGCACGGGCGAGTCGCACTTCAAAATCAGCTCGTAAGTTTCCGTCACGGGATTCTTGCCGGTCGCCAGAATGCTCTGATCCGGCTGGACGGTCAGCGTCGCTCCGCCAAGTGACTTTCGCTCCTGGGGGACAACGACGGCCCACTGGTTGGCGACTGTCTCGGTGAGTTCCTGCTCGCGTTTTGAAAGCTGCTCGCCGTTCTTGTCCCAGAGTTTCCTGAACGTCGATTCGGCTGTCGCGAGTTCGTCCCGCATTTTCTTTGACTGAGCAGTCTGCAGTGGCGAGTCGACTTTGAGTTTCGGATCGAAGCCGTTGAGACCTCGCTCCGGCACGTTGTTGAAGAACGAAAAGAACGAGTAGAACTCGGGCTGCGAAATCGGATCGTACTTGTGATCGTGGCAGCGGCAGCAGGTCATGGTGAGGCCAAGCCAGACCGTCGACGTTGTGACGACCCGGTCGACGACGTACTCCGTCCGGTATTCCTCGTCGACGACTCCGCCCTCAATCGTGATCGGGTGGTTTCGGTGAAACGCCGTCGCCAGCCGCTGCTGATCCGTCGCGCCGGGGAGCAGATCGCCCGCCAGTTGCTCGACCGTAAACTGGTCAAACGGCATGTTCGAATTCAGCGCGTGGATAACCCAGTCACGCCACACCCACTGCTCGCGTTCGAGGTCGTACTGATAGCCGTTCGTGTCGGCATAGCGGGCCGCGTCGAGCCAGTGCCGCGACATGTGTTCGCCAAATCGCTCTGATTTCAAAAGACGGTCGACGACTTTCTCGAACGCGTTTTCGGACGTGTCCCGGACGAACGCATTGACATCCTGAATTGTCGGTGGGAGGCCGGTCAGATCGAGCGACACCCGGCGGATCCACACGTAGCGGTCTGCCTCGCGCGAGGGCCTCAGCTTTTCCGCATCGAGCCGCGCGAGAACGAATCGGTCAATCGGGCTGCGAGGCCAAGCGGGATCACTGACGCTCGGCAAGCCCGACTTTTCTGGAGGGATGAACGACCAGTGGCCCTCGTACTTTGCCCCTTCCGCAATCCACCGTCGCATCAGTGCGATTTCTTCCGCGTTGAGTTCCTTGCCCGAATCGCGTGGCGGCATTCTCGTCTCGTCATCTTCGCTGGTGATTCGCGAAATCAGTTCGCTCTGGTCCGGCTTGCCCGCAACGATCGCGTGCTCGACCGCGCTGGCTTCGACGTCAAGCCTCAATTTCGCTTTCCGCTGTTTCTCATCCGGCCCGTGACAGGAGAGGCACTTTTCGGAAAGAATCGGGCGAATGTCACGGTTGAACCGAACGGGCTCATCTGCCGCGCCGATTGCGACAAGTGCCAGCCACAGAGTCACTGAGAAAAGAGTTGCGTTCTGCATTCAGCGTTCCTCTTTGTCCGTACCGCGAAGGACGATCGTAACCGGGAGGCGAGGCTCCCGCTGTAAACAGGAATGTCGTGCTCGGTCAAAGTTGAAGTGTCGGGTAGCCACCGTCGCCAGACGGTGGGACGTCACTGAAATTCGACGCTCTGGCAAACGTGGTTACTCTGAGTGTTTGGTCAGACTCAGCTGTCTCTAATGAAAACGGCGATGAGCAACCCACAAAAGAGTTTCATGGTCCGGCCCACGCCTCTGGAATTGAAAACTCACAGCCTCGAAACGCGAAAACTACGAAAGTAGTTCCAGAGTCTGCCACAGACTGGGATCGTTCGTCACGGGAAACGCGCTGTCGACCGTCAGGTAATGCTGTCCGAGTTCCGAGTCGTGCAGCATGCAGTAGAAGCCAAGTCGAGGGCTGATTTCCGGGTCGAACCCGTTCAGCGTGTCTCCGGGCAGCCAGACCTCAAGCCGATATCCATCAGCGAGCGTTTCGGACTTCGCGGTAAACCGCTCGGAAGGAAACGTCGGCGCGTCGTCAGCCGCTCGCCCGATGGGAAGCTGTTGGACGATCGGATCGGCACCGTCCTTGCCGCCCCCGTTCGGGAGCAGACAGAACTGATGGCAGAAACGGTTGGCTCGGTGAATTGTCTGCGTGTTCCGGGTGTCGATCCAGATTTGAAAACCATCCGTCGCGTCCGGCAGATCGGGATTCGAAACGGGCGGATGCTGCCTGCCAGAGACGCGAATCTCCACTCCCAGGCCCGCTTCGTTCCAGGCGACTCGCAGATCGACCGGCGGCGAGGCGTCACTCAGCTCCGCGCCCGGCCAGTGGATCCGACATTCTTCACCGAGATTGAGCAGACGTTTGCCGCGACGCGGGATCACATCGACGCAGGGAACCGGCATCGAGAATCGAAAGGCAAAAGCGGGAGGGATGACGTCGTTCATGAAGATTCCACGTCTCTTCGCAGCTTGTGACGAAGACTCAAAAGCGCGGCCGTTGACCAGAAGGAACGGCCGCAGAAAACTCGACGCCGATTAACGTGCAAGCGATTCGAAAATTGCTCCGCCACAGTAGGGATAATTTTCCTCGGCCAGTCTCAGCAGTTGATTGTACTTGGCGAGGCGTTCGCTCCTCGCGACGGAGCCGACCTTGAATTGCCCGGCTCCCGTTGCGACTACCAGGTCCGCGATCGTTGTGTCTTCGGTCTCACCACTGCGGGCCGAAACGACCGGCCAGTAACCATTGTCGATCGCCAGGCGAAGCGTCGTGAGCGTTTCGCTGAGCGATCCGATCTGGTTCAGCTTGATGAGCACGCTGTTGCCGGCCGCGGACTCAATGCCCTGCTTCAGCCTCGCCGGGTTTGTGACGAACAGGTCGTCACCGATCAGTTGCACGCGGTCGCCCAGCCGTCTCGTCAGCTCCTGCCAGCCGTCCCAGTCGTCTTCGGCGAGCCCGTCTTCGATGCTGATGATGGGGTAGCGATCAACCCAGTCCTCAAGCAGATCGACCACCTGGGCCGAGGTCAGTTGCTCATCGCCGGTCGCGGCGAGCCGGTACGATCCGTTCGAATAGAAATGTGTGCTGGCGACGTCGAGGCCGATGCAGACGTCGTCTCCCGGTCGAAGCCCGGCGGCCTCGATCGCGCTGACGACGAACGACAGTGCCTCTTCGTTTGAGCCAAGCTTCGGGCCGTAACCACCCTCGTCGCCGACGAGAATCCCTTCGTGTCCCGCTTCTGTAAGTAGTCGCGAGACGCGGTTGTAGACCTCGACAATCCACTCGAAGGCCTGGGGATACGACGTAGCCCCGACTGGCAGGATGAGGTAATCCTGAAAGTCGAGATTGCCGCCCGCGTGCAGCCCGCCGGAAATCATGTTGACCATCGGCAAGGGCAGTGATGGTTCATAACCGAGCCGCGCCGTCCGGACTGAGGCCTCGCCGGATGCCGCCTGCGCATCGATTCTCGACCAGACCTCACGGAACTGAGCAACCGGCGAGACGCCTTTCGCTTCGGCGGCTGCGTAGGCCGCCGCGAGGGACACGCCAAGAATCGCGTTGGCTCCGAGCCGCGATTTGTTTTCCGTTCCGTCGAGTTCGATCATCGCCGCGTCGAGGCTCGCCTGGTCATCGGCGTTCTGCCCGACCAGAGCGGTCGCGATTTCCGAGCGGACATTTTCGACGGCCGTGCGAACTCCGAGTCCACTGAGCCGCGCAGGGTCGCCGTCTCGAAGTTCGAGTGCCTCAAAGTGGCCGGTGCTCGCGCCGCTGGGCACGATCGCGCGCCCAGGCCGCGCACCCGCGCAGGTGACTTCGACTTCGACCGTCGGCCGGCCTCGACTGTCGAAGACCTCGCGGGCGTGAATCCGTTCAATGGTGGTGTCTGGCATCGCTGGTCGTGTCACTCGGGTTTCGCGAATTCGGCGTCGTCGGCTTTCTCGGGGAATTCGACCTTCGTCATTTTCCCTTCGACATACAACTTGCCGTCGCGAGTCATCTTCTGAGTCATCGAAACCTGCACACCCTCGACCTCTTTGTAGCCAAGATGGACGATCGCATCGACAACTTCCTTGCCGCCCAGTTCTTCGGGAGCGACGACGTAGGAAGTCCGTTTCAGCAGACCCGTCTTGCGGCTGAAGTAGAGCTGTGTCTGACGCTGACCTTCCACATTGACGTTGATGCCGTCGCAGGCTTCTCCTTCGATTTCCTCTTCACCCGCCAGGGACAGCTTGAATTTCTCATTCGGCTTCGCGAGCGGAATCAGCGAGGCGACGTGCTGGCAGTGCGCCTCAAGCTTCGACTCCTTGATCTGTGCGCCCGTCAGCGGCGTGACGACATCCTGAGCTTTCATCCAGCCCTGATCGCCGTCTCGAACAATCAGAAACGCGTTCTGGATTTCAAAACGTGTGCGGTTCGGCATCGCCATGTAGTAGCGGCCCGTGTAGGGCAGGGCCTCGCCCATTCCGTAATACGAGCCTTCCTCTTCCATCAGCATGACGCGCGTTTTGTTGAGCGCCTTTTTTCCGCCCAGGGATTTGATGGCCCGGTCGATGAGTTTTCGGGCACCGGCGTCTGCCTCATCGGCAAAAGTCGGGGCAGTCACTGCCAGACACAGAACGAGCACAGTCAGGGAACGCAGCATGGTGAGCCTCCATAAGTCGTTGAAGTGGTCTTATCCGGGATGTCAATCGGGCAATTCTCTGAGAATGTCAGCCGACAAGTTTCTCAATGACCTGGGCTTCGAAATCGGCAATACGGATCGGGCGGCCGACGTTGGACATGTTCTGTTTCAACGGGTCGATGCCGAGCGATTTACAAACGGTTGCGATCAAATCGGGCGTTGTCACGGGGGCGTCTTTGACCTTCATGCCGTCTTCGGTCGAGCTGCCGTAAACCTGGCCGCCTTTGACTCCGCCGCCGCCGAGCACGGCGCTCCACGCGGCCGGGAAGTGGTCGCGGCCCTGGTTGTCATTGATGTTCGGCGTCCGACCAAATTCGCCCATCCAGACGATGGTTGTTGATTCGAGCAGGCCTCGATCTTTCAGGTCTTCCATCAGAGTCGACCAGCCTGAATCGAGTGCTGCCGAGAGCGCTTTGACTCTGTCGAAATTGCCCTGGTGAGTGTCCCAGCCGAGCCCGGCGCCGTCGGCTCCGGGGGCATTGCTGAGCGAAACTTCGATGAACGGAACGCCCTGCTCGACGAGCCGTCGCGCGAGCAGGCAGCCCTGACCGAACTGGTTCATGCCGTACCGCTCACGGAGTTCCACCGGTTCGGTCTCGACGGAAAACGCGTTGCTCGCGCCGGACTTCATCATCCGCACCGCCTGCAGGTACGCCTGCTGATGACTCTGGCCGGTGACTCCGGGGCGGTTTGCGACGAAGTCGTCTTCCAGATGTTTCAGCAGGTCGAGCCGCGTGTCGGCCTGCGTTGCCTCGACACCTTCCGGCAGGTCGAGATTGCGGACGCGGAGTGTCGTCGCAACGTCCTGTCCCTCGCGGACGCGGGCTCCCTCGCCGACGATCAGCGGGGCGTATTTCGGACCGAGGAATCCGGAACTGTACGCGGCCGGGCTGAGGAAGCGGTTCGGCGCGACGCTGATGAAGCTCGGCAGTTCGAGGTCACTGTGTCCGAGTTCTCGACTCACCAGCGAACCCAGCGTCGGGTAATGAATCGGGCCCTGCGGCAGATAGCCGGTCCGCATCAGATAAGTGGCTCGCTGATGGTCGCCTTCCGTCGTGCTCATCGAGCGGACGATGGCGAGGTGCTCCATCTGCTTTGCGAGTTTCGGCAGGTGCTCGCTGATCTGAATTCCGGGCACGGACGTGTCGATCGGTTTGAAGCTGCCGCCGTTCTTGTGGCCGGGCTTCATATCGAACGTGTCGGTTTGAGGTGGTCCTCCGGGCATCCAGAGCAGGATGCAGGAGCGTTTTCGTTTCGGGTCGGCAGCAGTCTCAGTGGCGAGAGTCTGCATCCAGCCCGAAGCTGAACAGCTAACGGTTGCAAACGTGGAAAGTTTCAGCCAGTCGCGTCGGGTGAGGCGTGCCATGTCGCCGTTTCTGCCGGGAGTGCGTGCTTGAGCCGCGGGGAAAGTCACGCGGCACGGGATACTGTAATCGGAGGGGCGGGCGACGACGACCAGAACTGCAGATTCGTTCGAGACGAGTTCGAGTAGAAATAGCGGAGCGAGCCGCCCGGTCATCCGCGCCGGAACGTGCGGTCGACCGGACGGCTTGCGCCGTTCCGCTACTCAGGCGACCGAAAAAAAAATCCCGCTCCTGAATGGAGCGGGCTTCGGTCGGTTTCTTTACCGGGCGAGTCAGCTAGGCCGACTTCGCGGGAGCTTCCGGCTTCGCTGGCTCGGTCGATGGGACTTCCTCTTCGACCGTCGGCATCGGAGCGGCGTCCTCGCCATCCTTTGCGGCCGGAAGTTCCGGGACTGGCTTCAGCGACTCGTGAGATTTTGCGTCCCCGGCTCCTGTTCCGCACGTTCCGCAGCCGCCCATCTGAGGGCAAACCTGAACAGGGACCAGACGGCAGACTTCGTACTCGATCTCTCTCGGCACCTGGCGGCAGACCATGCGGCACGATTTGACTTCGACAGTCTTCGGCACACAGCGAGCGACCTTACGTGTGTAGGTGTAAGGGATCGTTTTCTCGACACAGTAAGGAACCTGTCGAGTCTTCATTTCCGTGACGATCCTGCAGGTTCGCGTCGGAATCGAGCGGGTTTTTTCTTCCTTCACGAACTTGCAGACTTTGTGCGGGACCTCTTTGGTGACTGTCTCGCAAACCCATTCGCACGTGCGGACAGGAATTTTCTTGACGATCTGTTCCGACTCCCAGCGACAGGTCTTGATCGGAATCTGCTCGACGATTTCTTCCGTCTCCATCCGGCAGACTTTCTGCTGGATGATTTCCTTGACGACCTCCGGACAGTACTCGACGTACTCGACATCTTTTTCGACAACGTTCGGGCACCACTGTCGGCGAGGAATCTTCAGACCCGGTGTCTGCGTCATGCAGAGCGTCGGCAGACAGCACGGATTCCAGCGAAGCATTGGCAACGGAAGACCAGGCAGGCACTGCTCGCTGCAGACCCACTGGCCGGTGTCGACGCAGACTTTGCGAGTCTTCGTGACCGGCCTCATGACCGTGCGGCAGACTTCCTTCTCGACAATTTCCGTGACGGGTTTGCAGATGACCCGGCGGCATTCGCGAGTCGATTCGTCCCAGACTTTTTTCCAGACCGTCTCAGTGCAATCGCGAGTCGATTCCGTCCAGACCGGCTTGCGCACGGTGTACGAGCACTGTCGCGTGCTGGTTTCCCAGACGGGAGTGCAGACGGTGTAAGTTTCTTCGCGGCAGCCGGTTTCCCAGACGGGGCGGCGGACTTCGTACTCGCATTCGCGATACGCGGTCTCTCGGACAACTTTGTTACAGGTCACTTCCTCTTCGTCCCAGACCGTTTCGTAGACCTGTTTCTGGCAGACCGTTTCCTGTGGCTCCCAGACTGTTTCCATGACCGTCTTTTTGCACATCTGTCGTTCGATGCGGCAGGTCGTGTAGCAGGACACCGGCTGGCAGGCGACGGTCGGGCAGCAGTTGTAGCTGGCCGCTCCGCAGTACCCGCCGGCACTGACAGTCGACTGGCTCAGCATCGCGACCGCGGCGACGGCGATCGTGGCGAGTAGCCTGTTCATTTGAAATCTCCCGGAAGTCAATCGAGGTATCGCCCTTGCGAAATGCAGAGCGACTGAAGTTTCACAGTTGGTCTATCACTAAACGGTTGGTCTATCACTAAACGGTTGGTCTATCACTAAACGGTTGGTCTATCAC
>ERZ891418.267-NODE-267-length-18947-cov-6.546739_pt1 | contig 18947 bp, 13 predicted proteins | sample MGYA00521236_ERZ891418 | MGnify/ENA primary metagenome ERZ891418 (study PRJEB32303, sample SAMEA104408696) | aquatic metagenome | biome: Brackish water; feature: Chemocline; material: water | place: Baltic Sea | collected 2014-10-18T10:34:00 | depth 100 m ... | reverse complement strand
TCAATCACAGCGTCTCTGAGAATGCCGATTTAATTTCGCCGCCGTCCCTATGCGGTTTGTGTGATTAAGCGAGGCCGGCGACTTCGTCAGGCGGAGCCTGACCTACGGTGCGTTTCTGTCGGCTACAGGACTTCGACGATTCTGAGGCTCGGCGTCTCATCGACGATGACAACTTCCGCGCGGGCAATCAGCCGCCCCTGCGCGAAAAGCTCGACCGGTTCATTCGCCAGTGCGTTCAGTGAAATGAGTGACCCGGCAGCGAGTGTCGCGACCTCGCGTCGGTCAAGTCGCGTTCGACCGAGCTCAACATCTACGCGTACCGAGGAAGCGCCGGACAAGGCTGCTTCGATCGGGAGCCGTCGCGCTCTCTGTGAAAACTGTTCAAACTGAAACGGTCGCGTGACGGACGCTGAGTGCTCGCGCGAAGATTCGTCGCCGGGCTTCAAATTCAAAAACGGCTTCGCCTGCCTCACGAGACGCTTTGTCCGGGCATCTGCCGCCGCGGCGTCCTGACCGCAGACAGGCTCGTCGGAATTTCCACCGTGAAGATCGCGTGGCATTTTTCAATTCAACAGAACTGGCGAGAAGTGAAACGCGATTGAGCGGGTATCCCGTCGTGGCGTTCGAAGGACAATAGGTCCCCGCCCGGAAAATGGTCAACACGAGTCCGAACGTGATCTCGTTTTGCCTACCTGACAGTGGTCTTCCGACTGGTCGCGCGAACCGGCGCATCCGTCAGCCTTTGCGCCGTCTGAGATGTTCCGGCTTTCCCGGTTCGTAGGGCTTCTACCAGTCGCGCCGCGTCGGCCATGTCGAGCGTGCGCAGGGGTCGCGACGGTCGATAATCAGAAAGCGGTTTTGACACCGCGCGTTTTCTCCCACCGGTTTGGAGTTTGAATTGGCTTCGAGTCTGCCGAGTCAGTCCGGCCGGATACCCGTGCCACAAAGTCGAGCTCTGGTGAGTGACATTCTTCACTTCCACCAGAGAATCCCGACGTGCGCTCAGGACCGGCTGATCCCGCTGGCTGATCTTGATGAGCTGCGAGTCCGTCTGCGGAATCGAATTTCCTGGCCGGCGATCTTTCTGAAATCATTCTCCGGCCTCGCGGCACAACATCCCCGGCTGAGGCAGACATGGCGAAACTGGCCATGGCCTCACATTTATCAGCATGAAACTTCGTGGGGGACCGTCGCGATCTCGCGCCGATTTCGGGACGACGACTGGCTCTTCTGGGGGCAGTTCGAGAGTCCAGAGCGGAGTTCCCTTGAGGAAATTCAGACGAAACTCGACCGATTTTCCAATGGTCATGTCGAAGAAGTCTTTCGAAAACAACTTCTGCTGAGTTCACTCCCCCGGTTTGCTCGAAGACTAATCTGGTGGTGGCAGCTCAATCTGACGGGGGAAAAACGTGTCAAACGAACCGGCACGTTTTCGCTGAGTTCGGTCGCTGGGCGAGGAGCAGAAATCCAGCACCCGCCGGGATTCGTGACAAGTGTCCTCACCTTCGGGCCAATCAATTCTGAAGGGAACAGTCGCGTCACCATTGCCTACGACCATCGACTGATGGACGGGGCGTTTGTCGCCGAGCGGCTGGCAGAACTTGAGGCCGAGCTCCACTCTTCGATTCGTGCCGAGTTGCTCACCCTGCAGACGCTCACTTTTCGAAAAGCAGGGTAGGTCGAGTTTCCCATGAAAACTTCGATCACTGGCAAACCGATCCCGACCGTCGAGGGCAGCCTGCAGACGTTCTCTGCGGATCCCGTCGCGTGCATGCAGAAGCTGCAGCAGGAGCACGGTGATCTTGTCGCGCTGCGTGAGGGTGATCAGGACGTCGTCTTCGCCTTTGGAGCCGACTACAACCGCCGGGTGCTTAGCCGCCCGGACGATTTCCATTCGCGGTTCTTCGCAATCCGTGGCCCGAAGCGGTCGGCTCAACGCAGACTGTCCAGCGGGCTGCTCAGCATGAACGGCGACGAGCACTCGCAACAGCGCCGTATTCTGCAAGCCGCGTTCCAGAAACGCGCCATCCCGGGTTACGCGTCGATGATCGAGCACCACACGCAGGAGATGCTCGACCGCTGGAAGCCCGGTCGTGCCTTCGACCTCAACGAGGAGATGATTCAGCTTCTGCTGAGAATCTCCAGCTCGATGCTGTTCGGCATGAGCGATCCCAAACTCGCGCTCGAAATCGGCGGAATGATGGACGAGTGGGTGCGGCTCAACCATGAGCTGGGAGCCGCGGCGTTCGAGTCACCCGACGAGTTTTACCCGCAGTACCAGCACCTGCTGCAGTACTCGGAGCAGCTGGAAGAACGAATCCGCGAGATGATTTCGCAGGTCGAAAACGGACCGCTCGACGGAGATGACGTTCTGTCACTGCTTATCCGTGCGAAGCGGATGGGAGCTCCGCTGACCGACGAACAGTTGATCGGACAGGCAGCCATCGTGTTTGGTGCTGCGCATTTGACAACGTCGCACACGCTGACCTGGACGCTCTTACTTCTCGCGCAGCATCCCGAGGTGATGCGGCAGCTCGATGCGGAGTTCGGATCGACGCCGAAAGCGATCGTTCAGGCACGACCGGATTCGACGCCGAACGGACTGGCTCGAAAAGAGTCGTCACTGCTGGACCGTGTCATTCACGAGAGCATGCGGATTCTGCCGGCTTCGGCGTACTCTCAACGAGTCAGCCAGCGTGACCTCAGACTCGGCCGGTTTTTTCTGCCGGCAAACTCGATTGTCGTTTTCAGTCAGTTCATGACTCATCGCAATGAGTGGATTTTCCCCGAGTCAAAACGGTTCTCTCCCGACCGCTGGCTGGACCTCAGCCCGAGTGCGTACGAGTACCTTCCGTTCGGCGGCGGCCCGCGACTGTGCATCGGTGCCGCGCTGGCGACGTCGATTCTGCGAACTGTCCTGCCGATGACGCTGCGGAAGTTTCGCATCGGAGTGCAGCCTCACGCGAAAGTCGATGCCCTGGTTGTGTCGACGATGCTGACTCCCGTTTCAGGACTCCCCGTAACGGTCTGGACTGGCGGAGACGTGGCCGAAACGGCACCGATCCGAGGCAACCTCAACAGCCTCGTCGATCTGCCCGAGCTTCAGCAGATCGAGCTTGCTCGCGCCGCATGACGAACGGTGGCTTGATGTTGAGTCGACGCCCGCATTATGAGGCATCGACATTCGCGGATTGATGGCGTTTGGTTTTCAGGAAAGGCAGCAGGCTCAGCGAGAGCATCGACGCTCCGCACAGCACAAGCAGGGCCACTGAATAGCCGTGCTCTGAAATCATCAGCCCGGCGGTCCAGGTGGACCACGACTCACACCCATTGGTCAGGCCCATGAAGGCACTGAACTGAGTCGCCGCAACGGCCGGGTGGGTGATGTCCATGAACATCGCGTAAGACGCTGCCGTGAACAGACCGATGCCAAAGGCCGCGAAAGAGAGACAGACCAGCAGTCCGGAGTTGCCTTTCTGGTCGAATGCGTAGTCGACGCCGGCGAGTGCCGAGACCGCAAGGCAGATCAGGACCAGCGAGACTGCGACGAAGCGGCGTCGACCGAATCGATCGGACAGAAAACCGCCAGCCAGTGAACCCGCCACCATCAGACCAATCATGGGCAATGCTGCAAACGAGCCAACTTCCGCCTCTGTGAAGCCACGATCGATCAGGAAGGGCCCATAGATCACTTCCAAAGCTTTGAATGCCGCTCCACCGGTCAGCGCGAACGCAAGACCGACCCAGGTATTTCGTTCTTTCAGTGCCTGCCGGACCGACCTTCCGACCGCCTGTCGTCTACTGACGGCTGGCTCGCCTTCCAATTTTAACTGGACTTTCGCTTCGGGCTTCATCATCAAAACGAGAATCATCGAAAACGTTGTCACGCCGATCAGCAGCCCGACGACGCCCGCATCGCCGACAAAAGGTGCGATGACAAGAGCTCCGCCGCCAAGCATCGCTCGACCAAGCAGCATTCCCGTCTGCATCCACCCGTTGATTTCTCCCCGTTCGGTCGGATCGGTGACCGAGATGCAGAGCGCGTCGATCGCCACATCCTGAGTGGCGGCCGCAAAGGCGTGCATGATCAGAAACATTGCCAGTATTTCGAACTCCGAGACCGGATTGAACACCAGCAATGAAAGCAAAGTCAGCCCCATCAAGGACTGCGCCGTGACGATCCAGCTTCGCAGTGACCAGCGAGGCCCCTGCAGAAGATCAATCAGAGGTGCCCAGGCGAACTTGAATGTCCAGGGGAGAACAAGCACAGCCGTCAGCCAGGTAATCTGTTCGATCGGCACGCCCGAGGCCCGCAGACGGGTTGGCATCGCCAGCCAGAGAAACCCGATCGGCGCTCCCTCGCTCAGATAAAGACAGGCAAAAAGGAGTTTGCGTTTCGTGTTCAAACTGAAAGATTCCGCAAGTGAGAGTTTTCCCGGTCGGATGTGCTTTTCAGCTCTCGCCCGACTGCCTATACAGCTTTTGTGCCGAGCACACGCAGCCGAATTCCCACCGTCGCTTAACAGAAACGCCGGATCGAAACCTTATTATGGACCAGTTGGACCTTCAGGAATACGAATGGAATGTGCAAGTCAGGCAGCTGCGAATCGAGGACTTTGATGCGTTGCTGGCGTTGCAGTCTCGTTGTTTTCCTGGAATGCTGCCGTGGGAACGTGACCAGATCGAAAGTCAGCTTGCGATGTTCCCCGAAGGGCAGATCGTCATTGAGATCGACGGAAAACTGGCGGCCTCGTCCAGCAGTCTGATGATGGAGTACGAAGCCGGCGCTGCCTGGCACGACTGGAAGCGGATCGCGGACAACGGCTTTATCAGAAACCACAACAAGAAAGGCGACACTCTCTACGGCATCGAGATGATGGTCGATGCCGAATTCCGCGGCATGAAGCTGTCACGCCGGCTGTACGGTGCCCGCAAGAATCTCTGCCGGGATCGGAATATTGATCGCATCATTATCGGCGGACGCATCCCCGGTTATGGCGAGCACGCCGACCAGATGACTGCCAGCGAGTATGTCGAACAGGTCATCTCCAAGGCACTTCATGACCCGGTTCTGACGGCTCAGCTTTCGAACGGGTTTGCTCTGCAGGGACTGATTCCGAACTACTTTCCCAGCGACGAATCTTCTCGCGGCTACGCAACTTTTCTGGAATGGCGAAACCTCGACTACCGCCCGGCAGCGAAACGCCGGCATCATCGACCTGTCGAGCTGACTCGCCTCGCGGTTGTGCAGTATCAGATGCGGCGAGTCTCCAGCTTCGAAGAGTTTGCTCAGCACAGCGAGTTCTTCGTCGATGTGGCCTCGGACTACTCGTGTGACTTCGTCATGTTCCCCGAGTTGTTTACGACGCAACTGCTGTCCTGCGTCGAACCGACCAGACCGGGACTCGCTGCCAGACGGCTAGCTGAGTTCACTCCGCAGTACCTGGAATTCTTCGCCGAGTGCGCGGTCAAGTACAATGTGAATCTGATTGCCGGCTCGCACTTCGTTGTCGAGGAAGGCACGCTTTACAACATTGCGTACTGCTTCGGCCGCGACGGGACGATTCACAAGCAGTACAAGCTGCACATCACCCCCAGTGAAAGGAAATGGTGGGGCGTCAGCCCGGGCGACAAGGTCAACGTGTTCGACACGGACTCCGGCCGCGTCGCGATGCTGGTCTGTTACGACATCGAGTTTCCAGAACTGGTCCGAATTGCTTCGGCCAAGGGGGCTCAGATCATTTTCGTGCCGTTTAATACGAACACGGTTCACGGCTATCTTCGCATCCGGTACTGCGCTCAGGCGCGGTGCATCGAGAATCAGGTTTATGTCGCCATCTCGGGCTGTACGGGAAACCTGCCGTCGGTCGAGAACGCGGACATCCACTACGCTCAGTCAGCCATCTTGACGCCCTCAGACGTTGGCTTCGCACCGGGCGGAGTCGGAGCGGAATGCAACCCGAACATCGAAACCGTCGTGATGGACGATGTCGATCTGGAAATCCTTCGCCGCCATCGTCTGTCGGGCAACGTCCAGAACTGGAATGACCGTCGTACCGATATGTACCACGTGAACTGGCTGGAAGATGGTGAGTCGCACAAAGTCTGAAATAGCAGACAACTGCACCGATCAGCCAGCCCGACCTGGACTGACTTTGAAGAGGAACACTGATGCCGAGCTTGAAGAAAATCCTGATCCTGACCGGTGACTTCACGGAAGACTACGAGATCATGGTGCCGTTTCAGGCATTGCTGATGCTCGGGCACACGGTTCACGCCGCCTGTCCTGACAAGAAATCCGGCGACATCATTCGGACGGCCATCCACGACTTTGAGGGCGACCAGACCTACACCGAAAAACCGGGGCACAACTTCACCCTCAACGCCACATTTTCAGAGATCGATCCCGCCAACTATGACGCACTGCTTGTGCCTGGCGGTCGAGCTCCCGAGTACATCCGCCTCAACGCGGACGTGCTCGCCATGGTTCGTCACTTTGCTGAGGCCGACAAACCGATCGCGGCCATCTGTCACGGAGTTCAGCTTCTCGCGACTGCGGGTGTACTCAAAGGGAAAAGCTGCACGGCGTACCCGGCCTGCGGGCCAGACATCGGCGCCGCCGGTGGAACCTTCGTCGAGACAGCCATCGACGGCGTTCATGTCGACGGAAAACTCGTGACAGCTCCCGCGTGGCCAGCTCACCCGGCCTGGCTCGCCGCGCTGCTGAAAGTGCTGGCAGAGTAAATCGGCACGACGTGCAACGCTTAGATTCTTCCGTCGTCAGGCCGGCGCCCCGTTCGTGCCTTTGTGTGAGTCTTCGTTTGGTTACGGCGATGCCGCTTTGCGAATGGACCTTTAAGCCAAAATGCTCTCGATCTCGCTGTGGCTGACAAAGTTCATCACAAGCGGCTGCGAGCCGTCCGGCTGGGACTGCTGCCAGGTGGCGTACATGCCGTCTTTTGTCTCGAGGACATCGACGTAGCGACTGCAGCCGGTGCCGTGCGGGCTGATGAAAAACGGGAAGTTCCGCGACAACCGGTCGATGGTCGTCAGGTCTCCCTCGATGATGTAAGCCGCGCCGCCAAGTTCCTCACACGAGTACCCGCGAGGCCGCTTCACGGCGCTGGCATGCTCGTCAAGGTTTCTTAACGACTCGCCGCCGTCGTAGAAGACGAGGCTCGCGTCAACGTTGCTGAAGACACCAAGTTTCGGCACATCGAGCACGCAGGTGCCGCGAGTAATGGCCACGTCCCACGTCGTGCCGCGCGGGAAAAAGTCGAGCATCGCCAGCGATTCCCCGTCGTCTTCCTCATCGGAATTCGGGACCTCAACAAACGCCGTGTTGGAGCTGGACCACGAAAAGGGGTGCGTGCAGAACAGCAGAATCGTCTGCCCGTCGCGTTCGTACAGAAACGGATCTTTCACGTGAAGATATTCCGGCACGTCGGCTTCGACGATTGTTTCCAGAGCGGCTCGTTTCAACTTCGGGAAATCCGGTGCGGCCATTCGCTCGATCGTCCACACACCTGTCCCGGGTTTGAGATGATCCTCGAACCCCTCGGGATAACCGATACCGTCCTTCTCGGTTGAGACGACAAGTTCGACTCCGTCCTCGATCCAGCGCATCGCACTGCCTTCAATTGACAGGACCTTACGATCGGGCAAGTCGAGATCGCTCTTGGAAAAACTGAGGATCTTCTCGAACGACACGCCGCGATCCTTCGATTGAAAAACAGCCAGTTCGAGACCGCGTTCACCGGCGGCCACTCCCGTCCGGGAGTCACCGTGATTCCGGTATCTTCCCACGACGAACAGCGTGCCGTCGGTCGCCTCAATCATGTTGCCGCCGCCAAACCAGAAGCCGGACGATGCCTGTTTCGGCGGCACGATGATGCGGGCTTTCTCCTGATCGACGAGCGTTCTGGCCAGCGTCTCGAGTCGCGCTTCCAGCTCCGGAGAGAGATTCATCCAGTGTTCCCAATTCACAAAGTGGAGAGGTAGGACGGACGCCCACGTCGGTCCCGAACAACCAGGTTTAATGCCAGGCATCAAGTCGATTCAGATGTGAGCCCGAATGGCGAGGCTGAGAGCCACGTCGTCCGATCGCTGGCTCTGACGGACGCGGGCGTCCGTCCTACGGAAACGGGGCGCTACGGTTCGATGATTTGAATTCCTGTGTCGCTCAGCAAGGCCGTCACGGGGGTGCCGCGCCCAGCCTGAAAATGCTCGTAATTCTTTTCCGCGACGACCGAAGCTGCCTCGATGACCTGCACGATGTCACGCTGACTGGCCGCGGTCGGGTACGTCTCGTCGAGCTCTTTCAGCGACTCGCCGAGCAGACGCCGTCGGATGATCGCAAGGAGACCGGCAGCGATGGACGCTTTGCCGTAGCCGAAGATCTCCAGGTTGCCGCCGTGATGGTGAATCCGGCCACCGAAGGAAGGGTTTCTGGTTCGCGAGCCGTCGCCGATGATCGCCTCGCGATACCCGCGTTCCTGCTGATCCACGATGCCCCGCCCGTAGATTCCGTAGAGCTCAATTTCCTGGTTGACCGCACCCTCGAATTCTGCGGGGTTGATCCAGTTGTTGTTGTAGTCGCCGCGCATGCCGTCGTCGTAAGTGACGGCGACGTCAACGCTGTCCCACGTTTTGATCGCGTGACGCCGCTTGAATGTCGACGGGTCAATGCCGCGACGCCTGGCGACTTCCTGGTGATGCTCGTCCCAGTGACTCAGAAGATTCTTCTGCCCAGTCGCAAACACGGCAACCGGCTTCACATTCAGGTAGTGATGCACGACGTCGAGCCAGTGGCAACCCACATAGGCGAACGGGTTACTCTGCTCGGCCCACGCGAAAACGTCGGTGCTGACTTCAAGTGGCTCTTCCAGGACGGCTCGAACTCGATTGATCGTTCCGTACTTTTCAGAAGCCTTCGACATCATTTCCCGGACGAACGGGTCATACCTTTTGTGCATATCGACCGAGACGATTCGGTCGGTTTCCTTTGCTTTCGCGATGATCTGATCGGCTTCGGCGGTGGTCAGACAAAGCGGTTTCTCAGTGATGACATCGCAGCCCGCGGCGAGCGCGTCCAGAATCGGTTGAGCGTGAACGTGATCCGGCGTCGCCACAAACAGTACGTCCGGTTTATGGCGAGCGATGATGTCCGACCAGACCGCGTCGCCGTAACACGCCTCGACCGGATGCTCCGGAAACTCTTCGCGGAACCAGTCGGCGATGTGTCCCGCGGTGCCGCTTTTCTCGCTGCGAGTGCCGACGGCACAGACGCGAATCCGGACATCAGCGACCACGGGAGCCAGATGGCTCATGCCAATACTGGTCAAAGCGCCGCTGATTCCACCGCGCATGAAATCTTTGAAGCTCTGCCCGATGATCTCGTCGAAAAACATTCCGCCGCCAACGATAGCGACGTTGATTGTTCGATCCGGTGTTGTCATGTCTGTCACCTTGTCTCTGGTGTGAGCGCAGGGGCGGCGGGAGTGAGGCGGACGGACGTCGGCGTCCGTCCTGCGGGGACGGTCTGCGAGCGGACTATGTCAGTGCGAATTCGCGATCCATGTTTGCGGAAATTTCGGTGAGACGATCGGGACCGCCTCCGCCCACCTCAGCGGCACACCATCCGGTGAAGTTGATCTCCAGAAGCGCCTTGCGGACGTCCACGAAGTCGATGTCACCTTCGCCGATGTTCTTGAACTTGTTTTCTGCTCGCGAGAAACCTTTCACGTCGAGCTTCACGACGCGTTTACCGAGAGCCCGGATCCAGTCCCCCATGCTGCCGTACTTCCAGTGGTTTCCAATGTCGAACTGCATGCCCACCCATGGTGAATTCAGTTCGTCAACGTACTTGACGAATTTGTCCGCCGTCTGAGTGTGGTCGCCGTCGTGATCGTAAAGGAACTGGTTCCAGACATTTTCAATCGCGATCACAACGCCAAGTTCAGCGGCGACCGGAATGGCCTGGGCGATATTCTCGATCGAACGTTCCCAGCATTCTTTTTCGGTCCCGTCGGAACCTCGACCGACGACAAGCAGTGCTGTGTGGCCGCCGACCGCGTGCGTTGTTCGGATGGCTGCCCTGAGCGTCTCCAGTGCGTTGGCTCGGACCTTCGCATCCGGATCGGTGTGTCGAACCTGCCAGTGACTGGAGCAGACCGTGCCATCGACCGGCAGGCCGGTGTCAGCAATGGCTTTCTTCGCTTCCTCAACGTCGAAGGTCGGAGCGTTCAGCTCGATGCCCTGAAATCCTGCGGCTTTCGCGGCGGCGAATTTGTCGGTGAGAGATCCTTTGACACCAACCATGCCGATCTTCAGCGTTTTAAACAGTCGTCCTTTCAATTTGTATTTCACGTCTTCGGCGGCGTTCGCCGAGCCACGCAGAAATGGCGAGGCCACCGCCGCGGCGGCAGCGGTCTGAACGAACTGGCGACGGGAAACAGGCGAGGTCTCAAACATGGCAGGCTCCGGAGGCGATCTCATGGGGAGGGTCGAGCAACTCGGTTGAGGATAACTTTGCGACAGCGTTGCCTCCACTGCGCGGCCCTGACTGACGCCGCGAGTCTGGCTCGGCATCCCACGCGAGGACTGCCCGATCAACCCACGAAGTGTCACGCCGCAGTCTTCTCTGGCTGAGGTACGCTGCTGACAGCCATTTGAAAAAGGGACGGAGACTCCCGTTGGTCGACCTCAGCCACTCTGAACTACTCAACGTTGGCGAGGATTCGCAACAGTGTCTGCGTCTGCCGCCGAATCTTCGGGTCGTCCGATGTGACGTGCCTTGAGATGGCTGTCAAAGCGGGTTTCGCGGCCGGACCCATTTCTGTGAGGACGGCGAGGGCTCGTTGAATTTCTGTCCGGCTGCCAGTTTCCAGAAAGCGAATCAGCAGCGGGAGCGGCTCGTTCGAAATGGGGCCGGTGTCGATTCGCAGTCGTCGGTCGAGCCAGTCGCGCAGGTCAGATTCAAACTGACTCGCCTGGGCGGATGTGAAATCGACGGGCTGCTGGCGAGTGTCGTTGGCGTCGCGCAGGCGGAACCACGGTTTCCACGGGTCGATTTCGAACCGGAAGATGGGCTGCCGTTTGGTGCCAGGCTCGCCCTTGCGGAAGTCGAGCAGCGCGTGCTCAGCGGTGATCGTCGCCCGCAGGGAGAAAACTTCTTCCGCGGGATCCGGTTCGGCCAGCAGCGATCGCCCTGTCAGGATGTCCGGCGTGTTGAGCTCCGTGCCGAGGACATCCAGCAGCGTGGGCAGGATGTCCTCATGCGAAGTTGGACCGGTAATCGTTTTTGGAATCTCGCCCGGAACATGTACGACGAGCGGCGTTCGCGTCTGCGTATACGACAGCGCGGTCCCGTGGAACATCCGCTTGTCCTCGCCGAACGACTCGCCGTGGTCGCCGACGAACACGATGACTCGATCGTCGGTCAGCAGCGGTGCCAGGATCCGGTCCAGGCAGTGGACGCTGTTGTGGTAGCGGTTGAGGGCGGACTTGCGGACCTCGGGACTCCACGGTGGAGTCGGCAGCCCGTCGCGCGGGCTCGGTGTGAAGACCTCATCTTCTAGCGTGTAGTGGTGCTCGCTGTGCGTCGTGAACAGGAAGAGCGTCGCGAAGATTGGCCGGTCTTTCAGGTGAGCCCACTTCCCTTCTCGATCAAACAGAGCCTGTGTCTCGGCCACGACTTCTTCGTCCCGCCGGTAAAACGGTTCGAGGCTGCGGCTGCTGAAATGGTCGAACGCGTCCTCATGAACGAACTTGTCGATGAGGTGCATGTCGAGTTCGCCGAAACCCGCGAACGCCGTGAAGTAACCGGCCTGGCTCATGAGCTGCGGCATCGCCGCCTGCAGATTCCTCATCGCGTGCGGCGCAAAGATCGGGTCGAGCCCGTAGTACATGCCGAAGAAACCGAACTCGGACGCGTTCCCCGCGGAAAAGTGCAGCCGGCTCGTCAGCGATCGTGAGGCGAGCTTCGTCAGATTCGGAGCCGACTTTTCGTTGAGCGCGTTGTGACGCAGGCTCTCGGCAAGAATCACCAGGACATCCGGTTGCCGTTTCGGCGGCGAAGCGATTTTGAGCTGCCGGTACTCCTCGTCAAACCGCTTCAGCGCCGGCGAATATTTGATGAGATGTGTGGCGACACGAATCTGCTGCGGCTCAAGGAACTCGAGGTCGAGGGGCGAACTACGAACAAACCAGCCGGTCGCCGCGATGGGATGCCGATCCGGTGCCTTCAGGATCGATGCGAGAATCTCCTGCGGATGCTTCAGTCGCCAGCCAAGAGGAAGCAGCACAAGCAAAACCGCGGCACCAATCCTGAAAGCCCGACTCTGTGAGCCGCACGCGCCAGCAGCCCATCGAAAAAACCAATCACAGATAGCGGAGCGGCGCAAGCCGCCCGGTTTTGCATGGGAACTTGCGCCCAGACCGGACGGCTCGCACCCAATGGCCCCAGAGTTGTGACGGCTGATCTCTGATTGTCGCCTTTCGCTCCGCGAAAGTAGCGCTGCTTTCGCGGAGCGAAAGGCGACAATCAGCACAACTCTGAGGCCATTGGGTCTGAGGCCATTGGGCTCGCGACCTACCGCGACGTTCTTCAACCTCCGCCGAGCCAGCCACCATCCCGCAAACACGGCCGCAACCTGGACCGCAAGAAACGCAGCCACAGCAAGGACCATCGGCAGGAAATCGGTCTGCGTCGTGTAGACGAAAACCCAGGGCAGAAACGAAGCGATCATTTCAAACGTGGTCGCCGAAAAAAAATGCGTCCCGAGCGTCAACCACGAAACCATTTCCAGCCCGTAAACCACCGGCACTCCCGCGAGCAGCAGAACACCCACGACGACTCCCGTCCGAGGTGCCCGCCGAGCAATCATCGCCCCCACAAGCCAGGCCGGCCCGGCGAGCAACAGTGCCTCAAGAAAAACCTGATGCTGCGCGGCAATCTTACTGAGCACCGACTGCGACCAGTGAATATCGTGCCGCGAGTACGGATGGCAGAGGGCAATTCCTGTCACCAGAAGCACATTGGCGAGGAGCTGAACAATCAACTGCATCTGCGCGAAACGTCGCCCGGAGTTCTCGCAAATCGAAGATTCTCTGGGGAGTTCCGAATCTGTTTTCACAAGGCTGCCGACGGAAAGAGGAGCCATTCAAAAGTTCTGCTCAGCCATTGCATCTGGCTGACCTCAAACTGTCAACGTCGACTGAGACTCGCCCTGCCGAAGAGGCGACCGGTGCCGAACCGGAGCGGTCCGAGCACTCGATCACAGATCTGGTCATGCTTTGGCCAGGCCGCACAGCGTCGGAAAATCGCCCTTCAGTGACTCGTACAGTTTTCCGTAGCTCGGGTAGGCTTTGTTGTAGGCGGCTTTCGTGGCGGCGTCCGTGGAGGTTGTTCCGGTGACGTCGATTGTCGCTTCGCAGGCTTCGGCGATGTGGGAGTAGGCGCCGGTTCCGGTCGCGGCGAGGAGGGCGACTCCGTAGGCCGGGCCTTCGTCGGAGTTCGTCACGCAGACGTCCTGGCCGTAGATGTCGGCCTGGAGCTGACGCCAGAAGCCGCTGCGGGCTCCGCCGCCGGAGACTCGGATTTCGCTGATCGGGATGCTCATGCCTTTGATGATTTCCAGGCAGTCCCGCATCGCATAGGTCGCTCCTTCCATCACCGAGCGGATCATGTGAGCTCGACCGTGACGCAGCGAAAGGCCGATCCAGGCAGCCCTCGCGTACGGGTCGCAGTGAGGCGTGCGTTCGCCGGTGAGGTACGGCAGGAAGAAGAGGCCTTCCGATCCGGCCGGAGCTTTCGCCGCGGCAGCGGTCAACAGTTCGTAGGCCTCGGTGTCCATGCCGGCCGCGATCGCCGATTCCATTTCGCCGAACTGGTTGCGGTACCACTGCAGGCTGCCGCCGGCCGACAGCACGACGCCCATGACGTGCCACTTGCCGCTGACCGCGTGGCAGAACGTGTGGACTCGGCCGGACGGGTCGGTCTGAACTTCTTCCGAATGAGCGAACACGACACCGCTGGTTCCCATCGTGGCCGAGATTACGCCGTCTTTGACGATGCCGTTTCCGACCGCTCCCGCCGCCTGGTCTCCGCCGCCGCCGACCACGGCGACTCCGGCAGGCAGGCCGAGTGCCTTGGCGGCGATCTCGCTGAGTTTGCCGGAAACCACTTCCGATTCGTGGACCTCAGGCAGCAGAGATTTATCGAGCTGGAGTTTCTCGAGCAGCGGGTCGCACCAGACACGATTCTTCACGTCGAGCAGCAGTGTTCCAGACGCGTCGCTGACTTCCGTCGCGTACTCGCCCGTGAGCCGGAAGCGGACATAGTCTTTCGGCAGAAGGACTTTGCGAGTCCGCTCAAAGTTCTGCGGCTCGTTCTTTCGCAGCCAGAGAATCTTCGGCGCGGTGAAGCCAGTCAGAGCCGGGTTCGACACAAGCTCGATCAGGTTCGCGCGGCCACCGACGGCCGACTCGATGTCATCGCACTCGTCCTGAGTCCGCTGGTCGTTCCACAACAGCGCGGGCCGGATGACCTCATCGGACTCATCCAGGAACACGCTGCCGTGCATCTGTCCGCTCAGGCCGATTCCGGCGACGTCACCGGGCTTGATGCCACCTTTGGACAGGACCGCCTGGACGCTTTGTACCGTCGCCTTCCACCAGTCCTCGGGGTCCTGTTCAGACCATCCGGGGTGAGGCGTGTAAAGCGGGTACTCGACGGTCGCCTTCGCGAGGATCGCTCCGTCTTCCCTCATCGCCAGAGTCTTCGTGCCGCTTGTGCCAACGTCGATGCCGAGGAATATGCTCATTGTTGTTTTCCGTGATTCTGGTGCGCTGAGGTCCGCCTGGCGGCTACACCTGTCGCATCGTTTAACGTCGAGCCGGAGGCGAGAACTTCGGTGGCGGTGCAGACGATTCCCGGCCGCGTATTTGCCGCCAGGGCCGGCATTCGATTGCAGGCTCCGCGATGCCTTGATTCTCGCCTGCGGCTCGACGTTAAACGAATACCGACTGGCACGGGCAAGCTACCGAACGCTCCTCGAAATTGCGAATGCCGCCGGTGTTGTTGCAAGTCGATTCGGCGGACGCGAAACTCGACGATCCTGCGTCGCTTTGCCGACCAGCCGACTCGTCATTAATGAGCCTTACTTCTCAGGAGCTGCCCCCGATGAAACGCTTTTTCACGAGTCTCACTGTGCTCGCCATTCTGGCGACCTCGACAGTTTCTAAAGCGGATGTTTCGATTGAGAAATCTTCGTTCGGCCAAACGAAATCCGGCGACGAGGTCGACCTGTACACGCTCAAGAATGAGGCCGGCATGACGGTCTGCCTGAGCACTCGCGGGGCGACGATCACTCAGATTCACGTGCCGGACAAGGATGGCAAATTCGCCGACGTGACGCTCGGCTTTGACGACGTCTCCGGGTACGAGGGAGAAGACAACCAGTACTTTGGCAATACAACTGGCCGAGTCTGCAACCGGATTGCACTTGGCAAGTTTACGCTCGACGGAGAGGACTACGAACTCGCCATCAACAATGAGCCGAACCATCTTCACGGCGGCAAGGACCGCAGCCTCGACAAAGTGGTCTGGAAGGCGGAAGAGGTTCGCGATGAAAAAACCGGAACGGGTGTCACATTCAGTTACACCAGCCCCGACGGCGAGGAAGGCTACCCCGGCAAGCTGAGCGTCTCGATTCGGTATACGCTGACTGAGGACAACAAAATCCGGATGAACTACTCGGCAAAGACCGACAAGGCGACGCCGGTCAACCTCACGAATCACGCTTACTTCAATCTGGGCGGAGCCGGCAGCGAGACGGTGCTCAACCACCAGTTGAAACTTGAGGCAGACAAGTACACGCCCACCGACGAGACGCTCATCCCGACCGGAAAGATTGAATCGGTTGAGGGAACCGAACTCGACTTCACAAAGATGAAGAAGATCGGAGCCCGCATCAAAAAGCTCGACGATACCGCCGCCCTGGGCTACGACCACAACTTCGTGCTCAACAATCAGACCGGCAAAGTGAAGCTGGCTGCGACGCTTCGCGATCCGGAATCCGGGCGGGTATTAACCGTCCTGACCGATCAGCCGGGCATTCAGTTTTACTCGGGCAATTTTCTGAAAGGGCAGAAGGGAAAAGGCGGCAAAGAGTACGCTCACCGCAGCGCGATCTGTCTGGAAGCTCAGCATTATCCGAACTCGGTCAACATCGAAGGCTTCCCGTCGACGATCCTGAAACCGGATGCGACTTATCAACAGATCACGGTTTACTCGTTTTCCGTCGTGAAGCCGAAGGAAGAGGGCGAGACGAAAACATCGGAGAAGAAACCGTCTGAGAACAAGTAGCTTCGCAGTGAACCTGGCGAAGATCAGGGCGAGAACTTCGAAATCGGGGCTGCGTGGACGACCGCGTCGGCGGTGGCTCGGGACGCAACCCGGTCCGAAGCTTCGGCGACGGCGGATTTCGAATCGAAAACGCTCAACGTGAAACCGCACTCGTACGACTCGCCGGGCCCGAGCGTGATCAGCCGGCCCTGGTCGCGTTCGAAGCTCTTGAGGTTCGGCAGGCTCGTGCCGGGTTCCAGGCCGGTGACGTATCCATCGGCCTCGGCCTGCGGGTTCTTCCAGAGCGTGAAGCAGGGCAGTTCGTTTTTCTGCCAGGCCATGCTGACCGCAAGGTTGCCGACGGCGTTTTTCAACAGGACCTCCGTCTGTCCGTCCGAGCCTGCCTGCAGGTCAAAGAAGAAAGCCTCTTCCTGGATGCCGGCCTGCGGAGCTGGATAGCGGTCCCAGTTTTCAAGGCAGCTTGCCGAATGAGAATCTCGCGGAGCAATCTCGCCCACAGGAACGACAAGTGTCGATCCGTCTTCCATGAATGGTCGACCGAAGTTCGTGTGGTAGAGAATTTCAAACTCGGTCGGCTGCCCGCCGAGGTTCGTAATGCGGTCGCGAACGGTGAGAGAATTTGAACCAGCAACCGTTGAGACCGTCGACTCCAGCCGCAAGGCCGGACCGAACAGCGAGCACTCGTCAACGGTCCCCGTCACGCTGAGCGTCCCGTCGCCCTGGTCGCAGACCTCAGCCACGACTTTGTGAGCGGGCAGGTTCGCGATGCGGCCGTGCAGAGTCACTTCCGAATCGCCGTCCATGCCCGGCGGCCCGTGAAACGAGAGGCCGCAGCGGCACATCAGCTCGTTGAATCCGTTCAGCCAGCCGAGGCCGTTCCGCTCTTTGAGATTCACGAAGGCCGGATTGACCGGCTGCCGGACAGGCGACTGCCAGCCGATCGGGACTCCACGGAACCCGGCCTTCCAGATGCCCATCCCTCGGGTGGGGAGGACCGAAATCGAAAGCTCACCGTTTTCAATTTCGACGACGTCAACCCCGTCGGAGAGGCCGCCGCGAAGGGTCGATTTTGAAATCGACCAACTTTCGGATCCTGCCAGGTTCGGTCCGGTCGACCCGTCTGAGCGTGACGACAAACGAAAAGCGTTTGAAAAAGTTGCCGACTCAACGTCGGTCAGAACGATCTGCTGTGAGGCCATCGGCGGCGATCCTGTCAGTGAGTCTCAAACGGTTCGAAGAATCCGCAACCTTGCGGTCGGCCGGAGTGTATTTCTGATTGACGAAGGGCGTAAAGCTATTGGTGAAAATGATTTGCAGAGGATTCTGTGTCCAGATTTCGTGTGCCTCTGCCGCCGGGACTGCCGATCCTCACGAGAGTGCTTCCGAACGAGCGGCTCGTTTGAGCGATGTTTGACGCAACTTCTTGGCAGCGTTAGCATTCCCGCCCGTTCGGCTTCGTGGTCGAGCGGGTTTTGCGTCGCAATTTGTGCTTCTGTTTAACGCTTCTACTCTTCTGTCGAATTTCGAAGGGGAGGGGGACGAGCCTCAACAGCTCAAAATGTCCCGGAAGGAGTGTGCACACGCGGCAGACTGGCGGTGGTCGCCGGTCGGTTTCCCTCGTGGAACAGTTTCAGTTTCGACCTCGCAACTGTCGGGTTGAAAATTGAAGACTGGTTCCGCGGGCAAAATGTCGTGCCCGGAAAACGGGTTGAGGAGAGTCTGATGTCAGACATTAATGTGAAGGACATGCTGGAGTCGGGTGTCCATTTTGGTCACCGCACGAGTCGATGGAATCCGAAAATGCGACCGTACATTTACGGCCGCCGGAATCTCATCCACATCATCGACATTAAAGAGACAGTTCGCGGCATACTGCGAGCTCAGCGGTACCTGCAGAAAGTTTCCGCAGCCGGAAGTCTCATCCTCTTTGTCGGAACCAAACGCCAGGCGGCTGAGCCGATCCAGGAAGCGGCTGAAGCTGCGGGAATGCCGTACGTCTGCGAGCGTTGGCTCGGTGGCACGTTGACAAACTTCCGCACCGTCCGCAGCCGGTTGAAGCGACTCGACGAACTCGACGCGCTTGAGGAAAGCGGCGAAATGGCGTCGTACTCGAAGAAGCGCCAGTCGACTCTGAAACGAGAGCACAAGAAGATTCGCCGGAACCTGGAAGGCATCCGCCACATGAACCGGATGCCGGAAGCGGTCGTCGTGATCGATCCGAAAAACGAAAAGAACTGCGTGCATGAGTGTCGTCTGCTCGGAATCAAGGTCGTTGGCCTGATCGATACAGACTCGGACCCGGACACGATTGACCTGCCGATTCCCGGCAACGACGACAGCATCCGATCGATTCGGCTCGTGCTGAACCTCCTCGCGACAGCCGTCAAGAGTGCACAGGCTCCGGCAGCCAAGGCTGAAAAGGCTGAGGTTGAACCTGAGCACAAGGCTGTTCCGAACGTCTCGTAATTTCCGCAAACTCCCGTCTGACTTTTCTAACTGGGTTGGACCTGAGTTTGCCTCTGATACGGATTCCGAGCGACCACGGATGGTCGCCGGCTCACGAATGAAACGGGGCGCG
>ERZ891418.266-NODE-266-length-18953-cov-7.043867_pt1 | contig 18953 bp, 11 predicted proteins | sample MGYA00521236_ERZ891418 | MGnify/ENA primary metagenome ERZ891418 (study PRJEB32303, sample SAMEA104408696) | aquatic metagenome | biome: Brackish water; feature: Chemocline; material: water | place: Baltic Sea | collected 2014-10-18T10:34:00 | depth 100 m ... | reverse complement strand
ACCGAGACACAGAAAAACGGTCAAGACCCGCAGGTTCATTGAGTCACTTCACGATCGTTAGAACCCGGGAATCCGTTGATCCCCGAATGGTCACATCCGCTGACGCTGCTGAGCAGCGCGATCAGACCAGCTCGACGCCGGTTTCGCCTTCGACGACTTCGCCGATCACAGACGCAGGAATTCCGTGCTTCTCGACCTGACGCACGATGCTGTCGGCAAAGTACGGGTTCACGACCAGCACGAAGCCAATTCCCATGTTGAAGACGTTGAACATTTCGGACTCGGCAACATGGCCAAGCTCCTGCAGCCAGCTGTAAACCCGCGCGGGTTGCCAGCTCGACTTGTCGATTTTCACTCGACAGTTCTGCGGCAGAATGCGTTCGACGTTGCCCGGTAGACCGCCGCCCGTAATGTGAGCCATCCCGCGGACGACTGACTTCGCTCGATAATAAAACAGAATGTCGAGCACGCAGCGGACGTAAAGGCGGGTCGGTTCGAGCAGCAGGTCCGCGACCGTTTTGCCAAATTCCGGCAGCTCGTCGTCGTACTTGAGGCCACCGACATCGGTGACCACTTTTCGGATAAGGCTGTAGCCGTTGGAGTGGAAGCCGCTCGCTTCGAGCCCGATGAGGACGTCGCCCGGACGAATTGACTCAGTACCGTCGATGAGTTTCTTCTTCTCGACCACTCCAACCGAAAATCCGGCCATGTCGAAATCGCCGGGTTGATAAACGTCGGGCATGATGGCCGTCTCGCCACCGATCAGTGCCGTGCCGCTCTGCACGCAGCCCTCGCTGACTCCCGCGACCAGTTGCTCGATCAGTTCCGGATCGTCCTTGCCGAGTGCCAGGTAGTCGAGAAAGAAAAGCGGCTCGGCCCCCAGGCACAGGCAGTCGTTGACGCACATTCCGACCAGGTCGATTCCGATCGTGTCGAACCGGCCAGCCGCGACGGCGACTTTGATTTTTGTGCCGACGCCGTCCGTCCCCGAGACCAGTACCGGGTCGCTGTAATTCTTCGCGAACAGACGGCTGTTGTAGTCGAGCCGGAACAGCCCCGCGAAACCGCCCGTAAGCGGCATGACTCGCGGCGTATGAGTCCGCCGCATGTGTTGCGGCAGCTTCTGCATCGCCTGTTCGTAAAGCTCGAGGTCGACCCCGGCGTCTTTGTAGCTGATGGAACTCATTCTGAATCCGTAGATGAAAAAGACGTCTGCATCCAGAGTCTGTCGATCCGATTCCCTCGTCGCGGCGAATCGTAGCAGTCGCGATTCCGAAAAACACTCGGGGACAAATTGCCGGATGAAAACAGGTTAACAGCCTGCGTGGCTCGCGGTTCTCTGGCATCGTTGAGCGGGCTCACTACGATCTGCCTGCGGTTTCGTTCCTCCTTTGAGCCTCACACGGCATGGCCTTTGAGCATCTCGGCAAATTTCTGAACCTGCTGGCCGACCGCAGCGAGCTCACGCGAGTGTCCGTCGCAGTGGACGCACGACTGGAACTTGCGGCCATTGTTGAACGAGTTGCAAAATCGGGATCCGGCCCGGCGCTCCTGTTTGACAACGTGAAATCGGCAAACGGCTCCGCTCAGTCCATCCCGGTCGCCGCGAACATCTTCGGCAGCGAGGCACGTCTGCTGACGGCTCTCGGCGCAGAATCGCTGGCGGAAATCGCCGACAGAGTGGCGGCTCTCACACAGCCGGAGCTTCCTGGCGGCTGGCTCGAAGCGCTTCAGCTGGTCCCGAAACTCGTCGAGGTGTCGCGTTGGCCGGTCACAAGAACCCAGGCGGCGATGTCTCAGCAGGTTGTCCTGATGGGCAGCGACGTTGATCTCACGAAGCTGCCGATTCCGATCTGCTGGCCGGACGAGGACTGGCCGTCGTTGATTTCTGCGCAGGTCTATGTTGAGAAACCTCTCGACAATCCGATCGCCAATCGTCCGCCGGAAAACAGCTCAGACAACAGCGACGCCGACGACAGCGCGTCCTCCCTCGCCCCTCACCCCTCGCCCCTCCGCCAGCGCAGTGCCACCCGCGTGCCGCTTCAGGTCCGGGACAGAAATACAATCGCCGTCCACTGGACTCCGCACGACGAAGCCTGGCACGTGCTCGAAGAATTCCGGCGGCGAGGGCAGCAGATGCCCGTCGCGGTTGTCCTCGGCGGCGATCCCGCGCTGACGTATGCCGCGTCGGCTCCGCTGCCTCCGCATGTCGACCCGCTCGTCTTCGCCGGTTTTCTGCGGCGGGAAAGCGTTGCCGTCACCTCGGCGAGAAGCGTCGATATCGATGTTCCGGCCGATGCGGAAATCATCCTCGAAGGCCTGGTCGACCCCGCTGCTGAGTTTGAAGAGGCACCGCCAACCGGACTGCCGACGGGCTCGTACAGCACTCGCAGAAAAGTCCCCGTCGTCACGATCACGGCGGTCACTCATCGAGCCAACCCGATCCTGCCGGTCATCGTGCCGAGCCGACCGCCGTCTGAAGAAGACTGGCTGAGCCGCGCGACGGAGCGAATCTTCCTGCCGTTGATCAGGCTCGCCCAGCCGGAGATCGTCGACGTCGCACTGCCTCGATCCGGAACCGGCCGCAACATCGCCTTCGTCAGCATCCGCAAGAGGTACCCGCAACAGGCTCGAAAAGTGATGAACGGGCTGTGGGGCCAGGCTCGACTGAGCACCGTCAAAATGCTCGTCGTGGTCGATGCCGAAGTCGACGTTCACGATGATGAGGCCGTCTGGTTCGCGGTGGGGGCGAACACTCATCCGGGTCGCGATACCATCTTCTCAGAAGGCCCGGCCGACTGGCACGACCACGCGGCTCCGATCGCCGGAGTCGGGCATCGCATCGGCTTTGACGCGACACGAAAACACACCGACGAAGGCCACCCGCGCGAATGGCCAGAGGCTCTACGTATGGACGAGGCAACCCGGAAACAAATCAACAAACGCTGGAGTGAGTTTGGGATCTGAGCATCAGATTGCCCCATGATCGACGACAGAGAGAAACCCCGCGGATGAGTCCTGAATCCACTCCCACTGAAGAAGCCACGCCGGCGGATCCAAACACGGTTCCGGTTGACGCCGACGGCAATGTCGACAAGACGTCCGAGCGTGTTCAGAAAATGTTCGGCGAAATTTCCGGCCGATACGACTTCATGAATCACGCCTTGTCCGGCGGCACCGACATCTACTGGCGCTGGCGGACCGTGCGGCGGGTTCGGGCCGAGGGCGACGCGCCGATCCTCGACGTGTGCACGGGAACCGGCGACCTGGCGTTTGCCTGGTACAAGAAGTCTCGCGGAAAACGCTCGGTCGTCGGCACCGACTTTACGGCCGAGATGATCGAGCTCGCCCGCGAGAAAGCCGCCAGTCTGAAGGTGAACGGCGAGCCCGCACTCAAGCTGAACGATGAGCCAGGCTCAACCGATCCGTCGATCTGCTTTCTCGAAGCCGACACGCTGCAACTGCCATTTGAGGCCGATCGATTTCAGATCGTCTCGGTCGCGTTCGGCCTGCGAAATGTTTCGGACACGGTCGGCGGACTCCGCGAGATGACGCGCGTCTGCAAACCGGGCGGGCGAGTCGCGGTCCTGGAATTCTCGATGCCGCGTAACCGCCTCTTCGGATCCGTTTACCGCTGGTACTTCAAAAACATCCTGCCGCGCATCGGGCAACTGCTCGCGCCAAACCGCGAGGCCGCCTACAACTACCTTCCAGAATCGGTCTCGCAGTTCCCTCAGGACGACGCCCTGTGCGCGATGATGCAGGCAGCAGGCCTGACCGAAACGACCTGGACGTCGCTGACCTTCGGCATCGCCACGCTCTACATCGGCCGGAAGCCAGTCGTGTAGCCGGTCGCGTAGCCGGTCGGTTGTTCGGGAGGCGAGGCTCCTGCCGAGCCGGGAGCAGGGCAACCGAAAGTGGGGTAAGTTTCCCGCTTGCCGAGTCCGAAGATCGCAAGCCTCCAGCGCCGGAAGCTTACGCCACGATAAATTCACAGCGTCGGAGCGCCTATTCCGATGCCGTTGCCAGCTTCAGCCCGATCGCGCAGGCCTGCAGAAAACTGTCGACATGCAGCCGCTCGTTGACCGTGTGAATTCCGTCCTGACCGCAGCCGAGTGTCACCGTCGGCACGCCGTGAGCTGACATCCAGTTGGCATCGAGGCCGCCGTTGCTGATTTTCAAAACGGGGTCCAGGCCGAGCGACTCGATCACCGCCTTCGCCGCCTGGACGCTCGCTTCCTTCGGGTCGAGGGCGAACGATTCGTACTTGAGGTCTGACCAGAACGTCACCGAGCCTTTCCTGCCGGCGGAGTTTTTCAGTTTCTTCGCCGCCCGTTCAAACGCCTTGCGAATCTCATCGACGATCCGCAGCCGGAATTTCGGATCGTGACTGCGCGCCTCGGCCCGGATTTGCAGTTTCGGCATCACGACGTTTGTCGCGTCGCCGCCCGACACGACGCCGATGTTGCTCGTCCCGGCGTTGTTTCCTTTCTTGATGAGCCCGTGCCAGCCGTTTTCGACCAGGTCTGCAATCGCCAGGGATGCGATCGCCACCGCGCTGACTCCGTCTTCCGGATGGGCCCCCGCGTGACTGGCGATTCCCTCTACGGTGACCTCGATGGCGTAGTCGCCGGTGGCTCCGATCGTCAGCAGGCTGGCCGCGCCGCCGTCCCAGTTGAAAGCCAGTTTCGGATTCCCCAGCTTGTTGACAGAGACGTTTCTCGCTCCGACAAGTCCCACTTCTTCCTGGACCGCCCAGAACAAGGTGAGCGGCGGATGCGGCAGGCCCTGTTTGAGAATCTCCAGGACGGCCGTCAGCACAACGCTCGCGCCGGCGCGGTCATCCCCGCCGAGGGCTGTCGTTGGCTGCTTTGGCCGAATGACCGAGCCATCGCGAACCGGCTCGCAGCCAACGCACAGCGGCACGGTATCGATATGAGCCATCAGTAACCGCCGCGGGCCCTTCACCGTGCCCGGCAGTTTGACGATCAGGTTGCCCACCTGTCCGCCGATGCGGCTCTTTTTATGAGCCGAGTCCGTCGTGATGGCTGAGGCTGGCACACCCGCGTCTCGAAGCTTCTTCTGAATGAAGTCCGAGACGGCTTTCTCTTCACCGCTCTTTCCCGGAATGGCCATCATCTCTGTGACGAGACGGACCGCCGCGTTTTCGTTGAGCAGGTTTCCGGTGAGAGCGGATTTTCGTTTAGCCATCGTGAGTCCATTTCAGTGAGGCGGGTTTCTTGTGAGGCGGGTTTCTTGTGAGGCGTCAGCTCAACACGGGCAGTGCGACACGGCTCGGCGTTGACGGTTCGTCGAAGTCGGTTGGCTCGTCGAGGTACTCGTAGCGCACGTTTCTCTGGCGAGGGATGTAGCCGGCCTCGCGGATGCAGCGGCGGATTGTGTCCACGGTGAGGTGGTAAACCGTGCCGGCCTGAGAGACGACGTTCTCCTCGATCATCAGCGAGCCCATGTCGTTCGCGCCGAAGAAGAGAGCCGTCTGGCCAATCTTCTCACCCTGTGTCACCCACGATGACTGAATGTTCGGAACGTTGTCCAGGTACAGCCGCGACACCGCCTGCGTTTTGAGATACTCGAACGCACCGGCCGGTGGCAGCTTCGACATATCCGTGCCGTCTTTCCGGTCGCCGCCGTACCACGGAGCCGAGTCGGGTGGCTGGTGAGTCCACGAAATGAACGCGGTGAAGCCGCCCGTTTCGTCCTGCAGTTGCCGCACTCTTTCGAAATGCTCGACGCGTTCTTCAAGAGTCTCGATGTGGCCAAACATCATCGTCGCCGTCGATCGGCCGCCGATCTCGTGCCAGACGCGCATCACGTTGAGCCAGTCATCGGTCAGCACCTTGCCTCGCGTGATCGCCTTGCGGACTCGATCGACGAGAATCTCTCCGCCGCCGCCAGGGATGCTGCCCAGACCCGCGACTTTGAGCCGCTCCAGCACGGTCTTCAGAGGCAGCTTTGAGATCTTGTGAAAATGAAACAGCTCGGGTGGCGAGAAGCCGTGGACGTTGACCTGCGGGAATTCCTCTTTCAGTCCGGCGAGCATTTCCTCGTACCACTCCAGCGGCAGGGTCGGATGCAGACCGCCCTGCATGAGAATCTGGTCGCCACCCAGCTCGACGGTCTCCCGGACCTTCTGGTGCAGAGCTTCCTTTGAGAGGACGTAAACCTCGTCGTGCCCGACCGGTCGGTAGAACGCACAGAAATCGCAGATGGCTGCGCAGGCGTTGGTGTAGTTGACGTTCCGGTCGATGTTGTAGGTCCGGTACGGCTCGGGATGGAGCCGCTTCGTGACGGCGTTGGCCGCCTCGCCGATCGCAATGAGGTCGTGCGACCGCAGCAGCGCGACACCGTCTTCCGGGTTGAGCCGCTCACCAGCAATGGCTTTGTCGAGAATCGGTTGAATGTCAGACACGCCGTTACCTCCAAGGTGCGCTGTCGGCAGCGCAAAGACGCAGAGACGCGAAGACTCGCAAAGACGATTCGTCGTTGCTCAATCAAGATTCTTTGCGGACCTCTGCGTCTTCGCGTCTTTGCGCTGATGTCCGCGCATCTTACGACCGAAAAACCAGGTCGACTCCTTCCGGAGCAATGCCCAGCTGCACGGCCAGTTCCTGGAACAGCCGCAGGCCACTTCGCTCGGCAGAGCCCAGTCGGAAGTGCAGATTCTCTTTGAGGTATTTTTCCGCAGCGGCCATCGAGATGCCGAGCTTCTTTGACTCTCGTGCCGCGATCTGGTCGAGCCGCGAGACTCCGAGATCCCGCGATCGGGTGAGCCCGCTGACGATGTCGGAGTCGCTCACCGAGTTGCCTCGCCCGACCCACATGGCGAAGACGAAGGGCAGCCCCGTCCACTCGGCCCATTCCTCGCCGAGATCCCAGACAGTGTCGAATGTCTGCTCGACGGGCTTCATCGCCCGGTCGCCGATCACGACGATCGCGTCTGCGTCCGAGTGCTCGACCGATTTCCCGAGCGGCAATGGTCGCAGTTCCGGTGTGACTCCGAATCGCTCGTGCAGCATGATCCGCGCGAGGGCCGCGCTGGTTCGTGAGCCCTCGTCGAGAGCCAGCGTCCGGATAAATCCAGGAGGGACCCGGCTGTAAAGTTTGACGCTGTGAACCGGTCCGCGCGTCGCGACGCAGGCGTCGGACAGAATTTCGTAGTCGGGATTGCGGAAGGCTTCGACCGACGGGATCAACCCGACGTCAATACGGCCAGCGGCGAGGTCGTCGGCCAGGTGACTCGGGTAATCCAGAGAGACGTCCGCCGTCGGCAGCAGTCGCGACAGGTCCTCGACCAGCGGCTTGGAATTCAGATAGCTGACGGCCCCGATTCGAATCGTCTTCGTCAAGGGCTCGACTTTCTGTCGTGGCGTGACAAGGCCGGGCCGCGATTCGTTTCCGCGTGCCAGCTCGTCTGCGTCCTGCGGTCGTGACTCAATTTGAGGTGCCATCGTGGCTGATGATGTCCAGAGTTGATCTGTCATGACGCCCTCGCTGCGGAGAAAACTCCTGGACCAGTAATCGAGAAGAACCTGCCGCGTTGCGATCCGGATTTGCTCGCCGACGAACTTCGTACGGCAGCTTCCGAATCCGGCCATTATTGGGAGTGCCCGTCCGAGCCGCAATCGGCGGCGTCCGAATTGGCAACGGAGACTCGTGAATCTGGTGGTTTCTGCAGAGGCATTCCTGTGTGTAGAAAGCTCGACATCTCTCGGGCAACACTCACAGGAGCTGTTTAGAACCGTGCGGCTCGACGTTACGATGCCGCCTCGACAGCGGAGAAACCGTCGATTGTCGTGCGTCTTAACAGTCTGTTGAAAAAGTGGCAGGATGCCCATGCGGTATTCTGCAGGAATCACGGCCTGGAAGGCCGTGCCACTTCAGTTTTTCAACGGGCGGCTGACGGGCTCTTTCAGGAATGATTCCCGCCTCTGCGGGCTTCGACCCACGAAGCACAAGCCTCGATGCAGGATCGCACCCTGCGACGGCAGACTTCCGACAGCAGACTTCCGACAGCAGACTTCCGAAGCAGTGCTGAAAACCAATTGAGTACGAAACGAAAAATGAGCAGCAAACGAATTTCGATTCTGGGTTTCGGGACAGTCGCCAGCGGGGTCGTGCGGATCCTCACCGGTCAGTCCGGGATGGTCAGCCGACGGTCTGGATGTGAGTTTGACATCCGGCATGTGGCAGTCCGCGACGTTTCGAAACCGCGCGACGTCGAGTTGCCCGCCGGCGTGATCACAGCTGACTGGAAGTCGGCCGCGACAGATCCGGAGGTCGAGATCGTCCTGGAATTAATGGGTGGCACGACGACGGCTCGCGAGGCGGTGCTCGCGGCGATCGGTGCCGGCAAGCACGTTGTCACGGCCAATAAATCGCTGCTGAGCGAACACGGTGACGAGATCTTCTCTGCCGCGCGAGAGGCGGGCGTCTGTGTCGCGTACGAAGCCGCCGTCGCGGGTGGCGTGCCGATTATCTCGACCCTGCAGACTTCAATGACGTCCAACCAGATCGTTTCGATTTCAGCGATTCTCAACGGAACGAGCAATTTCATTCTGAGCGGCATGCTGGGGGAGCGGCGATCGTACGACGACGTCCTCGCCGAAGCGCAGCGGCTGGGCTACGCCGAGTCAGATCCGGCGATGGATGTCGACGGGACCGACGCGGCGCAGAAGCTCGTCCTGCTGACTCAGCTGGTGCTTGGCAAGCGTGTGTCGCTCGACGAGTTTCCGCGACAGGGCATCGATACGCTCGACCTGGACGACATGTTGTATGCCCAGGAGCTTGGTTACCGCGTGAAGCTGCTCGCCGTGTCGAAGCTCACTGGTGGCCAGTTGGAAATGCACGTTGAACCGACTCTGGTTCGCGAGGACCGTGCGATCGCGCAGACCGACGGGCCGTTGAATCTGGTCGAACTGGAAGGCGACGCGGTGGGGCGGCTCGTTCTGTCCGGAGCCGGTGCAGGTCAGATGCCGACCGCCTCGGCCGTCGTTGCGGATCTGATCGACGTTGCTGTCGGGCGAACTCAACAGTCGTTTCCGCTGCTGGAGATCTGGAACGCGAATGACAGCCTCAAAGTGCTCCCCGCCGAGCAGATTGAGCGACGCTACTACCTGCGATTCAGCGTCGAGGACCGGCCGCACGTCATTGCGGATATCGCCGACATTCTGGGCCGAAACGAAATCAGCGTTGCGACGATCGTCCAGCACGAAGCTCCCGAGGTCGAGCTTTCTGACGACAGCGGAGCGGTCCTGGTCCCGCTGGTGATCATGACTCACCGCACAACCGAAGGCCGGTTGCGAGCATCGGAAGCGGAGTTTGCAAAGCTCTCGACCGTACAGAGCCGCTATGTGCGGATGCCGGTCGCGGATTAGCTCGGGCGTCAGCAGTCTGAGGAGAAGTTCGTCCTGAACCGACGAACGCACTGGACCGACGAACGCCGAGAGGCTGATGCGCGATCGCGCACCGACCGCTCCTGCTATCCCTGGTCGGCGAGGGCCTTTTCGATGGCGGCACTCATTTCCGTGCGGCCTCGCAAGCCGACGTTCCAGGTGACTTTGCCGCTGCGGTCGAACACCCAGTAGCGAGGGATGAAGTGAGCCTTGAGGGCGACGCTGGAATTGATCGCTCCATACGCGTTTGGCCATTCGACTTTGTATTTGTCGAGGAAGGCCTGGATGTCCTCGAGGCCGGACTCGTCCTCGCCAGTCAGGCCGATGAACACGACGCCTTTTTCCGCATACGTTTTGTGAAGCTCGACCAGGTCCGGCATGCCTGTGTGACACTGCGGACACCAGGTGGCCCAGCAGTTCACGACGACGACTTTGCCTTTGAGGTCTTCCGGCGAGGGCAGAGGACCGTTGACCGTTCCGCTGCCGGAAAGTGCCGGAAGTGGCTGCCCGATTTCCAGTCCGGGGTCTTTGACGGTGGTTCCGCCGATCGTCCAGAGAAAGGGGGCGGCAGCCACGATTGCGGCCAGACCCAGAAACAGGCCGAACGTCTGCAGTGAGGTCTTGCGCATTGCCATCTTCGTTTCTCCGTGACTCGCTGCGAGGCCGCTCGCTCATTGCGGCCGTCTGGTGGCTTTGTCATTTCCGCGAGACTCGACGGAGGTCCTGACGGATTGAAAGGCCGATTCCTCTGACAGCATAAGACTTATTGCGCGATCGAGCGTCGCGAATCGTGCCTCTCGCTTCGTACTGTGTGGACTCCGGCAGGTTATGACGAGTCGGAGCTTGCCGTCTCCTGTCTTCACTGGCTGACCCGCTCGCCGGAATCGTTACACCCTGCAGTGTCTGCGCGACCGGACGCGTGATTCTTTGCGGCAACCCGCCTCGATGCTTGACAACTCAACACAGTTCGCGTCTCCTTATGCCTCGGTTCAGTGGATTTCGATCCGACCAATGTCGACGTTTGTGAGAGTCACCCGCCGAAGTTCCTGCCTGACGACCCACCGCAGAACCAAAGCGTCCCACCCCCTTGGGTCGCAGTTTTCCTAAATCCCGCTTTCACAAGCTATTTGTCAACCAGGAGAGGCAAAATGCCCAATCAGACCAGTCGTCGTGGATTCATTAAGGCCGGATTTGCCGGCGGTGTCGGAATCGGACTTGCCGATTTTTTCGCGATGAGGCAGGCTCAGGCGGACCTCAAGGACTACGCCAACTTTGAGGGTACGGCGAAAAACGTCATCTTTATCTATCTTCCCGGTGGATGCTGCCACCAGGAAACGTGGGATCCCAAGCCGTACGCTCCTGTCGAGTATCGCGGCCCGATGAACTCGATCGAGACCAGCGTCTCCGGAACTCGTATTAACGAGACGTTCCAGCAGACAGCGAAAATCGTCGACAAAATCACGATTTGCCGCTCGATGACTCATGGTGAGGCAGCTCACGAACGCGGCACTCACAACATGTTCACTGGATACCGCCCGAGCCCCGCTCTGACGTTCCCGAGCATGGGCAGTGTCGTGACACACGAGCTTGGCCCCCGGAAGAATCTTCCGCCGTACGTCTGCATCCCGAACCAGCCGAACGAGTTTGCTGGCACGGGCTACCTCAGTTCCTCGTTCGCTCCCTTCAGCCTCGGTTCCGATCCGGCTGCCGGTGGCTTCAAGGTTCGAGACCTGTCGCTGCCCGGTGGAGTCGACGACAGTCGCTTCAGCCGTCGTCGCAACATTCTCGATCGAGTCAACAACAAGTTCCTGACCGACGAAAAAGCGGACAACTTGGACGCTCTGAACAGCTTCTACGATCGAGCCTACGGCCTGATCGGTTCTCCGTCCGCCCGGGAAGCCTTCAATATCGACGCTGAAAAGCCGGAAGTCCGGGATCGATATGGTCGCAACACGGCCGGTCAGCGAATGCTGATGGCCCGGCGACTGGTTGAGTCTGGCGTCCGATTCGTGACCCTCACCTATGGTGGGTGGGACATGCACGACAACATCGCCAACGGTATCCGCGGGCAGGTCCCGGCTCTGGATCAGGGCTTCGCAACACTGATCAGCGACTTGAGCGAGCGCGGACTGCTGGACGAAACGCTCGTCTGCATTGCCTCGGAATTCGGACGGACTCCGAAGATCAACGGAACGGCTGGCCGCGACCATTACCCGAAAGTCTTCAGCGTCGTGCTGGCCGGTGGTGGAGTCAAAAAGGGTTACGTTCACGGAACGTCGAACTCGATCGCCAGTGAGCCTGAAGACAGCCCGCTGTCCGTCATGGACTGGGCATCGACGATTTACCACACCATTGGCATCGTCTCTGACAAAGAGTTGATGGCACCTGGCGATCGACCCATAGAGATCGTCAACGACGGGAAAGTTGTGAAAGAGCTGCTTGCCTGAAATGGAAATTCGGAGCCCGGTCGCCATTTCAGACCGGGCTCCGTTTTGTCTTTCTGTATATCAAATTTTGATTTTGCGGCATCGGGCCTCGTCGTTTTCGAATGTGGCCTCACTCAGCCTGCTCTGAATTGCCTGCCGAGATATCCCGCCGCGGAATGCCACCGCACTACTCGCTCAGTTTCACTTTGAGCGGGTTCCTTTTCCCATTCGAACCGTTCCGTCCGACCAGCGAGGACAGAAATGCCTGCGTTCCGGAAGACTCTTAATCACGTTGCTCAGATGACAGCGTGTTTCCTGCTCCTTTCCTCAGTCGTCCTCGCCGCTTCACCGCGTCTGACGATCATTCAGCCTCGCGGCCTGCAGCGCGGGATCGAGACGGAATTGACTTTCAGCGGCAGCCAGTTGGACGACGTGAAGGAAGTCATGTTTTATGAGCCGGGATTTGAGGTCAAAGAGTTCATCCCGGTGAATGCGAACGCCTTCAAAGCGAAGGTCGCCGTCGCTCCCACAGCGAGACTGGGCGAGCATGTCTGCCAGGTTCGCACAGCAACTGGCATTTCCGATTACCGGACGTTCTACGTCGGCCACCTGCCGGACGTGGCTGAGGTAGAGACGAACCCGATCAAGTCGGAAGACGGGAAAACTGTCATTCGAAACGAGTCCAACAGCGACTTCGCCACTCCACAACTCATCCCTCTGAATGTCACCGTCACCGGCATCGCCAATAACGAGGATGTCGACTACTACGCCTTCGACGTGAAGAAGGGGCAGCGGATTTCGGCCGAAGTCGAAGGCATGCGGCTCGGTACGACACTCTTCGATCCCTACGTTGCGATTCTGGACTCCAAACGATTCGAGTTGGCGTCCTCTGACGACTCACCATTGTTGATTCAGGACAGCGTGGCGACCGCCGTCGCTCCTGAAGACGGCAGGTACTACGTTGAAGTCCGCGAGAGTTCGTACGCAGGCAATGGCAGTTGCACCTACCGGCTCCACGTTGGCACGTTCCCGCGTCCGACGGCCGTCTACCCGGCAGGCGGCAAAATCGGCGAAGAAGTCGACGTCCGCTTTATCGGCGACGCCGCTGGCGATATCGCTCAGAAGGTCAAGCTGCCTGCCGAAGTCCAGCCAGAATTTGGTGTCTTCGCGGGAGCAGAAGGCGACCAGCCTCCGAGCTGGAACGTTTTCCGTCTGTCGGAATTCGGTAACTCGCTCGAAGTCGAGCCCAACAACACCCGCGAAACGGCCTCGCCGGCTGCACTCCCCAACGCCTTTAACGGGATCCTGCAGGACGACGGCGACGAAGACTGGTTCAAATTCACAGCGACGAAAGGTCAGCAGTTTGAAGTGGAGTGTTATGGACGGCGAATTCGGTCAGCGATCGACCCGGTCATGTACCTCTATAACGCGGCAGGTGGTGCCATCGCATCCAACGACGATTCTCGTGGACCGGACAGCTACTTCCGCTTCAACGTGCCGGCGGATGGCGAGTACTACCTGCGGGTCATCGACCATCTCGGCCGGGGTGGCAAGGATTTCGTCTACCGTGTTGAGTTTCAGGCCGTCCAGCCACGCCTTGCGCTCACAATTCCAAGAGTCGAACGCTACGGGCAATACCGGCAACAGATTTATGTCGGCAGGGGAAACCGCTTCGCCACGACGTTTAACATCAGCCGCGTGAACTTCGGCGGGGACGTCATTATCAACCCGAAAGAGTTGCCGCCCGGCGTCACGATGCAGGTTGAGAACGTTCCGGCCAACCAGAGCGTCATCTCGGTCGTTTTCGAGGCGGCTGCGGACGCACCGTTGGGCGGTGGTCTTTACGACTTTACAGCTCAGCACGCTGAGAACGCTGCGATCGTTGGCGGATTTGAAAATAACTCGGACTTCATTATCGGTGCGCCAGGCCAGTCGCGTTACTACACGAAAGCTGTCAGCCGACTGCCGATCGCTGTCGTCGATGAAATTCCGTTCAAACTCGACATCGTTGCCCCAAAAGTGCCGATCGCCAGGAATGGATCGATGCAGTTGAAGGTCGTTGCGACGAAGAAGGAAGGCTGGGACGAGGCGATCACTGTTCAACTTCCATTCCGCCCGGCAGGGATCGGTGCAGGCAGCTCGATTCAGATTCCAAAGGGACAAACCGAAGCATTTTACCCGCTTAGCGCCAACGGTGGAGCTGCGATCGGAATCTCGAAAATCTTCGTCGTCGGCTGGGCAAACGTCGGTAATGGAAACGGATTCTCGGCGAGCAATCTCACGCCACTGGAAGTCTCTGAGCCGTTCGTGACCCTCGCGATGAACCGGGCCGCCTGCGACCAGGGACAGCCGACGGAGATCGTCTGCCAGGTGACGATTGCCAAGGCATTTGATGCTGCCGCAACCGTCCAGATTTTTGGACTTCCCAATAAGGCGGTGACAGAGCCCGTCATGCTCACGAAGGATTCAAAAGAAATCATCTTCAAGGTGACAACCGACATGACAACCCCGGCTGGCCGGCACGCAACAGTCTTCGCCCAGATCACGATTCCGATGAATGGTGAAAACATCGTTCACAATGTCGGATCCACGGAGCTCCGCGTCGACGTGCCTCTGCCTCCCAAAGTCGAGCCGCCGAAGCCGGCAGCACCGGCTGTCGTCGCTGCACCAACTCCTGCTCCCGCGCCGGCAGTCGCGGCACCGCCAAGAAGACTCACCCGGCTGGAAATGCTGCGACTGGAAAAAGCGAAGAAAGCAGAAGCGGCTGGCGGCGGGGGCGAGTAGTTTTAAAGAAACCGTTCCTGCTTCACAGACTCAGATCGTTAATTTCATGCCGAGAGGCTTTTGAAGGATCACCGTCATGTTCGGTCGTACTCTCCTGAATTTTGCACGCGGACTTGCCGTTTCCGGATTTCTGGCTGCTGGGGTTCAGGCTCAGGAAGCACCGGTATCGATTGAGGTCTTCCCGCCGGACGTGAATCTCAAAACGGTCCAGGATCGACAGTCGTTTGTCGTGCAGGCGACTTATGCCAGCGGCCTGACCAGCGACGTCACGATGGAAGCAAAGCTGACGCTCGCCAATCCGGCTCCAGCTCGTCTTGAAGGGAATGTGCTTTACCCCGCTGCAGACGGCGCAACCCAGTTGACAGTCGAGTTCGGTGGACACGCGAAGACCGTTCCGATCACAGTCGAGGCGGCCACTGCGGAACGACCGATCAGCTTCAAGTTGGATGTCATGCCGGTCTTCATGAAGGCCAACTGTAATACCGGAAGCTGCCATGGTGCCGCGAGCGGCAAAGATGGCTTTCGCCTCTCGCTGTTCGGCTTCGACCCGGATGGCGACCATGATCGAATCACTCACGAGTTGCCTGGCCGTCGGATCAACCTCGCGATTCCGGAAGACAGCCTGATCGTGACGAAGTCGATTGGCTCGGTTCCGCACACAGGGGGAAGCCGGTTCGATGCGAACAGCGTGTACTACGCGACCCTCATTCGATGGTTGAAGGCCGGTGGTGAAAACGACAAGGGTGAAGTGCCGAAAGTGTTATCAGTCGAACTTTATCCGAAGAACGGCGTTCTCGATGGGGAAGGCACAACTCAGCGGTTGACCGCTCGCGCGAAATACTCTGACGGAACGGATCGAGACGTGACAAATCTCGCCGTCTTCCTGTCGAATAACGATACATCGGCAACCGTGTCCCAGGACGGTGTCGTGACGGCTCATGAACGGGGCGAATCATTCATCATGGCTCGCTTCGAGACTCACACGGTCGGGCGACAGTTCATCACGCTTCCGAAGGGTCTGCAGTACACCGATCCCCAAACGCCGGAATTCAACTACGTCGACACGCTTATCTACAACAAGCTGAAGAAGCTGCGAATCATCCCGTCGGAAGTGTGCACGGACGAAGTCTTTCTGCGTCGCGTTTACTTCGACGTATGCGGCGTGTTGCCAACCGTCGAAGAATATCATCGGTTCATGGACAGCAAGGATCCGAAGAAACGGGAACTGCTCGTCGATGAGCTGCTGACCCGCAAAGAATTCGTTGAGCTGTGGGTGATGAAATGGGCGGAACTGCTTCAGATTCGAACCTCGAATCAGATCAGCTACAAGTCGATGCTCCGCTATTACAACTGGGTTCAAGACAAGATCGCGCGAAATGTCCCGACCGATCAGATGGTGCGGGAACTTCTCGGCTCGAACGGTGGCACATTCCAGAATGCCGCAACGAATTATTACCAGAATGAGCGGGTCACGCTGAAGACATCAGAGAATGTTGTACAGGTCTTTATGGGAATGCGGATTCAGTGTGCCCAGTGCCACAACCACCCGTTCGACCGCTGGACGATGGATGATTACTACAGCTTCGCGGCCTTCTTTTCGCAGATTGGCCGAAAAGCTGCAGAGGATCCCAGGGAACTCATCATCTTCAACAGTGGCGGTGGCGACGTTCGACATCTCGTTGGCGGCCGAGTCATGACTCCGAAATTCCTCGGCGGAGAAGTGCCGGATGTTGCTGGCAAAGATCGGCGAATCGTCATGGCCGATTGGCTGGCTTCGCCCCAGAATCCGTATTTCGCAACAAACCTTGGCAACATCGTCTGGTCCCACTTCCTGGGGAAAGGCATCATCGATCAGGTCGATGATGTGCGGGTTTCCAACCCGCCCGTCAACCAGGAACTGCTTGAGGAGCTTGGTCGCCGGTTCACCGAATACAATTACGACTTCAAAAAGCTCGTTCGAGACATCTGTCTGTCACGGGTGTATCAGCACTCAACGGCAACGAATGAAACAAACATCACGGACTCACGGAACTTTTCGCACGCCGCACTTCGCCGAGTCCGTGCGGAAGTCCTGCTTGACTCGATTACTCAGGTGACGGACACAAAGAACAAGTTCCAGGGCCTGCCACTGGGAGCTCGGGCAGTCCAGGTTGCTAACGGCAACACCTCGACTTACTTCCTGACGACATTCGGCCGCGCCACTCGCGAGACGGTTTGTTCCTGTGAAGTTTCCATGGAGCCGAATTTGTCGCAGGCTCTCCATCTCCTGAACGGAGACACGGTCAACTCGAAGATTGCCGAGGGCAAACTCGTGCCAGCCCGCCTGGCCGAAGGCAAGACACCGCAGCAGATTCTCGAAGAGATCTACATTCGCTGCCTCACGCGGAAGCCCACCGAACAGGAAATGGCTTCCTTGAACGAGGTTGTCGCCGTCGACGCTGCCCAGCAGCAGCAGGTTCTGGAAGACATCTTCTGGGCGGTGATGAACTCTCGAGAATTCGTGTTCAACCACTAACCAAAGACCGCTGGTCTTTTTCGGATTTCGACTCGCCCGGAAATGCAGGACCTATGTTTCTGCATCCGGGAATGTTTCCCGCCTCTACTCTCCACACGTGACTTTCGTCGGAGACTGCCATGACTTTTCGCCGGCTTTCCACATTCGCAGCATTTGTCGCTTTTTCGGTGGCCTCGACCACTCAGGCAGCTGACGAAAAAGTGACCTATGTGGATCACGTCGAGCCGATTTTCCGAGCCAAATGTGGCAACTGCCACAATGCGGACAAGAAGATCGGAGGGCTCGACCTCCTGAACTACACGAACATGATGCAAGGTGGCGGGTCGGGGGCGAGTATCGAACCAGGCGACACCGATGCCAGCTTCCTGTGGCAACTGGTGACTCATGAGTCGACGCCAACAATGCCTCCGAATCAGCCTAAGATGCCGGACGCGACTCTGAACACGATCAAAGCGTGGATCCTCGGCGGCGCTTTGGAGACGAAAGACAGCAAGAAAGCGGTCAGCAGCAAGCCGAAGGTTGCCCTTTCGCTGTCGTTTGCACCGAATGGCCGTCCGGAAGGTCCGCCGCCAATGCCGATTCGTTTGAGCCTTGAGCCAGTTGTCGAGACGGAAAAGACGACTGCTGTTTCAGCCATTGCGACAAGCCCCTGGGCTCCTGTTGTGGCGGTCGGTGGCCAGCGTCAGATTCTTCTTCACAATACTCAGACTCTACAGCTAATCGGCGTTCTGAATTTCCCAGAAGGCATCGCACATGTTCTCAAATTCAGCCGGAGTGGTGGACTGCTGCTGGCTGCCGGAGGAAAAGGCTCCTACAAGGGCAAGGTGATCGTCTGGGACATCAAAACCGGCGAACGCGTCATCGAAGTTGGAAACGAGACCGACACAGTACTCGGCGCTGACATCAGCGCGGATCAGTCGAGGATCGCTCTTGGGGGACCGTCGAAGATCGTTCGAGTTTACTCGACGGCCACGGGTGAACTCCTGTACGAGCAGAAGAAACACACCGAGTGGGTCTGCGCAGTTGAGTTCAGTCCCGATGGCGTTCTCCTTGCGACTGGCGACCGGAATGGTGGCGTGTTTGTGTGGGAAGCGGAAACCGGGCGGGAATATCTCGGACTGCGTGGCCACTCGGCAATGATTACCGGATTCGCCTGGCGAAAAGATTCCAATGTACTGGCGTCGGCCAGCGACGACACAACAGTTCGCCTCTGGGAGATGGAAAACGGTGGCCAGATCAAGAGCTGGGGCGCTCACGGTGGCGGAACTCAGGATGTCGCCTTTACGCAGGAAGACCAGATCGTCACAGCTGGCCGTGATCGAACCGCCAAACTCTGGAACGGAGACGGCGCAGCTGTTCGAACGTTTGAAGCCTTCCCAGATCTCGCTTTGAAGGTCGCCTACTGTGACACGACCAAACGTGTCATTGCCGGAGACTGGACGGGATTGATCCGTGTCTGGAATGTGGCCGATGGTGTGCGGCTTGGCGAACTCGCTTCGAACCCACTGAAACTGGCGACTCGACTTTCACAGGCAACAGCCGCGCTCACACAGGTGCAGGCCGATCAGAAGGCAAAAGATGCTGCCTGGGCCGCTGCACAGGCTGTCGCCACGAAGATGACGACCGACTTGAATGTCGGCACTGCGAAGCAGGCCGAACTGGTGGCACTGGCTGCGACCTACCAGACGGCGATGACAACTGCGAAGGCGACAGAAACTGACGCCAAGGCGAAGCAGGATGCAGGAGCAGCGATTGTCGCAACTCTTCAGCCAGTGGTGCCGCTTCTCAACGAGACGGTTGCCAAAGCGGTTGCTG
>ERZ891418.265-NODE-265-length-18964-cov-7.663652_pt1 | contig 18964 bp, 14 predicted proteins | sample MGYA00521236_ERZ891418 | MGnify/ENA primary metagenome ERZ891418 (study PRJEB32303, sample SAMEA104408696) | aquatic metagenome | biome: Brackish water; feature: Chemocline; material: water | place: Baltic Sea | collected 2014-10-18T10:34:00 | depth 100 m ... | reverse complement strand
TATTCGTTTTTCTTGTTTCGCTGAGCGTGCTCGGAACGCAGACCGCAACGCGCCTTGCCGCTCAGGAATGCGACTGCCATCTGCACGAGCATCACTCGCACGAGGATCTTTCGTTTCAGCAGGAGTACCCGTATCAGCACGAGTACCCGTTTCAACAGAGGTACGCTGCACAGCCGCCCGTCTTTGAGCCCGCTCCTTACGAGGATGACCATGCGAGTCTGATCGACCACGGGGACTGTTGCTCCGACAAGTTTGATCCGCTCGACACGCTCATGCTGTTTTTCGGACTGGAAGGCTCCAAGCAGCCGCAGGATTTCGGCGCGAACGCTCACTTTGGCGGTCGCCTCTCGGCAAATATCGGATTGCCTCTGTCCAGAGAACTCGGTCTGGGCGTTCAGATCGGCACGGCGATCAACTACACCGACAACGCAGTCCAGGTTTTTGAGAGGGTACTGGAAGCCAAGGCCCGGTCGCAAAGTTTTACGACGTTCGGCCTGTTTCAGCGACACGACTCGGGAATCGTGTGGGCTCTCGCCTGGGATCACCTCTACCAGTCTTACTACCACAAGAATCACCTGAACCAGATTCGCGGCCAATTCGGATATCAGTTTTCAGAGACGAACGAGCTCGGCCTTCGTTTCGCCGCCTCGCACGACAGCGATCGAGCGGTTTTCAACGTGTTCGGCGCGGTGCCGTTTCCGGTGATGCTGGAGCCACTTTCTCAAGGGTCCGTGTACTGGCGGCACATCTGGGAGTCCCAGGCGGAAACAACGTTCTGGGTCGGTGTTGCGGAGAGTCATGGTCAGCGTAACGTCGCTTTTGAAGCAGCGTTCGGGCTGCCACCTCAGCAGCCGTCCGGCCACGACGTCCTGTTCGGTGCGGAAATTCACGTTCCGCTCAACGATCACTGGGCGCTGTTCGGCCAGGGCAACTTCGTGACGCCAGCCTACACGGGGACGGTGGATTCGTACCTCGGCTTTGCATTCTATCCGGGCGGCGGAGCCCGACGTGCTCGACACAAGAAGTTCGCACCGGTGCTCCCGGTTGCCAACAGCTCGTCGATGACAATCGATCTGCGGTAGCCTGAATCCTCGACCGTCTGATCCTTTCGTTACTGCTTGTTTGTGACAATCGCGGGTGAGGAGTCCTTCGCGATCGGTAACTGCAGCCGAAACACGGCGCCGCCTTCCGTTCGATTGGCGGCGAACAGACGTCCTTTGTGTGCCTCAGCAATCGACTGGCTGATTCGAAGGCCGAGTCCCATGCCGTCTTCGCGAGTCGTAAAGAACGCGTCGAAGATTCTGTCGATGTCTTCACCGAGTCCGGGGCCACGGTCCAGCACCGCGGCTTCGACAAGGTCTCCGATCCTGTGTGTGACAACCATCACGATCCGGTTTGGCTCCTCGGTCGCATTTCTGAGAATGGCCTCCAGTGAGTTCCTGGCCAGATTCACCAGGACCTGCTGGAGCTGCACCGAATCGGCAGCAACGTCCGGTAGTGAATCGTCGAGCTGCAGCACCAGCCGGACCTGGCTATTCCGGAAATCGACTTCGAGCAGCCGTGCCGCGTCTTCAACGATCTGGTTGAGATTCAAAATCGCTCGACGGGGCGGCGTCCGACTGGCGAATTGACTGACTCGCTTGAGAATGTTCGCCGCACGGATCGACTGGCTGCGCAGCATGGCCATCACTTCGCACAGTCGCTTCATGTCCGGCGGGACCCCGCGGTTGACCATTTCTTCGCCAACGACGGAGAAATTGGCGATCGCAGCCAGAGGCTGATTCAGCTCGTGAGCGAGCCCTGCTGCCAGCTCACCCATCGTCGTCAGCCGGGAAGCGTGAGCCAGTTCGTTGTGGTGCTGTTGCAGCTTCTCTTCGGTCGTTTTGATGTGAGTGATGTCGTCGCCGATGCCGGCAATTCGAATCAACTCGCCCGCCTCATTGCGGATCGGAAAGGCTCGGTCTCGAATCCAGCGAACTTCTCCACCGGGTCGAGTGATCCGGTACTCCACCTCCGTCGAGAGTCCAGCCTGCTGGCGTTTGATTTTCTCCAGAACAAGTTCGCGATCCTCGGGCAGGACGGACTCCATGAACTCTTCCGCGTTTCCATACATGAGCTCCGGCGGCCGGCCGAAAACCCTCTCATAAGTGGGACTGATGTAGAGCATCCGGTCGAGCTTGTAATCAAACATCCAGAATGCGGAATCGATGTGTTCGGCAAGCTGGCGGAAGCGTTCTTCGCTTTCCCGCAAGGCGTCTTCGGTTTCCTTGAGGTGTGTGATGTCATAACTGAAAAGCAGCAGGCCATCGACATTTCCTTCGTCGTCGAACGTGGGCACTTTGTCGATGCTGACCCATCGTTCGCCACTGTTGTCCGGACCGCCTCCACCTGTGAATTTTTCAATCGAACCCAGTTGGGGAATCCCGGTACGGATGACCTCGATACTCTGCTCGTGTCGCAGCGCAGGGTTGTCGAGTTCGGGGGTCTGTTCAATCACGGTGTTCCCGCGGATGCCCTCATCGCCCAGCCCGAGCAGTTCGCGAGAGACGCGGTTGTGCCGGACGGCTCGCGCGGACGTGTCCATGTAAACAACCTGAGCGTGAACCGCGTCGAGGATTACTTCCAGTTCGCACCGTTGTCGGCGGAGTTCGGTTTCCGTCCGCCATCGTTCGATCGCGACGCCGGCCAGCCGTGCGGCATGATCGATCAGATCCAGTTCTTCGGTCGACGGCTCATTAGGTTCCGCGTAGTACATCGCGAATGTACCCAGCACGGCACCGCTGCTTGAAAACACGGGCTGAGACCAGCACGCACCCAGATCAAAACCGGCCGCGAGTTCCCGGTACGGCTCCCAGAGCGAGTCGGCCTGAATGTCTTTCACGATGACTCGCTGCTGCCGAAACGCAGCGGTGCCACAGGAACCAACACCCTCACCAATGGCAAGTCCGTCGATTGCCTGGTTGTACGCCACCGGCAGGCTTGGCGCAGCTCCATTGAGCAGCCTCTGCCCGTCTTCAGAAAGCAGCAGAACAGAAGCCTGCGTTTCCTCGAACACGTCCTCAATCAAAAGCACGATCGAAGTCAGGATCGTTTCCAGCGATGTCCCATAAGCCAACTGTTCCAGAATCTTTGTCTGCCCGTCGAGGAACTGCTCGTTCCGGGTGATATCCCGGCGGCGAACGACAAACAGCTCGCGCGAAGTTCCGTCCAGGTCGACCGGCAACCGTTGAACGTGGACGGCCAGGCCTGGTTGGCGATCACGAGTCAACATTCGTGTGCTGGGTTCCGCCTCGTATCGTGCCTCATCAGGACTTGAGATTGTGTCGGAGTCCGCCTCCAGGATCTCGCCGATTCGCATCAGGCGCAGTTGATCGCAGCTCAACCCGAACAGTTCTGCGGCGGCCGGGTTTGCGTCAACGATTGCCCCGTCACTGCACGAGGCCAGCAGGAGGGCATCGCGAGATACGTCAAACAGCGCGCTGGCCAGATCGGTCACGGTGGGGTTCATCAACGCCTTTTTTGTTTGTTTCTACAAAGCCGCTTGACCCGGCAGAGCCACACCTGTCATCAGCTCTACCGCAGAAACGATGAACCAATTGAGCTCCTGAATCAACACGCCAGCTCCCGGACTTGCGGGATTTGCTGATCTCCGCAACCGAAGGCACGTCACAGGAAACTGACCCGGCAGTCAGGGCGGCAGCCAGGTGGTTTTGCGGAAGACCCTCGCCTATGTTTCGCGCTGGACCACGTTTCCCTGCAGGATCGCCAGAATGATTGTCACGCTGAATGATGCCGGTTCGTCGGCTCGAATCTCCGTCGAGCACGGATTCAATTGTTTCGAGTTGCTCGCGAAAGTCGACGATCGAACGGTCGACGTGATTTCGACGCTGCCCGGATTCGAAGAGACCGGCGAACGACCGAGCGGAAGCGGCATTCCGATTCTGTTCCCGTTTCCCAACCGCATCCGCGAAGGAAAGTACACGTGGGACGGCAAAGACTACGAGCTGCCATTCGGGATTGTCGGCGACGACCGAAACGGCAACGCCATTCACGGTTTTGTGATTGATCGTCCCTGGCGGGTTGTCGAGCAGACAGCCAATACCGTCACGGGTGAGTTTCAGTTGAGTGTCGACGCTCCGGACCGGCGCGATCTCTGGCCTGCCGACTTCGTCCTCACCGTGCGTTACAAATTGAACGGGGCGAAACTTCGAGCGGACATCACGATCCGCAATCCGGATCACTGTCCGCTGCCGTGGGGGCTCGGCACGCACCCCTACTTCAAGCTGCCGTTTGGCGAGGCCTCGAAGGCGGACCAGTGTCTGCTCGTCGCCCCGGCCGCAGCGCAGTGGGACCTTATTGAATGCCTGCCCACGGGAATTCAAAACTCGATTCCCGAAGAGCTCGAACTGGCAGATGGCGTCTACTTCGGCGAATCGAAACTCGACGACGTCTTCAGTGCGATTCCTGGCGACGTCATTGAGTGTGCGATGATCGATGAGTCGGCAGGACTGCAGGTCGCTCAACGCAGCCCAGGCCTGTTCCGGGATCTTGTCATCTACACGCCGCCGAACCGAAACGCCGTCTGCTTCGAGCCGTACACCTGCATCACCGATGCGATCAACCTGGAGGCTCAAGGAGTCAACACGGGCTGGCAGGTTCTGCCGGCTGACGAGTCAATCTCGACATGGATCGAAATCGAAGCGGGACTGGTAATCGTCTGAAGCTTGCCGGGGGCCTCGCGTCGCGCGGCCCACCAGACGGGCAGGACCTATTCCTCGTCCGCCACATTCACGAAGACTTTCAGGCACTTGCCGGACTCCAGCAGTTCCATCATCTGCTGGAAATTCTCCAGCCCGTCGACGGGGTGAGTCAGAATTTGCTCGGTCACGCCGGGAAACATCTGCTCGCCGAGGGCCAGGTCGGAGATGCCGATTTCGAAGTGTCGCCAGTTGCCGTTTACGGTGCCGACCAGGAGCTTGTTGCCGAGCACCCATTCGAGATTGATCTTGTCACCAGGCACTGTGACTTCCGTGTTGCTGCCGGTCACGCTGCTCCAGATGAGTGCTCCGTTCAGACCGAGATACGACATTGCCCCGAAGGCATGCTCGCTGCGTCCGGTCGCCTCGAAGATGACGTCCGGTCGTCCGACTTCTTTCGCGACGTCGGCCGGTGATTTTTCCTGCGTGCTGATGTAGTGCGAGCCGTACTGCTCGGCGATTTCCGCTTTGAGATTTCCCTCAGCCTTTGTGTACGCAAACGTGAAAACTTCGAGGCCGCGCAGCCGGAGCATCATCGCGGCGAGAAGCCCGATCTGGCCGGCTCCCAGCACAAAGGCCCGCTGCGGTTCCCAGATCTGCAGCCTCTGTTGAGCGAGGTACGCCTGCTCGATCCCCTTCGCCACGACGCTGGCCGGTTCGGCCAGCACGCCAAGATGACTCAGCCCTTTCGGAATCTTCACGAAATACCGCTGCTCATCGACAAAATATTCGGTGAGATACCCGTGCCGCAGATTGATGCCGCGCTCGTAGTAGACCTCTTCACTGGTGATGTCGTTTCGCCCGATTTGATCGTAGATCGAACCGCCCGGCCGCCGGACCGTACACGCCACCAGGTCACCCGGTTGAACCCGCTTCACCAGCGGCCCGACCTCAACAACCTGTGCGAAAATCTCGTGGCCGATGACAAGAAAGTCGCTGCCGTCGGGCGGGTTGCCGTACAGGCCCTCATTGATTTCCCGGTCGGTCGCATCGACCCCGACTTTCAGAACCTTTGCGAGGACTCCATGCCCGTTCGGCACCATGTCGAGCGTCGGCATCGGAAGCTCGGCCAGATGGACGCTGTTTTTATTCGGAGGCCGAACGGCAATCGCTTTCATGAATCTCTCGTCGCAGTCAAACAGACGCACCCTGCGGGAATTCTGACACTGATGAGCTTCCCGACGCTTCGCGTTTGATTCGTATTTAACTCTTCAGGGCGAGGACTTTCTCCGCGTTGCCTCGGAAGATTTTTCCGGCCACTTCCTTCGGCAGGTCGAGTCCGTCGAAGACCTCAAACTGCGGCACGGCCTGACCCGGCTGCAGATAATCGGTGCCGAACATCAACCGGTCCTGGCGGCGAATCATAAAGGCTCGCCCGAATTCCGCATCCCGGCTGATCGAGTTCGCACCGGAGCCGGCCGAAAGATCGCCGTAGATGTTCGGGTATTTCTCCATCAGCCGATCGATGGCTCCGTCCGGGCGGACTTTGCCTTTCGGGTAGCTCGCCAGCTCTTCCTGAGTCAGTCCGCCGGAAATGGACGCCCACCAGCCGGGGCCATGTCCGATAAATTTCAGCTTCGGGTACGTGGCGAGAGCGTGCTCAAGTCGAGGCAGGCCCGGCTGATCTTTGCCTCGTTCATTATCCATGTGAAACAGCAGCGGAATCTTCAATTCCTCGCAGACATCGTAAATCTGCATCATGAGGGGATCGTCAAAGTTGAGCCCGACTTTGTGCTCGCCAAATCCCTTTGCCCCCATGTCGACGTAGCGGCCGATGACCTCGAGGAATCCCTTGCGGCCGCCTCTGAGCGACGTACGCGGATCCACCGAGCAGAACGGGATGAAACGGTCCGGATGATCCTTCGCCGCTTTCAGAGCCGGCTCGGTCAGCAGCAGAAAGCTCGAAGATTCCGGCGAGGTCAGCGGGAGCAGCACAGACTTCTCAATGTCGTGCTCGTCCATCCAGAGAAGCAGACCTTCGGCGGTGAGCTCTTTGTTGCCGTTCCAGGTCGTGCCGATGTGAGTGTGTACGTCGATGTACTTTGAGGCTTTTCGCGCAGGCTTCTCGTCTGCGAACAACCCAGGCAGAACGGGAATGGAAGCCGCAGCTCCGGCGAGGCTCACGGCTGCAGATTTGAGGATGTCGCGACGAGTCAGTTTCATTCTCAGACTCCGGAATTGCGGGGCGTTTTGACAGGAGCACGCTACGACAGCAGGCAAAGGTCGTCCAGTCTCGGGAAAGCTGGAAGTGAGATTGGCCTGCGGAATTCCCGTTTACTTCGAATCCCGGCGGCAAACCGTTGAGAACCGATCGGCGAGTGTCTACACAGTCTCTGCGAAAGCTCTCTGCGAAAGCTGCGGCACGCCTTCCAGGCCGTGCTTCACACAGGGATTTCCCTGGGCAGAATGCCCATGCTAATTTGTCGACAGACCTTTGCTCTTACCTCACGGACTTCGAGATGCACGCTGCGATTCACCCGGCGATGGAATTTGTTCTGCGAAGGGAGGCCGTGCCGGCTGCGGAAATGACTGCGGCTTTCGCAGCGATCATGGACGGCGACGCAGCAGAGATCGACATCGCCGCCCTGCTCACGGGGCTCGCCGTCAAAGGCGAGACGTTTGAGGAGATCGCCGCCGTCGCGGCCGTCATGCGGGAGCGGTCGACGAAAATTCCCTGCCAGGCAACAGGACTTGTCGACACGTGTGGAACAGGAGGCGACTCGCTGCACACGTTTAACATCAGCACGGCGACGGCGATCGTGGCGGCCGGGGCAGGCGTCTCGGTCGCTAAGCACGGGAACCGGAGCGTGTCGAGTTCGAGCGGCTCGGCCGACGTCCTGGCCTCGCTGGGAGTCAACCTGCAGATCTCGCCGGAACAAGTAGGGCAGTGCATCGACGAAGTCGGGATTGGATTCTGCTTCGCTCCACTCCTGCATTCGGCCATGAAGAATGTTGTGCCGGTGAGGAAATCGCTCGGAATTCGGACGATCTTCAACCTGCTCGGCCCTCTGACAAATCCGGCCGGAGCTCAGTTTCAGTTGCTCGGAGCGAACCGCGTGAGCTCCGCCGAGAAACTGGCGAGAGCCCTGCACGGACTCGGCTGCGAACGAGCCTTCGTCGTGTGCGGCAACGACGAGCTCGACGAAGTCAGCTTGTGGGGCGAAACGACCGTCTTCGACGTGTCTGCCGACGGTGTCACACTTCAAAAGTGGACCGCCTCGACATTCGGCCTCGGCGAGTGCTCGGTCGACGCACTGAAAGTGACAAGCCCCGAAGAAAGTGCCGCAACGATTCAGCAGATCCTGAGCGGAAAACCCGGACCGGCACGAAACATCGTCGTAGCGAATGCGGCAGCCGCGCTGCTCGCCGGTCAGCGTGAGACGGATCCCGTCACGGCCGCTGGTCGAGTCGCAAAGGCGATTGACTCCGGCGCCGCGAAGAATACTCTGGATCGACTGGCCGAGCTGACTCAGAGTTTCGCGGGGTAAGTCACCCCAAACGTAACGCGAAGAGACTGTGAGTTTTTCAACGTGGCAGGCACACGGAGTGTGCCTGCGACTTTCAAGTTTGCGAAAAACTCACAACCTCGTAGCGTGAGTTGTGAGGTTGCGAGTTTTACGCCGAAGGCGTTTCATCCAACAGCCTGGGGTCAGCCGCGCAGCGGCGCCACCCCGGGTTGGAGTGCGAAAAAACAATTATCCTGAAAGGGTTGCACAGACCGGCGATCGTTCTGTGGAACTCATTCTGTCGGCGGCCTCGCATCGACAGACGCTATTGGAAATCAAATTCTCAGGAGTGCTGTCATGAAAAGTCGGATCGTCTTCTCCGTTGCTCTGGTTTCAGGGCTTCTCCTGGCGGCTTCTCATTCGTCGTCTGCCGCGAAGTTCAATCGCGTCCTGGACATCGGCAGTCAAGCTCCCGAATGGAAAGGTCTGGAAGGTGTGGACGGAAAGAAGCACGGCCTGGCCGAACTCAAGAAAGCTAAAGCGGTCGTCGTCGTCTTCACGTGTAACCATTGCCCTGTGGCGAAGTCGTACGAAAAGCGGCTGATCGAGCTCACGAAGAAGTACGAAGAGAAGGGCGTCAAAGTCGTCGCGATCAGCGTGAGTCTCTACGAAGCCGACCTGCTCGACGAAATGAAGAAGCGGGCCGAGGAGAAAAAGTACAACTTCGAGTACCTGCACGACCCCAGCCAGAAGATTGGTGAGGCGTTCGGTGTTCTGCGGACACCAACGGTTTTTCTGCTCGATCAGGATCGCAAGGTTGCCTACATGGGAGCCTTCGATGACGACATGTACGAAGAGCGTGTGACCGAGTCGTACCTCAAGGACGGACTGGATGCGGTGTTGTCCGGGAAGGCTCCCGAGGTCACGGAAACGAAATCCAGCGGCTGTCCGGTCGCCTATGAATAACCGACCATGTGTGCAATGCAGATTGGAGCGATCTCACCAGGAACGATAAAAATGGCAAAACTCAGGCGGATTAGTTGACTTTATAGGAGTCGAGCCCTTAATAATCCCCTCACTTCGAAACGCGATAACTGCATTGAGCAGTTGGCAAACTAACTGGCCATGTTTGAAAGGATGCCCGAATGGCAGACAAACCCCTCACCAAGACACAGATTCTGACACAGCTCTCAGAGGCAACGGACCTCACCAAGAAGCAGGTTCAGGCCGTCCTCGACGAAGTCAGCAACCTCATCGAAGGCAGCCTCGACAAGAAGGGTCCTGGCGCGTTTACGCTTCCGGGTCTGTGCAAGATTCACGTCCGAGTGAAGCCTGCTCGCAAAGCCCAGAAACATGTCTGGATGCCGATGCTGAAGGCTTACAAAGACCTCGACGCCAAGCCGGCTCAGCGAGTTGTGAAAGTGACACCGCTGAAAAAGCTGAAAGACATGGCCTGAGGCCAGCCCGATCGAGAGGCCTCGCACGACTCTCGATTCGACGCGTTGAAAGATCGCTGCGGAGCCTTCGTTCCGTGGCGATCTTTTTCGTTGCGCGATCCCGTACGTCGGAATGGCGGTGGTGGCAGGCACCTGCCGCATTCTAATTTCCGTGACCTTTCGAAAACGGGTAGCATCTCCAGCGGAAAATCCATCTTTTATTGATCTCTCTCGGATTCTGGCATGTTCCGCACCCCATGGCCGATGATCGTGTTTGCACTGAGCGGCAGCTTCATCGTTGCGGCGTTCGCTCAGGATGACGGGGAGCAAACCGAAAATTCGCCGAACAACAAGGCGAGTTCCGAAGTCTCCGCGATCGACTTCGAGAAACATGTCCAGCCGATCCTCAGCCGCCACTGCCTGAAATGTCACGGGCCGAAGGAGCAGCAGAGCGGACTGCGACTCGACCGGCGATCGTCTCTTCTCCGAGGCGGAGATATCGGTGAGCCTGCGATCGTCCCTGGCAAGTCGGCCGAAAGCTTTCTGATCAAGGTGGTCTCAGGCACCGACCCGGACGTCACGATGCCACCCGAGGGAGATCGGCTCTCAAAGAAAGAAGTCGACACGCTTCGAGCCTGGATCGACCAGGGCGCGAAAACACCTGGCGGGGACGACGGAAAACTGACGACCGACCACTGGTCGTTTCAGCCGATCAGCAAGGCGGCTCCACCGAACCTTGACACACCGTTCATTTCGTCGCCGCTGGATGCTTTCGTGCTGCAGACGCTGACAGAGAAGAATCTGAAACCGTCAACGCGAGCCGACCGACGAACACTGATCCGGCGACTGTTCTTCGTGATGCACGGCCTCCCGCCGACCCGCGAGCAGACTCGCAGATTCATCGAGGACAACTCACCGGGCGCATGGGAAACCCTCGTTGACGAAGTACTGGAAAGCCCGCGCTACGGCGAGCGCTGGGCGAGGCACTGGCTCGATCTGGTTCGCTTTGGCGAGACGCACGGCTTCGAAACGAACCGCGAGCGGCCTAACGCCTGGCCATACCGCGACTACGTGATCAGCTCGCTGAACGACAACAAGCCGTACGATCAGTTCGTCCGCGAGCAGATCGCCGGCGACGCTCTGGGAGCCGACGTCGCGACAGGCTTCCTTGTCGCGGGTCCGCACGACATCGTCAAAAGCCAGGACATCAACCTGACGTTGATGCAGCGTCAGGACGAACTCGCCGACCTGATCAACGCGACCGGGACGACATTCCTTGGCCTGACCTTCGGCTGTGCCCGCTGCCACAACCACAAGTTCGACTCGATCACGCAGCGCGATTACTACTCGATTCAGGCCGTCTTTGCCGGAGTCAATCATGCCGATCGGACGCTGCCGATTTCACCGAAGCGAGCCGAACAGCTGAAACAGGTTGAGACCCGCGTCGCGACCCTTCGTACACGGCTCGCACAGTTTATTCCGAGGCCGGCAGATAACTCGAAGCTCCGGCCGGCTGTCACCGCGAAACTCAACGTGGAAGAGTTTGAACCCGTCGCTGTGAAGTTTGTTCGATTTACGATCGAGGCGACCAATGCCAGTCAGCCCTGCATCGATGAACTTGAGGTGTTCTCCGGGGACAAGAACGTTGCCTTGGCGAGCCTCGGCGTGAAGCCAACCTCGTCGAGCAATCTGCCCGGCTACGAGATTCACAAGCTCGTCCACATCAACGACGGGCAGATTGGGAACGGTCGCAGTTGGATTTCCAACGAGAACGGTGGCTGGGTGCAGCTTGAGTTCCCACAGCCTGTGAAGGTCGACCGAATCGTCTGGGCTCGTGACCGGCAGGGACGATTCAGCGATCGCGTCGCGACGAAATACCGGATTGAAGCCGCCGTCGAGCCCGGTCAGTGGCAGACCATTGCCAGCTCGGCCGACCGCACGCCGTTTTCCGCGAAGCCGAAATCCGACGAGCCGACCTACGATTTTGAAGCCGCACCCCCTGAGCTCGCGAAACAGGGAAAAGCCTGGTTTGCTGAACTCGCGACTTTGAAAAAACAGCAGGCCGATCTGTCTGCAACGCCGGTCGTCTACGCCGGAACGTTCGGTCAGCCCGGCCCGACGTATCGACTTTACCGAGGCGACCCGCTGGCCCGACGCGAAGAGGTGACGCCGGACACGCTGGAAGTCATCAGTTCTCTGGGCCTCGAACGGAACGCACCCGAACAGGAGCGTCGACGACGATTCGCCGAATGGATTACGTCGCCGGACAATCCGCTCGCCGCAAGAGTCATCGTCAACCGGATCTGGCAGCACCACTTCGGAACGGGCCTTGTCGATACTCCGAGCGATTTCGGTGCCAACGGGACGCAGCCGACTCATCCCGAATTGCTCGACTGGCTGGCTCGGGACCTCATCAACAATAGCTGGTCGCTGAAGCACGTCCACCGGCTCATTCTGATGTCGAGCACCTGGCAGCAGGACAGCCAGCCTCGCAAAGACGCGGCCGCGATCGACGCGTCGTCACGGCTGCTGTGGCGGTTTCCGCCAAGACGACTCGAAGCGGAGGCCATTCGCGACAACATTCTTGCCACCACAGGAGTGCTCGACCTGAAAATGGGTGGCCCCGGCTTCAGTGGCTTCGAAGTTCAGATGGAGAACGTCCGCCACTTCTTCCCGAAGACAAGTTACGGGCCGGGTGACTGGCGACGGATGATCTACATGACGAAGGTTCGGCAGGAACAGGAGTCCGTCTTCGGTGCATTCGACTGTCCCGACGCGAGTCAGGTCACAGCCAGTCGCAGCCGGTCGACGACTCCGCTTCAGGCGCTCAATCTGCTCAACAGCACCTTCGTCCTTCAGCAGGCAAAGCTGTTTGCAGAACGGCTGGAAAAGGAATCACCGGCCGCGGACATTCGGCGAGCCGCTCTGGCGATGGAACTGGCTTTCGGCCGAACCGCGGACGCAGACGAAACCGCTGCCGCCTTCCGGTTTGCGACGGATCACGGCTGGCCGGCTCTGTGCCGCGCACTGCTGAATTCAAATGAGTTTCTGTTCATTCCCTGATTTGCGACTGATCGATGACTTCCGAACTTTCCAGAAGCCAGCTGCTCGATCGTCGAGGTTTCCTCGCCGACTTCTCTACCGGTCTGAGCGGGATCGCGCTGGCCAGTCTGCTTGGAGAAGAAAAACTCCTCGCCGCAGACACCGCGAAGCGGACACCGATCCGGCCAGCGATTGACCCGGCGAGCCCGTACGCGCCGCGCGATTCCCACTTCCCGGCGAAAGCGAAGAACGTAATTGTCATCTTCTGTTCCGGAGCCTGCAGCCACCTCGACACGTTCGACTACAAGCCCGAGCTCATCAAGCGTCACGGTCAGCCGATGCCGGGATCGGAAAAGCTGATCACGTTTCAGGGCAGCCAGGGCAATCTCACACAGAGCCCGTGGGAATTCAAACCGCGCGGCGAGTCCGGCAAGATGATTTCGGAACTCGTCCCGCAGATTGGCGGGATGGCGGACGACATCTGCTTTGTCCATTCTGTGACCGGAAAAACAAACACGCACGGACCGGGCGAGAATTTCATGTCGACCGGCTTCACGCTCGACGGATTTCCCAGCATGGGAGCGTGGGTGACGTACGGCCTCGGCAGTGAGAACCGCGACCTGCCTGCTTATGTCGCGATCCCCGACCCGCGCGGCACGCCTCAGTCCAGTGTCAACAACTGGGGTCCGGGTTTTCTGCCGGCGGCATTTCAGGGGACGGACTTCAACGCGTCGAAGCCAATTCGAAACCTCGCGCGACCCGACACCGTCGATGAGAAAACGGATCGAGCCACCAGAGACTTTTTGAAGACGCTCAACGATCGCTACCAGGATCGTTTTCCGGGCGACACAGAACTCGCGGCGAGAGTCGCCAGCTACGAGCTTGCCGCGAAGATGCAGCTCAGCGTTCCCGAGGTCAGCGATCTTTCCTCCGAACCGGACCACATCCTGAAGCTCTACGGAGCCGACGATACAGCGAATTCGCTGAAGGCTGCCTTCGCCCGAAACTGCATTCTCGCGCGGCGGCTGGTCGAGAAGGGTGTGCGATTCGTGCAGCTCTTTAACGGGGCGTACCAGACCGGTGGCGAGGGGGTCAGCAACTGGGACGGGCACAAGTCACTCGCAGCACAGTACGCGAAACACGGCCCGGTCCTCGACCAGCCGACAGCCGGACTGCTTCGGGATCTCAAACAGCGAGGTCTCCTCAAAGACACCCTCGTCGTGTGGTGTACCGAGTTCGGTCGAATGCCGACCTTCCAGGCGGGAGCCAGCGGACGCGACCACAACCCGTCCGGTTTCACCACCTGGCTGGCCGGAGCCGGCGTCAAAGCTCCCTTCACCTACGGAGCCACCGACGAATTCGGATACAAAGCCGTCGAAAACGTCGCGACGGTTTACGATTTTCACGCGACCATCCTGCACCTGCTGGGTCTGGACCATCAGCGGCTGTCGTTCTACCACAACGGCATCGAACGACGGCTGACCGACGTGCACGGGCATGTGATCAAGGATGTTCTTGCGTAATGTTCCAGGCAGGACGGGCACGGCTGCCCTCCCGACCTTTGCGCTTTGAGACGGGCAGGAGTGCCCGTCCTACCTCAGATCGTCCATGACCAACACGTCGTCTCTAACCGATCAGGCTCCTCCTCCGCTTTGTACGGATGCCAGTTGGGTGCGTTCCGTGCCACAGTTGAAGCCGCTTCGACTCGGCTCGGTCGAGATCGCGTCACCGATCGTGCAGGCCGCGCTCAGTGGTTACAGCGACTGGCCGATGCGGGTTGTCGCGCGGCGGCTGGGAGCTCCGTACACGATTGCTGAGGTCATGATCGATCGCTTTGTGCTCGATCTGAAAAAGCGGAAGTCCACGCTGAAGTACCTGCGGGTGACCGATGAGGAACATCCGGTCGGCGGCCAGCTGATGGGATCGGACCCGGACCAGTTTCCGGCTGCGGCGCGGCGTCTGGTCGAGGCGGGTTTTGACATCATCGACATCAACTTTGGCTGCCCGGTCAAGTCGGCTGTCGGCGGCTGTCGCGGCGGCTACCACCTCAGCCAGCCGGACGTGGCTCTCGACATCGTGGCGCGGGTTCGCGAAGCCGTGCCCGCAGAGGTTCCTGTGACGGTCAAGATGCGGCGAGGCATCGATGACTCACCGGAAAGTGAAGACCGCTTTTTCAGCATCCTTGACGGAGCCTTCGACCTCGGTGCAGCGGCGATCACCGTTCACGGCCGAACGGTCGAGCAGAAATACATCGGACCCAGTTCGTGGGATTTCCTCCGGCAGGTGAAACAGCACGCCGGTTCGAAAACGATCCTGGGCAGCGGTGACGTGTTCTCGGCTCAGGCGTGCCTCGACATGCTCAGCTACACCGGAGTCGACGGCGTCTCCGTCGCGCGGGGAGCCATCGGCAATCCGTGGATCTTCCAGCAGGCCCGAGCGCTTGCGCTGGGAGAATCGCAGCCCGAACCGACGATCCCGGAGCAGCGCCGAGTTCTCGTCATGCAGCGAGACTTGTGTCTCGAGGTCTATGACGAGCGAGCAACCGTGACAACGATGCGGAAGTTCGGAATCAAGTTTGCGCCGCTGCATCCTCAGCAGGAAGACGTTCGGAACGCTTTCGCGAAAGCGAAAGGGCTGGCCGAGTGGCAACAGATCCTCGACCGGTTTTACGGACCAGTTTTTCAGTAGGCCGGATCAAGCGCGGCGCCTGGCCCGGCAGTTTTGAACCGTTCGAATTGCCGGAACGGCGCTGCGCCTGGCCCGGCCTACGGTTCCCGATTTAGAAACTCACAACCTCGAAGCGGGTGCCACATCCGTCAAAGCCGGGCGACGGCTTCGGCGACATCATCAACGTGGCCGTCGACATTCACTGCCGGCCAGGTGCGAGCGACCTTTCCGTCTTTTCCGATCAGAAATGAGGCTCGCTGAATTCCCATCGACTTGATTCCCAGCCGCGATTTCTCGACCCAAACTCCGTACGCCTCGCAGGCAGAGTGGTCCTCGTCACAGAGAAGCGGGAAGTTCAGGTCGAACTTGCCGCTGAATGTTTCGTGGCTGGCCTGGTTGTCACAACTGATTCCGAACACGACCGTGTCGGCGGCGGAAAACTTCGCGAGGTCGTCGCGAAATCCGCAGGCTTCTTTCGTTCAGCCAGGCGTGTCGTCCTTCGGGTAGAAAAACAGCACGACGTTTTTCTGCCCGGCGAACTGGCTGAGAGTGACTTCCCCCTCAGGCCACGCAGGCAGTGTGAGTTCCGGAGCCGTGTCGCCTGGTGTTGGCATCGTTGAGTCAGTCATCGGTTTCCTTTCGGCTTGTTCTGAAAGTGAGGTTGGCTCAATCGGAAGTCAGGTCCAGGTTCATCTCGTTCTTTCCCTCGCCGAATTGAACGACCAGTGACGAGCTCTTTCTGAGCAGTTCGAAATCGTCCTTCGTCGGTTGAGGCTCAACGGAACCCAGATCGTAGATTTCGACCCGGCATGTTGTTCCGGTGGGAGCTCCGCGTTTTTGAGGGATGCTGTAGTCGCCCCGCGAGACCATTGCCCAGGCCCGCGGCTTGTTCCCGTCGTCCGGAACAAAGGCAACCATCCCCCAGCGAAGCGGCTTGCCGTCGAGCGTGATTTTTCCGGAGACCTCTGCCCGAGTGACCTCGGCGAGAAAACCGGACGCCCGCATCCAGTCAGCCAGGCGGTCCTTCCACCCGAAGACGGCAGGATCGGCGGGCGAGAGGCCGACTCCGTGCGGGCCGTCCTGGTAAACGTGCAGTTCGGACGGGACTTTGTGTCGCTGGCACGCCAGGAAAAACTCAATGCTGTTTCGGACGGGGACGCCGCCATCTTCCGCCGTGTGAAAGAGAAACGTCGGTGGCGTCTCCGACGTGACTTGAGTTTCGTTGCAGAGTGACTTCAGCAGCTTCTCATCGGGGTTCGGGCCGAGAAGGTTTCTGCCGGATCCCGTGTGACCGTACTCACCAGCGAGATTGATGACCGGGTAACAGAGCACCGCGAAGTCCGGCCGGCAGCTTTGTCGATCGATCGCGTTTTCCGCAGTGGCGTTCCCCTTGTCGAAGTGCGTTGCGACGGTCGAAGCCAGATGGCCGCCGGCCGAGAATCCCAGGATACCGACTCGATTCGTCGCGACTCCGTACTTTTCCGCATTGGCTCGCACGTGACGGACGGCTCGCTGAGCGTCTTCCATCGGCACCGGGTGACGATACTTCGGCGCGTGGCGGTACCTCAGAACAAAACCGGCGACGCCGATCCGGTTCAGCCACTTCGCGACCTGGTGCCCCTCGTGATCGGTGGCGAGGATCCCGTATCCGCCTCCGGGGCAAATGACGACACCGGCGCCGGTCGCGATGTCTTTCTCTGGCAGGTAGACGCGAATGGCCGGCTGGTCGGATTCATCTTCGCCCTCCGCATGAGGAGCTTTGTCCGGCCAGAGAAGCGTCCGTTCCGGAAGGTCTGCCGCGTTGAGCGATGAAGCCGCAGCCAGGAGTGCTGCCAGAAAATACGATATGCGCATGAGGGTTTTCTGATCATCTCGCGAGGGCAAATTCGAATCGCGAGGGCAAATTCGAATCGCGCGGGCAACGAGGAGGGTGACTTCGCGCGGCACACCGGAAATTCCGGGCCGCACCTGAGTCGCCGCTTATTCAAGCTCTTTGAGGCGGATGTTCCGCCAGGCAACGTCGTACGGGCCGGCACCTTTCTGGATGCCATGAACCTGCAGGCCGATGAAGCCTTTCGGGTGCGTCTTGTAAATCTCTTCGTGGGTCAGTTCTTCGATCTGCTCGCCATTGATCCAGGTCGAGATGGTGGCCCCTTTGGCGACGACGCGGAACTTGTTCCACTCGCCGTCCTTCATCACTTTGTGCGGCTTCAGGTTTTCTTCGCTGGTGAGCCAGCCCAGGCCCGTGGCCTCGCCGTAGACGTAACCCGCTTCGGCACCTTTCTCTCCGCCGGCTTCGATCTCGACCTGCGGTCCATAGACGCGGCCGAATTTTTCGTCTCCCTTCGCGTCTTTCGTCTTCGACCGAATCTGAACCCCCGAGTTCAGGCTGTTGTGCACCTTGACTTCGAATTCGAGCTCGAAGTTGCCGTACTCTTTTTCCGAGCAGAGAAACGAGTTGGGGCTGCCTTCATTGGTCGTGCCGTGGATCGTCCCGTCAACGACTTTGTATTTCGCCGTGCCGTTTTTCTGAATCCAGCCATCGAGCGTTTTTCCATCGAACAGGTTGGCCCACTCGGCAGCGGAGACGGACGAAGCCGTCACAGTCAGTGCGAGGACAAAAGCGAAATACTTCATGTTGTGTTCCTTCGGAGTAGGTCAGGCTTCGCCTGACGGAGTCTGAATCAGCTTGTGCAAATAATACATCAGCCGCCGAACCCTGAATTGCGTCAGGCCGAGCCTGACCTACCTGCGGTCGAAGTGGCGACTGAGCGCTCTCACCCGGTGGACCTGATGTGCGATGACACAGCCGATGATCGTCATCACGGTGGCGAAGATCAACGGATAGTGCCAGTGCATGACCTCATCCGGCCTCAGCCACAGAAAAACGGCATAGGACAACAGTGAGACGCTCGTCATGAACAGGACGAGTCCCTCGTGAAAAAACAATCCGGCCGCAGCAATGAGCATCGGGTAAACGATGACGAGTGGTCCGACCGGCGGCCGGGCCAGTGTCAGCATCCGAGTCAGAAAAAGTGCATCCGACGCGAGCCACAGACAGCGGGCAACCATCGAAACCGGCTCGCTTCGCTGCAGTCGTTGAAAAATCCAGGCAGTGATAAACCACATGCCGAGCAGGATCATCAACCGGTCGTAGTTGTCGTCGGAGGCTTCGCCGGCCAGCTTCGAAAACTGAAGAATGCCGGCCCCCATGATGAGGGCCCCCCAGCGCGACGCCAGCGCGGGATTGCGCCGCGTCCAGCGTCGCAGATATTGAGACACGCCCTGGATCGTTGCCTGAACCGGCTCGTCCTTGAGGTACCGGTCGAGGTCATCGGCCAGCGCGGCGGCGGATCCGTAGCGTCGGTACGGGTCCTTTTCGAGACACTTCAGACAGATCGCTTCGAGCTCGCGCGGGACGTCCTCATTGAGAAATCGTGGCAGCTCCGGATCGGCCTCCATGACACTGACGACGGTCTCCATGGCGGTTGCCTCGCGGTGCGGCGGGCGGCCGGTGAGCGCCTCATACAGAATGGCTCCGATGCTGTAGACATCGCTGGCGGCGGAGATTTCGGAAAGTCGCCCGGCAGCCTGTTCGGGAGACATGTAGCTCGGC
>ERZ891418.263-NODE-263-length-18997-cov-18.276951_pt1 | contig 18997 bp, 17 predicted proteins | sample MGYA00521236_ERZ891418 | MGnify/ENA primary metagenome ERZ891418 (study PRJEB32303, sample SAMEA104408696) | aquatic metagenome | biome: Brackish water; feature: Chemocline; material: water | place: Baltic Sea | collected 2014-10-18T10:34:00 | depth 100 m ... | reverse complement strand
GTTGAGAAATCAGGGAATCTCTGTGTATTGACACTGTCTCCATCACGGCGACCCCAAGTCATCATTAAGACAGAATCCGCTCCTTTATCATCGATAGTTTGCGCAAGTTGAACAGCTCCATTTTTGCTATTGATCCATTCTTGATTACTGCGAGGGAAACCAGGTATCTGGCTTTGGTCTTGAAGAATTACCCAATTCCATGCACCATTATTGAGAGTAGTATTCCATTGATGACCTGATGATGCTACATTGCTAGAATGTTGTGAAAGGCTCATTCCTCCACCGGTCAAACTTGTGACATTGGCTGGGTTTGATGCAGCATTCATCACTCCGTCAACAAGGCTGTCAAGAGTATTGGCCGATGTGTAACTATTGCCCATCATCAATATCTCTAAAGAAACAGGACTTGTTTCTAAGACTTCATCATCTGCTTGCAGATGAGATGAAAGTGGTCCTTGCATCGGTGAAAAACAAAATAATGCCAGAATAGAAATTACCAGTATTCTCTTCGCTGACATGGTTATGCGATGAGTTGAGTCTAATTTAACCGTTCGTTGAACAATAAAAAGTAATTCAACGACTCCAATATTGAACGGTTTCATCTCCCCACTTTCGGTCATCAGCACGAATTAGCCCCGCATCGCTAAGAACCTGAGAATTAATTCCACTATCATATGGAGTTTGATGTTCAATTGAAGATTGAACTAAGAAGAAATCATCCACTAACTTATTATCAAGAAAATGTTTGATCGTTTTAGGTCCTCCTTCAATCATCAATGTTTGAATCTCCATATCACCTAATCTATTTAGAATATTAGGTAAATCTCTAAAATCATCTTGTAAAACAAGAGTTTCTTTTCCATCGGTTAGAACTTGACAGTCCTCAGGAATCCTTGAATTAGGGTCTATTACAATGCGCAAAGGTTGCTTAGAAGTTTCAACTCTTGATACCAATAACGAGGGGTTATCGCGTATAATCGTCTCAACACCAACCAAGATAGCATCACTCTCTGCTCTCATTTGATGAACTAAATCTAAACATCGTTCAGAGGTAAAACGTCCAGCATCCTTACTTCTATCATCAACGCTACCATTGCAATCGACAGCCATTTTTACGGTTACGATTGGTTTTCGGTATTGACACCAATGTAGGAATGGTCTCATTTGGTCAGCTGCTTGACCTTCTAGAAGTCCAGATCTCACAGAGATTCCAGCATCTTGTAGAACGGCAATTCCTTGACCTCTAACGGTGGTGTTTGGGTCTGGGTGGGCTACGACTACCGATTTCACACCAGCCCACATTAACGCCTCAGTACACGGAGGTGTTCTGCCAAAGTGATTACAAGGTTCTAAGGTGACATAAGCAGTTGAACCATTAGGAGATTTACCTTTGGTCTCAGCATCATGGATTGCCATTTGCTCAGCGTGCAATCCACCAAGGTGATCGTGCCAACCTTCGGCAATGATTTGCCCATCCTTGACCAATACACATCCGACTAATGGATTGGGTGAAACTTTACCTTTTCCGCGAATCGCTACATCTAATGCTGCTGACATGAATTTGATATCATCATCACTCCACATAGTTGCGCCCCTATTGTCTGCCAATCTCTATCCTATGAAGAGTCATTGCTTAAAATAGGTAAAAACGGGAAAGGGTTCATCCATGTGTTTAGGCCGTGGTTAAACTATGGGATTAGTACATTGTATTGTCAATCCGGCCAGTAGAGATTTTCTTTGCGCTAAAATATGGCCAAAATTGCTAACAAAAATTATTGCTTCTGGATATAAAGTTGAAACTTACATGACCGAACGAGTCGGTCATGGTGGACACCTTGCTTATGAGATTAGACAGCGATGGGAATCTTCACAACAAGGTGGAGAAAGTGAAGGAAAGCCACCACTTGTCGTAGCGGTCGGTGGTGACGGAGTTGTCCATGAAATCGCCAGTGCCCTTAGAGGTTCAGACATTGTTTTGGGTCAGTTACCATACGGTTCAGGAAATGATTATTGTATTGCCCATAATATTCCACGATTTGATTTGGATAAGGCTATTGAGATTCTAAAAAACGGAACGGATAGACGCTGTGGAGCATGGAGATTAGAAGGAGTTCCTTGTCCAAAAGAAGGGGACTATCCTGCACCAGAATCCAATGTATGGGATGGAGAGCCTACCGGTGATGGCAATGTCGTAAGGTGGTCATTCTTAGAAGCAGATTGTGGGATCACTTCTGATATCGGGAGAGCCAAGTTGAGAAGAGCCAAGTGGATAAAGGGTGCTAAGAAATACACCTATCTCGGAGTGACAACAATTCCATTGTGGAAGAGAAGAAAAGTCGAAGTAACAATTGATGACGGCAAACCTGAGATTAGAGATTTTACTCTTATCTCGGTAACTGCGGCAGAAACCTTTGGTGGTGGCTATAAGATCAATCCTGGAATGAATCCAGTTAAGGAAAATGGTTTGTTAATATTCGCACCTCGTTTGAGTAGGATTGCTATGTTATCTCTAATGGGGCCTATCAAGAAAGGAAAGCATATTGGGAAATGGGGAATAACTCAAACACCTGCTAGTAGATTGAATCTCAGGTGTGTTTCACCCAATGGGGAGCCTAGCGATTCTTCCACTAAAATCACAAGTTATCTCAATATTGATGGTGAACCGGTCCTGCAATTACCTGCCAAATTAGAATGGCAATTAGATCAAATTACTGTTAGAGGCGCAAACCAAGTAGATTGGCAATAGTACTGTTCAAAAGGAGAAGTCAGAGAACTCTTCTTCTTCGGAAGAATTAGTAGTTTCTTGTTTATTTTCAGTCCAAGATTCAACTTCAGGCTGTTGCACTTTCTTGGCTGCGCGTTTCTTGACAACCTTCTTTTTAGGTTGTTGAGGCTTAGAACTTCCAGCGACGGATGATGAAAAGTGGGAATGTTTACTTGGAACTGAATCAGTATTGGAGATTACAGAAGACTGAGTGGTATGCACTGTGGAAGTAACAGGGCTACTTCGCGGTGCTACACTTCTCGGAATCGAAGTGACTTTAGATTCAATATTTTTTGCTTCAGTAGTTATTACTACGCTTGAACTCTTAGAGCCAAAGTCAGAAGTAATTGATTCACTTGGTCCGGATTGCAAAGCACTATCCAAATCAAATCCAGTTAGACTGATCGAATCAGCAGTTTCCCTCTTAGCAGGTATTACCCCTTCCTTTTTAGCCTCGGTTGAAGCGTCTTTTCGTGCTTCAGCATTGCGTTGTTTTGAACTTTTCATCCCTACAGATCTTGCTTGTTTCATATCAGATTTAACTCTGGAAACTGCTGCCATCGCTTTCTTTCCGACCAATGTTTCCATCGAATGAGAAGCACCTTTTGCAACTGCAATCTTGGAGAACATGAACATAGTAACTGCGCCACCGATTCCGACGATTAGGATGAACATGATGAAACCGCCACGGCCTAGGATTGGAACATCTCCCAAAACCCATTCATCAGAAGAATCTCCGCTTGATGTAATAACCGAATCTTCTAATTTGATTGAAGTCACCATCAAGTAAACTGATTCTATGTTGCTCTGGCCGATTTTCATTTCACAGTTTCCGTTTACTTCATGAGATGAAGAGTAATATCCAGCCGACATTGTTTTGTTTGTGTCAACAAGGTATCCTTCTATCTGTATCGGTTGATGCCATTCTCCAAGTGCTTGCATTCCGTAAAGAATATTTTCAGTTGTCGGGATGAGTCCCAGAACAAACCATTTTGAGCTAGAATCACTATCAATTTCATCTAGGTCAATATTTCCAGCTCCAGTCTCTGGATACAAAGGTAAATTCCAATTCTTTACTTGAATGCGTGGAATTTGCTCTCCATCAACACCTACAGCTTCGTTCATACTCATTGATTTTATTGCAACGGAGACTGTTACAGCAAGATCAAGGTCCTTTGCCCCGTTGAGTGAGTCATGAGTTTCGTAGAAGTGGCTTGCAGCCATATACCCGGTGAATTTAATCGGATTGCCACCATTGTCAAGGGTTCTAGTATCATCACACCCGACAGGTAATAGTTCATCGAAGGATTGTTTTTCATCACCTAGAGAACTTGTAGCAGATGTAGATTCAGTTGAAAAATCAACTTTTACTTCACCATCGCCTTGACCCCAGCCAGCGGTTGTTGGAGATAAACAACCGGCCAAAAGCATGAGGGACAGAAGATATAGGGCAACAAGACCTCTGCGCATATTGTTTGCAGAACGGCTTCAGTTTGAGAACCCTTGCTTCATATTTGCTGCGAAATAACAACATCTCAACGACAAAAAAGGAGGCGCAGACGGAGAGATTCGAACTCCCGTGCCACAAAGGGCACCGGATTTCAAATCCGGCGCAATACCAGGCTATGCGACGTCTGCAGTGGTTGTGCGAAGAGCCTCCCTTTCATCCCCTTTTCGGCTCAACGCGTTGGCCGGGCAAGGTCAGAATGGTCACTCTTCATCCTCATCGGATGAACGGACATTTATTGCAATTGCTGTCAAGCCAAGTGCTGAGACTGCCATGACTACACCAAATCCGGGCATTCCAGGTTTTTCTGGTAAATCGTTTTCAGCACTGTATAACTCTTCAACATCGGAAATAAAATCTTCAACATGCCAATCATCTCCAATCCAAGCAATGCGTGGTTTTCGTTCATTATCTAGAATATAGGTTATCGTTGAATGCCCAACTTCAAATTGATCTGCTGGAGTTGCTCCCTCGCAGGATAACTTGTCTCCATCTGCCCATTCAAATCCATCATCACACATGCAATGTTTACCTTCACCTTGACCCATTTCCCAACCATGGCCACCGCATTTAGCAATTTCACCTTCATCACTATACGGTTCATGTGTTTGGTTGGTCCACATGTTGCCAGAATTTTCACAGTCAATTTGCTGGCTATGATTTGTGGTCGTGTTAGTTGCAGAGTCATGGCAAGCCATCTCACTACCAGGAATCGGTAGATATGAAAGATTAGAATTTGATGCAGCCCAAGCGACATGATCCGTATTTTGACCCAGTATTACAGAATCAATTCCAATTGGACTTTCTTGCCAAGATGAATTAGTTTCATTCCAAAGGTATAGAGCCCACCACCATGAATAATCGGAAGGAGCATCAACATCGTTGATTCCATTTACAGAAGTTCCCCATGTTTCATGAACGGAATAGTTGAGTGATATATTATGCATTTCTAATGTTGATTCAGTTAAATCCCATCCTGTTGCATTTTCTGAAGGTAGCGTTTGTGTGTGACCATCGAGCAACATTGTAGTATTATCAGGGTACACAATTGAAACTTGATTTTCCATTCCTTGACTAGAATTAATTGATACATGAGCATCGATTACCTCTTTAGCAACAGCAACCCCAAAAGAATCCCAAACCGTTTGTAAAATCTCTTCCGAACCGGTAAGATGCGGCCAATTTACATCATGAATATGGGTGTAATCATGGAGAACTTCAGGTGTGTCATATGCAGGGTCTACTGTAATAGAAATAATGCCAACATCATCGGCAATATCGGATGAAAGTCCGGCTTGCACCGATTTTAGATTTTGAGTAATAACAGGGCAAACGGTTGTACATCTTGTAAAGATGAATGAAACTATCAAGAGGTCGCCTTGTATAGTGTAAAGAGAAACATTTTCTGAATGAGCGTCTACTAATACGAAATCATCAACTGCGGTTCGGCCTAAAACATGTCCTTTGTATGCTGAAGCAGTAGGGACGGAAGAAATCAGCAAACATGCTACTAGTGTAACTGCAATGACAAATCTACTGTTCATGACCAAAGGGGCTTGAAGGCAGTTGTTAACAGTTGTTGACTATTACTTCGCTTAACGAGTAGCGTAATCCCAGTTGGGAGTACACCATGCAGGAAGTCCATCAACACCATCTGGGTTTGACAGACCAATTCCGAAAATCATCAATAATACGAATAATACTGGGAACATTGCTGTTCTGAAATAGATGCTTGGGTCTCCTTTCAAATGCATAAAATATGCGCCAATTCCGTATCCTTTGATTATTCCAACAACTATTAGAACCGCCCAAACCATCATCAATGAGACCTTGATATCTGTTCCAGGTATTGTGTCAAAGAACACTGCTCCGATTTCAAATAATGTGAAAAACATTAATACAAGAAAATTCCAGAAATAGATGTCCATTCCAGTATTATCCTTAAGCCACTTTTCTAATCCAATTACTTCATGATCTCCCATTATTTTCACCTCAATACAAATAGAATGCTGGGAAAATTAATACCCAAGCCAAATCGACAAAGTGCCAGTACAATCCAAAGTACTCGATTCCTTGTGCATTATCCTTATCATAGCCAACTGTATCAGCTTTGAATACAAGATATATCATGATAAGCAATCCAATGAAGACGTGCAATCCGTGTGCTCCAGTTGCGATATAGAATATTGAACCTGCTTGAGATGTACTAACGGTAAATCCTTCAGCAACTAAGTGAGACCACTCAACCAATTTCAATACGATGAACAGTGAACCTAGTAGTAGGGTTGCGAACAAGAAGTTTCTAACAGTTCTCTTTTGGTCGGGGAAAATAATTTTCATTATTGGTTGTGGAATAAACTTGGTGATGAAATTATCAGGGCGACTCCAATCATGTGCCTTTGCAGTCTTTAGAGCAATGACAATAGTGTAAGACGAGATAATTAGGGCAAATGTATTGATTCCTCCAGGAAGCATAGTCCAGAAGTCTCCAGTGCCACTTGCACCACCTGGCCTCAAATAATCAGAAGCGGTTAAGATATCATATCCAGTAGCGTCAGCATCACACATATCATTGTCAAATGCCCACTTTGTACACCATCCAGTACGCATACGTAGGTATGACGAGAAGAAAGTTGCGAAAATCATTATTTCAGACATGATGAATACCCAAATACCAGCCTTGCGAATGTGTTCGCCTTCAAACGGTGCCGAAGTAGCGATTTGTTCTCCATATCCATTGAATGGTAAATCCTCCCACCACCAATTTGCTACACCTATGATGATGACTAATAGTCCGGTTACACCGATTAACATTTCACCAATTACTGCATCTGTTCCTGTTAGCAGTTCGGTAATAGTATTTGAAAAACCAGGGAATCCAATCATGAATAGCATGATACCAAATGTGAAAATAATCGGTGAAGCAGAGCCATGATGTTCATGTTCATTATCACTGTGTTCAACATCTGTTCGTAGTGAATTAATCAAACCGCCAATTCCAATGAATGAAGCGAAAATAATACTCATTACCAAGATAGTGTTTCCAGAAACCTTCCAATTGAGGTAAGATAAATGCGCATCCACTTCATGATGGTGCGCTTTTTCCATTTCTAAGTATAATTCGTCGTAGTGATCACCTTCAATAGAATTCCCAGCAGCAACAGATTCCTTGTACTCATCTTCAGCGTCATGATAGTGCTCAACCGCATCTATGTATTCATCATGAGCAGGTCCTGCCAGTGCAATGCCGAGAATACTGAAAGCAATAATTCCGAAAGTAAGGAATCCTCCAGCGAATAGTAAAGCGCGCACCCAAATTGAATTTTCTATATCCGCTCCGTGGCCGCTCATACATCCACCTCCTTTTTCTTAGCAGTCCACAACTTATCACCGAGACTGGTTTCTGAATGGTGTCCGAATTCGACGTTCATATCGCTCTGGGTCGGGTTGATGTCGAATGAAGGCGTAGGTGGGGGAGAGGTAGTTGACCATTCGAGTGACCATCCACCCCATGGATCATTTCCAGCAGGCTCTCCATGTCGAGTAGAGCGAATTAGATTCCATACTAGAATCAATTGACTTAGTCCAAAGATTATGGCAAAGATGGATATTACCATGTTGTATTCGGCAAAGCCACTCTCCATGGTATAGGAGTGGGTTCTACGTGGCATCCCCATTATTCCAAGTGCGTGCATTGGCCAGAATGTAGCGTTATATGCGATGAATCCGATGAGGAAGTGCCACATTCCAAGAGTTTCGTCCAATTTCTTGCCGGTTACCTTAGGGAACCAATAGTACAATCCAGAAAAGAGTGCGAATACAGTACCACCGATGAACACATAATGGAAGTGAGCAACTACATAGTAAGAATCGTGAAATTGGGTGTCAAGTCCCGAAACAGGCAAGAACATACCAGAAATACCACCGAGGGTGAATGTGATTAGGAATCCGAGTGCCCACAATGTATGAGTCTTCATTACCAATGAACCGCCCCATAGTGTTGCTAACCAATTGAATATTTTAGCGCCAGTAGGAATCGCAACAGCCATTGTTGTGATCATGAAAATTCCTCTCCACATTGGGTCCATACCGGATGTTATCATGTGGTGTCCCCACACAATGAATCCTACGATTCCGATTCCAGCCATTGCGATGACCATTGATTTGTAACCGAAAATAGAACGTCTTGCCGAAGTTGCTAAGACTTCAGAAATAATTCCGAAAGCAGGTATAATGACAACGTAAACTTCGGGATGTCCGAAGAACCAGAACAGATGCTGGAACAGCAGTGGGTCTCCACCACTGGTAAAGAATACAGTTCCAATAGTATGGTCAAACAATAAGAAGAAAACTCCGATAATGAATGCTGGGAGTGACATATAGAGCATGAAAACAGATACGAATACCGACCATGTGAACAATGGCATCTTCATCCAGTCAACACCCTTTGCTCGCATAGTGAATACGGTTGTGATGAAGTTAACACCACTGAGCGTTGAAGAAGCGCCAAGCATAGCCATACCGGTGATGAAAGCAGTAGTTCCAATACTTGAGCCATACTGTGACATCGATTCTCCAAGTGCGCCAGCGGTCAATGAGGAATAAGGCGGGTACATTACCCAAGTGATATCAGCGGCATCTCCGGTCCAAATACCGGTATAGATTAGAGGGCTTGAGAACACGAGCATCCATAATGCTAAGGCATTGATTCTAGGGAATGCCAAATCCTTAGCTCCAATTTGTAGAGGCAAGACATAGTTCATGAATCCAGCAATCATAGGCATAGCCGCTAAGAAAATCATTGTTGTACCGTGTAAAGTGAAGAATGAATTGTATTCTGCTTCAGTCAAAAAATTGTTTTCTGGCAAAGCCAATTGAATTCGGAATAGAAGTGCTAGCACTCCTCCAACAAGGAAGAATGTGAAACCAAACAAGAAGTATAGAATTCCAACTTGTTTGTGATCTGTTGTTGTTAACCATGGTTTGATGTAAGCAAAGAACCGATTAACGCTGAAAGTTTCAGGAGAACGGTTGTAAAAGACCCACATCAATCCAACGAGGACCAGGCCTAATGAAAGTCCAATAGAAGTGACTAGAATTACTAAAGAACGTGCTGCAGGTGCTACTGCCCCGGCATCAATACCCATGCTTGTCATGGTGGCTTCATTCCATTCATCGCCACCAGAGCCGTCTCCGCCATTAACTGCGTTTCCATAAATGGTGAAATCAACTACAGCCTCTGAATCAGCAGGAGCAGTCCATTCAAATTGCCATTGACGGACAGTATTTGCTTCAACTGTATGAGTTAATGCTCCATCCTTTTCTTGAGATAGAGTCGGATCCAGTGAAGAAATAGTTCCACCGGTGGAGATGATCCTAAAACCACCCATTCTACCGTTATCATCTGTAGCTCTTGTCAAATCATCATTGACAACTGTTACAGTAAATGAATAAGTTTCACTTGCATTGAATACTGCAGGGAGTCCATCAACCAACACTTGTGTGTTTGAATTTGCGCCACCGTGACAAGAACACCCGCCATCGGCTTGACTTCCAATTCCACCCGGCATTGCGGTATAGGATGGTATTGCAACCAATGAAACCATTATCAGGCCAAGTAGCACTATTGCTCTTGTTCGCATCAATGCTCACCCCCGCTTGAACCTTCAGAGTCTGAGGTCAGTTTTATTCCAACATCTTCATCACATGTTTCGCCATCTCTAGCGACAATGTCGATGTAGCCTACCATTTTAGAATGACTTAAACCACAATATTCTGCGCATCTAATATCAAATGTTCCAACTCTGTCAGGTTCGAAAGTCATCACAGTACCACCTTCTAGGCCAGGTACAAGATCTTCTTTAACACCCCATTCAGGGAGCCAGAAAGCGTGTTGAACTCCAGCATATACAGTATTTGATTGGTCATGAGGTCTTGAGAATAAAGTTAGAACAATATCTTCATCACATGGAATAACCAAATGTTCACTAGCAGCGGTTGAAAGTTGATGGCCGACAGGTAAATGTTCCCATGTGTGGAGCAGATTTCCATCAGCATCGGTTACTTTGACGCTTTGATAAACATAATAATTACTTGCTAGAGCAATGCTAGTAGAATTTGATTCTAGGTCAATTGCATAGTCTGTTGTTTCCCCATCTTGAACGACAGTGGCATTAACTGCTGAAGAGCCTAGAGTATCGATGGTAAGGGTGGTTGAACCATCTTGCCATTCAACATTGACATGGGTTATCCTTGGATCATCTTCCCAAGTCAATTCTTCAACATAATCGAATTCCCAAAACCATTGTTTGCCAACAATATCAACATCAAAAGAGTCTTCATCAGCAGGGATATTCCAAACGGTAGAACTAGAGGATGTTGCAAGTACAGTCAGCCAAACAATAAGTATTGTTGGAACTACATAAAATGCGATTTCTAGGCGAGTATTATGTCTGTCGACCGGAAACGCACCAACTTCAATGTGGTCGGGATTAAATTTTTCTGAATCAGGTTTAGCGCGGTAGCGTAAAATCGAGTAAAATAATACACCAAAGGTGATTATTCCTACGATGTCTGACCAAAATATGAACTTATCATATAGCACAGAGAAAACAGTGTCTTCAGCAATCATTGTTCCACCTTGTTCTAACCCCCGCGGAGGTTTAACTTAAGCATTTGTTGAGGTCAACATAAAACTATATTAGTTTCCATTGGCAATTAATTGCCCACAGCACCCTTTTATTCATAATTTTTCAAATGAGTTTAGTAAAACAGTATAGCGCGAATAAAAGACCGCCGGGTTTGATAATAACCGGCGGGTATTATCGGGCTAATAACCCCCCATGACAAGGGTTCTTTGACTAGCATATCTGCGCAATGTGTGATGGAGTTATCCGGATGTGTTCAAACCACCCTCGATGGGCGAGTTTTACTGGACATTGAAGTGCAACCAGGTTCCAGTCGGCAAGGAATTGTAGGGATAAATAAATGGCGTTCCAAATTAACGGTCGCAGTCAAAGCAGAAGCCCAAAAAGGCAAGGCAAACGAAGCAGTTTTGCATGTTTTGGCCAAGTCACTATCATTGACAAAAGCAGATTTGGAAATCGTTTCTGGACAAATATCCCGAACGAAGAGAGTCAGTGTCAAATCTATTACAATCAGCGATTTATTGGCACGATTGAATGATGCCTTAACACAACAAGGTGAATAGTATGGCTGACGTTCAATTGCGATTCAATTTAGCAGCACAAGCACTGTCAAGATTGTTGGAACAAAACTCACTTGGAATACCGATAATAGTCGAAGGTAAAAAAGACACAGAAGCGTTGAGAGAACTTGGCTTCACTGGTACCATTGAACAGTTGAACAGAGGATGGGATTTAGATCGCTTTTGTACCTATTTATTAGAGACTTATGGCACTAGAAGTAGTGAAGGTGGTGCGGTGCTTGAATTGTTGATGGATTGGGATAGAACCGGTACCACATTGCAAAAAAAACTAGTTGAAAAATTACAATCATTAGATGTAAAAATTAGTCAAGAAGCTAGAAAAGTTATCTCGCGAGCACTCAAGCCTGAAACTAAATATGTTGAATCGTTAAATTCAATCGGACTTGAACAATTTATTCAGTAGCGGGCTTCGGCAAGCCATCTTCCTTGACAGTGTTTAGGACTACGTGAGTGAAAGATCTTGTTACTCCATCTAGCGTAAAAACAGTCTTGGTAAGGTCATCTAAATCTGCACGATTCTTTACTCTCGCCAAGACCATGGAATCCCAATCGCCTGTTACATCGTATACTGCAAATACTCTCGGATCTGAAGATATTACTTTTTGAACAGGAATCATCTTGCCCTTTTCTATTCTCAAACCGGCCATTATAGTCATACTCCAACCAACCATTTCGGGGTCTAAAACAACTGAATATCCCTTTATTACTCCATTCTTTTCAAGTCTCTTCAACCGGTTTGTAATAGTGCCTTGTGCAACCCCAACTACCCTTGCTAACTCTCTTTGAGAGGCTCGAGCATCCTGTAATAATTCAGCTATAATTGCTCTGTCGGTATCATCAAGTTCCATTTGGCTCACAACCCCTCGCTCATTTCTCATCGCCTTCAACACTTTGTAATTGTTTTTCTTGTTCCTGTTGTGGTGATGAAAGTCGTAAATGTTGCGTCCAACCACCCAATTCCTCAATTACCATCGTCAAAGAAAAACTCAAATCGTCTGGATGTCCTTGCTTGAATGAGATATTGAAGTCATATTTACTATTTTCTTTAATTTCTAATTGCTTAAATCCACCACGACTTTTCCAAGGTAGTTCAATCTCAAGTTTAGTAATCGAGACTTTTTGATTTCCTGCTTCGATTGAAACCATTATTGCAGGGTTAGGAGTTTTCTTCCAACCGACATTGATTTTTGGCATTCCTTTTTCTCTAATAGAGGCATTGGAATATACGATAAATGCGATGGCCGTAGTAAAAAGAATCAACATAATCGGCATTAAGAACTTAGATGATTGTGGATTGGACCACTGGTTCGGAAGTGGAGAGTTATACAATGCAAGAAGACCTGTTGCTTCATCATCTCCTTCCACGCTGCCAATGAATGCCAAAGTCAAATGCCATCCCAATGGATTTTCTTCTAAATCAATACCTGCAGCGATCAAATGTTCCTTTGGCATTACCCAAGTCGTATTGGTGATATTATTTGCTTCAACAGAAAAACCGACTTCTGGCTTCATATCTCTTATCAAATTCTTAATCTGCCTTCCATGGATGTCCTCTGCATTATCTTCACTAAGGAAAATGTATAGCATCGTATCATCGCTCAAATTGACCATTGGTTCGAATTCGGCTTGAATCTTGACTTCATATTCACCTTGCTGATTCGTTGTCAAAATTATATCTCCAGACAATTCAATAACAACTTCTTGAACAGAAAAATCACTTGCTCGCAGTATTGCTTCATCAATATCTTGAAATTGCTCAATATTAGAATTCAATACATATTGAGCCTGTTGTTGAGATTGTTGTTGCATTCCAAGTTGCCCTGCTCTTGCCTTTGCATCATCATCGGGCCAATCAGAACCGGTTTCATCAGACCACTTCCACCAACTTAGGGGGAGGACATCCTCTCTAACCTGATACTTTCTCCATAGATCTTGTTGTTGATCATCGTCTGCATTAGGAGTATCTTCAATGAATTGTTCTACTAATACGATGTTCTTGGAAAGAGGGGAAGGGATTGCAGTCGAGGCAAAAACAACTTCTTCAGGTTCGCTTTGAGCAGAAACAGATGAGATCAACACCGGGGCTAATAGGAGCATAAAACAAACTAATGCAATTAGCACTGAATGAGAATATTCCTTAGTGTTGGATACCATCATAGTTAGTCCTCATTCTTCTTCTTCCTCAAAAATGAAAGGCAAACCTAATTTCATTCGTAAAATATCTTTACCAGTGTCGTCTATCATCATCGTAATTCTTGCACCAGACCATGCTGAAACAACATGTTCGACTTCATTGATTACACAACCAAATAGTAGAGGTCCTGGCTCAGGGGCTTTAATTTCCAATTCTTCAATGAATTCTTCAATCAACGGAGCCCACCCTTGTAATAATTGTTTGAGAGTCTCCTCGGAAATATTGAGTAGTACGTCACCCATATGTTGTTGGATAGCCGGAATTGATTCTTGCCTAGTCCGCCATGTGCCCCCTTTCTCAGTGAAAACAGGAAGACCAACATGAATGATTTTCATTGGATGAAAAGTTCCTTCCGGCCAAATATTTCCTTTCTTATTCGGGCATTTCTGCATGAAGAGTCTCTCATATGCCATAGCCGGGGCTATATTTGTTCTTTTTCCGCGATGCCACCATGACCATCCGGGGTCATTTATTTTGTATCTTGATACCGCCTCATCGATTATGTCATCAGAAGCGGGGAAAACTGAATTCCGGTCCGGTTTTGGATGGTCCAACATTTTCGGTTGCCAAGTTGAGTCGGAAGGTAAAGCGCGTTTGTTAATGAATGTGCGAGCAATACCTTCAGGTGTTGCATCTTTTTTATGGACAAACATTGCAACAAAGAACCCGCTAGTATTGTTGTCTTGATGGCGTAATCTACGGCATAACGGCAATAGTGATTCGATTTCAAGTTCTTTCGCAATATCGAAGTCTTCTTCCAAATCAATATTTTTTGATAATTCAATTCGTTTCTGAGGACATAAATGTTCTGGTTTTAACAGGGGTAACGCTGGTAATGTTCCATCAAAGGTAACCACTTTGCCTTCTTCATCTAAAATCTCCCAATCACTAATTCCCTTTTGTAAAGTTAGTCCTGGGACTAAACTTTCATCGATTGGAACTAATTGTAAATATGGCAATTGACGTAATAACTCAGCAACAACAGCTTCGTTTTCAACAGGGTCAATACTACAAGTCGACAACATCAATTTGCCACCAGGTGCTAACAAACTTGCACCTCTTGCTACAATATCGACTTGTAATTTGAATAAAGCGCGACCATTCTTGGGAGTCCATCCCCACCATAGGTTTCGGTTTTTGCGTGTGGTCGCATTGCCCGTGCAAGGAACATCAGCAACGATCGCGTCAAATCCAGGAGGTGGGATTCTCCCTAGATGTCGCCCATCGTGTTGCGAGATCAACATATTGCTAAGTGCCAAACGCCCTCTATTACTAACTAGCATATTGAGGCGACCAGATACTGGTTCATTCGCAACAACGACACCACTTGGTGCAATTGTTTCCGCTATTTGAGTGGCCTTTGAACCAGGTGCAGCACACATATCCAATGCCAATTGGTCTGGTTGTGGTTGCAGTAATACCACAGGAAGCATACTAGCTGCCTCTTGTCTTGTAATCCGTCCTGAATCATGCAATATTGTCATCATGTGCTTTGAATTTTGATTACTCGCCTTACCCCTTTCAAATGGCATTTGGAACGCATTATCCGAACCAAGCCATGATAGTTGAGTAGCGCCCATATCTCGTATTTGTTGTATTGTCCAAGCCCTATCGTTTCTATTTGATGTAATTCGCAGTGTCTCGGGAAGAGCAGTAGTTGCAACCTCTAACCATTGTTCCATTTGATAGCCAAGACTTTCAGCAAGACCTGCTAATGGAGATGATTTTGCCGCATCGAGGAGTTCCTCATCGTACCAACGGTCAGTCCCCATTAGCAGCGCCATCACTTCTCTGGACTCATAGTTTCCGCCATGCTCAAGGGCTGAATGCTTGTGCCACATACTATGTTGGGAGATGATGTACCTTGGCTAGTACCTCTATTCGCTATCTCTCTCATCACTTGGCAGATGACTCCGATAATTGAAAAAAAGGCCCTTGAAAAAGGAAAATGGTTGAAATCATTGCATAACTTATTGCCGCTTATTTTCCTTACATTGATAATATTAGACCGCTTAATTGCAGTTTTAACAAATGACCTTACCCATTCGGATATTGCCAAATATAATGCAGGTACAAATGCAATGAACGGTGGTCCATGGATGACTTTTTTGAGAGGGGATGGACTCTCAGAATTATCCTTGATGGTATTGTTAATATTTTCATTATTTGTTGAGAAGTTACCAAGTATTTCACAAAGTCCCCAATTCATTAGAACATTGGTTCGGCATAGGGTTATGTGTTTTGTTTCACTCGTTGCATTATTTTCATTTACGGTTTTCTTCCCCGATAGTTCATATCTCAATGCACAATCGATAACTAGCCAATCGACATGGCCTACCGACAGCATCGGTCCTCTTTGGTATGCATTGTTGACAATAGCAATTCTCATTATTGCAGCCGAATTATTTGCTACGAGCACAATAGCGGCAGTTAACGAGGGGCTGTCCAATTTGGCTAAAAAAGCGAAATACAAACTGGTTGTTATTTTTCCAATCGCAGTGTTCCTTTTCATGAAAATAGATGTAATCAAAAATATGGAGGCTGACGTTTGGTTAGATCTTGAACATTATTATCATCTTATTTTCATTTCAATCTTTTTACACATGGCAATTAGTTTTGCAACAATACTAGAACCTGCTAAGCAATTGGATTCTAAATTAGGTGCTGGTGATGGTAGGACAAAATCTTTGATATTTACTTCACTATTAGCATTCATATTTTTGATAATAATTTCCTTAATGTTTTCTCAATCGCTAGATATTTTTCCAGGTAATGGTGAATCATTAATGACAATTTGGCTGCTATTTGCAGTAATTGTCACTTGTGTTGCTTCAATGTTTTTACCGACTATGGGATTTGATGCAACTCCAAGACCTGAACTTTGGTGGGTAAGATTAACACTGAGTTTGTCACCATTATTTATTGCTGCATTTTCCCCATATGTGCTAATTTTATTGCCAGCGATTTGGTTTTCCTTGGCAGTGACATTGGTTATTCCATGGCTTGTAGAGGAAGATGTAAGGAATTTAAATTCAAAGCAATTGTATATTTCTATCGCTTTGGTAATAATTTTCGCCCTAACTATTGTACCAAGAATTCTCCAACAACCAGGTAATCAATTATTCTTAATATGGCTTTGTATGCCGTTAATTCCTCTTTTATTGAGTTATGTTTTATTGTATCAAATGCGTAAACAACAGCAATTAAGTGCATAAGAGGTTGCTTGAATTAATGGCTGAGGGTGTTCTAATCAGCATTCGCGACTGCTTTGTCGTCGCGCTTCTTATTAGTGTAACAGATTGGCTCAAAGAATGGAGTTAACCAACTCCAAGGGATGGGACCCTAGGATGACAAGAGCATTTAGAGAAGGCATAGATAGAAATCGGCGTATACTACAGCCTGTAAGGCGAAGAACTTGGAAACCGTTTAGAGACTTACAAGGTCTTTCGGTTAGGACCACATCAATTGGTGAGGCAATGGGTCCACTTTCAGATGTTCCAGCAATGGTGACCATTGAAAATGAACATTGGGTATTCCAACGAATCGAGGAAGGCGTTATTTACAATCTCACTCACCGATTAATAATTCATGAAGAAGGGGAAGCGAAAACAATCGGTGCAACTTCTGGTATGAAAACCGCAATGCAAGTGGCTCAAGCAATGGCTTCTAAAGAGGGAAAGATAGTTCTAATCAAACCTTTGTGAGATTATCAATTGCTAAAGGCAATGATATTATTCAAGCAAAGATATTCCAAATCGCTTGTACAACGCCTTCGTTAACAAGGTAAAAGAATACAGAGATTGCGATACAAGTAAAGTATACCTGGCCCTTGGTAATTTTCCAAGCATGTTCTGATTCTTCATCGAAATAACGAATCAAACCAGCGGCTTGCTGGATACCACTGCCATCGGACTTCTTCTTCTTTGCAGCCATTGTAACCGATGTGGGCGAGTGGCCACCCCCTTATCAACGCGACCCGTAAGTGAAGTGGACTAAAAAGTAATTATTCTTCTTCATCTTTTTGCGATAAATCCGCATTAATGGCGTCTTCAGTAGTTAATTCCACATCTTCATCAGTACTTTCGGATAAGTCTACAATGTCTATATTTTCATCAATTACAGCATCTCCGAACTGTAAAATATGCCCATCCACCTGGGATTCTTCTTGCATCTCATCACTTGTTTCAACTTGTGTTGCTGGGTCTGCACTGATCAAAGAAGCCTCAACTCTAGCCAGCGCACGGCTGACGGCAGGGGAGTTGTCATCTGCATGAGCGGCTCTTGATACATCCAAATCATACAACGCGCTTTGTAGCGAAGCATTGGCATTTTGCTGATTCCAATTTTTGATATCTTTATTCAATTTCATTCGCTTTTCAACCATACTCGCACGCTCAGCCATAATCGAAATTTCCTCCTCGATATTAGAAGATGCAACTTGTATTAAATAACGCCAAGATTTTTCATTTTCCTCGAGTGAAATAGATTCTTTTTGCACCCCTCTTCTAGCACTGCGCCGATGTGAAAACTCCCAAGGATTATGCGATAACGTGGCCACTAGATCAAAGAGAACCTTCGCTCGCTCCTGTAGTGGCCCAGTAATTTCAATTCTGTTTAGATATCCGGAATTGAATAGCCCAAAACCCCAATATGAAATAGATTCAATTGAAATAGATAAGGAACTACTTTTGCATGTAAATCGCCAAACTTGTTCGTTAAATGAGGGCGGTTGAATAAAAAATGGAGTGTCTGGCTGGGATAATTGCGAAAGTAGGCGAATCGCTACATCTCCTAGATATACTGGCTTACCCATATGGAAATGTTTACTTCGTAATAGGTTACTTTCAGGTTCTATTTTGTGGTCGGCGGTGGCCTTTTTAACCTGGGCGAAGAGTACACTCGAATCAACACCAAGAGCCTCTCTCATATGTCCTATGTGTTGGCTTATAGGCAATCAATTCAACGGTTGTTGATTTTAATTGAATCAAAGTATTGAAGTGTGAGCGCTGTTTTCCATTACCATAGGGTGAGTATATGGCTGCTGAGGGAACCGATTCAAAATCTGGTAATTTATCTGCACTTCCTAATGTAAGCGCAGCATCTGCAAAAAAATTAGTAGCTGCAAAGATTGATAGCGTTGCTAAATTAGCTAAATCTTCCACCGCATCTTTGCAAAAAGCAGGTTTGAGTGAAGCGATTGCGGGTAAAGCGATCTCCGCTGCAAAAGCCGCAACCAAGGTAAAATCAGTAGCAAAGAAAACCACTACTAAGGCTAAGGCGGCTGCTAAGAAGGCTCCTGCTAAG
>ERZ891418.262-NODE-262-length-19156-cov-7.873619_pt1 | contig 19156 bp, 12 predicted proteins | sample MGYA00521236_ERZ891418 | MGnify/ENA primary metagenome ERZ891418 (study PRJEB32303, sample SAMEA104408696) | aquatic metagenome | biome: Brackish water; feature: Chemocline; material: water | place: Baltic Sea | collected 2014-10-18T10:34:00 | depth 100 m ... | reverse complement strand
TCCGTTCCGCCGGCCAGTAGAACCGGACGCGGGCAGATCAAAGCGTGCAGGTCATTGAGGTCACGCCCGTCTTCAATGAGCCGGCGGTACAGGCCTGTCCGGGGACGGTCGGCATTGGGAATTCCAGCGGGGCGGCGGACTCCAGCTTCGTATCCCAGATACCACGGCTCCCAGTAGTTGACGTTTCCGTTGTTCTCGTTGAACACGATTCCCGGATCGGACCACACGGCGCATGCGAATTTGTCGTAAAGGCACGAGGCAAACATCGACCACTTACCACCGTAAGACAGGCCAACGATGCCGATCCGTTTTTCATCGACCTGCGGAAGCTGCGTGAGCGCCGTGTGACAGTTCGCCGCGACGAAAGCGAGAAACGACAGCGGCTGTTGTTTGCGTTGCTCACCGATTTCCGTCAGCAGTTCACGCGTGCTTTTTTCTGGTCGCTCGATCGAACCGGGCGTGCCGATCGACAGCGTGACGAAACCGCGTCGTGCCAGTTGCAGGCCGTAATCGTGTGTCCCTTGCCCTTTCGGCCCCAGTCCAACACTTGTCGCAGAGTCGTAAAACGGGACAAGCACGGCTGGGAGTGGTCCGTCTCCATCCGGGATCAGCAGATGCCCTTCCGTGAACTGACCGCCGTCAGCAACTTCGACCTGGACCCGATGCTGCGTGAAATTCTCCCGGCGTTCCTCCTGCAGGTACCGGATGCGGGGCTTCTTCAACAGCGGTGGCCACGGCCCCAGGAGTTCGTGCCACTCGGAGAGTATCTGCTGGCGGCGCTGCTGCCATTCGGCACGGCTTGTGACACGTTTTCCGTCGGATCGATCCAGGGGAGATCGATAATTACCGAAGTCGTCCGCGTATTCGGCCGGTGCGTGGAAGAGAGGCTCCAGCGTCTTCGATGGTTGTGCGCGGTCGAATTCTGCCCGACGGACCCAGGCGGGCGTAAACGTATTGAATGTCAGGCGAGTGTAATTGTCGCTCTCATAGACGATGCCGATGCGACCGTCTTTCAATCGAGTCAGGCAGGAGTACGCCGATGATCCGTCTTCGATAACGCGACTGACCGGCCACGTACGTCCTTCGTCATAGCTGATCCGAGCAGTGAGGTGATCGCGACCGGCCGAAGCGGGGTTCGCAAACAACAGGATGCTGTTCGAGTCGGAGGTCGCATCGGAATAGCGCAACAGACTGGCCTGGCAGATCGGCTCAATGAGCGCGACGTCAACTTCCGCGTCAGACCACGACTGGCCGCCGTCGAAGCTGCGGGAGACAAGCCGTTTGCCGGACAGCTCGGGCTTGCCGGCTCGGCCCCAGTGATTGCGTGCGTTGATCAGGAGGCCTGGCTTTCCGTCTTCAATAATCTCCGCAATCTGACACTCATTCGTATGCGGCCCGACGATCCCGCCAAGCTGCCACGTCTGTCCGCCATCGTCACTGAACATGACGTGTGAGTAGCTGGGATCGCGGTTGTTGAAGGATTCCCGATAGTTGGCCGGCACCACGAGCCGTCCTTTGTGCTTTCCGTGGCGCAGTTGAATGCCGATGCCGGGCCCCTGAGCGTAGTGTTTCCAGTTCGGTTTCTTGACCTGTCCGGTGATATCTCGCGGCTTTGACCAGGTCGTACCGTGATCGCTGCTGGACATCACCAGGATCTCTCCACCACCGCGTTCGTTCTGAGCCTCCCCGGTCGACCGGTTCATCGTGAGCCAGATCGTGCCGGACTCCGTGTCGACGACCGGACACGGATTGCCAAACTTGATCGGGGCATCGCCGCCCTCTTCAGCCAGCACCTGGATCGGCAGCCATGTCTTGCCGCCGTCCAGGCTGCGGCGTAACAGCATGTCGATGTCGCCATCGTCCGATCGGCTGGACTTGCGGCCTTCGCAGAATGCGAGAAGCGTGCCGTCCGGTGCGGTGACAATTGCCGGGATGCGGTAAAACTGATACCCCTCCTGTCCAGCCGTAAACACATCGACTTTGTCGAGTTCTCCGGCAACGCAGAAGCTCATGCCCTGAGCAAAAGGCAACAGCAACGCCAGTGTCAAGGCTTTGATTTTAGAGTGCATCACGTGTGCCTTTTGCGGTAATCGATTGTGAATCACAGACACGTCAATCCAGTCCCCTGCCCCGCATCCCTGAACTCGAATCGCAGGCTGACCCATGTCACGCATTTGTTTTTGTTTCGGAATGGTTCTCGCAACGAATCTTGTTTCTGCGGCTGACTGGCCGCAATGGATGGGACCGAATCGCGATGATGACTGGACCGAAACAGGCATCCTCGAAAAGTTTCCCGAGAGCGGGCTGGAGTTTCCGTGGCGGAAGCCGATCAACGGCGGGTTTGCAGGACCCGCGGTCGCCAGCGGCAGGGTCTACGTCACGGATTACCTGAGATCGTCCGGCGACGACAAACCAGTGCCGACCAGACGAAATGATCTTCAGGGCAAGGAACGCGTGCTCTGTCTTGATGCGAAGACCGGCGACGAAATCTGGAAGTACGAATACGACTGCAACTACACGATCAGTTATCCCGCTGGCCCGCGATGCACTCCCACGGTGGAAGGCGACCGAGTCTACACGCTCGGCGCCATGGGCGATCTGGTCTGCCTCGACGCGGAGACAGGCAGCGTCATCTGGTCGAAGAACCTTCCGCAAACGTACAACGCCCCACTGCCGTTGTGGGGTTATGCGGGCCATCCGCTCGTCTATAAAACTCTGCTCATCTGCATGGCTGGTGGCGAGAACAGTGCCGTCGTAGCGCTCGACAAAGAGACCGGCGAAGACGTTTGGAAGGCGCTCAGCACACCGGAGATCGGCTACAGCCCTCCCAGTCTGATTGAGGCAGGAGGCGTCACACAATTGCTCATTTTTCATGGCAAGAGCATCAACAGTCTGAATCCGGAGACCGGAAGCCTCTACTGGTCAGAGCCACTCGCCACGTCGTTCTCCATGGCGATCATGGCTCCGCGAAAGGCCGGCGACTTCCTGTTTGCCGGCGGCCACAATGGCAGGTCACTCGGACTGAAGCTCGATCCGTCGAAACCAGCGGCCACGAAGGTCTGGCAGGGTTCACGAACCACCGGGCTGGCTCCGGTCAGTGGCACGCCATTCGTTGAGGACGGAATCGCCTACGGCATCGACGGCAACGGAATTTTTCGAGCGATGCGGGTCGCCACGGGCGAGCGTCTGTGGGGCACCTCCAGGCCAGTGAACGGGCAGGACGGAGAAAGACGCGGCGCCAACGAAGGAGCCACGTTCGTGACCAGAAACGGGAATCGCTTCTTCATCTTCGGCGAGAACGGCGATCTGGTGATTGCCAGGCTTTCTCCGGAACGCTACGAGGAAGTCAGCCGCACGAAGCTGCTGGATCCCGTCGGTGTCGGTCTGGGCCGCAGCGTCGTGTGGAGTCACCCGGCGTATGCCGACAAGTGCGTCTTCGCTCGCAACGACCAGGAAATCGTCTGCGTGTCACTGGCTGCGAAATGAGGCGTCAGCGGCAGGGAGAGGGAGAGGTCATCCCTGGAGCTTCCACACGAGCTGACGTAGACAAATTTTAAGATCGCTCGATGACTGTTGTCGCAGTGACGGGTGCCACACGTCTTATTTCAATCCGCGCCGGATCAGCAGCGCGTCGATCGTGGGTGCCTTTCCGCGCCAGGCCTTGTACGAATCCATGGGATCGCGACTGCTGCCACGGGAAAGCACCTCGCTCCGAAAACGGTTTCCATTCTCGCGTGTCGCTCCGCCGCTGGACAGCATGTGGGCGAAAGCATCAGCGGCCAGAACCTCGCTCCAGATGTAGGCATAGTAGGCGGCGGAATAACCGCCGCCCCAGATGTGAGCGAAGTACGCCGTCCGATAACGGGGCGGAACTGCGGGAATGTCGATTCCATATTTCTTCAGCGTCGCCGACTCAAAGGCTTCGATGTCATCCGGGATCTCGTCCGCTGACAGTGAGTGCCATTCAAGATCCAGAATTGCTGCCGACAGGTACTCAAGCGTATCAAACCCCTGATTGAACCGGCTGGCTCGAATTACCTTCGTGAGCAGTTCCGCCGGAATCGGCTCGCCCGTTTTGTGATGGCGGGCATAATTGCGGAGGATGTCCGGCTGAATGGCCCAGTCCTCTTCGAAAGTCGAAGGAAACTCAACAAAGTCGCGAGGCGTTGCCGTGCCGGAGACGGATGGGTAAGTCACGTCCGAAAACAGTCCGTGTACCGCATGGCCCATCTCGTGGAACATGGTGGTGGCATTGTCGAAGCTGATGAGTGCTGGTTCTCCCTCGGCGGGACTGGGGTTGTTCAGCCCATTGACGATGACCGGTTTATGATTAAGCAGAGTTGACTGCCTCACATAAGAACTCATCCACGCACCACCGCGTTTCGCGTCCCGACTGAAGAAATCAATGTAGATCAATCCGATCTGCGATCCGTCGGCGTCCATCACGTCGAACACCCGTACTTCCCGGTGATAAACGGGCAGATCTTTTCGTTCGCGGAACTCGATCCCGAACAGTTTCTTCATCGTGAAGAAGACGCCCTGCTCCAGAACGTTGTTCACTTCGAAGTAAGGTTTGACCTGAGCCTCGTCGACGTCAAACCGGGCCTTGCGAACTTTCTCGGCGTAGTATTCCCAGTCCCACGGCGCCAGCTCGTGAGTGGCGCCGAGCTGTTTCATCATCGCCCGCAGATCGTCTGCCTCCTGATTCACCCGGGCAACGACCCCTGGCACCAGGTCGGTCAACATCCTGCGGGCTGCTTCGGGCGTCCTGACCATCTGGTTCTGCAGCTTGTAGGCCGCATGGTTTTCGAATCCCAGCAGTTTCGCGCGTTCGGCTCGCAATAGCGCGATCTCCAGAACGACCCCTCGGTTGTCGATTCCTCCGTTGTGTCCGAGTGCTCGGTTGGCTGAAGAGTTCCAGACTCGCTGCCGCAGTTCGCGATTATTCAGAGACATGAGAATCGGAACGCGTGTCGTGTTGGAGATCTCCAGGACATATTTGCCGTCGTGGCCCCGCTCCTTCGCTTTCGCCGCGGCCGCCGCAATCTGTCCGTCGGAGAGGCCATCCAGTTCAGTGACATCATCGACGATCACTGAACGTTCTTTAGTGGCGGCCAGCAGGTTGTTTTTGAACGTTGTCTGCAATGTCGACAACTGCTCGTTCAGCGAGCGAATACGGGTCTGCTGTTCGGTGGGGAGCCTGGCTCCAGCCCGCACGAAGTCCTCATAGTGATGTCGAAGCACTTCCTGCTGTTCGCCGGTCAGCGTCAGTGACTCACGCGATTCGTAAAGTGCCTCGACACGTTGAAACAGTTTTCGATTCAGCAGGATGTTGTCCGAATGGGCTGCGAGAAGCGGTGCGAGTTCCGTCTGAATATTCTGCAGATACTTGTTGGTATTCGCTGATGTCAGGTTCGAAAACACCTGCTCCACACGTGTCAGTAATTCACCTGACTTTTCGATCGGGACGATCGTGTTTTCGAAGGTCGGTGCATCTGACCGATCCGCGATTGCTTTCATCTCACCCAGTTGCTGCTTTATGCCGGCCATGTACGCTGGCAGATAGTGCTCGACCCGGATGACATCGAAGGGCGGAGCGTGCAGGGCCAGTTTGCTGGGTGCAGCAAATGGATTGTCAGCGGGCAGTTCGGACGAAGTTGCCGATTTGTCATTCACGGTGCGCGTACCATTCAACGGAAGATCCTGGAAACTGAATACCGTTCCTGCATTGTGAGACACGACGAACAACACCAGCAACACGGGAGCGACGAACCTGCACATTGGCTTTCCCTCACACCTGACAGATTTAGAGTTCGGCGACGAGGATAGCGATACCCGGAACCGAAGTCAGTGATCAGCGACTCGCGAATTCTGCTGTGTGGAGAGTCAGGACTTTCCGGCAATTGCCGGGCTGGAAGGCGAGCTCAACAGAATACTTTGGACAAGCCAAAATGATCGTTGCCTTCCCGCATCCAGTTCGCCCGGAGACTCAATGCGGGCTGATCATTTGGCAGGAACCTCATCACGCGGACGAAGCCTGACCGAATGTCAGCATTAGAAATGTTCTCCCTTGAAGCTGAGGAGCCAATCATGAATCTCAGATTTCCGCATCTGCTGCTGTCCCTGGTCATTCTGCTACCCGGATGCAGGTCCGATGAACCCGCAGCCGAAAATGGTTCCGGCGGTTCTGTCTCCACAGACGGCCTCTCCAGGGACGAGCAACTCGGGCAGCTTTACATTCTGGTTCTGCAGAATCAGCGTGAGGATGCCGAGAAACTGATTCGTGATGGCGTCCAGCCTGACCTGCATGCCCACATCCTGCTCGGGCATGTCGCGGAAGTCGAAGCACTTTTGAAGAACGGAGCTGACCCCGACGCGGCAACGCCCATGAGCGACGGCTCGCCGCTGCATTCCGCCTGCCTCGCCGGACAGCCGCGGATTGTCGAGTTGCTGCTGAAGTACAAAGCGAATTCAGAATCGAACAACCGTGAAAGGAAAACGCCGATCTTCAAAGCCGTGCATCCGATTTTCGTGATCACCGATGGTCACGTCGAGTGTGTCCGGTCGCTGCTGAAACATGGAGCCAGCGTCAGGCTGCTCTCGAAGGGAGCTGACGCGAGCGTGGCTCCGGAATACAGCGCGGCCGCCACTCTGGCGGCAACACAGAACACGCCGAGCGTCGCCCTGCTGAAAGCGATGGTTGAGCGAGGCGCGAAGCTCGATTTCAGAACAGAAAACGGCGCGACACTCCTGCACCTGCTGCCGCGACCGCACTATCGCGGTCCCTTTGCCGACAGGATGCAGAAGGCTCAACTCGAAGTCGCGGAATACCTCGTCGTCAACGGCGTCCCGGTCGATCATGCAGACATGCGAGGCTGAACAGCGCTGCATGCAGCCGCAGGGCAGAACGATCCGGTTTTTATCCGCTGGCTGATCAGCAAGGGTGCGAGCCTTGCCGCAAAGGACGAAGAGGGACTCACGCCGCTCGACCACGCCGTCAGAGGGGGTGGCTCCGAATCTGTAACGGAACTGAAGTCTTCACATTGAGTGGAGACCTGATCGTGCAGGACATGGAAGGGCTCGACAGGAGCGTTGCTCTCTCGTCATCTTCGATAACTTTCTCGTGAGGTCCGATCGGGACCAGCTTCTCTTGTACGGAACACGGAACGAGGGCATCATCGAGCGTGCTCTCCTGAACGCGTCTCATGTGAAAGCCAGCATGAAAGTCAAAACGTCCAGCCTCACGTTGTCGACTCTGGAACAGGCACAGCTCGCGCTCCGGGAAAGCGATGACCGGTTTCGGGAGCTCATCGAGCACGCACGGGATGCGTGCTGGCTGGTCGACGCGGAAACGCGCGAGGTGCTGTATCTGAACCCGGCCTTTGAGCGGGTGTTCGGGTTGCCAGTCGCAACGTTTGAAAACTCGAAGGCCGACTGGTCGTCCCTCTGTCACGAGGCGGATCGCGGGATTTTCGAACAAGCCTGGAGCTCCCTGAACGGCGATGCCGAGTGGAATGTGCGATACCGGATCGTCCGTCCCGATGGCGAACTGCGGTGGATTCACGAGCGGGCGATCGCCGTCCGCGACCATCTCGGAATCGTTTATCGCATCGCGGGAATCTCCGAGGACATCACCGCAGAGCAACTCGCGACCGAGCAGGTTGAAAACTACCGGCAGCGGCTTCAGGACCTTGCGGCGCGGCTCGACACGACGGCGGAATCGGAGCGGCAGCAGATTGCGGAGGCGCTGCACGACGACGTCGGGCAGAGCCTCGCCCTTGTTCGAATTCAGCTCGGCCGACTCGGCAAACGGCTGTCTGAAAAAGATCGCGCGGAAGTCGAATCGGTCAGCCAGCTCGTTCAGCAGACAATCGATTCGACTCGGTCCCTCATGCTGCAGATGAGCCCTCCTGCACTCGACCTTGGCTTCTGGCCAGCGGTCGAATCGCTGGCCACGGAACTAAATGAGCAGACGGGCCTGCAGATTGAGCTGGACGACGATTCGCCGCATGTCCAACTGAATCGCGACACCGCGATGATGCTTTACCGGACGTTGCGCGAGTTGCTTTTCAATGTCGTCCGGCACGCAAAGACCGAGTCCGCCCGGGTCCGTCGGTTTGTCGAGGACGAGACTCTGGTCCTTCAGATTGAGGACGATGGCGTCGGTTTCACGCGAGCCGAGTCCGCGTCGCCGCCGCAGAGTCTGGGGCTGCTCCTCTGTTGTGAACGTGCCCGGATGCTGGGCGGCTCGCTGGAAGTGGACTCGGCCGAGGGTCACGGAACTCGCGTGACGATCGCGATTCCGCTTCCGGTTGTGCCCGAAGTCCTGTAGCGAAAGGCGCGAAGACTTTCGGCAGGTGACAAGAGTGCAAAATGAAAAGCGGCAAATGAAAAGTGCAAAGTGAGCCTGTAAGAAATCGCAACGAGCGAGTTAATCCGGACAATTTACACTTTGTATTTTTCACTTTTCATTTTGCACTCATTCCTGTTTCACCAACAATCTTTCCAGATCCACCGCGATTTGAACCACCCCCTCACCCGCCCTGCGGGCACCCTCTCCATCGAGGGGAGAGGGACGTATTCTGGCAGGGCTCGGTTTTGCGCAATGAGGACTCACCAGGATGCGCGGAGTCTGGCCGCAGCAACTTCCGGCATGACGATGTTGATCCAGCCTCCGGTTCCGACTTCGAAACCGGCGATTCCTGCGATTCTCGGGGTGATCTTCAGATGCCAGTGGTAGGCCGGTGAGCGTTCGTCGCGGAACGGGGCGGTACACAACGCAAAGTTGTAAGCGGGAATCGGCAACGTTCGCTCCAGCGCTGTGAGCGTCCTGCGAAGGAGCTCGGCAAAATCGTGAGTTTCCCTCAGACCTGCCCCGGTGAAGTGCGGCTCGTGTCGGCGCGGGACGATCCATGTTTCGTACGGGAAACGACTGGCGAACGGGCAGAAGACCACGAACGAGTCGGACTCGCTGATAATTCGCGTTGACTCGTGCAGCTCCCGTTTCAGGATCGCCGACCACAGACTGGGCGACTCGGAATGTGCAGAGCGGGAAAAACCGATTGCGGCTTCGAGCTCTTCGTCAATCGAGCGCGGGACAAACGGAGTGGCAACGAGCTGCGAATGAACATGCTCGAGAGACGCGCCGGCAGCAGCTCCCTGGTTCTTGAAAATTGTGACGTGAGCCAGGCGGTCGTCCTCTGCCAGCGCGAAGATTCGCTGCTGGTAAATGTCGACAATGCGGAGAAGCTGCTCGTCGGTCAGCTCCGACATCTGGCGGCGGTGATCCGGGCTCTCGATGAGAACTTCGTGACGGCCTGCTCCGGGCAACGATTCGAACGACACTTCGCGCGAGTTCGCCACGGTCCGGGGCGCGTCCGACTCGCCAGTGATCGCGAATGCCGGGTAACGATTCGGGATGACTCGAACGAGCCACTCGGGCGACGCCTCGCCGGAGTCACCGGGCTGCAGCACAGCTTCGGGAGTCAGGTCCTCGTTGCCGCGACAGAACGGGCACCGGTCAAGTCGCGTGGCCGGTGGCGGCTCGGTGTGCTCAAACGGTCGTGACGCGCGTTCGGGCGCGAAAGCGACCTGGCGGCCAGTGATCGGGTCTTTCCGTAGTTCCATGCCGAACAGTTACTTCGCCGTCGGCGGATCGCAATAGGAAAGAGCCATCAGCGAGTAAGCCGTCACGAGGTTTGGGTCGCCTTCGTACCAGCGGTCGGCCTGGTTGATCCAGCTGCCGTTTGGCCGCTGCGTCGTCCCGAGCTTTTCCACGAGCTCATTCCGCCAGTTGTGGCTGACGCCTTTCGAGTCGACGACGGTGTTCTCACCGATGACGGACAGCGTCCTCGCCAACGTGTGGTAGTAATAGAAGAGGCCCTGCCCTCCCATCCCTGGATTTTCGTCGACGGAGTAAAACTTCTGAATCCAGGTATAAGCCGCTTTGACTCGCGGGTCATCCGGTTTGAGCCCGGCGTAAACCATGCTCTTCAAACCCGCGTAAGTCATGCTGCCATAAGATCGCAGCCCGCCGTTGGCCGTCAGGCCCGCCTGCGACGTGCCGCCCGCGGCAGGCGTGTAGTAAAAGCCGCCGTCCTCAACCTTCGCCGCGAACTTCGTGTTGTTGTGCTCGGTTTCCAGGTTCTGGCAGCGGGACACAAACTTCAGAGCTTTCTGCATCGCGGGGTCGTCTTTACCAGCGCCGGCCGCTTTCAGGGCCTCGATAAGAAACTGCGTGTTGGAGAGGTCCGGGCGCTGATGCTTGCCGTAGCCTGCTCCACCGAAAGCGGTGTCGTCTTCTTTGATGCCTTCCGAATCGTCCCACTGGAGACCTCGCAGAAACGCATCGGCCGTCTTGATGATGTCGTCGTACTTCCCGTCTTTATTGGCTGCGACCAGTGCCAGCAGCGTGATGCTGGTTTCGTAATTTCGATGCAGAGTCTGCGGGTGATAAATGCCGCCGTCCTTCTGACGCAGTTTGAGCAAAAACTCAAACGCCTTTTCGATCGCGGGATCGTCACCCGGGACTCCGTTCTGCAGTAGCGAGTGTGCCGCCAGAGCCGTGATCCCTGGAACGCTGGGCGAGGTCCAGCTGCCATCTTTCGCCTGAGACAGTTTCAGATAACCAATCGCCTTTGCCCGCACGTCGGCAAGTTGCGACTCGCCTGCCGGCGACTTCTCAACGACTTTCGGGGAATCGTCCTCGGCAGCTCGGACCGCGACGCTTGTCGCGAAAGGGAGCGAGACAGTCAGACTGCAAATCAGCAGGGTTGCGAAGCGTGACATTTCAAGTGCCTCTGAACTGGCTTTTGTACGGGTTGATTCGTTTTTCTGCGTCCGCGATGGATTAATCCACCCGGTCAGTCGTTTCTCATCTCATGCATTGTGCAGAGGATCGCCCCGAAACGACAGCGGTCACGAGGCGAAAATACTGTCTCGCGCGGTCAGAGTCTGTCCTCAGCACTTTGGCCTCACAATTTGTTGACCGTCTGTCCCGGGGTATCGCTCGCTCGCGAAGAGGTTGTCCGGCCGGATTATTCTTTCCCGCGATTTCGGGCCTTCTCCCTGATTTCCTGGATGGCCGTTTCGAGCCGCTTTGGCCAGACAAATCGGGGAGCCTTCGCCGGATCGTATCCCTTCAGGTGTCCCGTCAAACGAGTGGCTGGTTTCGCGTAGACGAGCTCGGTGTCGCCAAAGACTTCTTCGCACAGAGCTGCCAGGCCGGGGTCGTATTCACGCAGTTCCTTGCGGGTGTCAACGTGGTTGTGGTCGTGATCCGGGGGGCGGTTGTTGTTGAACCAGGACTGCACTCCCTCCGCGAAATACTCCGCGTGATTCACGGACGCGTACTTCGTCTTCCACAATCCGGCGGCCATCGCCCGGTCGTACGTCTGCTTCAGGCGGTCGTCGAATGTGGCGTCGACGACGACCATTCCGCGCAGATGAATGTTGTGAGCGAACTCGTGAATCAGGATGCACTCGGTCGCGTAGGGATCGCCCTGAAAGCCAAGCAGATTTTCCTCGCCGCACGAACAGACGGGATCCCTTCGCGATCCGCCCAGCCCGCGAGCTCGGGCGTCCCAGAAGTCCTTCGGGCTCATCTTCGAGTGTTCAGGCACGTCGGTGGTGAACTCGCTGTGAGCCATCACGACCAGCCGCGAGCCACCGTCGATCATGGCCTGTTTCACATCCGGCCGCTTCGCCAGCATCATGTTGGCGAGATACGCCGCTTCCTTCATGGCGTAATCGTTGACCTTCGCTGACCCGACGATCGGATAGCCATTCGCACTGACGTACTTCTGATAAAACGGAGGCAGCTCCAATTCTTCGGGCGGTGCAGTGACCGGAATGTCGGCGGGAGCCTCAATGCAGAACAACTCACGCATCGTTCGGTGGTAGAGGCGTCCGTTGCTGTAGCTCGGCGTGTTGACCGACCACGTCTCGCCGAACCTGCCGAGATCGTTGAAGGACACGAGTGCCCGCTCATCGAAGCGTTCTGCCTTGCCGTCAATCACCTGAACTTTGCCGCACATGAAAGTGAAGTAAAGATACTGATTGACGGCGATCGTGTTGCCGTTGAAACACCACCACCGGCCATCCCGGCCGGATCGAACGTCATCCGCAACGTCGATACCGCGGCTGTTAATCGTCATCTTCGGATAGAGAATGCCGTTGTTCGAAGGGGTTGCTCCTTCGACGTCCGGAACGGAAAACGGCAGTTCGAGATACTCGACAGACTCCGTTTCGACATTGATCCGCGCGATGCTGTTTCGTGGCCCGAAGTTGACGGCCTTCCCTTGCCGTTTGCCCTGAAAACTGAAGCATTGAAAATAGACGTACGGGTAAATACTGAGGTTCGCATGCCACGCCGGGAACACTGTGATCGCGGGATCCTGCTGGCTGAGGTTGACTCCGGAACGGTGCGTAAACGACTTCGACTTCGAATCAAAAGACGTCACCGAAACATTTTCGATCCAGGAAATCCGCTTCGCCTCGCTGCCGTCTTTCGTGTTCAACACGACCAGGTCGGTGCGAGTTTCATCCAGCCAGTAAGAATACTTCTGGTCCCAGGATTGGGTGACGTGAGCTTTCCCTTCCGGCAACGACTTCCAGTTCCAGACGGTTTGCCCGGCCTGGGAACCGTCAACGCGAGTCAGTGTGAGACCGGCCGGCGATTCGGGCGTGCCGTGATGAGCACCTCGCCCGGCCAGCACGGCAAAGCCGCCGTCGGGCAGTTTCCCCAGGACCGGCGTGTTGTAATGAGTCAGCCCTTCGTAAGCTGTCCACTTCGGTGAGCCGGTTTTCGTGTCAAAGGCCCGCAGATAATTCCAGGCATCCTCGCGCCGCTTCGGATCATCCGGGTCGAGCGGTTCGACATTCAGAATCGTGTCGCCGATTTTGATCGGCTCGTACTGTTTGTTGAACGGCCGCCCGATCGTCGGTGTCCAGTGGCGAACCCAGACTTCCTGACCATCGACCGTCCAGCAGCCCATTCGGCCGCTGGCATTCCAGAACCAGACATGACGGCCGTCGGTGATCGGAGTCGGGCTGCTGCTACTGCTGAAACCGTACGCGTAAGAACTGGGAGCCTTCGGATCACCGGGGAGATCGTGCTGCCAGAGAATCTTCCCGTGCCGGGCATCGACACAGTAAATGACGATGTCGCTCCCCTTCTTGCTGGTCGCGTCGGGCGGCAACGGTTTCATCGTCGACAGGAAGAGCCGATCTTTCCACACCGCGATTCCGCTCTGTCCGGTTTCGGGGAGGGACATTCGCCAGCGAATGTTCTCATTCTTTTCCGCACTCCACGACACCGGCACGGGGTCGTCGGTCGTGACCGTCCAGTCGTGATTCGGACCGGCTGCCTGTGGCCACTCGCCCGCGCATGCTGAATGGCAGCAGACGACCAGAAGCAGAAAGGACAGGGGCAGGATGACTCGTTGTTTATTCATGAGATTCTTCCGTCGTCAGGCTTGGACGCCATGTTCGCTTTCAAGTCCCACACAAAGGCACGCCGGTTGGTTTCAGGACTCTACGGATCATCGCGCGGATCGAGCAGTGTCGAGATCACCTGAGCGTAGACGCGATGGCCGAAATCGTTGGGATGGTTCACGCCGTTTCCTGTCTGGTCCCAGTCCTTTTTCAGCTCCAGAAAGCCGGTCCAGACGGACGTGAGGTCGGCCAGCGCAATTCCCGGTTCGCACAGTTCGGCCAGGGCGTCCCGGTATTCAGAAAACAGTTCGTGACGCAGCGCGGTCCAGCCTCGATTGCCGAGCATCGAGGCCACAAGAATGAACTCCGTCTCTGGCAGGCTGTCGCGAATTCCAGTGATAATTTTCTTCGTGTTCGCCTGGTACTCGTCTGCAGAACGTCCCGATGAGTCGTTCATGCCGAAAGCCACAATCACGATGTCTGGCTTTGCCTCGACCACATTATCGATCTGTGCCATTCCCCGTTTCGTATCGATCCCACTGATCGAGAAATTCGTCAGCTTCACTTCTGTCTGGAATCGATTCGTCAGGTGAAGCCGCAACAGCTCCGGATAACCCGGTTGCCAGGGAGCTCCTTTCCCGGTCTGCGAGGAATTCAGTCCGGTCGAGATGCTGTCTCCGAGCACGACGATCGACACCGGCTTCTTGTGACGCAATCTGGAAACCGTCTGAGGCAGAGCCTCGGCGTCGAACTTCGGCACGGGCAATTTCCACTGCCCGGCCTCGTGTTCGTAGGTGATGCAGGTCTGCATTGCGGCGTACTCAAGACCGGCCGCAAAGAGGATCTCGCCGTTGCCGTCGCGGTGAGTCAGTCGGTATTTCTGCGTGCCGGCTGACCGCCGCAGCTGTTGTGGCGTGCGGGCGACGATTCGGGAACCGGCCGGGAGTACGATCTCGCGCGAGTTCGGTGTCCACCGGTAGTCGCGACCCTCTTCGTAAGTTGTGTCGCCGGCTGAGTTGCGAACGGCGACGAGTTTTCTGATCGGAAACAACACGGAGGCACGTGCTTCTCCGGTTGCAGGGTCGGGTCCTGGGTCTCGAATAAACAGAACAGACTCTCCGACAACGGTCTCGCCCTCCCAGAACGGACGAAGGAATTCCGGCGAGTATTTCCAGGCAGTTTGAGCCGGCTCGTCACTCGCCACCGGCTGCAGCAGCACGGTGAGCAGAGCAACGAACGCGGCGCAGGCCGAGACAACGACGACTCGTAAAGTCATGAGCGAAATTCCAAATCAAACAGCGAACTACAATGTCGGGTTACGGTTGAGGCCACCTGAATGCGAAACCGCCTGGCGTGTCTCAGCCAGAACTCGGTCCAGAAACGATACCGAACAGAAGCCGCAACGGGCCAGGCACGCAGGACGTTTGACGCCTCGGCCAGAAATGATCATACCGCCGTCTGAGTGTGTGAGTGGTTTGACTCCGCGCTCCCGAATTGCGGAACTCGTCCCCCTGCCTCTCACCCGTCAGCACAAATGCCTCGCCCAAACATTCTGTGGTACTGCACCGATCAGCAACGCTTCGACACGATCCGAGCTCTCGGCAACAAGTTTGTCCGCACGCCGACAATTGATGCTCTCGTCGGCGAGGGCGTCGCGTTTACTCATGCGTACTGCCAGAGCCCGATCTGTACGCCGAGCCGCGCGAGTTTCATGAGCGGGCTCTATCCGAGTCGGGTTCACAATACGCGAAACGGCAACGACACGTTTCCGGCCGAAGCGCCGCCGCTCATCACGAAACTGATCGCTGACAGCGGTTACGAATGCAGCCTCATCGGCAAGTTTCACCTGGTCAGTGGCGGGTACCGGCCGGAGCCACGGCAGGACGACGGGTTCACTGACTGGTGGCACAGCCACGCTCCGCGAGATGACTGGCCCGAGGGGACTCACGATTACGCGGACTGGGTGAGGGCCAAAGGCGGAGACCTGAACGCGCTGCGTGATCACGAAGACCGCGTGCCGGCCGAGCTGCATCAGACGACGTGGGCCTCTGAGCGGGCGATTGAGTTTCTGACTCGCGAGCGGTCGGCCGAAACGCCCTGGCTGCTCAATATGAACGTGTACGATCCGCACCCGCCGTTCATTCCACCAAAGTCGTACGCCGACGAATTCAACGTGGACGACATGCCCGGTCCGTATTTTCGTGAAAGCGACATCGCTCACCAGGCGAAGTTTGCCAACGTCGATTTCCAGGGTGAAGTCAAAGACCCGGAAGGCCGCAACGCGAAGGATGCTCAGGCGAAGTACTACGCGATGATCGCCCTCATCGATGATCAGTTCGCGCGAATCCTGAAGTGCCTGGACGAGACCGGCCAGCGGGAAAACACAGTCATCATTTTTACGAGTGACCATGGCGAAACGCTCGGCGATCACGGACTCATGTTTAAAGGCTGCCGGTTTTATGAGGGTCTTGTGAGAGTGCCGCTGATCTTTTCGTGGCCCGGTCATTTTCAGCAGAACGTCCAGTGCGACGGCCTGGTCGAACTACTCGACATGTCCGCCACCATACTGGAGCTCTGCGGTCTGGACGTCCCCGACTACTTCCAGGGCCAAAGCCTCCTCCCCATCCTGCGTGGAGAAGAGGACGGCAGCACCATCCGCGATTTTGTCCGCTGCGAGTACTTCGAGGCTCTCGACCCGTTCTTCACCGGAGGTCCGGGCAGCTACGCAACCATGTACCGCGACCGGACTCACAAACTGTCGCTCTACCACGACCAGCAGCTCGGCGAACTGTACGACCTGGAGAAGGACCCGTGGGAATTCGAGGACCTGTGGGACGACACATCGAGTGCAGAAACGAAAGCAGATTTGATCCTCAAGAGCTTTCACGCCCACGTCATGACATCGACCGATGTCGGAACAAAACGAATTGCCCCGATGTAGGCTTCCTCAAGTGACGGTCCAACTTGTGTCGGTACGAACCAGGCAGCGAGCCGTTCCAGATTCAGCGGCCCTGACGCGGTGGCTTGGGAGGCGCGGCTGAACCGGAAGGCTTCGGTGCGGGCCGTTTGCTCCGAACTCCGTAGTCCTCCATCAGGTGATGCAAGGTGGTCTCAAACCGTTCCATTTTGTGCGTCAGGTCATGGTGGTGGTAGCGGTTTCGGGAAGACCAGTGCTCGATGTCCTCTTCGATGTGATGAAACAGCCGGTCCATTTCATGCAGGTCCTCCGCGATGTGGTCCTCGTTATCCACTCCTCGGTGTGCTGAGTCATGTGCGAGATCGTGAATGTGGATTGAGTCTTCCAGGACGGTGTACATCTCACGATAAGTCGCTCGGAAATCGTGTTCGTGCTGATAATTGTCCTGCCTTTCCCAACAGATCGAATTCGCTTCTCGCCGAAGTCGATCCGCCAGAGTGTCCAGATGACGCCTCGCACCAAATGTGTCGGCTCGAGTTGAACCGTGGTCACGATCGGGTTGCGCGAGAGCCACACCGGTTCCTTGAATGCCAAGAACTGCGATCACTGCAAAGAGATGGACAAGCTTCATTCTTCTGACCCTTGGTTACTGGATGACGACAGGATTCAGCCTTCAAACGAAAAGGCTGAGGCGCACGAATTCCAGGTCGAAGCAACAACGATGCCACTCGTACTCCAATGCGGATGGAGTCGTGTTCACAGTGAGCGTTACGAACTTCGTCGCTTTCACGCAGCACTTCGCCCTGTCGGCGCATTGACGGCGAGTGTTGTGAATGTGACTCCAGCCAGCGTGCAGCAGGCACTGCTCGACCAGGCCATGCCGCTCATGAGCGACCAACTACCTGGCACGGTCCTGGCGATTGCCCAGTGAGGTTCCGCGCTGGATGGCAGCCGATCCGAATCGATCACGGATGACATCGGTGGCCGCGTCGAGTTCCGCGTCGCGTTTGCTCTGATCCTCAAACAACAGTCCCTGCTGTTCCCGGTGTTTCCCCAGCGACGAGACGCCGACTCCGACAAGCCGGACAGGATTCCCGACCAGGTTGATCCGCGAAAGCAAGTTTTCTGAAACGGCACTCCACAGATCACCGGTCGTGTTTGAGGCGGTCGGCATGGAGTGCGAACGCGTCACCGTTTTGAAGTCGCTGTAGCGGACTTTAAGGTGTACCGTTCTCGCAAAGACTTTGAGCCGGCGCAGACGACCGGCCACCTGCTCGGTCAGAGACAGCAGCCACGCTCTCAGCACATCCGCGTCGCGGATGTCGACGGGGAAGGTGGTCTCGTGCGAAATCGACTTCGCTTCCCGGTCCGGCACGACGGCCCGATCGTCGCGGCCGTGAGCCAGCTCGTGAAGGTGTGCCGCGGATGCCGCTCCGAAGTGCCGGCTCAGATCCGGCAGTAGCAGCCGCCGTAGCTGACCGATCGTTCGAATTCCGAGCCGTTCGAGGATCTCGTCTGCCCGCTTCCCGACTCCCCACAATCGTGACACCGGCAACGGGTCCAGAAATTCCTGCACGCCCTCTTCACTGACCGTCACGAAGCCGTCCGGCTTGTCAAGATCGCTGGCGAGTTTTGCGAGGAACTTGTTCGGCGCAACACCGACCGAAGCGACGAGTCCTACTTCGGAAAGGATGTCCCGTTTGATGCGTCTTCCGATCTCTTCCACCGGGCCAAACAGCTTCACGCTGCCTCGCACATCCAGAAAGGCTTCGTCGAGCGACAGGGGCTCAACCAGCGGTGTGTAGCGTTCGAAAATCGATCGAATTTCGTGAGAGACAGCCGAGTAGTGTTCCATCCGGACCGGCAGAATAATCGCGTGAGGGCATCGCCTGACGGCCGTTGCCATCGGCATTGCGCTGTGGACGCCGAAACGACGGACTTCGTAATTCGCAGCGGCCACGACGCCGCGACTGTCGACGGACCCGCCGACGATCACCGGGTGACCCGACAACTCGGGACGGTCCCGTTCCTCGACAGAGGCGTAATAAGCATCCATGTCGACGTGCAGAATCACGATCGCCTCCTGCGGGATTGCTCGAGTCGCGACGCTTTACGAGGCAGACTTCGGCGCCGTGCCGCTTTTTCCGCGAATGGATAATCGATAGACCGCAACAAGAACCGCCAGCAGAACCAGTAGTGAGATTGACTCCAGCAGATAAGCCGAAGCTTCCCCACCCAGCTTGAGCGATGTCCAGCCAAAAAACGCCAGGAATCCAGGCAGCACGCCCATCAGCGACTGCGAACGCGCAGATCTGGCAGCCAGTACCCGACACTGATCATCAGTCAGCAGCAATGGCTTCTTGCCGAGTTGCTTCAGCAACGCTTCGATAGGGTCGTTCTGAAACTCGATGATCTGCTGCTGACGTTCATTCGCCCAGTCAATGAGGGCGGCAAGCAGAATGTGGCGGGGCTGGAGCATGAATTGCATTGGAAACTCGACCGCTCGCAGGACAAGCGACCAGATTCCGAGCCGCGATGTGCAGGGGCAAGCCGCTGAGCTGCCAGAATTCGTGCGATCACAACTCCAGGACTGAGTACAACTTCGGCTGAGTGTTTTTTGCACCTGCGGGACTACCAGCCGTATCGGGAAACGAACGCGGGTGGAAGTCGTTCGGCCGGACTGTCGCCGGCGATCGTGAAAACGATCCCCATCAGAGCCGGATCCGGATCCTGGCGCTGGTTACAGTTACCGTATCCGTTCACGGGATGGCGGCTTGCAGGTTGCGCGCGGGTAGCGTGCTGCGG